>VOFB01003634.1_pt1 | contig 312062 bp, 298 predicted proteins | sample 5384141 | NCBI WGS metagenome assembly VOFB01 (sample SAMN12384721, study PRJNA508395) | human gut metagenome | isolation source: healthy gut A | host: Homo sapiens
TCTATTTCAGCGCCTCCAGGGATCACGCGCGCCAGGCGGCGGTCAGGCGCTCGGCGCTCCAGGCGGCGTTGCTGGCCGAGGCTGGTCGAGGGAGCTTGACGGCTCGCGGCCGGTCGCTGCTGCTGGCGTAGCGGCAAATACTGGTACGACGTGCCGCCGTTGCAGTAGATCTGCCGGATATCCACGCCGCGGAAGGCTGGGCGTCAGATCGTTCGGCACCACGCCGCGGATGCCGGAGCTGTCGCTCGAGCCCTCGATCTCTGCGCAGCTGGCGATCGTGTCCCAAACGCAGTATTGGTGCGTCAGCGCCAGCCGCCTTTTCCTCGATCGTCGTCGGGCGTTCGCAGCTGCCCTCCGCCGCCAACACCGGCCAGAACCGGTTCTGCGGGTGCGGCCGTAGAAAAACATCGCCTCGCGCGACTTGACCGATGGAAACGAGGCAGGATCAAAAGCTTTGTCGAATAGGCAATCGGGCTTCCGTCATCACAGGCGGCGGGATCGTCGCGTCGGAGATATAGACCATGCGCGGCAGCACCATGTGCTCGTCCTGCTGCCGTCACAGTGGATGCGCATGACCTCGTGCACGAGCGCAGGTGTGAGCTTGCCGCTTGGTGCCTCAATGGCGCAGATCTTATGGCTGAGGAGGCCTCGATCGCGCCGGTCTCATGGACGTTGATGGCCGGTGTCCGCGGCGATCACGCCCCCTCCCACCGGGCCGCAGCGCCGCGGCGATGACGGTCGTGTTGGCGATGGTGCCGCCGACGAGAAATGCACGTCCGCCGCCGGGCAGGCGAAGCGGGCGCGGATGGCGGCGCGGGCCTCGTCACAGAACGGGTCCATGCTGTAGCCGCAGGTGGTGGTCAGGTTGTTCTGTTCCAGCGCGGCAAAGAACGGACAGGGATGCGCCTTCGGAATAATCATTGCGGAAAGAGATCATGGGAAACGTCTTCCTTTCGTCACATTCTGCTCTGATTTACGGGTTCCGCGCGCAAAGTCAACGGAGCGTCCGCGCTTTTTCGCGCGCCGCGCCGGCCGAAGATTCTTCTGGCACGCACCGCGAGAAACAGCTTCACGCAGACGGCCAGCCTGCCCGGCATATACCGCCCCGGAAGCAGCTGCCGCTGACCCGGCGCGGGCGTCAGCAAGCACCGAGTCCTGCGCCTGCGCAGAAGGCCGACCGCAAGAGCCGCGCCCGCCTGCCGAATTACCGGGTCACGCGCAGGAGCCGCGCAGGCTCAGCGCGAAGTTGACCAGATGCGCCGCGATGAACGTGGAAGATAAAACATCAGCACGTAGCCCATACCGCGGCAGAAGTACGAACAACAGCGACATCCAGCGCGGACGTGATGGTGTTGTAGCGCACGTTGGCGACCTGCTCCGAAAAGGCCCTTCAGCATCCCATCCACCAGCGCGTCGAGATACAAGACCAGCGCCACCGGGCAAACAGCCGCAGCAGCCGCCCGGCCTCCGCGCTGCGGTATAAAACTGCGCCAGCGGCCCGGCCAGCACGCGCGCGGCAGGCGGCAAGCTCCGGGATCAGCAGATCGATGAGCGCATACAAAAACGCCGCCGGGAGCATTAAAACCGGGAACACCATCCCCGTGACAGTCCCGTAGGCCGCCATCGCGCGCTGCTGCGACGCGCCCGCCTGCGCAAGCCCCCAGGGGATGAGCAGCTGCTCGAGCGTCCGCAGCGCGGCGCGCAGATAGTCGCTCAGCGCCAGCGGCGCGGCAAGCTTCCGCACGCGCCGCCCAAGCCCGGCGGCGCTTCAGACGGCGAAACACCGCGCCAGCCCTGCCGGTAAAACCCGTACAGCACGGCGGCCGCCCCGCAGGACGCGAGCAGATCCCCGCCCAGAAGCGCGAAGCACGCCCCGCCCAGCCCCTCCGGCGCAGACCGGAGCAGCAAAAGACTCAGCCCCAGACAGCATACGCGCTCGCACGCGTCCACCGCCGTCAGCCGCAGCACCTGCCCGGCCGCGGTCAGATATCCGCCCAGCACCAGATTGACGCACCCGACCGGCACAAGCCCTGCCAGCAGCCGCAGGCTGCCCTCCGCCTCCGGCAGGCGCAGCGCATACCGCGCGATCCACGGCGCGGCAAAAAACAGCCCTGCGGCCGCCAGCATGCTCGTCAGCAGCACATAGCCGAGGCAGTGCGCCGCCGCGCCCTGCAGCCCGGCGCTGTCACGCCTGCCGTAGGCCTCGGCGCACAGGCAGCTCGCTGCGACCCGCGCCCCGGCGAGCCCCAGCGTCGCCGCGAACGCCGACACCGACAGCACGAGCTGCACGCCGCCCAGGCCCTCCGCGCCGATCCTTCCGGCCAGATACGCCTGGAACAGCATCGAAAGCAGCCGCAGCAGCAGCGCCGCAGCGGTCAGCAGTAAGGTATTTTTCAGGATCTGACGGCCAGTGAACAAAATCACCCTCCGCTCCAAGAATACGGAGCGGAGGGCGGCAGTATGCAAAAATTACTTGAGCTGGAACGTGTAATAGACGGCGCCGATCAGCTCCACCGCGATGGCGGCGAACATGGCGTAATACGCGAAGCCGGAGCCGAACAGCAGGCACGCGATCAGCACGATGGCCCACAGGACGCAGATGAAATAGAACAGCAGCGAATTGAACCCGTCGGGGAACAGCTGCAGCGTCTTGCCGCCGATCGTCAGCCGGCCGCGGTTCTTCGCGCACAGGAACACGACGAGCGCCGTGCCGATCAGGATGAGCGCGAGCAGGATGCTGCCGCCGATGCGGTTGGCCATGTAGGACGTGCGGGCCGTCAGGAAGAAGACGACGCCGGCCGTTGCCGTCACGAGCGAGAACGTGAAGAACTCCGAGCGGTAGAGCTGCCAGACCATGTACAGGCAGTAGACCAGCGCGTGCATGAGATAGATGGCGATCATGTTGCCGGTCCAGAAGATCGAGAGGATCCACGCCGACACACACAGCAGCGCGGACGCGGCCGCCGCATAGCGGCAGATCGACTTCGCCAGCGGCGCGCGCAGCACGATCGCCAGCGCGGTCAGCACCGCGAACAGCGCGAGGAACACGAACCTCGTGACCGTGAACACCGGGTAGAGCGCCGAGAAGCCGGCCATCGTCGCGTAATACGACCCGAGCTTCCAAAAGCCGTAGACGACGAGCACCATCAGCGCGAACGCGGCAGGAACTTTATAGACAACAGACTGATCTTCCGTCTTTTTTTGCAGCAGTTTTGTTCTTCGTCATAATCTTCTGTCCTTTGATTGAAAATTCCGTTCAGTCCAGCGCGCCCGCGGCATACAGCACGGCGCTCAGCGCGCACAGCGGGGCGGTCTCGCAGCGCAGAATGCGCGGACCGAGCGTACAGATCTGCATCCCGGCCTCCTGGGCCAGGCGCACCTCGTCTTCTGAGAAGCCGCCCTCCGGGCCGGTCATAATGGAAACGGTCTCAAACGCGGCCTCGCCCACGGCGCGGCGCAGCGAGAGCGCGTGTTCGTTCTCATACGGCAGCAGCGCCAGCTCACACCCGGCGGCACGCTTGACCGCATCGGCGAACGACGGCAGCGCCAGCACCTGCGGGATCCGTCCGCGGCCGGACTGCGCCGCGGCGGACGCGGCGATCTTCTGCCAGCGGTCGAGCTTCTTCTGCGCCCCGGCGGCGTCGAGCCGCATCACGCAGCGCGAAGAGGGGAACGCGGCGATCTCATACGCGCCGAGCTCCGTCGCCTTCTGGATGACGTGTTCGAGCTTGTCGGCTTTGGCGTAGGCCATGTAGACGCTGCACTGTACGCGCGGCTCCGACGCGGAGGCCGAAGCACTGTCTACCACCAGGCAGACCTGCTGCGGCGAGATGTCGGAGATGGTGCAGCTGTAGTCGGTGCCGCAGCCGTCGCAGACGAGCACACGGTCGCCCTGACGCAGGCGCAGGACCCTGGCATGCGCGGCGTTTTCGCCCTCAAGCGTCAGAAAGCTGCCCCGCACCGACCCGGGCGCAACAAAGAACTTCGGCAACCCCATCGCCCGCCTTCCTCACGTACATACGAATAATATTATATCAGATGTCGAAGCGAAGCGCAAGTAAAAAAGTGATGGAACATCCGGGCAAAAAGAAATAAAACACTTGACAAACGGCGAGCAGCTGAGTATAATAATCGAGCAAATGAAAATTGCATGCGAGAGTGCTGGAATAGGTAGACAGGCACGTTTGAGGGGCGTGTGGCAACCGTCGTGTGAGTTCAAGTCTCATCTCTCGCACCAAAATCGGCAGTCTTCGCAAGAAGGCTGCCGATTTTACTGATTTCTTCATCAAGATCCACGCTATGCGCATGGATACGGGATCTTACTGGTTCGTTATCCGTCCCTTCTCTGCAGGAAATATGCGGTCCGCGCGGCGGGGCTCTGGGGAGGGCGGCGTTCCGTGGGAGAAAGAACGCGAAAAAGAGGCGGAGGAATGAAAAATCTGCTTGACAAGCAGGCGGATCTGTGATAATATATCCCAGCAGTCGAAAGACAACAAATGCGCGAGTGGTGGAATTGGCAGACTCGCTAGATTCAGGTTCTAGTGTCCACTCCGGACGTGCGGGTTCAAGTCCCGCCTCGCGCACCATGATTGCCGAACACTATAGATGAAATGGCAAAAAGGCCAGTCATCTCAACGTGTTCGGCAATTTTTTATTCTCAAAATTCTTAGGTAACTCCATAGATGAAATCGCAGCTTGCAGAGGTTCAAACAGGATTTGAACCTCTGTTTTTCCATATTCAAGCGGAATTTCAGTGACAGCGCCCTTTTTCAGAGGGCTGCGGCGGCTGGTTTTCAGAAAAATCGGGGAAAAATCTTTCACAAAGTTATGGGCACTGGATTGTTGGTTTTGACGGACCAATGACCAGCGCCTTTTTTGCGCTCAAAAAGGGCTGATACAGATTGGAGGTTAGAAATGAGCGAACTCACACCGCATAAGGAACGATTTCTACACGAGGTAGAACAGAAGCTTCTGCGCAAGGAGCTGGATGCAAGGCTGCTGGAAGATGGTCTGATCCACGTCAGATGGAACGAAAAGCCACTCTGCTCGGTTGACAGAGACGGTATCGTCCGCTTCCGACCAGCGGATATCACAGGACCGGAAGTAGACAAGCGGCTTCGGACGGTGATACAGGCGGCTGGACAGGTCAAGGAGTATATGCGAATCTTTGAACGCGCACCTGCGCTGAAGGCCGCTGGTCTGGAAGACAGCTACAAAGTCCTTGCGGATTTCAGTGACGCGGTGCTGGCTGGACAGCTTGGGAAAAAGGGCGCTCGGTTTGTGACGTGGGAGTGGGACTTCGACCGGCAGGGTGTTCACGCCGGTCATTACCACATGGAGAACTACGACGCCGCGAAGCTGGATTTTGCTGTCCGGGCTGGTTTGATAAACGAGCAGCGCCTTTTTTCAGACGAGCAGCTTGCCGTGATTCGGAACGCCTGCGAGTTTGCGCTGGAGGATGACGCAACGCTCTCGTATGCGGAAGAAAAACAGCTCCGCAGTGTACTGGAACAGATCGAAGTACTTCTGCCGCAGCAGGAACAGGAACAGCGACCCACAATGGAACAGACAATGTAATATTTGCAAAGAGCCGAGATTTCGTTTGGAAGTCTCGGCTTTTTTTGCGTTCAGGGAGGGATTTCATGAAACACAAGCAAGAAGAATATTGGCGGCCGCGTTTCCACGCGCCGCCGCTGCGGTCTCATCCGGACCCACCGCCGACTATCCAGTGCAGCTGGTATCCGCACGAGGGACAGTGTCCGTATATGCGCCTGGCTCTGATTTGCTGGCGCAGCAATGGCGAGTGTACCTTCACGGATATGCAGAAAATTGAAAACCGAGGTGAAAAACGTGTTTGAAGCAAAACTGAAAAGCCGCAGTCAGCCGAAGTTAGGGGCGCTGGCAGTCACGTTTCCAATCCCAGAGGAACGCTATGAAAATGTGATCCTCGCTTTGCAGAATCTCCAAATTGGTGACGTAAGAAAGCAGGACTGCTGCATCGAAAGCATTCGCGCCCCTGACTGCCCTGCTCTGCTCAGAATGACAAACACGATGGCAAACGTGGATGAACTGGATTGGCTCGGAAAGCAGTTGGAGAGCTTCGACCGATATGAACTGCTGCAATTTAATGCAGCGGTGGAGCGATTCGGATTATCCGCAGCGGACGAGCTGATCGATCTTTCCTTCTGCGCCAGAGAGGTGACGGTCGTTTCGGATTTTAATGATTTGGAGCTGGTCGGCAAACGGCACTATCTGACCGTCCACGGTGCCTGTGATCCGAAAGAACTGGAAAATCTGGATGGAAAGGAGACGGCTTTGGCGCTGATCTCCGGGCAGCCCGGCTATGTAACGAGATACGGTGTTGTGTACGACAACGGCATCAAGCTGGAGCAGGCGTATGACCGCAAGCATCTGCCTCCGATCTGGATGGCGGAAAACTGCATCCTGGAGCTGAAAATCCGAGCCACAGGTGAAGATGATCCAAAGAAGCAGGAGTGGGTGCAGCTCCCGGCAAGCCAGATCAAGCTGGAACGCGCGATGCTTCGTGCCGGGATTGCCTCCTGCGGCGAAATGCAGATGCTGGTTTCAGATAGCCGATTCCCGGATGAGGTCGACTGCACATTGGATGTTGAACACGAGTCGCTCTTTGAACTGAACCGGCTATGTCAGACGTGCGCATATTTTCTGGATGCAGATTTCGAGAAGCTCGGCGCCGTCTGCCAGATGGTGAAACCGGCATGTGCGGCAAATATTCGTCAGCTTGCCAAAAATTTGGATCAGTTTGATTTAGCGCCGGGCGTTCACACACCGGAGGAACTCGGAAAATACATGATCCAGCGGTCAGGACACTACGAATATGACGAAAACCTTGAAGATTTCTATAACTATGGTGATTACGGCGTAAAGCAGATGCTTCAGGATGACGGCGTATTTGTAGATCGCGGCTACGTTTCCTACCACGGCACATTGACGCTGGAGGAACTGATGCGGAGCGATCCGGAAGAAAGCTATCAGCAGGAGCAGAATGTAAGAATGGAGGGCATGACATGGTGACGTTGTTTTTTTAAGGCAGGGCGAAACTGGGAAACAGGTGCTTCTCTCATTTCCTACGACAACTCCCGCAGAAAAAGAGGATGTTGACAGAACGCTGGAAACTTTGAAATCGATGTCCAAAACAGTCACGATTCAGGGTGCGGCAAGCGAGGTCATGAATTTAGGGCTGTATCTGAGCTGCGTAGATTTTGCCGCAGAGGGCGAAGTCGAGCGCATCAATCAGCTTGCCGAGCGGCTGGAGCATATGTCGGAGGTCGACTGTGACAAATTTGCGGGGATGCTGGACGCAAACAGCATCTCCGGCACAAAGGATATTTTGCGGCTGACAGAGCAGCTGGACGATTACGTCATCCTGCCGGGATGCAGCAGCGCACGTTCTGTTGGGCGGTATCTGGTGGTGTGCGGCGCTTTTCCGGTTCCGGAAGAACTGATTGGGTACATCAATTATGAAGCCGTTGGAATTGAATTTTGCGACGCGCATGGCGGCGCAGCGTGCAGCCGTGGATTCGTTGTGCGCAAGGAGGGCTTGCCGCAGGAGCTTCTGGATGAGCTGCACGACCAAAAGCAGACACAAGAAATGACATTATAGAATGGAGGATTGAAATGAGAAAAGTAATTGTAATTACACTTGGCGTGATCATCGGCGTGACCGGTGTTCTTGCCATCTTCGCGCATCTGGCAGATGCCGCAAGGCTGGCACTGTATGTGCCGGAGAACGACGATGACGAAGATATCTACTGATCCGCCCGCATTCCGTGTTCGGCCAGCGCAGCCGGAGGAAGCGGGCGTTTTCTTTGCCCAGACACCGGAACAGGACGCGCTGATGGGGGCCATTGGTCACGTCCGCATGGATTTCGGAGGAAGCGGAAAGGAATTTTGGCACACATGGCATCCGCGCGGCGCAGAGAGCCTTAACACGCCGGAGTTCAAAGCGGAACTCCAGCAGGTCGTGGACAAGCTGCGGGAAACAGTCCTGAAAGACCTTTCCTCTATGCAGCGCTTTTGCTGCGAAAATGGCGGCGATATTCCTGGTGGTTGGTCACAGAATTATGGCTATGTCGCAGAAACGGAGCAGTACGAATACTGCCTGCGCTGCAATCCCGTGAAGGGAGATTATCAGGCATATTTATCGTGCTACGATTTGAACGAGCAGAAGATCAACCATGCCTATCAGCCATTGGTCGGTCGGGTACATTTTATCAATGGCGATGCACAGCAGTTTACAGATGCCAAAAAAATATCTGGACTGCATCCGCAAGGAACTGCCGCATGAGGCGACAACAGGATTCCGGTTCCACACGATCACGCAGGACCCGGCGATCCGCAAGGCAGTGGATGATATCGTGTTCGATTTTTATGGCGAGGAAAATCCGTGCAGTGAAGAAGATTATAATTTAGCCCCATCTGAGGAAATGGAGATGGGCGGAATGTAAAAAGGAGGTTCATATGGAATTCAAGGTTATCAAACGAAACGGCAATGCCGTCGTCCCGGACGGGATGTTCAAACTCTGTGGGATGGAAAATGTGAAGCTCATCTCCATAGTGCAGCTGAATGGCGGCATTCTGCTTATGCCGGAGAGTGTGAGCACCTATCAGCTGCTCATGCTCATCGATGCGTTGAACGAGCAGGCATGCGAGTTTCTGGAGGCAGTCGCCGCAGAGTGTGGCCCGGCAGAGCCAGAACACCGGGACATGACGCTGGACGAGGTGCTCCGAGAGTTTACGGTTGCCGTGCCGGACTGGGCGCGAGAAAAGGCTGGGATCACGGCAGACACCAAACTGGATTGCGAGGCCAGCGAGGATGCTGGCGTGATTGCCGTCTATCCGGCATCGTACAGGCATGATCTGACGGATGTGCCGCGCTCGATCCTGCAATGCCTGCTGGCCTCTGGCCACAGCCTGTACGCGCTGAACGATATTCTGACTGCAGAAAGCGAGAACAGTGATGCAGAGTAAGATCCTAGTTTATCCCTACAATGCCAAAACCGCACGCGAGCGCGGCGAGATCGAAAAATGGCGTGAAAGCTTCCGCGAGAATTGTGCCTGCGCGGGCGGGATCGATATCCTCATTCGGGAAAATTTCGACGGGATGCATCTGAAGGACGGCACGGTGGAAAAAGATCGTCGAGCTTTATGGTTACAAGCGCGTGGAACACGTTCTTGTGAACACAGTGCAGGAGCGGCGCGGCGATGGACGATTCCGTCCGGACAATCGAGCTTGGGCGGAAAGCCATTACATTCCGGAGGATGAAATGCATAATTACTGCTTCGCAGCCCGAAGTCATTCTGCCATTCTGGACGGCTTCATTTCACACTACAGAAAGCTCGTCATGAATCTCGGAATGTTCGATCAGAAGCAGTGCGAACCGAATTCGAGCGAACTGGATTACACCGGCAAGGTGCTTGTCCTCTCACCCAACACGCTGAAAGAAGAATACTGGTCGCCTGAGAATCAGCTCTGGCTGGCGCAGAGTGGCTTTGGGTGCAGCCCGACTGCACGCGGCCGCTCCATTCTTTGCGTCTGCCTTGGCGACGGCGAACAGACGCGCTGGAACCGGAATGATTTTGTTGGAGTTCTGAAAGACGAGTTCCTGCCCGATTGGGCGAAAGCGAGCCTCAAGCAGTATCAACGGTCAGAACAGGCAGAAAAACAGGAAATGCAGTTGGGAGGGGTATAATATGTCATCCACGAAACCCTATATGGTGAAACTTCTGCGTGAGCAGTTTCCACCGGGCACACGAGTCCGGCTAGATTCCATGATGAATGATCCGCAGCCAATCCCGAAAGGCATGACCGGAACGGTGCAGGGCATTGACGATGCTGGTCAGCTTTTAATGAAATGGGATAATGGGCGCGGGCTTTCTCTCGTCCCCGGCGAGGATGATTTTTCTGTGGTAAAGCCGCAGGAATTAAGGCTTTACATGCCGTTGGAGCTCGGTTATTATGAAAAAAATGACTGGGGCGACTACGAAAGTGAGGAGCTCACGCTTCCCGACAGCGATGCAGTTGGCTATGTGGATACCGTCAACGGTGCATTGGAGCGTGAATCAAAGTTTCTGGACACGCCGCGCGGATTTATGAAATACTACAGCAGCCGGAGCGACGGTGTTGACGCAAAGGTGCAGTCGCTCCATTTCAAAGCAGAAGCAAGAAACGGAAAGCTCTGGGGCGTGGCTGAGTGTATGGTCTCCGGTGAATTGACCGGCGAGGAATTGGCGAAGCTCAAAGACTATATAGCCGGACAAGCCAGTGATGGGTTCGGAGAGGGCGTGGAGCAGCACGAAATTACGGTCGGCAAACAGGAGTTTTACGCGCACCTCTGGAATTTCGAGGATTGGAGCATCCAGACCGAGCAGGAGCGATTCAGTCAGAAGTATGCAGAAGGTCTGCCGGAACTCTGCTTTTCCACGCTGCCCAGCACCGGCGCGCTGATTTGTATCAAACGCGGCGAGAGCGGTTACTATCCAAGTGACTGGAACACGCCGGATCGCGCACAGAACCGTCAGATCGCAGACGAGCAGAATCAGCGCCTCGGTGTGACACCGGCGCAGGAGGAAGCTATGGTTTGCGGGAGTATGCACGGCTGGAATGTTCCCGGCGCTGATCCAGCCTTCGTGGAAGAAATGCAGAAGAAGCAGGAGCAGACAGGAGGAATGACCCTTGCGCAAAGTATGTGAGGTCTATCTGGTAAGCAACAGTGCATCAGACGAACGCGGCGTGGAGCTGACGTTTCCTGTCGGCCAGCACGAGATGATGGACGCCTTCGAGCAGATTCACACCAAGTCGCCGGGTGATGTCTACTGGCAGGTGGATGAATTCTACTGCTTTGACTACATCGCGCCCCATCTGGACGAGAGTATGTCGATCTTCGAGTTCAATTCCCTGACGGAGCAGCTTTCCAGGATGGACGAATTGCAGGAAACGGCGCTGCAAGGACTCTTGCAGATGCAGGTCAACAAGCATATGCAGGAGCACAGCGGCATCATTACCGTACCGGAGCTGATGATGCTGGCTTCCAATGTGGATCGCTGCCATGTGCTTGCGGATGTGCATTCGGACGAAAATCTTGGAAAATTCTATGTAGAAAACGGATTTCGGGAGGATCTGGATGCTCTGCCGGACAGCGCCTATGCCCTTTTAGATTACGCAAAAATCGGCAAGCAGATGCGCGAGAGCGAAGCCGGTGCGTTCACCCCACACGGCTACGTTGTCCGAACGGAGGAATTGCAGCCGCTGCCGGACTATGAGCCGCAGAGGGAAATTTCCTATATGATCCGCCTGACGCTCATGAACCACGAGAACGAACAGAAGACATCTGTGCTCGACTTGCCCACAACGGAGCAGCGGCTATTGGAGGTGCAGAACGAACTCGATGCACCGGAATGGTTCGACGCACAGTTCACCGGCTGTGATGCCATTGTGCCGCAGCTAAACGCCATGCTGACCGATGTGGAGGATCTTCCGCAGATCAACGAGCTGGCACAATCCCTTCAGGAGCTGAAAGCCAGCGGGCAGCTCACAAAATTCAAGGCCGTAGTCAGTGCGACGCAGTGTGAGACGCTGGACGATGTCTTCGACCGCATTGAAAAGTTGCCGCAGTATTGCTTCGAGACAAAAATCCGCGATAAAGACGCGCTGGTGCGTGATGAGCTGGAATTTGTTCTCGGCGGCAAGGATGCAGACCTGATTTACAAGCATCTGAACCGCGAAGCCTATGCCGAAGATGTCCTCAAGCAGTACGGCGCGGAGATCACGCCCTACGGCATGGTCAACCGAGAGGACTTCGGTCCGCTGCACGAGCCGATCTCGGAACAGCAGCAGGAGCAGTCGCAGGAACCGCAGATGGGAATGTAAAAATTCAATAATATTATGATGACGCAGGGCCGTTTTCCCGGTAAGGAAAGCCGCCCTTCTTTTTTGCGCCCTTTTCCGGGAATACGGCCCGGAAAGGACAAACATGAATGATGAAGAACTGCGCGACTATCTGAAACGCTTCTGCTTTGGGCGTGAGCATCTCATTTGCAGCCGTGACCTTGTGCGGCAGAAGAATCTCCGCGAGAGCGATCTGCGGAAGAAGGTCAACCGCCTGCGGCGCAAGGCTGTCCCCATTGCCAGCAGCCGTGAGGGATATTTTTACGCCAGCAACGCCGCTGAGCTGTACTCCACCATCCGGCAGCTCAAGGAAATGCGCGCCGGTCTGGACGCGGCGATCTCCGGCTTGGAGAAGGCCATGGAGAATTTCTCCGAGCGGCTGGACGGGGGTGGCCGGGATCGCTAGACCGTTTATCCCCTGGATCGGCAGCAAAGAAAAGCTGATCCCATACATCTGGCAGGTGTTTCCGCCAACTCCCAAATTGTACTTGGAGCCGTTCGGCGGAGGCGGCGCACTTTTGCTCGGTATGCAGCCCAAGGTCAGCCGCATGGACATCTACAATGATTTCAACTGCGACCTTGTAAATCTGTTCCTCTGTGCGCGGGAATGTACGATCCAGCTTGTGCAGGAGCTGAAATTTCTGCCGCTCCATTCGAGGGCCGAATTTGACCTTCTAAAAGAGTTCATGAAGCACAAGGAGCTTTTGCAGCAGCGCATTGCAGACGAGCGAAATGCCGTGATGGAGTGCTTTTCTGGTGAGGAACGGGAAGAACTCCTGCAAATCCTGCGGGGGCGAAGCCGCCTGTTCGATGTCCAGCGGGCGGCGGCATATTACAAGGTCTGCCGCGGCAGCTTCAGCGGCACGACCAGCTCGTTTGGAGTCCGGCCGAACAACCTCACGAATTTTCTTTACCTTTTTGATGACGCTTCGAAACGATTGCAGGATGTGATCATTGAGAATAAAGATTGCCTGGACATCATTCGGGAACGTGACGGGCCGGACAGCCTTATTTACTGTGACCCGCCCTACTTTGATGCTGAGAGTTTATACGCCGTCGACTTTCCGAAGGAAAAGCACGAAGAACTGCACCACATTCTCTCGCAATGCAAAGGATACATCGTCGTGTCGTACAATGACTGCCCGTTCATCCGCAGTCTGTACGGCGATTTTTATATCCTTGCATTCCGGCGCAACAACCCTCTCTCGCAGAAAGCCGGTGCAACCTACGGCGAACTCATTATCACGAACTATGACCCACGCCCGTACATCCAGCCGCAGTTCAGTATGTTTCCTGCCGAGATCGAGAACGGCGATCTGGTGCTGGTGCATGAACCCGGCTGCGGTTCGCTGCGGGAACGAAACTTGAAAAGGAGGAAACCGGAGCTTGGAACAGAAAGAGCCTGTACACGAAACCCTGCCGGATGAATGTGCTCAGACGTTTCTTCTGCCAGATACAATACGAACGCTGTTTTGGACGGGGTGCGGCCTTTCCATCCTCTCATCTGCGCAGATGACAGCGGAGGATCTGGCATTCGCAGTCTGGGATCTTAGTGAGGCATATGCTGCGTATATGCAAAAGTTGATAGAACAATGTGGCATATGCGACGCGCTCTGCGAATGCAGGGCTGCAAAGCAGGAAGAAATCGATGCACTGCGACGCTTGCCGCTGGCGCTGCTGGAAACATTGCGAAAGCAGGGCGTTTGCATTCGAAATTTGGGGAAAGCGCTTGCCAGCGGAGATGTTCTGTATGATGCCTGCGCAGAAAAGAAAGGTGTGTGAGCATTTTATGAAAAGAACGAAAAAGGAACTTTGTTTGAAATTGGAGGTTCCGCCGGACACAGCGGAGAAATGCATCTTGGCAGCAATGGCCCCAATGTCGGCGATGGCAACCGGCCGGCGCAGTATCCTGCTGACCAGCCGCCAGATGAGCGCGGCAGCGGTGCTTGATACGCTGACGATGCTGAAAAGCGCGCAGGAAACGCTCCTAGCAGCGCTTGAACAAGCCTGCGGAAGCTGTGACTCGCTCTGTGAGGACTATGCGCGCAGCGACGAAAATGCAGAAGCCATCCTGCAAACCATCCCGTCAGAGCTGCTTGCGCGTCTGCGCAAGCGTGGCTTATGCCTGCGGCAGCTTGCGCGGCATTTGGTCAAGGGCGATACTGTTTACGAAGTATGACAAGGAGACCGAAATGGCGTATGTAAAAGCTCCAATCCCATCCGAAGTCTACCATCTGACGCAGATGGAGAAGCTGGATGATATTCTGGATGACGGCAAAATCCGGCGCTTTGGCGATACGGAATGCTGGTTCTGTGAAAGCCTTGAGAAGATGAAAGCGTACATGGAGCAGACGGTTCTCTGTGAAGGCAAGGCGTATTACGGTGTCGGCGGTCAGCTCTGCCATTATCCGAAGTTCGAGCCGGACAAGCACATCATCCTGAAGCTGACACCGTGCCGCCGTGAGGGAAACTGGTATCGCTGGAATCAGGAGATCCCACCGAACAGCCCTCCGGAGCTGGTGCAGGCTGCGGCAGAGTTTTCCAAGCTGAAGATCGGCTATCGCGGCGATCTGGCGTTCAAGGATGCGGAAACAATCGATGTCGGTAAATTTCTGAATGGTCGTGTCGTTCGCCAAAGAGTGCAGACCGCATCCGAACTTTTGGAGCAGCTTTCGGAAAAGATTGAACAGGGGTGGGTGGCGTATCAGAAAAGTTTGTATGCCCGAACCCCCGGCGTGCTGATTGGCACAGCAGATGAAATCGCGGCAACAGCGACCTGCTATTCGGAATTTTTGTGCAGCGGCAGTGATCTTTCACGCAGAAATCTTGCATATCTGCTGCAATTTGAAAATCCATTGGAGGTACTGCGGAATCGCTGGGTACTGGATCAGAGCACGGAACAGGGAACGCGGTTTTTCGGCATGTTGGAGAGCTTGCGCAGCGAAGGTCATGCCGAGCAGGATTATCCGCTGGATGAAGCGTATGCGCAAACCCAGAAAAACGAAATGACAATGCAGCTATAGGAGGAATCAACCATATGGACTTTTCTAACATGGAAGTTACAATCGACCACATTGCCGACGCGGGCGTGAAGATCAAAGCCTACGCAACCGTCACCTTTGACGGGATGTTCAAGGTACACGGCGTCCGGCTTGCCGAGTCCAAGCAGGGACTGAACATCTTCATGCCGCAGAAAGCGTTCAACAAGAACGGCAAGACACTGTACACGGATGTTTTTCATCCCATCACGTCCGGAGCGCGCACGGCGCTGAAGGAAGCAGTCATCGACGCTTACAGAAAAGCGACGAAATAAACAATCAGGAGGTTTACAATGAAATATCGTACACATTGTCTGCGCCCGCCCTGAAGGTGGGCGCCTTTTTCACGGACAAGCGACTTCGCCTTCATGGAAGGAGGCACAACCACATGATCGAACACACACCATACCGGGCGCGCGACCAGCCGGAGGGCGGTCCCGCGTCCCAATGCAGAAAGGAAATAAGCTATGCACAAATTTGAAAAACGACACGCGAAGTCCAGAACCCTCGTCATCCTCGCCGTTGTCGGTCTTGCCGCTGCGCTCACGGTCGGCATTTTTACTGCTGTCAGCCTGATCCGCAAGCCTGCACAATCCAAGGACGATCCCAAGACGGGCATTGTTTATGACGATGCTGCCATCGAGGGCGGCTGGGACAACCTTTCGCCGGAAGAAATAGCGGAGAAGCTGAACGAAAAGGTCGCGGAAGGCATGATCAATATTTCGATGAACACCGCGCCTTACTTTGAAAACGGCACATCGGAGGGCAATGTCATGATCGTAAACGAATCGATCAACAATTACCCACAGCAGGTGGAGTTCATCCGCAACGACACCGGCGAACAGATCTACCAGAGCAAAGCAATCCCCGTGGGCAGCAAGATCGAACGTGCTGCCCTTGATGTGGAGCTTCCGGCTGGCACATACGAATGCACAGCCATGTTCCATAATCTTGATCCGGTCAGTGGCGAAATCATCGGCACGGCCGGGGCCATTATCAGCATCACAATTCAACATTGATTTCAATTTATAAAGGAGTAATTACAATGAAAAACACTAAGAAAATCGTATCCCTCGTCCTCGCCATCTGCATGCTCGCGTCCCTCGCCATTTCCGCTTCTGCTGCCAACACCGTTGACGCTTCGGGCGGCACCGGCACTTCTTCCGTCACCCTGTCCAGTACCGCTGACGGCTCCATCGGCGGTGATCCCGCGGCCACCAAAATGAGCGTTACCGTGCCCACCGTGCTGCCCATCGCTGTCGGCACTGACGGCACCGTTTCCACTGCAACTGATGCCAAGATCGTCAACAACAGCTTCGGCGCTGTCAAGGTTGCAAACGTCTCCATCGAAGCTGCACAGGGCTGGTCGCTGGCTGCGTTCGGTGACAAGACCACCCTTGCCCACGAAAAGGTCAACGCCAACAAGTTCGGCTTCCAGATTTCCCTCGGCAACGGCGAAAAGAGAAGCTGACTGACAGCAAAAACGCCAGCAAGCAGACGCTTCTGGACAGCGCCGTGGAAGGCTGCTACATGTCCGGCGTGGGCGATACCTCCGCGAACAGCATCGGCATTGCGTATGACGCCATCGTGACCCCGGTCTCCGAAGCTGTGACAAACACCGCCATCGCAAGCGTCCTGTTCATCATCGCTTGGGATGCGGTCTAATTCAATCGCCTATCGCACAGGGGAACGCGCAAGCGTTCCCCTTACCTGATTCTAGGAGGTATTCAACGTGAAGAAAAAACGAATCCTCGCATTGTTCCTTGCGGCAGTATCGTGCTTATCGCTGGCAGTCAGCGCGTCGGCGGCAGGAACGACTACCCGCAAAGCAACAGATTTCAAGGACTATGACCGTACCGCATGGTATGCCGAAGCCGTGAGCGCAGCCGTGGATAATGGCCTTTTGTACGGCAAATCCAGCACGATGCTTGACCCGAACGGCGATATGACTAGAGCTGAAATGGCCGCGATCATCAACCGCTCGTTCGGGTGCTACAAGGCGGCGGATATTTCGCAATACAAGGATGTTTCCAAGAGTAAGTGGTACTACAAAGATGTAGCCCTCGCCGTCCAGATGGGTACTTATAACGGCCGCAGTTCTTCTGCGATGGCCCCGGACGCGCCGATCTCACGGCAGGAGGCTATGACGGTCGTTGCCCGCGCGCTGGAACTGGACTACGATTCGTATTCCAAAACAGATCTGTCCGCATTCTCCGACCGCAGCGAGATTTCCATCTGGGCGCTGCCCTATGTTCGCGCGATGGTAGGCGCAGACTACATTCACGGCAGAGGGAAAATCCTTGCACCGCTGGACAACATCACGCGCGCGGAATTTGCGCAGATTTTCCATAACATCATCGGCACTTACATTGTGTCCAAGGGAACCTACGACAAGGACATCAAGGACATCAAGGGCAGCGTCCTGATCCGCACCGACGATGTAGAATTGAAAAACCTGACCGTGGACGGTGACTTGATTGTTGGCTGCGGTGCGGCAGACGGTAAAATCACGCTCGATAATGTGACCGTCAAGGGCAGATTGCTCGTCTGGGGCGGCGGTACAAAAGCCGTGTACTGCAACGCTGGGACGAATATGCCTGAAGTAGTAGTCGCGCGTGTGGACGATGCCGTGAAAGTCATTTATGACAGAGATTCCACCCTTGCGGTCATTGACACAATCAAGGTTCGTATCACCGAACGTGCGAAGCAGCACAAGGAAACGGAAGTCATTTTTTACGACGTTTCCGGACTGCGCGAAGCCCAGAAGCAGCTCAACGCGATTGTCGCGGACAATCAGATTGATATTACTGCTCCTGCTCATCTTTACGCGCTTGTCGGGGCAACCGACGTGAAGGCTGAGTTCACAAACAACAGCGGGAGCGACACTTACAAAATCGAGATTTGTCGCAACAAGGACGATACGCTCATTGCTGACGCTTTCGAGCTTGCAGCTGGCAAGAGCATTTCGACGCTCACACTGCTTGAAGCAGCGGCGTTCGGCAATGTGGATTGCACGGTCACAATTACGGCTTATCGTGATGGCAAACAGATTGGCACCATGCAGACTGAACTCGTTCTGCATACAGCGTATTTGTGGCCCAAGGAGGTGCAGTGATGAGCAAAAAGAAACATATCACTTTACTATTGGCACTGACAATGATCCTATCACTGGCTACGGGTGCGTCGGCAGCGGAAACAACTGAGGCCCGTGTGCCGGTGACGCTCACCGTGGTCAACACCGTCGCGCCAATTTCGTGTACAGTTCCCGCTGCGCTGCCGGTTTCTCTCGTTGACGGCTATGTGGTCTGCGCCAACAATGCCGCAATCACCAACACCGGCAAAACCGGCGCAATTCGCGTGACCAAGGTAGATGTTCAGGCGGGCACGTTTGAAATCGGCAATTTTGACGATTTTAGCGCAGGCAAAAACAGCATTGCTTTGTCCATCAATGGCTGCGCGACCAAGGGCGCGGGCAGTCTGACGCTTGTGGACGGTGCGTTCCCGGCGATTGCCGCCGAGAAAAATCTCGCCATCCGCTACAAGGCAAAGGTTTCCGCGAGTGAAGCCGTCACGAACATCAACGCCGCGACCGTGATCTTCACGATCGCCGCTGTAAACGAAAAGGAGGCTGCATAATGAAGAATTTCAAGAAATTCACCGCATTTGTGCTGGCTCTTTGTATGCTGTTTTCGCTGTCCGTCGCGGCATTTGCCGCCGAAGCGGACGAACACACGATCTATGACAGCGCGCCTGACGAAGAACCCGCGATTTCCACCGAAGCTGCCACCTCCGGCACGATCCCCGGCAGCAAGATCAAGTGGGAGCTGAACGAACACAACTGGCTGATGATCTCCGGCTCCGGCGATTGTGATCCTTTCACCAGCAAGGACGACCAGCCTTGGGCGGCTGTCCGGGATCAGATCACGCAGGTCTGGTTTGATGACATGGAAAACCTCCGAATTTCCGATCTCGCGTACTGGTTTGAGGACTGCGTCAATCTGACCACGGCTGAGATCCCCGGCACCACGCCGACAATTGGCAAACACGCCTTTTACAACTGCCCGAAGCTGTCTACGCTCACAATTTATTACGGAGAGGACATCTTGGAGAGCATTGGCGAAGATGCGTTCTGGCGGGAATCGGACGGCGGCGATACGCTTTATATCGGCTACCTGATCGGTTACCCCAAATCGTCGGTGCCGTTCCACACTTACGATTGGGCAGCATCCAACCGCAGCAGCCGGTATTTTTATGATCTGTACGGCGTGTATCAGAACGCAGACGCCGCCACCACTGCACCCAACGGCATCAAGAAAGCGCCGGGTATCTCTGTTCAGTCCACCGGCTCCATCATTGGCAACTGCCCTTCATGCGGAAAGTATTCGTTCCAGGGCACATACGTTGAAGTCGCACATTCGTCTCGCGGTCATGCAAACTATAATGAGTGTTATCTCTGCCACTACGTCCAGTACCTTGGCACTTACACCTATAAGAGTCACGGCGCTGGTGGTTACGGTTCCGGTACCTGCCCGGACTGCGGCAGCCATACGTGGGTGCTGCAAAGTCAGCAGGCGGCTACCTGTACCAGCAACGGCTACCGTTCGTACTCCTGCGCTTGCGGTCAGACAAAATCCGAAACAATCTATTCCAGTGGTCACAGCTATAGCTATGGCTCGTGGGAACAGTATTCTGCATCGCAGCACCGGCGCGAAGCCTATTGCCGGAACTGCGGCGATTCGGATTACGAATACGCCAGCCATAGCATGAGCTACGGCTCGTGGAGCAATTCTTCTTCCAGTCAACATAGCCGAACGGCATCCTGCCGTACCTGCGGATATTCCACAACCGATTATGGAAATCACAGCTTCACGACCGGTTCGTGGAGCAAGTACAGCGATGCACAGCACCGCAGAAGCAAGACTTGTTCCGGCTGCGGCGCGTCCACTTATGACTATGCCGACCACAGCTATTCCTATGGTTCGTGGGTGTCGGACAGCGAAACGCAGCATAAGCGCACCAAGACGTGCTCGGCCTGCGGCGATTCTGGCTATGAATACGCTGACCACACCGACGCGAACGGTGACGGAAAGTGCGACGACTGCGGCGCGACCGTCAGTCTGGCGATCAAATGGGACGCAGGCACAAACGGCGGCACCATTGACGACAAGGCCAGCATCACCACGACAGGCAAGCCGAATGCGACGGCAACCGCCCCGACGAGCACGCCGGTCAAGACCGGTCATGCGTTCAAGGGCTGGTACACGTCTGCTTCTGGCGGCAGTCTGTACAATACCGTGACCATCACAGCGGCAAAGACGTTCTACGCACAATTTACCGCCAACAGCTATACGCTGACGTGGGATCTTGGCAATGGCACGACAGAGGAAACAAAGCAAACCTACGGTGAAGCGCTCGTCCTTCCCACCGAGCCGACGCGCAAGAACGCTGAATTCCTCGGTTGGTTCACGGAAGCGGTCGGCGGCACGCAGGTCGATGCCAACACCATCTACAAGACAGATGGCGACAGCACCTACTATGCGCATTGGGAAATTACAGAGGTTTTCTCGGTCACAGTGCCAGTTGTCCTTCCGCTGACGGTCGATGAAAACGGTGAGGTTCACGTTGGCGCGGCGGAAATCATCAATGGTTCTACTGGCGAGGTCATTGTATCCAGCGTTTCGATTTCTACCAAAAACGGCTGGCAGCTTGTTCCGTTTGATACCGACATGGCACATGAAAAGGTGGATGCACGGCTGCTTGGTTTCAAAATCAATGATTCTGAAACGACGAAAACCGGTGATGCAGAAACATTCTCGCTGACCTCACCGTGGACGATTGCGGAAAATGGAAAACTGCCGCTCTCCTACGATGCCGTTGTGTCGGCGGTCTCGCAGCCCGTTACCGAGCAGGATGTCCTGTCTGTCGTATTCGTGCTGGAATGGAAGGGGGAATAATTTATGATGAAAATTTTGAAGCGCGGAAAGCTGCTCGTTTTCTGCGCACTGCTCTGTCTGCTGTTTGCGACGGTTGTGTCGGCGGCCGGCAGTGGCGATGTGGCTTCTGCCGTCGAAAGCACCTGGACCACAGCGTCCACACAGATCAAAACTGTTGTGGATAATGTGGTTTTTCCCGTGATTGACATGGTTTTAGCCATTGCTTTCTTCGTAAAATTAGGCACCGCATACTTTGACTATCGAAAGTCCGGGCAGTTTGAATGGTCTGCTCCCGCCATCCTCTTTGCCTGTTTGGTCTTTACGCTGACCGCGCCGACCTACATCTGGGGCATCGTCGGACTGTGATCAATTCAGAAAGAAAAGGCAGGTGACGAGGCTTGTTTATCTGGGATTTTGTAGCCGACACGATTTTGGAACAGATCATGGACTGGGTCTACAAGCAGATCGTCGGCTTCCTCGCCAACTTCTTTGCCGAGATGGGAAACATGGGCGCGGAGCTGTTCGAGATGAGCTGGGTGCAGAGCATCGTCCTGTTTTTCTCGTATCTTGCTTGGATTTTGTATGCGGTCGGCTTCGTGGTCGCCTGCGCGGAATGCGGGCTGGAATATTCGTCCGGCAGGGCCGACATCAGGGAACCGCCATGAATCTTATCAAGGGATTCATGGCGGTCAGTCTTTTTTACGGTTGTACCGATCAGGCTTTATGAGCTTTGCGTATCTCTGCAAGCGAATTTTGGCTACGCCATCAGCGGCGCGGGGGCGAGCTTCGGCACGGTTGCCGGAAATATCATCGACGAGCTGACCGTCGAAAACTTCGTAGATTTTGCTACCACGCACGTCGGCGGTTTCGGTTCGGTCACCAGCCCGATCATGGTGCTGTTCTGCATCATCCTCATGGCGTATGCGGTCATTAAAGTTTTCTTTGCGAATTTGAAGCGCGGCGGAATCCTGCTCATCCAGATTGCAGTCGGCAGTCTGTATATGTTTTCTGTGCCGCGCGGGTATCTGGACGGGTTCTATCAGTGGTGCAAGCAGGTCGTGGGGCTTTGCCTCACGGCCTTTTTGCAGGCTACAATCCTGATCGCGGGGCTGTCGCTGTTCAATGAACACGCGCTGCTCGGCTTGGGGCTGATGCTCTCCGCCGGAGAGATCCCGCGCATCGCGGGTGCGTTTGGCTTGGACACTTCAACCAGAGCGAACCTATCGAGCGCAGTTTATACCGCACAAACGGCGATCAATATCACAAAAACCGTCGCAAAGGCGGCTGCGGCATGACGGAGGTGCGACTATGGATACGAGCTTTTTAGATGAAGGCTTAGACATGATCGAGGTGCTGGATCGTCCTGCGCTCTTTTCAAACGGAAGAATCCCGCGCGCGGCAGTGCCGGAGGGTCTTTATGCGTATGACCTCTATGAAAGCTGCGACACAGGAGACTTTTGTTATATCGCGCCACGGGTCATTGTCAACCATGGCGGTACGGTGCTGGTCAAAGAACCCATTGACTTCGGCGGCGCGGACCGGATCGACCTGACGGAAGACACCTCACCCAACTTCCTCGGCGGAGCGATGCGTGTACATGATTTCATGGCAGCGTCTCTGGACGAACTGCGGCAGTACAGTGAAGAACCGCAGTTCGGAGGAATGTAAATGCCGGAACTGACAATGGGCAGCCTGTTCGACGGCATCGGCGGCTTTCCGCTGGCAGCGATACGAAACGGGATCACACCGGTATGGGCTTCAGAGATCGAACCGTTTCCCATCGAAGTCACAAAAACACACTTCCCCGACATGGTTCATGTCGGAGATATTACAAAGCTCAATGGCGCGGACCTGCCGCCCGTGGATATCATCTGCGGGGGCAGCCCGTGTCAGGACTGCTCGGTTGCGTCCGGGACACGCGCCGGATTGCAGGGCGCGCGTTCCGGACTGTTTTTTGAACAAATACGGATTACAAAGGAGCTGAGAGATGCAGACATACTTCGAGGGCGATCAGGTCAGTCTGTTCGACCAAGATACTTCTGCTGGGAAAACGTCATGGGCGTATTCAGCTCAGGCACGCCGCACGGGGAGGATTTCCGGATTGTCCTGGAGTCAATTGCTCGATTACATTGCCCCACCGTATCAATTCCTCGACCTTACCCCTGGGGCTGGAAACCTGCTGGGGCAATTCGAATGGGAGATGCGTTCAGCCTTGCATGGAGGGGCTTTTTTGCGGAATACTGGACCCTCGCCCAGAGACGCCACAGAATCCTGCTTGTCGCAGATCTTGGAGGATCATCCGCCGAAAAAATATTATTTGACTACTGCGGCTTGTCTGGGGATCTTGCGTCGGGCGAAGGAACGTGGCAAGCCGTTGCCGAAAGCGTTAGACACTGCTTTACGGATACAAGCTGGCTTGATTGGCTTGCCGGAAGGCAGAGAGAAAACGGTGCCGTTTGATGATTCTGCCGTCCTTGCACAGCCGGGAATGAAGCAGCAGACATTTGCCGCGTCTTTTTCCGCTGGCGCCAGCGCGACGGCTGGAACCATCGGCTACGCAGAGGAAGTCGCCCCAACACTCAAGGGCAGTCCAAGCGGCAACTGTATGCCGTCCGTCATGTGCCTGCACGATCAGGGCGGGCAACGGATGGACGTGTGCGAGAATATGACCGGCACACTTCGCGCCAGCGAAAAGGGACATCAACCCTTGGTATATGAGAATCATGGTGTTGATGCCCGTATCCGGGAGTCCGGCGAAGTCAGTCCAACGGTCACAGCACGCTATGGTACAGGCGGCGGCAACACTCCGCTGGTGCAGGAGCCAAACGAAGTCTACTGTATCGTCGGCAACATCATCGACCGCCAGCCGGAAAACGGCGGCAACGGCTGTGGATATCAGGAAAATCTTGCATACACGATTACAACTGTAGACCGCCACGCGGTCTATGCGCGGCAGCGTGTGGACGAATTCAAAAATGATGATATTGCCAGCACGCAGAGTGCCAGGCAAGCAAAAGATGCTACAGATCTGATCGTAGAACCAGATCGGCAATATGCGCAGCTCATTCGAAGACTTACTCCATGGGAATGCGAACTTCTTCAAGGTTTCCCACTGGACTGGACAGATATCCCGTCCGCGTCGGACTCAGCCAGATACCGCGCCCTCGGCAACAGCGTTCCTGTGCCGTGCGTGGAATTCATTATGAAAAGCCTGCAAGCAGTTGCCGCAATGGAGGTTGATGACGAACGAAGCCAAGCACAAGGAGATCATCATGCAGAAGAATGAATTTGAAGTCATGGTCAAGGAGTTGCTGCCGGACGTGACAGCGCAGGCCATGGAGAAGTGGACGCAGTACGCGCAGGAGCTGGAGCAGGACGGCACAGAAAAGCAAAGCGACCTTTATGATGCCGCCTATGTGGAATTGCAGCTTATCAAGGAGCATCAGGGAGAGCCGACCGCAGCGAGCCTGTTCAACTACGGGGAGCAGTTCGTGTTCAATTATTTTGAACTGCGCGGTGCGGCGGCGAAGCTCAACGAGGGTTGGACGCTGGAGCAGATCCGCGACTATACCATTGAGAACGGCTGTGATCCCACCGAAGAAGAATACCGGGAATCCGCACAGGCGCTGCAGGCGTTCCGCAGCCAGCAGGAGCATACATTTTCCGGCGAGATGTGCTTGTAATATGCTTCGTTTTGCGGCGATTCTTTGTTGCTTATTGTGAATAGCTTTGTTCCGGCGCTTACAGTATGCTTGCTTTGCAATCAAGAATAGAAAGGACGAAGCCCAATGGCAAATAAAAAGAACTTGTGCGCCATGATCCCGGCAGACCTCCACGCACGGATCCGGCAGGAGCAGGAACGAACCGGCAAGACACTCAGCGAGTATGTAGAACAGCTTATCACAGACTATTACAAAATGAAGGAGAATACAAAAATGACAGGCGACACCAGAACATTGGCAGTTCAGATTCCGGAGGAACTCTTCCTTCGGCTGGATGCGTACTTGAAGCGCAGCGGGATCAAGAGCAAGAAGCAGTTCCTCATCAGCCTCATCGAAGCTGCGCTGGCAGAGGGTGAGACGGAAGAGGCTGCGGAACAGCCCGAGGGCGGGGCCGAGCAGACCGAGGATGGCCCCGAAACAGAGGCCGACGACGAGCAGGCACCGTTGGCCCCGGCAGAGCCGGACACGGATACCGACGAAGAAGAATAACCACCCAGCGCCGCCGCAGGATGTTCTGCGGCGGCACTTTTTTCGTTCACGGAGGTGATCGTATTTATATTTACCCCGACAATTTAAACGCCAAAGCCACGCTCTGGCTGTGGCAGCTTCGGGACTTGGCCGTCATCGGCATTGGACTGCTCATTGCAGTTCTTGCGCTGACGCAGCTTGGGCTGTTTTTGCCAATGGTGCTGGTGGCGGCGTATGCGTTTTTGTCCATCCACCTGGACGGACTCAGTGTGCTGGACTTTCTCTCGTTCGTGGTCAGCTTTTATATCACAGAACAGCAAATTTTCGAGTGGGAGGAACCAGTATGAGGAAAAAGAAAGACAAGCGTCGGCAGTCCACCCAGCAGCTTATGGGCGTCAAAAAGATCACGGACTACTGCATTTCTACCGACGCGGGCGATTTGGTGTTTTATATCATCAAGCCCACAAACATCAGCGTCCTCCCGGCTGGCGCGGTCAGTGCGAAGATCCGTGCGCTCCAGAACACACTCAGCGCGCAGGCGGGCGTGGAGCTGCTGGCAATGAACTCCCGTGAGAGCTTTAACGCGACGTGCCTCTTTTACCACGACCGGATGCAGGCAGAACAGAACCCCGCGATCCGGGAACTGCTCGAACAGGATCGTGCATTTCTGGACGAAAAGCAGGTGCAGATGACGCTGGCACGTGAGTTCTATCTCGCCGTCCGACTGAAAAACGAGAAGCCGGACACGGCGTACACGCTGCTGTCCACTATCGAAACAAAATTCCGCGACAACGGCTTCACCACGCGCCGCGCCGGGAAGGAAGACCTCAAGCGCCTGCTTGCCATCTATTTTGAGCAGAACACCACGACGGAGCGCTTCGAGGACTACGACGGTCAGAGGTTCATGGAGGCGACAGGATGAGCATTTTCAGAAGAAAAAAGCAGACCGACGCGGAAGCGGAATCCCTAAAATCTTTCCTTGATATGATTGCGCCCAGCATCGTGAAATTTGAAACCGGCTACTACATCTGCGGCAACACGTTCCGCTGTATTTGGGCGCTGCGCGAGTACCCAACATCGACCGACGATCTTGCCATCCTGCGGCATTTGGGCGAAAAGCACGGCGTAACGCTGCACATTTATACGCGCATGGTCTCGCCGCTCGAAGAACGGAAAATCGTCCACAATGCAGAAATTCGAAACCGCATGAATCGCGCCAGCTCGCAGGATTTGCAGCGGTCGGTGGAAGCGGAGAGCAATTTGCAGGACGTGGCGAACCTCATTGGTTCCCTGCATCGGAACAAAGAACCGCTGCTCCATTGCGCGGTCTACATCGAAATGATCGCGGGAGATATGCAGGAGCTGCAAATTTTGCAGACGAATGTGGAGGTCGAGCTCATGCGCTCGAAGCTGAACGTGGACAGGCTGAAGCTCCGCCAGCAGGCAGGCTTCTGCGCGATCAGCCCGGTCGGATTCAATGTGCTTGGCACAGAGTATGAGCGCGTCCTGCCAGCAAGCTCGGTCGCAAATCTGTTCCCATTCAACTATTCCGGTAAAACGGACCGAAAAGGCTTCTACATCGGGAAAGACAAGTACGGCAGTAATATTGTGGTCGATTTCGACCAGCGCGACGAGGATAAAACCTCTGCCAACGTGCTGATTCTCGGCAACTCCGGTCAGGGAAAAAGCTACCTCATGAAACTGCTTCTGCTCAACTTTTTGGAAGCTGGGAAATCGGTCATTACGTTGGATGTGGAGCATGAGCAGTGGGAGCTGTGCCAGGCGCTCGGCGGCTGCTTCGCGGACATCATCGAGGGAACGTATAAGATCAATCTGCTGGAACCCCGATGCTGGGACACCGACGCAGATCCATACGATGTGGATGCACCCAAAGCGTTCCGGCAGTCCACCCGGTTGGCACAGCACACTTCTTTTCTCAAAGATGTGTTTCGCACTTACAAGGACTTTACGACAGCCCAAATCGATACGATCGAAATTATGTTAACCAAACTATATACGGAATGGGGCATTACAGAGGAAACGGACTTTTCGCAGATGCGGCCGGAGGACTACCCCATTCTCTCAGAATTGTATGATTTTATCGAGATCGAGTACGAAAATTTCGATGAAACGAAGCCGCAGCTCTACACCAGAGAAACGCTCCAGCAGATCCTGCTGGGGCTGCACTCCATGTGCCGCGGCGCGGACTCGAAATTCTTCAACGGTCACACAAACCTGACCTCGACGCGCTTTCTGGTGTTCGGTGTGAAAGGTCTGCTGTCCGTGGCGCAGAATGTGCGCAGCACGATCCTCTTGAATCTGCTGTCGTATATGTCAGATAAGCTGCTGACCGAGGGCAACACGGTCGCGGCGCTGGACGAACTCTATATCTGGCTGTCCAATCCCGTCGCTATCGAGTACATCCGCAACTCGCTCAAGCGCGTGCGCAAAAAAGAATCCGCACTGGTGCTGGCAAGCCAGAACCTCGAAGATTTTGACCAGCCGGGTGTGCGGGAAATGACAAAGCCGCTGTTCTCCATCCCGCCGCACCAGTTTCTGTTCAACGCCGGTTCCATTGACCGCCGCGCGCATATGGATATGCTCCAGCTGGAGGACAGCGAGTTCGACCTCATCAAATTTCCGCAGCGCGGCGTTTGCCTCTATAAGTGCGGCAACGAACGCTACCTGTTGGAGGTTCACGCACCGCCGTATAAGGAAGCCCTGTTCGGAAAGGCTGGCGGCAGATGATGAACGATGAAAGGATGACCATATGAAGCAAATTGAATTTGAACGTTGGGAGCCGGATGCGGAGAATCCGCGCAGGCTGACCTATGCCGGTCAGCGCACGGCGGAAGATGTTTTTCACGAACTGGAAGCACGGTTGGACAGCGTCGGCTATTTGCCGGACGAGTACCTTCTTCTGGACAATCGTTGGCAAAACGGGCGCGAGATACCAAAAAGTGCTGACTTTTTCTGTAAAACCGATTACGGCGGAAGCGAAGGAATCTATCTGGACGTCTATCTGGAATGGCAGGAGGGCGACAAGCCCAAAAAGGAGTGCTTCATCACCGGCAAAACACTGGGCGAAAACGGCGCGGATCTGGACCGGATGTTCCTCATTTCCTCTGCGATCACGAAAGCGTTCCGCGGCGACAACAGTGTCCACGCGCGGTACATGGTGGTTGGAGGGCAGTCAGAGCCGGCAGAAACGATGTCCCTGAACCTGTCTCCGGACGAACAGCGACTGGTCACACAGGCGTTGGCGGAGCAGCGTATCCGGCTGGGATCGCAGGCAGAGGGCGAAGAAAAGCTCCTGCGCCGTATGACCGGAAGCGTCACGGAGTACATGGACGCGGCTGGGCTGGCGGACCGGCTGGACGAACATGACCGGGATCTTCTGACGCAGCACGATGGAGAGCAGGAAACTACGCCGGTCATGGGCGGGATGCAGCTATGAGCATGAGCGCAATAGCCGCGCGTGTTGCCGCCGCACTGCTGACCAGCGAAAAGGGGCGCAAAGGCGTCGGCTTCCTGCTGGTCGCCATTTTCGCGCCGGTCATCCTGATCGCAGCCATCCTCTGCTCAAACACGGCAGGTGGGGCCGACCACAACAATTCCGCTGTGGAAGCCTCTTTTTATGGGGTAACATATAGCGAAGATGTGCCAGACGAATTCAAAACGCATATCACCGATATGCAGACGGCTTTTTCACTTCTGGATTCGGCGGTGGCGGAGGCCAACGCGACTATGACCGACGGCAATCGCCTTGACCCGATACAGGTCAAGGCGATTTTTTATGCCCTCTGCTTTGGAGAAAGCGCACCGAGCCAACACGCGGCAGACCGCTTTGTGGACTGCTTTTTTATTACAGAGCAGAGAACACGAACCGTACTCGTTGAACTGGAAGACGGGAGCGTTATAGAACAAGAGGAACCATATACCGCCACCGTGCCGCTCTCGCTGGCAGCGGCATATGAAAACCTTGCGGCAAAGCTCGGTCGGGCTGTCACCGACGAGGACAAGGAAAACGCCGCGCACATCTACACGATGATCGCGGGCAATGCCAATGGCAGCGACGGCACCGGTGCGTCGGGCGATACGATCCAAATCGACTACGGCTACGGCAGCGGCAGCACGGAACTGGACACGTCCGGCTTCACGAACCCGGCCGGTAAGAACGCCGACGATCTGGTGCAGTACGCCATCCATGCCTATCAGGAGCATTGGGGCTATGTGTGGGGAACGTTCGGTCTTGTATTGACGGAAAGCCTGTTCGAAGCAAAACTCGCGCAGTATCCGGATGCTCTTGCAGGCAATGTGGATTTCATCCGTCAGACGTGGGTCGGCGGCAGAACGACGGACTGCGTCGGTCTGATCAAAGGCTATGGCTGGTTGGACGCAGAGACGGAAGAAATCGTCTACAACACGAATGGCATGCCGGACATCTCAGCAAACGAGATGTACCATTCCGCAACCGCCTCCGGCCCCATCGATACCATCCCCGAAACACCCGGTCTTGCCGTCTGGCACGACGGGCATATCGGTGTCTATATCGGCAATGGTGAGGTGGTCGAGGCGATGGGCACGCGGTATGGTGTCGTCAAAACCAAGCTGGAGGGTGCACGTTGGACGCACTGGCTGAAAATTCCGTATATCAGCTATGACTGAGGAAAGGACAAACATGAACGTCTTGATGGTGGAGCCGGGAAAGGCTCCGTATGAAACGCAGATCGGGGATGATCTGCAAAGTATGCAGGCTCTCGTCGGCGGATATTTGGAAGCCGTGTATCCCTTTGAACAGCCTGTCGCGCTGGTCTGCCGCGAGTCCGGAAAGCTGGATGGTCTGACGCTCAACCGTGCGCTGCGCGATGCGGACGGTGATATTTATGACATTGTCGCGGGGAGATTTTTTATCGTCGGACTCGGCGAATCGGATTTCACCGACTTGCCGCACGAACTTGCCGAGCGGTTTGCCGAGCAATTTCGTCAACCGGAAATGTTTCTGCGCGAGGGTGACAAAATTGTTGCCGCGCCGATGCCGGACGAGCAGGTGCAGGGCGGTATGTCGTACTGACAGGAGGATATATGAAACAGGCAACAATTCAAATCACATTTGAAGAAGAAAAGCTCCGCGCTCTTCGGCGCTACATCGCCAAGCGCGATTCGACGCTGGAAGCGGAGCTGCAAAAGGCGGCCCAGCGACTCTACGAGAAGGTCGTGCCTGCCGCTGTGCAGGAATACATCAGCGACTGTACGCAGGACGATCCAGTGCGCAAACCGCAAAAGAAATCGGAGGCGCAGGTATGAGCACGGCGGGCTTTCACATCACGGAGGACTGCGCGGAAGTCTATCTGCAAAACGAATCCGGCATGGAGTTTTTTCAGCTTGCCAGGCGGCTCCATGATTATCTCCAGCAGGGACAGCGCCTGCCAGCGCGGAGTCTCTTTGAAGCGACGGACGACTGCAAAGAGATCAGCCGCGAGGCGTTCGATGCGCTGGCAAAGCACCGCATGGAGAACACCGGCGAGGTCAGCGGACTGTTTGAGCTGGACTTTGACGCGCAGACGCTTTCTGCGCTCAATATCATGGACGGCTGGAAGGTCTACGCAATGCAAGACGTAGCAAACGCAGCAGAGCAGGCATTTCAGGAGGCTGAGATCTCCGAGGATGACCACTGGCGCATCGTCCTCGACCGGCTGGATGGTCGGGAGCTGACCACACCGAGCAGACTCACCGCGCGGAATTTTTATTTCGAGGATAGCATAGAGGCGATGGATGACCGAATACTGAATTTTTACGTCGTTCCATGCTTCAATGTAGACGAAGTGTTTGGTACGTTCGTGGAAACCGATGAAAACGACCATGTGCTGAATATCTATGCCAACTACGATATGCAGCGCCAGCAGGTCTGCGACACGCTAGAGATCACGCTCTATGGCAGCGGCATCGAGGATCAATCTCTTACCTATCACCTGAATGCGGCAGAGAAAGAAGTGCTGCGTGAAAAGATGGAAGCCTATTGTATGCAGCGGGAGCATAAGCCGCTGAATCAGCTCTGTCAGGAGATTCTGCAGGAGCAGGATGCGCCTACGCAGGAGATGCACCTGTGACCGCCAGCCTGCCCCACGCCGTCGCGCCCGTGTCGGCGGTTTGTGCGGCTTTCGCGGCGCAGCCGATCGCGTACCCACCGAGAGCCATAAAACCGGACGTTGCGCCTCCGTGCAGGAGCGCTGCAAACACGAAAAAGGAGATCAAAATGTCTACGGAATTTTACTGTGAAGAATTTCCGACAGAGCAAAACGGAAAACCGGTGCAGACGCTCAAAGACCTGCTGGAAGCCTGCCCGGAAGATCGTTTTCATTTCATGACACCGTTCGGCTATGTTGACCTGACTGCCCAGGACGCCGGGCGGCTCCGGCAGGGCGCGGCGGCGCAGGCACATACCGGCGAAAGCGGATGGGAAATACCAGTTCCGGCAGAAAAACTGCTGCAGCAGGAGCTGGTGTCCGCGAGAAAGGCTGAGAATGGTCAATGGTACGCGATTACCACAGATCTGCAGCCGAAAATGTCGGAATCGGAGCAGATGCAGGAGATGCAGCTGTGACCGACCGCACCTCCCGCGCCGTCGCGCCCGTGTCGGCGCTTTGTGCGGCTTTCGCGGCACAGCCGAGCGCGTACCCACCGGAAGCCTGAAAACCGGACACTGCGCCGACGTGTGGGAGTGTCCGGCAGAGCTACAGCACAGAAGCCGGAGCGCCTGCGGGCGGCTTTCGGCGGAGAGAGAAGCCGCAAGCGGCGAGGCGGAGAGAGAAGCCGCAAGCGGCGAGCAGGACAAAGCCGCGGTGTCGTGCGCGCCCCGCGGCGGTCACAACTGCCCGCGGTGCGGGCAGTTTGGGAATTCTGCGCAGGGGTTGTTGCGAAGGCAAAAATAGCCCCGTTGGAGTCAGGAGTGCGAAAAGCCCCGCTGTTTCAGGAAAAACGGCGGGGTTGCGCACGAAAATTGGAGGAATATTGGTATGGCAAGCAACAAGATCAAGTTTCCACTCTGGCTGACGCCGGAGTGCAAGCAGATTGTGGAGGACAACTACCGTGAGGATCAATGCCAGAGCCGGAGCGAGTTCATCGAAAAGGCGATCTGGTTTTACGCAGGGTTTCTGCACACGCTGGAGGCAGGCGCATACCTTCCGCGCGCCTTGAAGCAGATGCTGGACGGTACGCTCGGCGTGTTTGCAGAGCGCATCGGGCGGCAGCTTTTCAAACTGGCGGTCGAGCAGAACGTCAACAATCACATCCTCGCTTCGGATACAGACATTGACGCGGCACGGTACATGAAAATGCACACGCTCAGCATGGAACAGGTCAAGGGCACAAACGGAAAAATCTCGTTTGTGGACGTATTGCAGCAGGAAAGGGCGCTGTAGCGGATGGCAAAGCTGATTCAGAAAAGTGGCTTTCTCAGCAAAAAACGAGCCGGCCGTTATATGAAATACATCGCCACGCGCGACGGTGTAGAAATCTTGAATGAGGACGCAGAGGGCATTTATTTGCGCTATATTGCCACCCGCCCGCGCACGGAAAAGCATGAGGGGCATGGACTCTTCGGTGCAGAGCCGCACGTCGATTTGGAAAAGACCATGCAAGAATTGAAAACGCATGAGGGCAACGTCTGGACAATTATCTATTCTTTGCGCCGCGAGGATGCCGCGCGGCTTGGCTATGACAATGCGGAAAGCTGGCGCTTGGCGCTGCTGGCACATCAGAATGACTTTGCCGAGGCCATGCAGATCCCGCCGGAACATCTTCACTGGTACGCAGCGTTTCACGATGAGGGCGAGCATCCGCATATCCACATGATGCTCTGGTCAGATGATTCAAAATACGGTTTCCTGCGGAAAGACAGGCTGCTGCATATGCAGTCTGTTCTGACCAATACGATCTACGCGGATGAGCTGAAAGAAATCTATATCCAGAAGGATGTGGCATACAAAGAAGTGACTGAAGCGGCGCGAGAAGTCATGCGTGAACTCGTTGACCGTATGGAATCCGTCTCCGCCCAGCCCGCGTCCATTCAGCAAAAGCTGTTGGAACTTTCGCTGGAACTGCGCACGGTCAGCGGCAAGAAGCAATATGCTTATCTCAAAAAGCCGCTTAAAGACAAGGTTGATGAAATCGTAGATGAGCTAGAAAAGCTGCCGGAGGTGGCGGCGTATTATTCCGTCTGGAACGGCCTGCGCGACACGCTGGAGGGCTACTATAAGAACCGGCCCCGTCAGCGCAATCCGCTCTCCCAGCAGAAAGAATTTCGCGCGATTAAGAACGCGATCATTCAGGAAGCGGAACGCCTGCGGCAGCAGATGGAACTGGAGCAGGCAACGTCAGAACAGAAACCTTCGCAAGAGGAAGATCCGTCTTCGGAAGAACCCTCTACAGGCGCTTCTGCAAATCCGACCCCTGCAAGTGAGAGTGCTTTGTCTGCAACTTCTCATTCTGTGCAGCTTCCGTCCGAATATCTTCTGAATTCAACCGCCCGCCTGTTTCACCAGATGGGGCAGATCTTCCGTGACAATGCCGCGCCGCCCAGCAACCCAATGGGCATTCGCATCGACTCCAAGCGCCGCAAAAAGCTTATGCAGAAACGGCTGGCGATGGGTCATAAACAGGATGACCATGAGCAGGAACGGGGATACAATCTGGACATTCGATAAAACAGGCGGCGCTGTGCTGACAGCGTCGCCTGTTGCATATTTGCTTAAAAATCCTCGGTCAATGCACGTTCACAGTACGCTTTGAGCGCCGGAACGTCTTCTGTTGCCGTCTGCCAGATGCGATCTTTGTCCATTGAACCATAGTCGTGCGCGAACATATTGCGCATATTTTTGATTGCGCGCCAATCCATCTGCGGCTTCGTTTTTTGCACATACGCATCGGAAAACTTTCCAGCAAGTTCACCGATCTGAAGCAGGTTCATGCTGACGGAATCCATGTAATCCTGATCTTCCAGAAAGATATCAAAATTACGACCGAAGCGGGAAAGCGTCTTTTCAATCCGATTACAATACTCCAAAATGTGCGCCAGAATCTGCGCGTCGCGGTTAGGAAAGCTCATACAGCAGCACCCGATCCTTTCGCAGATTTTCGAGGAAGGCTTCGTCTTTGTTGTACTTGAGCGAGCCGGTTGTTACAACGTCGATGCTCTTTTTGAGCGCGTCTTCCAAGTCGGCATACAGACCGCCGAGGGCGAACAGACCGCGCAGCTTGGGCGCGTCCACACAGAGGTCTACGTCACTGGCAGGTGTTGCGTCGCCCCGCGCGTAGGAGCCGAACAGAAACACCTTGTCCACGCCGTGCTGCTTTGCAATCGGCGCGACGATCTCGCGGATCTCATCGATCGAATATACTTGCGTCTGCATTCCGTGCGCCCCCTTCCTGTAACCAGTATACCCTAAAACAAAAATCTTTGCAACAGCAGAAAGTGGTGACTAAAATCAGCAAATTTATTGAATTTACCCCAGAGCAAAAAGAACGCGCCGCGACCGTTGACCTCGAAGAATTTCTCCTCCGTCAAGGCGAAAAGCTCATCAAATCCGGGCGGGAAAAACGGCTGGCAAGCGACCGCAGCGTCACGGTTCGCGGCTGCGAGTGGTTCGACCATGCCTCAAACGAGGGCGGCCGCGCTATCAGCTTCGTACAAAAATATTACAGCAAGAGCTACGTTGAAGCCATGTCCATGCTGCTGGGCGAGAGTATGGAGTCGGTTTATCCGCAGGCAAAGAAGCGGGAAGCGGCCCAGCAAAAGCCTTTCGCGCCGCCCGTTCCGAACGCAAATATGCACCGCGTGTTTGCGTATTTACTCAAAACACGCGGGCTGGACGCCGACGTGGTTTCGTACTTCGCCCGCAGAAAACTGCTCTATGAGGACGCGGCGCAGCACAACGCTGTGTTCATCGGCACGGATGAAGGCGGCTGTATGCGCCACGCCCATCTGCGCAGCACGAACAGCTTCGGAAAAGCCTTTCGTCTGAACGTCGAGTCCAGCGATCCGCGTTACAGCTTTCATCATACCGGCACGGACGGGAGCCTTTATGTGTTCGAGGCTCCCATTGATATGCTCTCGTATATTTCCATGAACCCACATCAATGGCAGGAACATAGCTATGTGGCCTGCTGCGGCACATCCCCGATCCCAGTCTTGCAAATGCTGAAATCGGAGACGCAGATCGTCTATCTTTGCCTTGATAACGACGATGCCGGTCACAAAGCCAGTGAACGAATGGCAGAGCTTTTGCATGAACGCGGCATCGTGACGGAGCGGCTTGTGCCGGAACTGAAGGATTGGAACGAAGACTTGCTTGCGGAGCAGCGGGAGGAACTTGCACCATGCCTGGGTCTATGACTCCTTTGATCGTGCTCGGCATGGTGGGTGTGCTGTTCATTCTTCTGCTCTCGATTCTCACGAACAATTACTCGCTGAACAACATCAAATCCAAAACTGTTGGCGACGGCCAGTACGGGACTGCGCGCTGGGCCACAGATCAGGAGATCCGAAAAGCCTACGTCACGGTTCCCTTTGATGTTGCATCATGGCGCGCCGGGAAGAGACGCCCGACCGTGCAGGGACTGGTCCTCGGCAGTGTGCAGCGCGGCAAGCGGCTGGAGGCGTTGGTGGACTGCGACGATGTGCATTGCCTGATGATCGGCGCGTCCGGCGTCGGCAAAACGGCATTTTTTCTATATCCCAACATCGAATTTGCCTGTGCCTGTGGTATGAGCTTCCTAATTTTGGATACGAAGGGTGACCTCGCGCGCAACTGCGGAAGAATCGCGCAGAAGTACTATAGCTATCGCGTCTCAGTGGTCGATCTCCGCAACCCGACGCGCTCGGACGGCAACAACCTGATGACACTGGTCAACCGCTACATGGACGTGGCCCGTGAGCATCCGGACGACCTGAAAGCGCGGGCCACGGCTGAAAAATACGCGAAGATTCTTGCCAAAACCATCGTCAATCCGGGCGGCGATGAGCAGGATCGCGGGCAGAATTCGTACTTCTATGACGCAGCAGAGGGCGTGCTGGCAACCGTGATCATGACGCTGTCGGAGTTCATTCCGCCAGACAGTGCGGGGCATGACAAGCGGCACATCATGTCTGTGTTTAAGCTAGTGAAGGAACTGCTGGCTCCTATGGGCAAGAAAAATGGATTTCAGGTTCTGATAGACAGCCTGCCGGATACGCATAAGGCAGGCTGGATGGCAACCGCAGCAACCAGTTCCTCCGAACAAGGCATGGCTTCCGTCATGTCCACGGTGCTTTCCCGCCTGAATTCGTTCATCGATTCCGAGCAGGAGCAGGTGCTCTGCTATGACAGCCCAATCGATGCGGAGCACTTTGCCTCTGAGAAGTGTGCAATTTTTCTGATCATCCCGGAGGAAGATCCGACGAAACACTTCATGGCGGGGCTCATGATCCAGAACCTGTCGCGTGAGCTATTTTCCATTGCGGACGCGAACAAAGGAAAGCTGAAAAAGCGCGTGGTATTTTACTGCGACGAATTCGGTACGATGCCGCCCTTTGACGTTCTGCCGCTGTTCTCCGCAGGCCGCAGCCGCAAGCTGACGCTCGTGCCGATCATTCAGAGTCTTGCGCAGCTCGAAAAGAATTACGGCAAGGAGGGCGCGGAGATCATAGCCGATAACTGTCAGGACACGATCTTTGGCGGCTTTGCGCCGAACAGCCAGACAGCGGAAACGCTGTCCAAAGCCCTCGGCAGCCGAACAGTCCTTACTGGCTCCGTAAGCCGCGGCAAAGACAGCAACAGCCAGAGCTTGCAGATGGTGGAGCGTGCGTTACTCTCACCGGACGAACTGAAAAGTCTCCCGAAGGGAGAATTTGTTGTCATGAAAACCGGGACCCATCCCATGCGCACGAAGCTGCAATTATATTTCAAGTGGGGCATCTCATTTGAAGAACCGTACCAGACATCGGAGCGCGCCCAGCGCGAGGTCTACTACGCGGGAAAGGAGGAATTGCTGATGAACATTAAAAGAAGATCATTGACACAAATGCGCCCGTGCAGAGGGCCGAAAGCGGGCGGCTATATGAGCAGCTATGCCGAGAAATGAGCTTCTTCGGCTCCATCTATGCCGATCCCGACCTGCCGCACCGGGCACGGGCAGTCTATATGTACCTCCGTGACCGCGCAGGCGGCGGGAGCTGCTGGCCGGGCGTGAAAACCATTGCCCGCGACCTGCACCTCTCGCCGCGCACAGTGCAAAGGGCGCTCAATGACTTAGAACGTGCCGGATACATCCAGCGTCAGCACCGTTACCGTGAAAACGGGAGCTGCACATCGAACTTATACATTATAAATGAGGTCAAATAGCAAACGTGGACGCTCCCCGCCAAGGGGAACGTCCGCGTGTTTGCTGTCACCAGCGCCGCGACACCACGGCGCAGCTTGAAGGGTCAACTCTAGCTGAGAACCAATACAGAAAGAAGAAATCTGTATTTTGGAGATGAAGATTCCAGATGAGTACGCATCTATATCCTTCCGGTGCTGTCATATAATTGCTGCAATTACCTTGGCATCTGCGAAAAGCAGAAGTTAAAACGCATAGAACATAAGCAGTTCCTTAAAAAATAATTCACAAAAATTAAACATGTTATTTGGTTAATCTAACGTTACTTCTTCTGTTGACAAATTTCTGCGAAAGACTTAAACTATATACAAATGAAACGCTTCATTGTTGGCGGCGAAGTTGAGGGCATCATCGTGCAGAGAGTTACGATCAAAGATATTGCCAAGGCTGCAGATGTGTCCCTTGGTACGGTCAGTAAGGTTTTGAATGGCGACCAGAGCGTCAAGGAGGCAAATCGGCTTGCCGTTGAGCAGGCAGTTCAGGCGCTTGGATACAATGTCAACAAGGTTGCGCGGAGTTTGGCGCATAAACCGATCAAAATAGGCATCATGCTTCCGCATGTGTTTGAAGAATATTTTGATCCGATGGTGCGCGGGATCGCGCGCGTGGTAGATTCTCTGGCTGATTACAAGGTCAGTGCTGTCTATAAAAGCTACGAGAAATTCGACGATGACGAGACGGTTGCTGAATGCCTGGAGTATTTCATTTCTGAGGATGTCAGCGGTATCCTGTTGGGTCCGTTTCATCATATTGGCGCATACAGCGGTGTGATGACAGCGCTGAAAAAGCACCAGATTCCAGTGGTGCTTGTGCTTTCGGATCTTGAGCAGACGCAGCGGTTGGCCTGTATCAGCGTCGATGCGCGTCTGTCCGGCAAAACAGCCGCGGAGCTTGCATCGCTTGTGATGAAGCCGCATGAAGCTGCCGCTGTTTTTGTTGGCAATAAAGACGTCACAGAGCACCGCACAAAGGCGGAAAGCTTCTGCGGACGGATGCAGGAATTGAATTGTAAGACCATCGGCGTCTTTGAAACGCAGGACGAATCGGAACTGGCCTACCAGTTAACGGTCAGTACACTCAAGCAATACCCCCAGCTTCGCCTGATCTATGTTGCAACGGGTAACTCTGTTGCGGTCTGCCGGGCGATCTGTGACCATGGCAGGCAGGCAGAGGTTCAAGTCATTGCAACGGATCTGCTGGGCGGTCTGCAAAATTATATTAAGCAAGGAATCGTGATCGGCGCTCTGGATCAGCATCTGGAGGAACAGGGTGCGGTTGCGGTCACAACTCTGTATCAGTATCTGACGGAGGGAACGCTGGAGAGCAGCGAGATCAAGATCGCGCCGAGCGTCCTGCTGCAAAGCGGAATGCTGGAGCAGTTTGACACGCATGAATGATAGAAGGTCAAATGCAAATTTGACCTTTTCATTAAAACAAAAAATGAAACGCTTCATATTTGGAAGAAGGAGAACCATTATGCAGAAAGTAAAGATTGGATTTGTTCCCTCCACGTGGGAATCGTGGGATGGAAGCGCTTATACGGGCAAGCTCGCTGGGAAAATGCGCGCGCGCTGTCTGGAAGCGTTTGCAAAGATTCCCGGTCTGGAGATCGTGGCTCCCTCGGAGGAGCTGACGCAGGACGGCTGCGTCGGCACCGTGGAGGAGGGCATGAAGGCTGCCGACCTGTTTAACAAAGAAAACGTGCAGGGTCTCATTATCGGCAATATGAATTTTGGCTTTGAAACGGCCATCGGTGCCATGCTGTCCAAGATCCGCAAGGATATGCCCGTGCTGCATTTTGCCACCCGCAGCGGTCCGTTCTCCCCGCAGGGCAATCGCGCCAACGATACCTGGTGCGGCCAGTTTATGACCTGTTCCGCGCTCAAGCGCCGCGGCTTCAAATTTGAGCACATCATCACCTGCAACCCCGAAGACGAGATCTTCGCCAGCAAGGTCGAGACCTTTACGCGCGCCTGCAACGCCATTTCCCGCTTTGTCGGTATGCGCATCCTGCAGGTCGGCACGCGCCCGACCGGCTTTGAATCCGAATTTTTCAGCGAAGAAGGGCTGATGCGCAACTTCAGCCAAGTTCTCGTCCCCGTCGATCTGGCGACGGCATATGAGAGAATGGACGCGCTGACTGCCGAAAATCCGGAGGTGCAGCGTATTGCCAAGGAGATCCGCGGCGGGGCCGATCTGATCACGGATGAAACGCCGAACTCCATTGTCAATCAGGCACGCTTTGAGAGAATGCTCGTCGAGCTGGCCGAGGAATACCACTGCAACACGATCGCTTCGAGCTGCTGGGAATCCCTGCAGCACCGGTACGGCATTGCCGCTTGCTCCACGTTCTCGCGTCTGAACTCGCAGGGTTATTCCGTGGGCTGTGAGGTCGACGTGATGGGCGCGATCACCATGAGCATCATGAACAGCTGCGCGCTGGGCATGATACCCGCCGATTTCATCGACTGGACCGATCTGCATCCTACCGAGCCGAACGTCTGGCTGGCATGGCACTGCGGCAATGCAGCCTGCGAGCTGTGCGCCAGCAACAGCAAGACCCACCTGATGATGAACGAGCGCCTCGGTCTCTGGGGGCCGTATTGCTACGGCTCTATGGAGTTCCGTATGAAGGATGGCCCAGTCACCTGCGCCCGCATGGTCGAATACGACGGCAAATATTCCATCTTCTACGGTACCGGCGAGTCCATCGACATCGGCCCGATGACCAGAGGCGCATACGCCTGGATCAAGGTCAACGACGTTGCCGACTGGGAACAGAAGATGATCGAGGTCGGCTGTGTCCATCACGGTGTCCTGATCCACGACGCGAGGGTCGCCGATGCGCTTGCAATGTTCTGCAAGTTCATGGGGATCGAAGCTGTCCGGGGCGCATAAGATGAGTGTTCTTGGTCTGGACGTCGGCACCTCCACCTGCAAAGGTGTTGTGCTTTCGGCGGATGGAAGCATTCTGGCGCAGGAGCAATACGCCTATGCCGATGCCGTCCGGCTGGATGGCCCAAAAGCGGAGCTGCCGCCGTCCTGCTTTGAAGACAGCGTCAAGACGATCGTTGCCGCAATTGCTGCAAGATGTAAGGATGATCCGATCCGCGCGATCGCAGTCAGCTCACACGGTGAGACGCTGGTCCCGATCGGTGCAGACGGAAAACCGCTGGCGGACGCCATGCTCAGCATGGATCGCCGCTGTCAGGAAAATTCTGATGGATTGACAAGTCGGCTGGGGCAGGAGACAATTTACTCGATCACCGGCTCCAAAATGCACCCGCAGTTCCCTGTGCCGAAGGTCATGTACCTGCAGCAGCGGCAGCCGGAGCTTGCACGACACGTAGTCCATTACGACACGGCAAATGATTACGTCTATCGAATCCTCGGCTGCCCCGGCACGATGGACTATTCCATTGCATCCCGCTTTGGCGGCTTCGATGTTCGCCGGCATCAGTGGTCAAAGACCATTTTTGAGGCAGCAGATTTTTCCCCGGAGCTGTTTTCCAAAGCGGTCTGCGCCGGAACCGTCATCGGCGAGATGCCCCGTTCGCTTGCCGCTTCCCTTGGGCTGACAGAGCCGGTCCTGCTTGTCGCAGGCGGGCACGATCAGCCGTGCGCGGCGCTTGCGATCGGCGGCGGTGACCAGACGCTGCCCGTATCAGCCGGTTCTTATGAATGCGCGGTGCTGTCAACTGCGCAGCCGCTCAATACGCCGGATGGCTTCCGCTATGGACTGAATTCCTACTGCCACGTTCTGCCGGATCGCTATGCAACGCTTGCGTTCTTCGTTTCCGGCATGATGGTCAAATGGTATCTGGATACGTTCTGCACCGAGTTGATGCAGCGTACCGGCCCCGAAATATACGCGCATATGGAGCGGAATTGGAAGGCTGGACCTACAGGGATCTGTTTTACCCCACATATCTTCGGCGCGATGAACCCGGAATGGTCGGAGCACGCGGCCGCGAAGATCAGCGGTCTGACGGCAAACGCGACGAAAGCGGATCTATATAAAGCGGTTCTGGAAGGAACGTGCTGCGAATTGGATCTGAACGTGCGCGTGCTGGAAAAGCTGACCGGCCCGATCGGGCGTCTGGCAATGTCCGGCGGCGGAACGCGCTCGGAGGCATGGATGCAGCTTCGCGCGGACATCACAGGAAAACCCGTTGCGGCAATGCAGAGCGGTGCGGAGGCGTCCTGCCTTGGTGCGGCAATGCTGGCCGGTCTCGGTGCAGGGATCTTCAAAGACCCATACGACGCCCGCAGCCGGCTTCATCCGCAGATCTGTCAGTATGAACCGCAGCAGCCGGAACAGTATGCCGCACAAAAAGCGGCTTACCTTGCCCTGCACAGTCCCGGTCTTCTGGACTGAAGCATCATTCGTTGTTATCCGTGAGAGCTCCACGGATGATATAAACCCACACACAAAAAATACAAAAGGAGTCATGCAAAATGAAAAAACTGATCGCTCTGCTCTTGGCGGTCGTCATGGTCCTTGGTCTGGCCGCATGTGCCACCAAGGCTGAGACCCCTGCCACCGACACCCCCGCGACCGATACCCCTGCTGCTTCCACCGAAACCGAAACCAAAACCGAGACCAAGGAAGAAACCCCCGCAGAAGAAACCGATGCAGAATTCAATCCCGCTGACTACACCCTCGTAATTTCGATGCCTGTTGTCAACCATCCCGTTCACCGCTGCGTCCAGCTCGGCTTCGTCGAGGCCTGCAAGGAACTCGGCTACAACTATCAGATCGTTGGCACTGAGACGGGCGACGACAACGAAGTCATCGCTGCCGCTGAGGCTGCCGCTGCTTCTGGTGCTGCCGGCATCATCATCTGGGGCCAGAACGAAACCTATCTGCCCTGCATTGCAACGCTGAAGAACGACTATAACGTTCTGACCTGCGTTCCGCACTTTGCATGGGATCAGGACCAGGCTGTCGGTCTGGACGTGAACCTTGCATGTGACGCTGCTACCTACGCTGTCTCCGTTGCCGATTACATGGCTGAGCAGCTCGAAGGCAAGACTGGCTCCATCGCTCTGACCCAGGCTGGCTACACGACCAACGAAGACGCTGCTTCTGCTGCTTTCAAGGCTGAGATCGAAAAGCTGCAGGGCGAAGGCAAGCTCGCTGGCATCACCGTTCTCGATCCGGTCATCGAAGGCTCTGCCGACGTCACCGAGTCCACGGACGTCAATGCTTCCATCATCCAGGCGAACCCCGACCTCATCGCGGCTGTTTCCTGGACCGGCAACGGCCCCGTCACATGGTCCAACGCTGCCCGTAAGGCTGGCAAGGCCGCTGGCGATCTGCTGATCGTCTCCATGGACTACACTGCAGACAATCTGGTCGAGCTGGAGAGCGGCTATGTCTCCGCGCTTGTTGCGCAGCCGCTGTATCAGGAAGCTTATCAGGCTGTTTACGACTTTGACACGCTGCTCCGCGGCGGCGAGGTTCCCTATTGGACGCTGCTGGATGCTCCTCTGATGTACAAAGGCGGCGAAGGCGAGCATGATCCTGCTTACTATCAGGATATCCTCGACCGCGTTTCCACCACGTTCGGCAACTAATCACAACGCATACGCGGGGGAGCAAAATGCTCCCCCGCAGCTACAAAAGCACCATGCGCAGCTGCCGCAAACAAAACAAAGAAAGGTATGAAAGCATGCAGCCTTATATGATTGAAACCGTAGACATTACGAAGCGATTTCCCGGCACGCTGGCAAACGACCACATTTGTCTGCGGGCACGCGCAGGTGAGATCATGGGCCTTGTCGGCGAAAACGGCGCAGGCAAATCCACGATTCTGAAATGTCTCAATGGTGTCTATCCTTCGGATAGCTATGAGGGAAAAATCCTGATCGAAGGCAAGGAAGTTCAGCTGAACTCGCCGCTTGACGCGATCCGCCTTGGGATCGGCTTTGTCCCGCAGGAGATCAACGTTCTGCAGGATATGAACGTTGCAGAAAACATCTTTTTGTTTGACCTCAGAAACGGCGGACAGGAGAAGCTGGTCAATCACAAGCAGCTTCGGCTCCGCACAAAGCAGCTCCTTGAAAAAACAGGGATCGATCTCGATCCGTCGGCGAACGTCCGGCGCTTGTCGATTGGCCAGCAGCAGATGCTGATGATCGCACGCGCGCTTGCGACGGACCCGAAAATTCTAATCTTGGATGAACCAACGACCTCTCTTTCCGGACAGGACGTGCAAAGCTTGTTCAAAGTCATGCGTGTGCTGAAAGAAAAGGGCGTTGCAATTATATTCGTAACACATAAGCTGGCAGAGATCATGGAAATGACCGACTGTTTGACCGTCATGCGCGATGGCAAAAACGTCGGAAGCTATACACGGGACGAGTACGACCAGAACAAGATCGTAGAAGACATGATCGGCCGGAAGCTGACCGTCATGTATCCGGAACGTGCATGCAGCATTGGTGAAGAACTGCTCCGTGTGGAGCATCTGGACGTTGAGCATCCCTATATCGCAGACCGGTATCTTGTGCAGGACTTTAATCTGACGGTTCGCGCGGGCGAGGTCGTCGGGCTTGCGGGTCTGGTCGGCGCAGGCCGGTCGGAAGCCGTCATGGGGATCTATGGTGAGCTGAAGCGCAGCCACGGGACCATCTATGTGGCGGGGCAGAAAGTCCAGATCCATAACCCCAGAGACGCGATCCGTCACGGGATCGGCATGGTCACAGAAGACCGCAAAAAATACGGACTTCATTTTACATGGAGCATCCGAAAAAATATCGCCCTGTCGAATCTGCGCGCGATCGCACCACATGGATTTATTCAGTTGAAAACAGAACAGGCATCTGTGCAGAAATACTATGACGCAATGGGCGTAAAAGCAAATTCCATGAATGATCTCGTGGAAAGCCTGTCCGGCGGCAACCAGCAGAAGGTCGTCATCGGCCGGACGCTGAACGCAGAGCCCCGGATTGTGATCCTGGACGAGCCGACCAAGGGCATTGACGTCGGCGCAAAGGCTGAGATCTATAACCTGATCAATCAACTGGCGGAGCGTGGTGTTGCCGTTGTGCTGATCTCTTCCGAACTGCCTGAACTGATGGCAATGAGCGACCGTTTTCTTGTCATGGCCGAGGGACGTGTTGCCGGTGAGCTCTCCAAGGAAGAAGCAACGGAAGCAAAGATCATGAATCTGGCGACAACGACCTACAAAACGTTCTGAGGAGGAAACGCCATGCTGAAACAAAGAAATCAATCCGGCACGGGACAGAAAACGTCGATCGTAGAAGTTCTGATGACACCCGAAATCAGTATGCTGATCGTCCTCGTGATCCTGTGCGTCTATACCAATATCATCAACCCCGCGTTTTTCGCAGTAAAAAACATCCGAATTATTCTGCGAAACTGCGCGTTTATCGGCGCACTGGCAATCGGTGAAGCCTTTGCACTGATGTGTGGAGAAATCGATCTTTCCATCGGCTGTAATTCGCTGTTCAGCTCCGTGGTTTTTGCCAGCTGTTCCATTACACTCGGCTGGGGACCGCTGCCGTCCGTATTGGCAGGACTTCTTGCGGCAGTATTGATCGGTGTTCTCAACTCAGTGGTCACGCTTCGCTTTGGCATGACCTCCTGGATCACGACGCTTGCCACACAGTACATCTGCAAAGGTCTTGCAACCGTCATTTCCAGAGGCGGTGCAATTTCCAGCCTGAAAGGCATTTTCCAGAAGATCAGCGCGGCGCGCCCCATCGGACTGAGCTGGATGCTGCTGATCGTCGTCCTGATCGCGGTGATCGCAGAGGTGCTGCTTCGCTTCACCCCTGTCGGCAGAAAGGTCCATGCGGTCGGCATCAGTCAGGAAGCCAGCCGGATCGCCGGTCTGAACGTCCGGCGCATCAAAAGCCTCTGCATGATCTTTGCGGGCTTTATGGCAGGCGTCTGCGGTGTCCTGCAGAGCATTGGCAGTCTTTCCGGTTCTCCGACGACCGGCGTCGGCAATGAATTTCCTGCAATTATCTGCTGCGCCATCGGCGGCGTCAGCACGACGGGCGGAAAAGGCAGTATTGTTGGTGCAATGGTCGGCGTCCTGATGTTCCAGACACTGAAAAACTGTCTACAGACGCTGGGACTCAGCAGCAATGTTCAGACGGTCGTCACTGGCATCATCCTACTTGCAGCGGTCTCCTTTGATCTGATCAAAAAGTCCCTGCAGACGCGCAGAGTAAAGTGAGGTGGGCGTGATGAATAAAGAGAAACAAGGCAAGAAGCTCCGCTTCAATTTGAAAAGCAACCCCATCATGGGCGTTTTGATCCCGCTGATCTTCATCATGCTGGTCACGCAGATCTTCAACCATAACTTCCTGACTGGTGCGAACCTGAGCTCGATCCTCAAGTCGATCCCGTTTCTGGCGCTGGCAACGCTTGGCGCGAGTTTTCCGCTGCTGATCGGTGAAATCGATATTTCTGTGGGACGCATTGCCGGTCTGTGCGGCATGTTCTTCAGTTTGCTGTTCGTCGTATATAATCTGCCGCTGCCGGTCAGTATTCTGTGTGCGCTCGCACTTGGACTTGTGATTGGCTTTGTCAATGCGTTCTTAGTCGTAAAGATCGGAATGAGCAGCTTCATTGCCACGATGGGCACGCTTTACATCTGCGGCGGTCTGCGGTATCTGGTCAACGGCGGTACAGTCATGACGCTGCCCACGGAAATGCGCAGCTTCTCGCAGGCGACGCCGCTCGGCATCTCGTGGTTCTTCTGGATCGTGCTTGCGATTTATGCGATCGTCGCGTTTTTGCAGAGAAAAACTGCGTTCGGCCGTTATTTTTACGCAGTCGGCAACAATGCCGATGTCTCACAGCTTCAGGGTGTGAATGTGAAGCGGGTCAAGGTTGCCGCTTATCTGATCTCCGGCGTTCTGTCTGCAGCTGCCGGTGTGATGGCGACGATCGATATTAACAGCGCACAGCCGTCGACGGGCACCAACTGGGAGTTCAAGGCTGTCGCGGCCTGCGTGGTCGGCGGCGCGAGCCTGACCGGCGGTGTCGGCAACGCGGTCGGCGTAGGCTTGGGTATTTTCGTTGTGTTTGTCATCAACAACATCATCAATATGATCGGCCTGTCCAACTACTGGGCGGATGTCTTTACCGGCTGCATTCTTGCAGGCGCGGTTATGATCGACATTATCCGTCAGCGCCAGAAGATCCACGCATAAGGAGAACATCGCAATGAAAAACTGGAATCCCAATCTGGATAAGGCAGCGCTTCTGCGTCATATGGGCTCCGTCTCTCAGCTCGGCGGGCTGAAGCGGTACACATTTGCCGAGGGACGCGCGAAAGGCGTGGAGGCGGTCGATGTTGTGACCGGCACTGGCTTTGACTTTACCGTCCTGCCCGGACGGTGCATGGACTTAGCGTGGGCGCGTTATAAAGGTATCCCGGTCAGCTACATGTCCAAGGCGGAGATCACCGATGCTTCGTATCTGGAGCAGCAGGGCATGGAATGGCTTCGCAGCTTCCACGCCGGAATGCTGACGACCTGTGGTTTTTCCAATGTCGGCGGTCCGTGCCGGGATGAGCGGCGGATCTTCGGCCTGCAGAGCTTCGGCCTGCATGGGCGTCTGACGCATATCCCTGCCAACGAGGTCTGCTGCAGAGGCGAGTGGATCGATGGACGCTATGTAATGACGGTGCAGGGCCTGATGCGCCAGAGCGCTGTCCACGGGGAGAATCTGACGCTGCGGCGGACGATCACAGCCGTGCTTGGCGAACCGAAGCTGCATATCCACGATGTGATCGAAAACGAAGGCCATACGGCAGAGCCGTTTATGCTGCTCTACCACATGAATTTCGGCTATCCGCTGCTCAGTCCGCAGAGCCGTCTGGTTGTCCGTTCGGACGCCGTGCTCGGCGCGGATGAGACAGCACAGGCGGAGATCGATCAGTACGCCAGCTTCCACGAGCCGATGCACCTGCGTGATGAGCGCTGCTATTTCCATGATCTGCACGCGGATGCAGATGGAAGTGTCCGCATCGCACTGGTCAATGATTCGCTGGAGCTTGGTGCGGCCCTGCGCTTTAACAAAAACGAGCTGCCCTGCCTGACAGAATGGAAAATGCTCGCCGAGGGCGAATATGTCCTTGGTCTGGAACCCGGAAACACGAACCCGATTGGACGGTTGGCGGCAAAGGAGCGCGGAACGCTCCAGTATCTGCAGCCGGGCGAGATTCGCCAGACGCACATCGAGCTGGAGATTCTCGACGGCGGAGCCGCGATCCGTCAGGCGGAGCAGGAGATCGGAGGAGAAAGCATATGAAAACAATGAAATTCGGTATCATCGGCTGCGGCCTGATGGGGCGGGAATTTGCCAGCGCAACGCTTCGCTGGGTCCATCTGAAAGATGAGATCACAAAGCCGGAAATTATCGGCGTCTGCGACATGAATCCCGCGTCCTTCGAGTGGTTTGATAAAGCCTTCCCGAACCTCAAATATCACTTTACAGATTATCACGATCTGCTGGCCTGTGAGGACATTGAAGCTGTCTACTGCGCGGTCCCGCACGTTCTGCATCAGCAGGTCTACAGTGACATCATCAACGCCGGAAAGCACCTGATGGGCGAAAAGCCGTTCGGCATGGACAAAGCACAGAACGATGCGATTCTGGAAGCCCTCAAAAATCATCCGGAGGTCTTCTGCCGCTGTGCCAGCGAGTTCCCGTTCTTCCCCGCCTGCCAGAAGGTGATCGAGTGGGCCAAGAGCGGCAAGCTCGGCCAGATTATTGAGGTCAAGGCTGCTTTCAATCACGCCAGCGACCTCGATCCCAACAAGCCGATCAACTGGAAACGCAAAAACAGCGTGAACGGCATCTACGGCTGCATGGGCGATCTCGGCCTGCATACGCAGCACGTTCCCTTCGCACTCGGATGGATTCCGGAGACGGTTTATGCCGTGCTCAGTAATATCATCACCGAGCGGCCGGACGGCAAGGGCGGCATCGCCCCCTGCGACACATGGGACAACGCGACCATGCTCTGCCGCGTCAAGCATGACGGCTACGAGTTCCCGATGACGCTTGAAACGAAGCGCATTGAGCCGGGTGCAACGGATCAGTGGTATCTGAAAATCAACGGCACGAAGGCATCCGTCTATTTCACCTCTGAAGATCCGGATGCGTTCCATTATCTCTATGCCGATGGCCCAATCCAGTCCTGGAGCCGCGTGCTGGTTGGCTCCCGCACGCTGTTCCCGACGATCACGGGCGAGAATTTTGAATTTGGCTTCTCCGACTCCATCCTGCAGATGTGGGCGGCATATATGTCTGAGCTGGATGGGAAAGAACTTCCGTTCGGCTGTGTCAAGCCGGAGCATACACATCTGTCACACGCGCTCATCACGGCTGCGCTGCAGTCCCATGCGGAGCAGCGCGCCGTCAAGGTAGAATATTGAAAGAAGGTTCACCATGAGAAAATTACTGTTGGAAGCACCCTATCAGATGCACATGGTCGACGCGCCGATTCCTGAACCGGCAGCGGATGAGGTGCGTGTACGCATCTGCAAAATCGGTATCTGCGGCTCTGACCCGACGATCTATAAGGGCCTGCATCCCTATGTGACCTATCCGATGGTCCCCGGTCATGAGCTGTCCGGCGTGATCGACGCAGTCGGCAGCCATGTGGACGCATCCCGGATCGGTCAGCGCGTGACCATCATCCCGCATCAGGTCTGCGGGCATTGCGAAGCCTGCAAGCATGAGATCTACAATTTCTGCGAGGAGCTCAAATGCACCGGCGCGGAAGCGGACGGCGGCATGTGCGATTATTTCTGCATTGACGCCAAAATGGCGCTGGAGATCCCTGAAACAATGACGCTGGAGCAGGCTGCGATGGTAGAACCCGCCTGTGTCGCCTATCATGGTGCAAAGCGCGGACAGATCGTTCCCGGCGACCGTGTCCTGATCGTCGGTGCCGGACCAATCGGTGTGTTCTGTATGCAGAGCTGCTTCGCGCTCGGTGCAAAGGAAGTCTATATCGCGGATATGGACACAGATCGTCTGGCTCTGGCAAAGAGCCTCGGCGCGACCGGGACGATCGAGGTTGCCAAGGAAGATCTGAAGCAGGGTCTGACCCGTCTGACCGGCAGCGAAAAGAACATTGACGTGTTCTATGACTGCGTGGGTGAAAAGGGTCTCGTCCTTAACAATATTCTTGCGGTCGCCCGCCGCGGCAGCCGGATCGTTGTGATCGGCGTGCTGCAGAAGCAGTTCAACATTCCGCTGCTGCCGGACTTTGTGCAGCATGAGCTGTCGCTTTCCGGTACTACGATGTATGTTCCGCAGGATTACCGCGATATGATCGACTTTATGGGACGGGGCGTGATCCGCACCGAGGGCATGGTGTCGCATCACTTCCCGCTGGAAAAGATCCCGGATGTTCTGGATATGATCGTAAACCATCGGGAAAAGACATTCAAGGTCATCATTGACGTTGCAGAATCGTAATGGATCAAAGGAAAAGCCGGCGGCAGCCGGCTTTTCTCATGAGTAAGGAGATTTATGAAAATAGAAGCATTGCAGCAAACAGCAACTATCATCCGCAAACAGATCCTGGATATGGTGTACCATGCAGGCTCTGGTCATCTGGGCGGCAGCTTTTCGGCGGTCGAGATTTTGACGGATCTGTATTTTTCTCAGATGAACATCGACCCGCAGCGCCCCGATTGGGAGCTGCGCGACCGCTTTGTTCTGTCCAAGGGACACGCAACGCCGGTCTATTATGCGGTACTGGCCGAGCGCGGATACTTTCCGAAAGCAGATCTGGCTGGCTTCCGGCAGATCGATTCCTATTTGCAGGGGCATCCCGATAAAAAGCACACACCGGGCGTAGATATGAGCACGGGATCGCTTGGGCAGGGCCTGTCCGTGGCGGTCGGAATGGCACTCGCCGGTAAAATGCGCAGGCAGGACTACCGCGTCTACGCCCTGCTCGGTGACGGCGAGATTCAGGAAGGACAGATCTGGGAGGCACTGCAGTTTGCCGGAAATCAGCAGCTTGATAATCTGGTCGTCATCCTGGACAACAATCATATCCAGAGCGATGGAACGCTGCAGGAGGTCAATTCTCCATATCCGATCGACGCAAAGTTCCGGGATTTCGGTGCAGAGGTCCTGACGGTCAATGGTCACGATTTTGCACAGCTGGAGGCTGCCTTCCAGCTCGCGCGCGGGATCAAAGGAAAGCCCACCGCCATTCTCGCCCAGACCGTCAAGGGAAAAGGCGTCTCCTTCATGGAAAATCAGGCTGCATGGCATGGGAAGGTGCCGAACGAAGCGCAGTATCAGCAGGCTATGAAAGAAATCTGCGCAGAAAATCAGATACTTGACAAATAATGGTTTTGAGAGGATTGAGAAAACTTGAAGAAAATCCTTTGCTACGGTGATTCCAATACTTGGGGATATGATCCGCGGAAAACGACTCCAGAAGTTATGGCACGGTATGAGGATACGGTCAGATGGACTGGACGACTGGAAATGGAATTAGGAAAAGACTACCGTGTAATTGAAGCCGGTTACTGCGGAAGAACAACTGTATTTGACGATCCGCTGGTTTCACATTGTAATGGTTTCAGCTTCCTTGAGCCGGTCTTTAATGCAAGCTATCCGATTGATTGGTGCGTGATAATGCTTGGGACAAATGATACAAAAACGCACTTTCACGCATCAGCGGCAGTGATTGCCAGAGGAATGGAACGTATGGTACACGAGTTTTATCGTTTGTGTGAAACAATACATTCCAACAGTACAAAGCTTCTGCTGATGAGCCCGCCATATCTGACACGGGCAAAAACGGGGCAATACAGTGATCCTTGTTGTAACGAAGAATCCGAAGAAAAGGCTCGTGCACTGGCGGAGTATTACCGAAATATTGCAGCGCGAAATCATTGCTTCTTTATGGACGCTGCGCAGTATGCGCAGCCAAGCGGCATTGACGGTATGCACCTGGGGGAAGATGGGCACGCGCAGCTCGGAAAGGCAATCGCTCAGTTTATCTTACAAGAAGATCGTATTTAGCGAGAGCTGACGGTGATTTTGGTACATAAAAATTATTGTGGAGAGAAATACTATGAAAAAAGCAGTTATGTACGGCGGCGGCAACATTGGCCGCGGCTTTATCGGTGCGACACTCAGCCAGTCTGGCTACGAGGTGACGTTCATCGACGTGGCGGAGCCGGTCGTGAAGGCTTTGCAGGAAAAGCATCAGTACCCTGTCCGCTATGTGTCGAGCGAAGGATACGAGGACATTATGATCGAGCACGTCACAGCCGTCAACGGCAATGATCAGGAAGCGGCTTCCGAAGCAATCGCAGGCTGTGATATTATGGCGACAGCCGTTGGTGCGAGAATCCTGAAATTCATCGTCCCGAATATCGTTGCGGGCCTGCGCAAGCGCTGGGCGCGGACAGATGCGCCGCTCAACATCATTATCTGTGAGAATCTGAACGACGCAAATAAAATCCTCGAAGGAATGCTCAAGGAGCAGCTCTCCGAGGAAGAAAAAGCGTTATTTGGCGCACGTGTCGGTCTGGTGGAAGCCTCCATCGGACGGATGGTGCCGGTGCAGACAGAAGAAATGAAGGACGGCGACCCGATGCGCGTCTGCGTCGAGCGCTACGGCTTCCTGCCGGTCGATCTGGCGGCGTTCAAGGGCGAAGTCCCGGGAATTCAGAATCTGGTGCCGTTTGAGCCGTTTGACTTCTATATCAAGCGCAAGCTGTTCATCCACAACATGGGTCACGCGACCTGTGCGTACCTCGGCGGTTACGTCGGCCGGAAATATATCTATCAGGCAATCGACGATCCTGAAATTCTGAGCATCGTGGAAAACGCGATGCTGGAGAGTGCAATGGCGCTGTCGCAGAAATACGGCGTTGAGCTGGAGCCGCTGATGCTCCACATCACCGACCTGCTGGGCCGCTTCCGCAACGAGGCGCTGAAGGATACCTGCAAGCGCGTCGGCGGCGACCCCGCGCGGAAACTCGGCGCAGCCGACCGGCTAATCGGTTCAAGCCTGCTGTGCTTGGAAATGGGCGTAACGCCGGCGTATATTGCCGTCGGCGCGGCAGGCGCGGTCTACCGCTATCTGAACGAGACGGGAACGGAGCAGTCGTATGACGCTGCGAAGCAGGTGCTCAGAGAGGTTTCCGGCCTGCCGGACGAGCATACGCTGTTAAAAATGATTATGCAGATATATGGTCTTTATCTTGAAGGAGAAACCGTTGCAGCAATGCGTAGGTATGCACAGCGGGTCAAGACTGCCGGAATGCACGATGTGATTTAATGGGATGTGTACTTGTCTATTTGAACGCAGGCAATCATGCAAAAAATACTAAAAAAGTACACCAACCGATGCGTGTCTTTTGGATAACGGGAATAGTATAATTATGACGTGGAAACTATACTCTGAAGCCGAAGAAGCTGCGTTCTATGTTCGCCTTGGACGAAATATTTATCAGCTGCGAAAGGCAAGAAAAATATCGCAGGAAGAACTCGCCCGACGGACAAATTGCAGCCAAAAGTACATATCAAATATTGAATTAGGAAAGGCAAGACCAAGCGCAGTGCTTTGCGCCAGAATTGCAGTAGCGCTCCATTGCTCCACAGATGCGCTTTTTGCAGATATACTTTCCAGAGAGCAAACTGCGGATCTCATTGTTACTGCATCTGAGAGGACCCTGATGCACGAAGTCTTGCGGGCCGTCGAAGAATATCGGCATCGTGAGAAATAGCGACAGCCGACCGGCGTGCCGCTATGCTTCCCCCCCCGTATTTCTGCTTCCGCATCAGGCGCATCATACCGAGCAGGAATTCCTGCTGCTCATCCGAGAATGTGGCAGCCAAATGGGAAATCTCGCGTAAGCGGGCATTTTGTTCTTCAAACTCCGGATAGATGAGCCACTCGGTCGGTGCGCCCAGCGTCCGCAGCAGCTTTTCCATTGTATTGAGCGTCGGCCTCCGCTCACCCCGTTCCAATGCGGCGATATGCCTCGCGGTAAGCCCAACCTGATCCGCAAGCTGTTCGCGCGTCATATTCTTCCCCTCGCGCAATTCTTCCAATTTTTCACCGAAACGCTCCTCTAATGGAGTATTATAAATCGACACCAGTAGTTCACCTCCGACACGAGTATTGTACAGAATACCCGCTGTTTCAGAAATGCTCTAATGGTGTCGAATTTTGTTCACTATCAGAGGACGAAATAAGGAAATACCTCCAGCGCCGCATATAAAAAAACGGCAGTGCTGGAGGGCAATCCGTGCGACTAAGGCGCTCCATTCCTGCCGGGATGGAGCGTTTTATGCTATTTTCCCCTAAAAAGAGGCGCGGGCTGCGCCTCCGATGGTGACCAGCAGCCCAGAACACCGGTAGATTCCACTCTTGCCGCAAGGCCGCTTTCAAACAAGTGGCAGTTGTACGGCGTCGAGTGGAACTACTGGTGAATATTTTTAGCGTCCGTCAGTGTGCAAACGCTGCAAATTGCAGCCGCAGCACACTGGCGGATTTTTATTACGCTATCCGCGCCCCTCCGTTTCTGACATTTGCCCATCCGCGCAAATGAAATTCAGAAATGGAGGCAGCGATATGCTGATTAAAGTTGTCCAAAATGGAATCGAATCTGACTGGTTCCAGCTCACGAAAAAGGCTCACCGCGAACTGATTCAGAAAAAGCCGGAAGCGGTGATTGTACATATCGAGGATGTCTACCCGGAATCTCCGGATACCGGACGGGTGATCCGTCTGGACTTCCGGCTGTTTACGGTTTTGACGCGAGAATTTGTGCTGGAGGATCTGAAGCAGGAAAAGCGAGATGAGCGGCATTTGGAAAAGCTCCGCCTTGAGGCGCGCCCGGTCAACGCACCAGAGCTGGCATCCAAGTCTTTGGACGAACAGTTTATCCGGCAAGAGATTACGAAGCTGCTGGAATCTGCGCCGGTGCTGGCAGGATTGACACCAACGCAGATGCGGAGATTCCGATTATTTGCAGAAGAAGGTAAGTCATTTCGGGAGATTGCACAGATCGAACGCTGTGAGTACAGTGCTGTGCAGAAGTCGGTAAGGCTCGCAAAAGAAAAAATTAAAAAATTTTTGAAAAGAGGGTGATCAAAACGCGATTTTTTGTCGGATTAAATAGAGGGATATTTCTCTCGACTGCTCTTTGACAAGAAAATATCCGATTCAACAGTACATCAGTTGGTAGAACCCGATGAGGGAAAAGCGATTTGGCGGATGCGCGAAGACCACCTGTACAGATTTTCTGTATAAAGACGGCCCAATAAGGTGACGAGCGGCCCCATCCAGCCAGAAGCAGCTTTGGCAAGCTGTTTTGCGAAGACCCTGCCAACCTATAATGGTACACCTGTCCAGCCACAACGGAACGTAATGGGGGCAGCTCGGAGAGATCCTCGGAGGGGTGCAAGACCCGTGGAGCGGCAGCCAGCCGCCGCTGTTTGAAATCGCCCATTGGCTTGGGAAGTAGCGACGAATAAAGCCAGAAGCACAAATGTCAGAAACCGTGGGAACCGTATCCCGCTATGGAATACGGTTCCCGCTTTGTGCATAGGAGAAATGCAATGAATCCAAACATTGATTTTTTAGGCATCTGCCAGCTCCTGAAAGCGCTCCGAACGGTCGGTTTTTCTGAGAATGAAATCAAAAAGATCGCGCGGCGGATCGCTGTCGAGCTTGGTGCAAATTTCACACTTTACGCTTGATTTTTCTCCGTTTTGGTTATAGCTATTACGCCGATGGTATGGTAGTGTGTATTGCTACAGAGGGGGGTGAGAACGTGGCAAAGAAGCAGACCAGCGGAAACCTTGCGCTGGAACAGCAGCGCGTCATTGTAATCCCAGCACATGATGAAATCATTGCGCGGAAGCTGCGCGTTGCAGCCTATGCCCGCGTCAGCTCCTCCAGCGAGGATCAGCTCAATTCCTATCGCGCACAGAATCAATACTATTCCGAACTGATCTCCGGCAACCCAGATTGGGAAATGGTCGATATTTATGCCGATGAGGGCATTACCGGCACGTCGGTTGAAAAGCGCGAAGACTTTCAGCGCATGATGCAGGATTGCCGCAAAGGCAAGATCGACCGCATTCTGGTCAAGAGTATTTCCCGATTTGCCAGAAATACAAAGGATTGCCTTGCGGCTGTCCGGGAACTGAAGGAACTCGGCGTCAGCGTCCAGTTCGAGGAACAGGGCATCGACACCAGCAAGGTGTCTAGTGAAATGGTCACGGCAATCATGGCATCGCTGGCACAGAAAGGCAGCGAGTCGATTTCAGGCAATGTCAGATGGGGCGTCCAGAATCGGATGCAGGATGGAACTTATATGACAGCATCCGTTCCATTCGGGTATGAACTTTGCGATAAGAAAATGAAGATAAATCAGGAAGAAGCCCAGATAGTGCGTCAAATTTTTGACCTCTATTTGTCAGGCGTTAGTATCGAAAAAATTGTGCTTGAGTTAAACGCTGGATGTCATGAAATCAGCGATAAGAAAATCTGGTGTAAAACTGCAGTTTCCTATATTTTGGGGAACGAACGATATATCGGGGATCGACTGCTGCAGAAATTCTACATGACGGATACTCTTCCGACGAAGCAAGTAAGAAATAATGGTGAGAAGGCGCAATATTATGTAGAAAATACACATCCTGCAATCATCGATAGAGAACGATTTCATGCGGCGCAGGCATTACGCGTGTGCCGGAAAAAGCGAAACGGATGCGCCATCACCATGCGCCAGAGCAATTTAAGAGGGAACTGTTTCTGCGGAATGTGTGGTGGAAAACTAAGATCAAAAGAGGAAAACGGCATAATCTATTGGGTTTGTAAAACGCATAGCAAAGATAAGAAGTCATGTGCTAATTCGCCTGTGCAGGAAAAAATCATGGAGCAGGCTTTCTGCCGTCTATATTACAAACTCAAACACCACGGCGGCCCCATCTTCACACAAATGCTCTCCAATCTCCAGAAAATCCGCTACAGCCGGATGCTCTGGAGCGAAGACGTCATCTCTCTCAACAAGAAAATATCGGACACACTCAGTCAGGTTCAATTCCTAACCCAGCTTCAACAGGCGGGCGGCGTTGATCCTGATACTTTTATCTCATCAAACAACAAACTCAGCGAACAGCTCCGCAGGCTGAAACAGGAAAAAGGAAGGCTTCTCGACACCGACAGCGACGATCTGGCAGACCGCACCCGCGATCTCATGGACGCGCTGGAGGACGGGCCGGACTTCCTCGATGGCTTTGATGCGGAGCTGTTCGATGCGCTTGTAGATAAAATCATCGTAGACAGCAATGAGCGCCTACGCTTCCGGCTGAAAAATGGATTGGAACTGACAGAGCAGATCGAAAGGACGAAGCGGTAATGGGAAATCGGAAGCTGCCGTTTGGGTATCAAATGCGCATGGGCGAGATCGTCCGAAACGAGCCAGAGGCAAAAGCCGTGCAGGACATTTTCCTGCAATACACGCTCGGCGCGTCGCTGAAGGAAATCGCAGAACAGATGAGAAAGACTGGCCCCATTTACGATGAGGGCAAGTCGTGGAACAAGAACATGGTCGCACGGATCTTGGAAAACACCAAGTACACTAGGGCAGACAGCTATCCGAAACTGGTTGACATAAAATTATTTGAATCAGCCGCCGAGAAGCGGCAGACCAAGCAGCGATTGCCAGAGCGGACACCCGCGCAGAAAGCACTCAAACGTATCTGCTCCAAACCGCCTACGCCGGAGATCGAGCAGCAGATCACACATCTGCTCGGCAGGCTGGCAGAGCAGCCGGAGCGCATCACACAGCCTGAAAAACAGTTTGCACCGAACAGCACCACGCAGGCTGAATTGGACGAGATCCTGAACACCCAACCGCTCGACGAGGACGCTGCCAGAAGCCTGATCTGCAAGCTGGCGCAGGAGCAATACGACGACATCGGCAACGAAGAATACGAAACCGAGCGCCTGCGGCGGCTGTTCACCGCATTTGAATGCACGGCAGAACTCAACGCGGCGCTGCTGCAAAGCACAGTCTCCGCCGTGCTGGTGACGCGCCAGGCGGTGCGCTTGCAGCTTAAAAACGGACAGATCATTGGAAAGGACGATTTGGTATGACAGACGAAAAACCGCGCGTCATTATCATTCCGCCAAAGCCGGAATTGCAGCAAACGACCACGGTCACAAAGCAGCTCCGCGTAGCAGCGTACTGCCGTGTCTCGACCAAGGAAGAAGAACAAGCCAGCAGTTATGAGGCGCAGTGCCAGTATTACACCGACAAGATCATGTCCAACAAAGAGTGGACGATGGCTGGCATTTTCGCAGACGAAGGTATCACCGGCACGTCAACAAAAAAGCGCACCGAGTTTCTCCGTATGATTCGTCAGTGCAAGCAGAAAAAGATTGACCTCATCCTTACAAAGTCCATCCAACGATTTGCCCGCAACACGCTCGACTGCATCAATTATACGCGCATCCTTCGGCAGCTCGGCATTGGCGTCCTGTTTGAAAAAGAGAATATCAACTCCCTGCCGCCCGACAGCGAGTTCATGATTACCATGTACGGCGCGATGGCGCAGTCCGAGAGCGAGTCCATCTCCGGCAACATCCGGCGCGGCCGACAGATGCACGCGAAAGTCGGAACACTTAAGGTTCCCTGTTACCGGCTTTATGGATACGAAAAAGACGCAGATGGCAAATTCCGCGTCATACCGGAGCAAGCAGAAATCGTGCGCGAACTCTACAAACGATATGAGAGCGGCTCCAGCCTGCGGAATCTGCAAGACTGGCTGGAAGAAAATCAGATCAAAACAGTTCTCGGGGAATCCAAATGGACAACGACATCCATCAAGAGCATCCTGACGAATGAGAAATACTGCGGCGACGTGCTGCTTCAGAAAACATTCCGCACAGATGTAATCAGCAAGAAGGTCATTAAGAACGTCGGTCAGATGGCGCAATATTATATGCCAGATCACCACGAAGCCATCGTCAGCCGGGAGCAGTACAATGCAGTGAAGGCAGAAATGGCACGTCGGAGTGCCCTGCGCAGCCCATCCAAAACGGCTGTGACAGGACGTTCTTGTTATACAAGCAAATATGCCTTATCGGATAGGCTCGTCTGCGGCGAATGCGGGACACTTTACCGGCGCTGCACATGGACATCCCTTGGCCGAAAATATCCTGTCTGGCGCTGTACCAGCCGCCTGAATTACGGCACAAAATACTGCCGCGATTCTCCGACAATCAAGGAAGAACCGTTGCAGGCGGCAATTCTGGCAGCGATCAACTCCGCAATGAGCAACAAACCGGCTCTGCTCGACCATATCAGGAATGCAGTTTCCTTGGAGCTCTTGCCTGTGCAGGGGCAGACCATGAGCCTTGCCGATATCGAGCGTCGGCTGGAACAGCTCGACGAGCGGTTCCAACAGCTTCTGGCGGAAGCCATTGATGCCGACGATAAAGAAGCCTGCAACACACAGTTTGCAGGAATCCTTTCCGAGCAGACTTCCCTCAAAAGGCAGAAGGAAGCAATTCTGCAAAGCAGCACCGATGCGAGCCGCGTCTGCACCCGCATGAAGCAGGCAGAAGAAGCTATAGAGGACACCGCATCCACGATCACCGAATGGAACGAAAACGCCGTCCGGCAGATCGTAGAGCGCGTGACAGTCCTTTCCGCTGATGAGGTGCTGGTACGGATCAAGAGCGGCGCAGAAATCAAACAGCGATTGGAGCGATGAGAATGATTTATGCAACCGGCGACCTTCACGGAAACACTCTCCGATTCCAGCCGCAATATTTTCCAGAGCAATCCGACATGACGAAAGACGACTACGTGATCGTCTGCGGCGATGCAGGACTTGTTTGGCATGGCGATAAGAGCGACGATCCGCAGCTCGACCGACTGGAAGCCTTGCCGTTCACTGTCTTGTTCCTGGACGGCAATCATGAAAACTTCGATGTGCTGAACGAATATCCCGTGGAGCAATGGCACGGCGGAAAAGTACACAAAATTCGCCCGCACGTCATTCACCTGATGCGCGGGCAGGCGTTCGAGCTGCAAGACTGTACCTTCTTCACAATGGGCGGCGCACAGAGCCACGACATTGCGGACGGGATTCTGGACATGGACAGCCCGGATTTTTACGAACGGTACGATTCTCTGCGCCGCAATCGCGGACAGTTTCGCATCAACCACATTTCATGGTGGGAGGGAGAATTGCCGTCCGATGAAGAATATGCGGAAGCCCGGCAGACGCTGGAACGACTGGACTGGAAAGTCGACTACATCATCACACACTGCGCACCGACAGCGATTCAGCAGAAAATCAACGCCGATTTCAAGCCGGATAGGCTGACGGACTTTCTGGAAAAAGTCCGATGCCGCAGCCGGTTCCACTACTGGCTGTTTGGGCATTACCACGACAACCGGATCATCGATGAAAAGTACGTTCTGCTCTACGAACAGATGGTGCAGATATTATAAAAAATATGTTTAGACTTTTTTACTCTCGACGGAAATCGCTATATCCGGTATAATGGATATAGTACATAAGGTCACATTGGGAAGGAAACTAGGGGGGGAGAAATATATGCCCACACAAAAGAAGTTCAGAGACAGTATTCATGCCAAAGGCACCGAGATTGCGGTTCTTTCTACTGGTGATGCCAATGACTATATTTCGCTGACAGATATTGCGCGGTATAAAAGCGATGCGCCGGATGACGTGATAAAAAACTGGATGCGCAACCGCGATACAATCGAGTTTCTTGGCCTATGGGAGCAGCTCAACAACCCGGATTTCAAACCCGTCGAATTCGACGGGTTTAGAGTACAGGCTGGATCGAATGCTTTCACGATGTCTCCAAAGAAATGGATCGAAGCGACCGGAGCCATCGGGATCGTTTCAAAAGCTGGACGCTATGGCGGCACGTTTGCGCAAAAGGATATCGCATTTGAATTTGCCTCGTGGATCTCAGCCGAGTTCAAACTGTATATTATCAAGGATTATCAGCGGCTGAAAAATGATGAGAACAGCCGACTCGCGCTGGGCTGGAACCTCAACCGGACACTGGCAAAGATCAATTACCGGGTACACACCGATGCGATCAAAGATATGCTGATCCCGCCAGATGTGACGCCGCAGCGGCAGAGTTATACATACGCCAACGAAGCAGATGTGCTGAACGTTGCGCTGTTTGGAATTACGGCAAAAGAATGGCGGCAAGCGCATTCGGACTCCAAGGGCAACATCCGAGATGAAGCAAGCCTGCAGCAATTGATCGTGCTTGCAAATATGGAAAGCATCAACGCCGAACTGATTCGCCAGGGCGTACCGCAAAGCGAACGGCTCCTGCGGTTAAATGCCAGTGCCAAACAGATGATGCAGTCGCTCACGAACGACCATCGAATCGAGGCATTCAAGGAATACGGCACACTGCCGCATGAGTCTGAATAAGAAATCAGACAGGAAAAGAAACAGAGCGAAGAAACGACATTGACGCCGTTTTTTCGCTCTTTCTGTTTACTGATTATAAAATACAGCCTGCTGTCATCGGGAGATATTCAAAAGCGCTGTTGTCCGTGCATTGATACCCATAAGCTCCCGCTGGATCTGCCGGTTCGCCTGACACATGGGCATCAGAAAATTCACAGCCTTTCGGATCTGCTGAAGGTCAGAGGAAGTGAGCGCATTCTGATGCAGATGTTCCAAGACGCGGCGGTAAGCGTCCTTTAGAGGTGCGGACACGGCAGGCTGAAAGAAATAGGTTGAGATCAGGCCGCCGATCAGGGCGGCTTCGTTATCGGTGTACTGCATGGTTGCTCTCCCTTCGCAAGAATCAAACGAACGGGATGATCATACCACAAAATATTGTAGCAGGCTATTCGCAGAACGACGAAATATACGATGTGTGCCTGCAGCTAAAGATAAGAAGCAGTTGAAAGTGGTGTACATTCCGCAACAGCATGCGCTATACAGATCTTCTCCGGATATCATGCACAAGCATCCGCAAAAACTGCGCAGCTGTCGGAGCTGTCGTCAGCGGGCGGTAAGTAAGGCTGCGCAGAAAAGCAGCATTTTTATGCCAGGAGGCGCAGGCAAACCCGTCAATGTTTCGGACGACCTGAAGCGGATTGGTGTTGTATTGGTCTGCCACTTCAGGATATAGCCGCTGCGATGGTTTCACCAGCCAATGCGGATTGAGTGAGGCGAGATAGACCGAGTAGGAAAGGTGAAAAAATGCGGTGTTGGTTGCGGAGAAACCAAGACGGTACAACAGATCATATACTTCGACGATATCTGTTACAGAATTCATGCCGCATCTGTCCCCTCCAGCGCTTGAGCACGTTGCATAAACTGCCGGATCAACGCGCCCTGCGCCTCCGCATCCAGCATGGAAAAGAGAAACATCAGGGTCGGTGCGGAAGCCGCGTATCTCCCTCGCTCCAAATCACTGTACGCACGGCTGGAGATACGAAGCTGCTCTGCCATCGCTTCCTGCGTCAGCGCCATCTTCTGCCGCAGGGAAGACAATTCTTCGGAAAGAAGCTCTGCGAGCAGCGCCGGGTATGGTTTCATTCTGAAGACCTCCATAGTTTATAATAGATCGACTATGGAGATTTTATGTCGAAATGAAGTCTGCTTCCACGAAGCGCACTTCGTGATCGCCGTTCAAATCTTGTGAAAAAGCCGAGTTGAAGCACGCAAAACAGTATTTATTCGCTGAAACAACAGAATATCCAATGCGCGTCAGCGCGGAAAGGAGAAGATATGAACATCAGAAAACCTGTGGATTACGGCACGATGTATCGGGAATTGACCGCAATTCTTACGCAGAATCTTCCGCAGATGGATGAAGTGTATGCCATTGGCAAGGCAATCAGCCAGCGTCCTGAGAAGGGTGCTGCAGTCGCTGCTGCAGAATTTTTGCAGGCGAATTTCCCTGACCGCACAGGCTTTTCCCCACGCAATGTGCGCCGGATGCGAGATTTTTACCGGACTTATGAAAATGACCAAACGCTCCTCCGTCTGGCGATGAAAATCGGCTGGACGCTGAATGTGGTCATCATGGAAGCAGAACTGACAAGCGTACAGCGGATATCCTGTCTGCAAAGGGCTGCAGCTGAAAGACTATCGAAAAAGAAACTTTTGGAGATCATTTTGAACGACGCATTTGCGGAAAAGCCTATCGACGAGCCTGACGAAATATGCTATAATATTACAAACACAAGCGAGGACGGAGCCGATCAAGCACAATTCGAGTCACCACTGCGTTGCGTGGCGAAAAGAAAAAGAGGGGTTGTACGATGCGGTCGAAGAAAAATCTCGTCATTGGTTTCTTATTGCTGCTCCTTGGCATCGGACTTTCTGAGTACAGTTTACCACTTTCCATACTTGCAGGCATGGCTGGGATCGTCATGATTATTTGCAATGAAGCAGTAATGGATGAGCCTACGTTTAAATTCTGCAGGATATTCAGTCGGCATGGGGAATATCTCGTGTTTAAGATGCAAAAATATGTGCAAGGTATGATTGCTTGTCACAAAAATAGGTCTCGCAAAGATTGCTTCTTTACGAGACCTATTACAGTGATTCGAGCGCGAAAAGGAGTCCTTTTAAACTCCGACAACCTTAAATATCCGAGTTATTGCGCCCTTTTTTGCGTTGCTTATTTTACATCTGAGAAGATGGGTTCCATAGTAAGACAATTCTCTGGAGAATGTGAACATATTATTATCTTCTGCCCGCCCCTTGAAATATATCTCTTGGTGCGAGCTATAAGTACCTATTCCGCCATTAGAAACTTCCCATACAACAAGAATCTTCTCAATTGGCTCAATAATGCCACCTGCTGTTTTTAGCTTAAAATGTAGTGTCCCTCCAACACAAAGATTACTACCGTTAGGAACTGATTTTTCTTCTCCATTTTGAGAATATGTACATTCAATAGTAGCACTCAGACTACGTGCGGCGGTTTGGATTTCACAAAATCTTGAGGGTACTACAGTATAGTTTCCGTTACTTGAAATAAACCCAAGCAAATGTCCAAAATTGTTTGTGCTATAAACTTGGCTATAACTGCTATATTTTTTGTATAAACTCTCAGCCTCTTTGTTAGGGTGGTGGTAAGTCTCATATTTTCCACAGGATATCAGTGTAACGTCGGGATCAATATATTCAATTGCCTCCATGTAGGTGGTGTCAGGGTTCTTTTGCATATCAATCGTATCATTTGCCTCATCCGTAAAAAATGACCGTGAACCATGGTGGCTTGCAACAAGAATATCGCTTCTCACTGTTTTTTCAAAATTTGGTATTATCTTTTCCTTCCAACTCTTCCAATCCGAGTCCCCAGTCAGCAGCAGAGCCCTTCCGCCGTAAGAGATTTTTAACACAATAGAATTTGTATGCTGAATCTTTGTATCTGCTTTGAATACGGTTATACCATTATTAAACCCAGATTGGAAATCTTCTTTACCTGCGAAACAAAAAATTTCCACACCATTGAACGTTGCAACCGGAGTGTCTGTCGGAACAAGAACCTTTAAATTATTCTCATCTTTTTCTTTTAACCGTCTTCTAAGTCCCATGTAATACTCATAGTCATGGCTTTGGGTAGTTGCACCTGTTTGACCTGAATCCCAAATGGATTGTATCGGATATTGAGTATTGATTTTTTTCAATCCCCTATAGTGATCCTCGTCTCTATGCGAGTTAACAAAAATATCAATAAATTGCTCTGTATTGCCAGTAGCCGGATTCACCCTAAAGGGAATATTAGCAGACAAATAGTCCAAAATGGTGTGTTCATTATCATCTGTTACATTGCAGTCAAAAAGCATTACTTGATCATTAGGGAAAAAAATTAGAATCATCAATCCTTCCCCTACATCAAGCATATGAAAGCGCAGTGAAGTGTTATCTGTGTAGTAGCCTAACGGTTTAGTCAATTCCATGCTTACTCGCCCTCTGTAGATTTATTTGTAGCATTAACTCTACTTACAATATGTCTTGTCTGCTTTGCAAAAGATGTGGAAAAAAGAATAAACAAGCCAATCACAACCAGACAAGTCGTTACACATTTGGGGATTGTAAGCAGTTTCGCAAGGGCCGAATACCCTTTCACAAATCCTAATGTAAGAAAAAGACTTGCACAAGTTCTATACATATTGCTTGTTTCCAACAGGGACTCTATCCGTGCATCTTTCTTGACCGCAGCGACATACTCAGCTTTGGACGCATACTTTATCCATTTAAGTCTTTCGAAAATTCCTTCAATTACCAGAGAGCCTATGCGGCTAATAATCATTCCACAAAAGTAATAAATAAAAATGCTTTCAACTATCCCGTCTAAAGGCAGGGATATAATATCCAACAGCTTTCCCAAAAATACAAAAACTGCTCTGTACAGCTAAACGAAGAAGTAATCAAGGGTCAGCTCAAGGAACTTGTACGCGGCAGCGTAGAGGAAACACTCAACGAGCTTCTGGAGGCTGAGGCGGAGAAGCTAACCCAAGCTGCCCGGTACGAGCGTAACGAGCAGCGCCAGGGCTACCGCAGCGGCCACTACAGCCGCAACCTCACTACGACTTCCGGAGAAGTTACTCTCAAGGTGCCAAAACTCAAAGGAATCTCCTTCGAGACTGCTATTATTGAGCGGTATCGCCGCCGGGAGAGCAGCGTAGAAGAGGCTCTTATTGAAATGTACCTGGCCGGCGTATCTGTCCGGCGTGTGGAGGATATTACTGAGGCCCTCTGGGGCAGCAAGGTTTCTCCTTCTACCATCAGTGAGTTGAACAAGAAAGCGTATGTCCACATTGAGGATTGGCGAAATCGTCCTCTGCAAGGCGGGCGGTATCCGTATGTCTATGTGGATGGAATCTATCTGCGCCGCAACTGGGGAGGAGAGTTTGAAAATGTAGCCATTCTGGTGGCAATTGCGGTCAATGAGGACGGATACCGTGAGGTTTTAGGTGCCGCTGAGGGCATGAAAGAGGACAAGGCCAGTTGGGTCAGCTTTTTCCAGTGGCTCCGTAGCCGTGGCCTGGACGGGGTAAAACTCATCGTTGGGGACAAGTGTCTGGGTATGCTGGAGGCCGTGGGAGAAGTGTTTCCTGAGGCCAAATACCAACGGTGTACCGTCCACTTCTACCGCAATGTGTTCTCCGTTACGCCTCGCTCAAAGATGAAGCTGGTGGCCAAGATGCTCAAGGCGATCCACGCCCAGGAGAGCAAGAAAGCCGCCCGTGAGAAGGCCAGGGCCGTGGTGGAGGAGCTGCGTTCCATGAAGATGAAAGAGGCTGCTAAGAAGGTGGAGGATGGCATTGAGGAGACGCTGACCTACTGCGACTTTCCCAGTGAACACTGGACCCGTATCCGCACCAACAATGTCATTGAGAGACTAAACCGGGAGATCCGCCGCCGCACCCGTGTGGTGGGCAGTTTCCCGGACGGCAACTCTGCCCTGATGCTGGTCTGTGCCCGGCTGCGCCATGTGGCCGGCACCCAGTGGGGCAACAAAAAGTACATGAACATGAAGCACCTGGAGGCGACCCTTGAGGACACCTCCTTGGATGAGATAGATCGGAATTTTTATTTTAGGAGGAACAAAACATGGAATACCATAACTTTGACCAACAGTGGGGGAGAAACCCCAGAAAATGTTGCCTTGTAGGGGCAAGTTTGGGAGGATATCATCACCTGCAAAATGGAGCGGGACTAACGGAAAATTATCATTGTTTCTGGATGATTTTGTAACATTGATTATGAAGGAGGGCTTGCCGAGAAAAAAAAAAATACGCGAGCATATTATGCCTCAGAACGATTTCTGTGCATTATGCTACAATAACCTTAAATATGTGGCAGAGAAACTTAGTTTGGTGGATATGATCGGTTCTTGCCGGCGTAGCTGAGGATATCATCACCTGCAAGAGCGGGACCGAATTATATTGCGGATTGCGAAGGATAAGGAGATCGGAATACAGGCTTTCTGTTCTTGCCGGTTGGCCCGCATGGAACAGAGAAAGCAGTCGAAGCCTCAGCACAAAAAGCAGGATGATAGTTATATTTCGCTGACTGAGCTTGCACGAAATCACAGCAAGAATACCCCGGGATATGTGATACAGAGCTGGCTGCGCAGTGAAAATACACTAGCCTTTTTAAATCTGTGGGAGCAGGAAAATAACCCCGATTATAGAGAAGCGGGCTACATTGAACTTTTAGAGAAAAAGAAAACTGCCTCGTTTACTTTGACGCCAAAGCTATGGATCGAAAAAACAAAGGCGATCGGTATCGCTTCCAAACAAGGCAAAGGTGGCGGAACATTTGCGCATCCGATGATTGGCTGCGAATTCGCATCATGGATATCGCCGGAATTCAAGATGCTGTTGCTGAAGTTGTCACTGGATAGGGAGCGGTTAAAGGCATAATTGGTATTTCCAATGTGCTTGATTGGGTGGGCAGCACACATTGTACATTTGCTTTTCCCGTTTTCCTCTGTTACAATAAGTCTGTAGGGAGGGATGAATGATGCTGATGAATGCAAACGAATATCTGGAAACAGTCGAGCAAGTCAAGCAGGAGATCCGCACGGCGCAGTATCGCGCGGCGGTTCAGGCAAACTGCGAGCTGCTTCGACTGTACCACGCCATCGGCACGGTCATCAACGCGCATAAGGTCTGGGGCAGCAGGTTTGTTGAAAACCTTGCCGCGGATATCAAGTTGTCCTTTCCAGAGATGAAGGGATATTCCGTCCGGAATCTCAAATATATGGCGAAGTTCGCGGAGGCGTATTCAGCCGATGAATTTGTGCAACAACCTGTTGCACAAATTCCGTGGGGCCATAACGTTGTTCTGTTGGATAAGGTCGCGGACAAAACCGAACGGCTGTGGTATGCAGAACAGAGTCGAAAAAACGGCTGGTCGCGCAACGTTCTGGTGCATCAGATCGAGAGTGACCTATATCAGCGGCAGGCGCTGGCCGAAAAGGTATCTAATTTTGAATTGCGGCTGCCGTCCCCACAGAGTGAACTTGCCATCCAGACAATGAAAGACCCGTATATTTTTAATTTCATTCCGTTCAAAACGGATATGATGGATCGGGAGATCGAGGAAGCGCTCGTAAAGGACGTGACGAAGCTCCTGCTGGAGCTTGGAACCGGTTTTGCATTCCTCGGAAATCAGTATCACCTGAACGTCGGCGGTGACGACTTTTATATCGACCTGCTGTTTTATAACTTGAACCTTCGCTGCTACGTGGTGATTGAACTCAAAACCGGTGAATTTAAGCCGGAGTACGCGGGACAGTTGAATTTTTATCTCTCCGCAGTTGATGGGATTTTGAAAAAAGAACAGGACAATCCGTCAGTCGGACTGCTGCTCTGCAAGAGCAAAAATGATCTAGTCGCGGAATATTCGCTGAAGGATATGAGCAAACCCATCGGCGTGAGTGCTTATCAGGTCACAAGCAAGCTGCCGGAGGAGCTGGAAAAACAGCTGCCGTCTGTGGAGGATATTCAGAAGCGGATCAAGTAAAGCAGCGAAAGCCCAAATGGAGGATTGATAGATGCAGAACAAAAAATATCTGGAGTTGGATGCGCTTGCTGCGCCGAACGGCTATGTCGTACCTCCGACGAAAGAGGATCTGGCCTACGTTGTCCACTTCCGCAAGACCTGCCAGCGTTATCAGATCGACTTTGCAAAGGCCGATCCGGACGAACGCGACTTCGTGATACATATGGCAGAGAAAACATTTTTACAGAAGCGTGCTTGATTTTGTAGTTGATCGGAGTCACTCCGACAAGATGTGTGTTCATCTATAGTGTAGTGAAAGCACAAGATCCCGTACGCGAAAGCGTACGGGATCTTTCATTATAGTCCTACAAAGGAGTACCCCCATGCGAATCATTGGAGTTGTACCGGGCGCGAAGCTGTTCGGCTCGGAGGATCTGTATGCGGATCAGTATCTGTTCGTCAACGGCTATCCCAAGCGCATCAGCGCCTGCGGCGGCACGCCCATCGGCATTCTGAGCAGCGACGGCTATGTGATCGAACGTGCGCTGGAGCTGTGCGATGCGTTCGTGTTCTGCGGCGGCGCGCGGTTTTATCCGTATCATTTTGAGGTCATGGACTATGCGGCGCGGTCCGGCAAGCCCGTGCTCGGCATCTGCCTCGGGATGCAGATGATGAACACGTATTTCCTCGTCGCCGAGGAGGCGCAGCGCCGCGGCTGGAGCGGGACGCTGCTGGCGCTGTTTGACCAGATGAAAAAGGAGCGCTATATGTTCACCGAACCCGTGGACGGACACTGGAACGGTCATATCACGCGCGATTCAGTCGACAGCTTCAAGCATCCCATCCGCGTCGAGTCCGGCAGCCGCATCGAACACCTGCTCGGCGGGCCGGAGATCCTCGGCGCGTCCATGCACAATTACCGCATCACCCACCCGGCCGCAGCCCTGCGCGTCACCGGCCGCACGGCAGACGGGACGATCGAGGCGCTCGAATACGGCGATCAGATGCTCGGCGTCCAGTTCCACCCCGAAGCCGACGCCACCAGCGACGCCCTCTTCCAAATGATCTGCCGCTGAAAAAGGCTCCCCTTCCAGGGAAGCTGGCGCGCAGCGCCTGAGAGGTTGTTGCAGATTTGCATAGAAAAAACCCAAACCGCAAATTTAGTTTGCGGTTTGGAAAGGAAGAAACGAGCACAGAGGATAAGAAGCCTTGCTTGCAAGGATTCGTTCCGTCGTGGTCGTTTCTGACGCGCCTCCGGCGGCCCCATCTTTTCTCTCGCAAGAGAAAAGATGGGGGAGAAAAGAGTGCTTGGATGCGTTTGGTGTATCCTGCCTCTGAATTTAGGTAAGCTCCTAGTTTTTGGATGCCATTCCACTCGGTGGTCACCTCACGAGTTTTTGACTACGCGCCGCCTGATACGGGGGTACCAAATTTGTAACTAGTTGCTTTAGAATATCTGCTGTAAATAGAAGGTGCAGACCAGATTTGTTGGTCTGCACCTTTTTGCGGGGAGGTTTTCTATCCTTTTGCGCACCCCAAAGCCTTCCCCTATGAGGGGAAGGTGGCACGGCGGAGCCGTGACGGATGAGGTGGAAGCACTTGCGTTGACGTGACGTTGTCCACCTCATCAGTCGCCTCCGGCGACAGCTTCCCCTCATAGGGGAAGCATTTGGCCCGCTGCGGCGGGCGGCAATCCCTCAGTCAGCCTAGGGTGTATCTGAAAACTCCCAACGCACCCGGACAGCGGACCTTTTCACGCTGCGCTGCACCATTTTTCCTTGAAATACGTCAGTATTCCTGCGAAAAAATGTCTTGCTCAGCGCAAAAATTTCTCGCTGCCGGTCACATTGGGAGTTTTCAGATACACCCTAGCGGCTGCCAGCTCCCTTTACACAAGGGAGCCTTTTTGCGTTTCTATCTTCGCGCCGCGGTAATAGTAGCGCAGGATCGTTTGATAGTCGAAGCCGAGGCGGGCGATGGCGTTGGCGCCGTATTGGCTCATACCGACGCGGTGGCCGTAGCCGCGCACGTCGAAGCGGAAGACGCCGTTCGCGTACCGCAGCGAAAAGCGCGTGGAGTTGAGCCCGAACAGCTGCCGCAGCCGCGTACCGGTGTAGGCCTGTCCGCGGATCGTGCAGGTGTCCACGCCGCTGCCCGCCGTGTAGGACGTGCCGCCGAGCCACCCGGCCGGGTCGCCGTCCGCGGCCAGCCCGAGCGTTTCGGCAAATTCGGCAGGGGAGCAGGTGACGGTGCTCGCATACGGGGCCGCGTCCTGCTCGCCGGGGCTGTCCACCGCCTGCAGATAGGGCACGTCCGTGCCCCAGACCGCGGCCGCCGCCTCCGTCGAGCCGCCGGAGCAGGAAAAATACACCGCGTCGATGAGCGCGCCGCCGTAGGTCAGCACCTCGTCCTGCGTCTGCTGTACAGCGTTTGACGCCTTGTCCCACGCTGCGTCAAACGCCGCGCCATACCGCTCCTGCAGCGCGTCCGCACTGAGACAGGCCTGACAGCAGGCGCTCTGGCTGCAGACGTCCGCGTTCGCGTGCTTGCCGCCCGCCATCTGCCGCCGCGCAAACGTGCGCGCGGCGACGGCCTGCGCCTTCAGCGCCTCCGTCGCAAAGTCCGCCGGCATCTCCGAGAGCACGACCTGCGTCAGATACGTCTCAAAGTCCTCTTCCTGCGCATCACCATCCCGCAGGACCGTGATCGTCTCCTTTGCGCTTGGCGCTTCCACGACCAAAAGAAGCGTCTCCTGCGGGGCAGCCTCCCCGCGGGCGCTTCCAGAGGGGATCAGCAGCACTGCGCCAAGAGCCAATATCCCCGCCCGGATCAATACAGACATGTCCGCACCTTCCTTTCGGGCAAGTCTATGCGCCCGGGCTTCCCGGTATACGCGGCAGATAGATTTACATAAATCTTGACAGCCCCCCGTACAGGTCGTATAATATGACAAAATGACACCATCAGAATGGAGTTTCCGTATGAAACACACGTTGAAGATACTGATCCCGATCCTGCTGATCCTCGCGCTGCTGATCGGCGCGTGCTGCTTTTTCCTTATCGCCCGCCGCGATCTGACGGAGAGCGTGTTTACCTACTGGGGCAATCATTTTTATAACAACGGCCGCTATGGCCGCGCCATCACCTGCTACAAGCTCGCCATGCACTTCGCCCCGAAGGACGCCGAGCTTGCCATCTGGCTCTCGAACGCTTACAAACGGAGCGGCAACTATACGAAGGCCGAATATACCCTCGTCAACGCCATCACGCAGAGCCCCGACGCGGCCGACCTCTACATCGCCCTGTCCAAGACCTATGTGGAGCAGGACAAGCTCCTTGACGCCGAGACCATGCTCGGCCGCATCACCAACGACGCCGTCCGCACCCAGATCGACGCCCTGCGCCCCGCCGCACCCGTGATCGAGCCGGAGAGCGGCACCTATACGGAATACATCGATGTCACCATCACCGGGACCGAGGGCACCGTCTACGCCGTCTGCAACAGCGATTTCCCGGCCGAGGAGACGGACATCTATACCGGCCCCATCTCCCTGACCGCGGGCGAGAGCAAGATCGTCGCGCTGAGCGTGGCGGACAACGGCCTCGTGAGCGACGCGGTCTACGCCGGCTATACCGTCGGCAGCGTCGTGGAGCCGGTCACGCTGGCGGACGCGGGGCTGGACAGCTATGTCCGTGAGCTGCTCGGCAAGACGGCTGGCAGCACGCTGATGACGGACGAGCTCTGGGCCATCGAGGAGCTGGACCTGCCCGATACCGTCGCCTCGCTGGAGGATCTGCCGTACTTCACCGGCCTGCGCACGCTCGCGCTGCACCACAGCAGCGCGTCGATGGACCTGTCGGTCCTCGCCCAGCTGCCGACGCTGCGTACGCTGGACCTGTCCGGCTGCACGCTCTCGTCGGCGGCGATGAGCACCATCGTCTCCCTGCCGGAGCTGACGAGCCTGAACCTCTCCGGCTGCGCCGTCATCGATATCAACGCCCTGATCGGCCTGCAGAAGCTGGAATTCCTCGACCTTTCCAACAACACCATCTCCGACCTCACCGCCCTGTCCGCCCTGCAGGCGCTCAAGGAGCTGCACCTGACCAACAACCCCATCACCTCGCTCGCCAACCTCAAAAACTGCACGCAGCTGGAGATCCTCTACGCGAACCAGTGCTCCATCACGCGCATCGCGGGCCTGGCTGACCATACGGCGCTCAAGGAGCTGTATCTGGCCAACAACCAGATCGCGGATATCTCCGTCCTCGCCTCCTGCACGGCGCTGCAGACGCTGGACCTGTCGTTCAACGCGGTCACGGATATCTCCATCGTTTCCGAGCTCAGGCAGCTGGTCGACCTCAACGTGAGCAACAACCAGATCACCGTCTTCCCGGCTGTGGACGCCGATACGCCGCTCTGGCACGTCGATATCAGCCACAACCAGATCGAGGATCTGACCGGCCTTGCCGGCAACCTCTCCGTCAACTTCATCAACGCCGACTATAATAAGATCAAGTCCATCGCGAAGCTCGAGGAATGCGTCATGCTCGTCAAGATGAACCTCTGGGATAACCCCGTGAACACCGACGAGGTCAAAAAACTGCAGGACGTCGGCATCATCATCAACTATAACCCCGAATACAAGGAAGCGGACACAGAAGCCTGAGAAACCAGCGGCAGCCCGGATCATTCGATCCGGGCTGCTGTTTGCTTATTGGACCAGATTCAGCGCGGGGTTCATGTAATAGACGTTTTTCTCGTCCAGCCGCTGTCGAAGCAGCTCCATGGCCTCGCCGAAGCGCTGGAAGTGGACGACCTCGCGCTCGCGCAGGAAGCGGATGGCGTCGTTCACGTCCGGGTCGTCGGAGATGCGCAGGATGTTGTCATACGTGACCCGTGCCTTCTGTTCGGCAGCGAGGTTTTCGGTCAGATCGGCGATCGGGTCGCCGGTGACGGCCATCGTCGCCGCGCTCCACGGCGTGCCGGAGGCCGCCTGCGGATAGACGCCCGCGGTGTGGTCGACAAAATAGGGGGGCAAAGCCCGCCGACGCGATCTGCTCCTGCGTGAGCGTGCGCGTGAGCTGGTGGACGATCGTCCCCACCATCTCCAGATGCCCCAGCTCCTCGGTGCCGATGTCGGTCAGCAGCCCCTTGAGCTCCGGATACGGCATGGAATAGCGCTGGCTTAAGTATCGCAGCGACGCGCCCAGCTCCCCATCGGGACCTCCATATTGGGAAATTATAACAGCTGCGAGCTGCGGGTTCGGGTTTGTGATGCGCACAGGGTACTGCAGCTTCTTTTCATAGACAAACATCGCTCAAGCCTCCGTTTCTGCGTCCCAGGGCCAGGGGTCATCCAGCCAGGTGTACCGGCCGCATATGGCGGCCTCCGTCTGCGTGAGGGCAAAGCCGCCGTCCGCCATCTGCTGGCGCAGCAGCTCGTATTGCTCGACGTATTCGTTGAACAGCTGCACGGCCTCCGCGTCGTCGGCATGCGTGTCAAGATATAGGCCCAGCTCCGTGATCGCGAAGTTCGCCGCCTGCAGCTCCTGCAGGCGCTGCATTTCTTCCTCCGAGCGCGGCTCCACGCTCTGTGCGCCGCGATAGGGGAGGTCGAGCCCCGGGAACAGCGTTCCCTTCATCAGCGCCCGCCCCGCGGCGTAGCGCTCCGGGTTGTCATTCTGAAACGGAACATAGGGGTTCGCCAGCGGCGCGCACGCGGGCAGCGTGCCCTGCGCGTCGCTGCAGCCCCCGGCGGTCTGTGCCGCCATCTGCATATCAGCCAAAAGATCGGCTCCTCTCAAGAAATTCGGGCATCTTCGCCCTGAACCAATCTATGCAGCTCCGCTTCGACAGGTGCAAAAGCGCCCGCCCCGGATCCCGGGACGGGCGCTTGACCGTATTCGTCAGTCTCCCGCGAGTTCTTTCGTCCGCTCATAGGCGGCGATGACGGCGTCCATGGCGGCGGCGCGGAAGCCGCGCTGCTCGAGCATGCGGACGCCCGCGATCGTCGTCCCGGCCGGGCTGCAGACCTCGGCCTGGAGCTTGCCCGGGTGCTTGCCGGAGGTGAGGGCCGTCCCGGCCGCGCCGATGAGCGTCTGCGCCGCGAGGGCCAGCGCCTGATCGTACCGCAGCCCGCAGGCTACGCCGCCGTTGGCCAGCGCGTCCAGAAACAGATACACATACGCCGGCCCGCAGCCGGAGACCGCGCTGCCCGCGTCGATCTGCCCCTCCGGCATCCGCATCAGCAGCCCTGCCGCCTGCAAAAGCCGTTCCAGCTCACAAAGCTCGTCCTCCTTGACCTGCGATCCCGGCGAGAGCAGGATCACGCCCGTGCCGCTGGCGACCGGCAGGTTCGGCATGATCCGCACGACCGGGCAGTCAAAGCCCAGCGCCTGCCGGATCGTCCCGGTCTTGACCCCGGCCGCCATCGAGACGAGGATAAAACGGTCGGTCCTTGATTGCAGCGCAGGACGCAGCTCATCCAGCAGCGCCGGGAGCATCTGCGGCTTGACGCCGAGGAAGATATACTCACATGCGGCGGCCGCCTGCAGATTTGTGCCGACCTTCGCACCCAGCACCGCGGCCAGCGCCTCCGCCTTTTCCGGCGTCCGGTTGGCGAGCAGCATGCGCTCGCCGCTCTTTGCCGCGGCCCTGGCCAGGGCGCTGCCCATGTTGCCGGTGCCGATGAAGCCCATCTTGTATTCTGCCATAAAAGCGCCTCCTTACCGGGTCTGTCCGTCGCCCGTGACGATATATTTGTAGGTGGTCAGCTCCCGCAGGCCCATCGGGCCCCGGGCGTGGAGCTTCTGCGTGGAAATGCCCATCTCGCAGCCGAGGCCGAACTCGCCGCCGTCGGTGAAGCGCGTCGACGCGTTGACGTAGACCGCCGCGCTGTCGACCAGACGGGTGAAGCGTTCAGCCGTCTGCGCGTTTTCGGTGACGATGGCGTCGGAGTGATGCGTGGAGTGCGCGGCGATGTGCCGGATGGCCTCGTCCGCGTCGGAGACGACCTTGACTGCAAGGATGTAATCGAGGAATTCCGTGTCAAAATCCCGTTCGCCCGCGGGCGTGCCGGGGATGATGGCCTGCGCCGCGGCGTCCAGCCGCAGCTCGACCGGTATCTTGCTCGCCGCCGCCCGCGCGTCCACGAGACGCGCTTTGAGCCGCGGCAAAAACGCCCCGGCCACGTCCCGGTGCACGAGGGCGACCTCCTCCGCGTTGCAGACCGACGGGCGGCTGGTCTTGGCGTTCTCGATGATGTTCAGGGCCTTCTCCAGATCCGCGTCCTTGTCGACGTACACGTGGCAGATGCCCGTGCCGGTCTCGATGCAGGGGACCGTCGCCGATTCCACGCACGCGCGGATGAGCCCCGCGCCGCCGCGCGGGATGAGCAGGTCGACAAGGCCGGAGGCCGTCATCAGCTCCTGCGCGCTCCGGCGCGTCGGATCGGAGACGAGATTGACGAACGTCTCCGGCAGACCCGCCTCCCGCAGCCCCTCGTGCATGGCCGCGACGATGGCGGCCGCGGAGCGGTACGCCTCCTTGCCGCCGCGCAGCACGCAGACGTTGCCGCTCTTCATGGCCAGCACCGCCGCGTCGGAGGTGACGTTTGGACGGCTCTCATAGATGATCGCCACGACGCCCAGCGGCACCGCCGTCTTGCGGATGACGAGCCCGTTGGGCCGCCGTACCTCAGCCAGCACCTCGCCGACCGGGTCGGGCAGGGCGGAGACCTGCCGCATGCCGTCCGCCATGGCGGCGATGCGCGCCTGCGTCAGCCGCAGCCGGTCGAGCATTACGTCGGAGATGGTGCCCTTCGCCGCCTGCACGTCCGCCTCGTTCGCGGCGAGGATGACGTCTGTTTCGCGGACGATGGCGTCCGCCATGCGCAAAATGGCCGCGTTCTTTTCTTCGCTGCCCAGCCAGGCCAGGGCCGGGGCGGCGGCCTTCGCGGCCAGCAGCAGTTCGTGCGTTGTCATGCGTCTGCCTTCTTTCCTGTAAATCTGGTGCCGATGGCGCGGCCGTCGAGCAGTGCGTACAGCTGCTCCACATCCGCCCCGTTGGCGATGATCATATCCGTGCCCGCCTTCGTGACGATCTGTGCGGCGGAGAGCTTCGTCTTCATTCCGCCGGTCCCGAGCTCGGAGCCCTTGCCCTCGGCCAGGCGGAGGATGTCGTCCGTGATCTCCGGCACGACGTCGATGCGCTGCGCGTCCGGATTTTTGTGCGGGTCGGCGGTATAGAGCCCGTCGATGTCCGAGAGCAAGACCAGCAGATCCGCCCGGACGCTCGTGGCCACGATGGCCGAGAGCGTATCGTTGTCGCCGATGCCGAATTCCGCGACCGAGACGGTGTCGTTCTCATTGATGATCGGGATCGCGTCCAGCTCCAGCAGGCGCTGGATGGTGTTCTGGAAGTTCTCGTGCCGCGCGGGGTCGGCGATATCGTCCGCCGTCAGCAGGATCTGCGCGACGGTGTGGCGGTATTCCGAGAACAGCTTGTCGTAGGTGTACATAAGCTCGCACTGGCCCACGGCGGCCGAGGCCTGCTTGGTCGGCACGTCCACCGGCTTTTTGCCGAGGCGCAGCTTGCCTACGCCCATGCCGATGGCGCCCGAGGAGACGAGGATCACTTCGTTGCCCGCGTTCTTGAGATCGCTGAGCACCTTGCACAGCGCCTCCATCTGCCGGATGTTGAGCCGCCCCGTGGGGTGGGTGATGGTGGAGGTGCCGATCTTGATGACGATGCGCATGGCTCTGTCCTTCTTCCGTTGGTTTCTGGAATGGAGTATAGCACATGCGCCGGAAGATGACAAGTGCAGATTTTGAATGAAGCACATGAAATTTTATCATGTGTCACTGGATTTAATATACGGAGATACCTTGACAGGCGAGGTATCTCGTGCTATACTGGCTCCACGAAACGGAGGTGGACACGTGACGATCCGGGCAGATGTGCTCCGCGGCCATACGGACGCGGTGATCCTGGCGCAGCTGATGCGCCGCGACAGCTACGGCTACGAGATCAACAAAACGATCGAGAGCCTCTCCGGCGGCGCCTTCGTGCTGAAGGAGGCCACGCTCTACACCGCCTTCCGGCGGCTGGAGGACAGCGGGCTGATCGTCTCCTACTGGGGCGACGAAGCCGTCGGTGCGAGAAGGAAATATTATAAGATCACGCAGCAGGGCCGGGAAGCCTACCGGCAGGCACGGGCGGAATGGGCCGATACCGTGCGCATCCTGCACGCATTATTGGAGGAAGAAGCATGAGAGAACAGATCCAGGCCTACGTCAACGGCCTTTTCGCCGACGCCGCGCTGACCATCCGCAACGCGGAGGTCCGGCAGGAGATCCTGCAGCATACGCTTGACCGCTATGACGATCTGGTCGCCTCCGGCAAGCCGGAGCAGGAGGCGTATGACGAAGCTGTCGCCGGTATCGGCGACGTGTCGGAGCTCTACGAGCATAAACCGGCAGAAAAACAAGCGGAAGCACCGAAGTCCGCGCGGGATTTTCCCGCCCCGCCCGCCGCACCCTACACGGCTCCGGCCGCACCTGCAAAAAAGAAGAAATTTCCCGGCTGGGCCATCGCGCTGATCTGCGCGGCGGTGGTGCTGCTGGCAGTTCTGGTGCTGAACTTCGCGGGCACGGCGGCCTTCACGGTCCTGCGCACCGGCGAGCGCTATATTTATGACCACGCGGGGGCCTATGAGACCCTCGGCCGCAGCGGCTTCGGCAGCGAGCAGGTCATGGCGGACATCGACGAGATCGAGATCCACTGGCTGTCCGGCAGTGTCTATCTCGTCGAGTCGGAGACCGACGGCGTGACCTTCCAGGAGGACTACACCGGCGACGTGGACGACTACCGCCTGCGCTACGCCGTGGAGGATGGCAAGCTCGTCATCCAGCCCTGCCGCTCGCGGACCTTCGGCTCCATGGACCTGCCGAAAAAGACCCTGACCGTCTTCCTGCCGAAGACGCGGATGCTGGACGCGGTCACCGTCGAGACCGTCTCCGCCGACGTGGAGCTGCACGGCGGGCAGACCAGCGATCTGAGCGTCACCACCACGAGCGGCGAGATCATAGGACCCGGCATCAAGGCCGGGGAATACGACCTCAGCACGGTCAGCGGCGGCGTCCGCCTGCCATCGCTCCCGGCGGCGGGCAGCAGCATCGACTGCGATACCGTCTCAGGTTATATGAGCCTTGGCTGCGCGGCCTGCCCGGCGGACGTGGACTTTGACAGCGTCAGCGGCAGCCTGACCCTCACGCTGCCCGCGGGCAGCCAATATACCCTCGCATTCGACAGCGTCAGCGGCCGCATCATCACCACCAATTTCACCCCCGGCACCGCCGCCCCCTGCGCCATCTCCGCCGAAACCGTCTCCGGTGACCTGGAGATCCGCAACCCCTAAAAGGCTCCCCTCCCAGGGGCCGATTCCCCCTATCAGGGGGAAATGTCCCGAAGGGACAAAAGGGGTAGGGATGCTGGCTCGGCGCAGCCGAGACTGAGAGGTTGCCGCAGATTTGCATAGAAAAACCCAAACCGCAAATTTAGTTCGCGGTTTGGAAAGGAAGAAACGAGCACAGAGGAAAAGAGACGTCGCTTGCGGCGGCTCGTTCCGTCGTGGTCGTTTCTGACGCGCCTCCGGCGGCCCTATCTTTTCTCTCGCAAGAGAAAAGATAGGGGAGAAAAGAGTGCTTGGTTACGTTTGGTGCTTCCTGCCTCTGAATTTAGGCAGGAACCAAGATTTTAGTTTGGCGTTCCACTCGAGGCTCACCCTACGAGTTTCTGCTGCGCGCCGCCTGATACGGGACAACGGATTTGTGAGCAGTTGCGTTTGAATATTTGCGGTGAAACGTCCTGCGGATAAAAAATTGGGCAGTACGGATTCGCATTGGATTTTCAGCTATCGCGGGAAAAGTCCAGAAAAACCGAAGAGGTTTTTCTGGTCGGTTCAAGGGAGTCTGAGGGGAAATCGAAATCCCCTCAGGCTCTTTTTCTTTTGCCAGCGTTTTCTTTTGGAGAAGCAAAAGAAAATGCTGTACCGCACCTGCAAATTTGCTGCAGTGCATCGGCCTTTATGCAGTTTTCCCGAAACTCCAGAGGCTTCCCCTATGAGGGGAAACTGTCGCCGCAAGGCGACGGATGAGGTGGACTGCGCCGCGTAAACGGAGGTACCCCACCTCATCCGTCACGGCTCCGCCGTGCCACCTTCCCCTCATAGGGGAAGGCTTTGGTGCTCAAAAAACAGAAAATCTTCCTGCAAAAAGGTGCAGCCCGACAAATTCAGGCTGCACCTTCTATTTACCGCAAAAATTCCAAGGCACCTGCTATCAAATTTGATTCCTACGTATCAGGCGGCGCGTACCAAGATGCCCGTGAGGTGGCCGTCGTGTGGAACGACGCCTGAAACACCGGGGCTCGCCTGAATTCAGAGGCAGCATGCCCCCGCGTCCCCACGCACTCTTTTCTCCCCCATCTTTTCTCTTGCGAGAGAAAAGATGGGGCCGTCGGAGACAATTTATTCTGCATCTCCTCCCAGCGGGCCGAAGCGGGCGCTGAGCCAGGTCTGGCAGAGGCCGACCCAGGCGTGGACGGCGCGGGAGGCCGCGTCGACCTCGCGCGTTGCCACCGACATGCCGTGGCGGCCGGATTCGAACAGATGGCATTCGCACGCGACGCCGTAGCGGTGGAGCTGCTGCGCGAACAGCAGGCTGTTCTCCACCGGCACGCTGTTGTCGGTCATCGTGTGCCACAAAAACGTCGGCGGCGTCTTCTCCGAGACGTTCTCCTCGAGACTCCAGTACTGCTCCGGTTCGCCCGACGCATGGCTGACATGCGTGATGCTGCGGCGGTGCGCATACTGCCCGGCCGTAATGACCGGGTAGCCCAGCACCATCGCGTCCGGCCGGAGGACCGACGCGTCCTGCACGCCGCAGCGCTCGGCCAGCGCCGGATCGTCCCAGTGCACGCCGAGGCTGGCCGCCAGATGCCCGCCCGCGGAGAAGCCGCAGATAAGGATCTTCTGCGGGTCGATCCACCACTCGTCCGCCCGTTCGCGCACGAGCCGGACGCTCTGCGCGGCCTCGGTCAGCGGCTGCTTGCCGCCCGCGGCCTCGCCGCAGGAGTAGAGCAGGATGAACACCTGCAGCCCCATGTTCAAAAAGGCGGATGCCGGTGCGTCGGCCTCGCGCACGGAGCAGAATTCATACGCGCCGCCCGGGCAGATGACCACGGCGGGGCGGCGCAGCGCCGTGTCGGACTGCATTTCCTCGCTCGGCCCGTGTAAGATCGCGGTGAGCGTGGCGTTCTGGGAGATCTGGATGGTCTCGAGGATCATGGCAGTTGTTCCTTTCTGGATTTGGTTTTGGAGCGCCGCGTCCGCGGAAAGCCGGGCGAGGCGGCTTTTTTACAGGAAGAATTTCCGGTGCAGCGACTCGCGCAGCGGCTTGCAGATGGCGATGACGATCAACATCAGCCCCAGTACCACGCCCGCGACCATCGGATAAAACGACCAGAACAGCGTCTCGTGGATCTGGAACGTCAGGTTGATCAGGAACTCAATGAACACCGCCAGCCCGCCGCCCAAAATCAGCATTCCGCCGTAGATGTACAGATACCCGCCGCGCAGATAGTACGTCAGGGCGACCGCGGCGCTCACCAGCAGCCCGATCGCGCCCGTCACGGGGAAGGCGAACGAGAGGAACCAGTGTCCGCCGGTGGCAAAGTTGATATACAGCAGATACAGCCCCACTGCGACGAAATCGACCGGCACGAAGATCACCGGGTTCGGGTGCCGGAACCACATCGGAAGCAGGATCACGATGTAAAGCAGCCCGATCGCCCCCGCGGCATAGCCGGACCAGACCAGCGTCCCGTTGATGCGCCAGTCGCAGAGCAGACACAAAAGCGCCGGCAGCAGCGCCGCCACCGTCAGCACGAACAGAATGCCGGAGCGGTTGACGTCCTCCGGCCGGATGCGCCGGTCGGGCGGGAACGGGGGATCGGACAGATTGCGCGGGATATCCGGGTGGAACACCGGCGTCCCGCAGAGCGGACATTTTTTTTCACTGTCGGCGAGCTCTACGCCGCATTTGACACAGTACATAGACAGACGAACCTCCTGATCACGTCCAGCGCTGGTTGCTCTCGACCTTGACGGGCAGCCCCAGCGTGTGCAGGACACGGTAAAAATGGGATTCCAGCTCCGGCTCGCGGATGTTGCGGATCATGTTGATATACATCGTGCCGTCCCAGCTGACGACGCCGCAGTTGTGCGGCGCCTTTGCCTGTACGCCGATGATGAAATCCATCCGCGCGACATACGGCGCCATCGCGTCCGGCAGCTGTACCAGCCCGAGATTGGACAGGCACAGGCACGATTTGCATTCGCCCACCAGGTCGAAAACGGCCTTCATGGCGATATTTTTGATAAACAGCGGCATCGCCCGCAGCACGGCCGAGCGTTCGCTCGCGACGTTCGTGGCGATCTTGGCGGCCATCATCCGCGCGTCGTTCTCCAGCCCCATGCGGTAGTGCACGATCTTGCAGATCTCCGCGAGCGAATAGTCGCCCAGCCGCGGGTCGATCTCCGGCGTCACATAGGACGCGAAGTTCCGAAGCGTCCTGCTCGGGAACAGCCCGCGCAGGTTGACCGGCAGCAGGACCTTGACGGGCCGGCGGCGCATCCGCCGCGGCACCTTCTCGGTCTGCAGGTCACTGATGGCTTTCATCATGACGGCCGCGATGAACTCCGTCACGCTGACGCCGAATTCCTTCGCCTTGGCCTTTACGGCGTCCACCGGCAGCATCAGCGTCGTGAGATCCAGAAAGCCGTCCGGCTCCGGCGTGCCGCTCAGGTGATAGGCGGTCTGCTCCTTCCGGCTGGCTGTGATCTGCCCGGCATAGCGCAGGAAGCTGTCCTCCAGTTCCTCGGGATCCGGATCCTCCAGCCGGCCGAGCACGCCGCGCTCCGCCGGGATCTGGATGCCGTATTTCTGGCTCAGATATTCCGCCGTCAGCGTCTTGAGGAAGATGAGGCCGCCCGTGCCGTCGGTCACGGCGTGGAAAAACTCCACGGCCAGCCGGTTCTTATACACCAGCACGCGGAACGCGCATCTGCGCACGTCGTCGAACGGCACGTGGACGAGCGGGTAGCTCTTGTCCTCCTCGATGGCGGGAGCCTTGCTGATCTCCTCGAGATAATACCAGAACACGCCCCGGCGCAGCCGCACCGCGATCGACGGGAAGCGCCGCACCGTAACGTCCAGCGCCGCGCGCAGCACCTGCACGTCGACCGGCTCCGTCAGCGTGGCGGAGAGGCGGAAGTAGTTCGTCCAGTTGCGCCGCTTGGCCGCGGGGTAGATCTTCGCGGCGTTGTCCAGCCGCATCCACCGCAGCTTCCGGGCCGGGGAGAGCACACGCGTCATAAACTGGTTGATCGTGTCGAAATCCGACATATTCTCATTGAGATAATACAGCACATACGCGTGCCAGCGCTCCGGCGCGACGATGAGCCTGCTCCGGCAGCCCGCGGCCAGCAGCTTTTCGTGCAGCATCCGCGTGTCGTCGAGCATGACCTCGTCCCCGCCCACGAACAGCAGCGACGGCGGCAGCCCCGTCAGATCGCCGAACAGCGGCGAGCACAGCGGGTCCTCCGGATGGTCGGTATAGCACGCCGCGTAAAACTGCAGCAGCTCCGGCGTCATGGAGGGGTCAATGTCGCGGTTGTCGATATACGACTGGCCGGAGCCGGTCAGATCGGTCCACGGCGAGATGCCGATCAGCCCGCATGGCAGCGGCAGCTTCCGCTGCTTGAGCCGCAGACACAGGCAGTAGATCAGCCCGCCGCCCGCAGACTCGCCGCACAGCAGGATCTGGTTGGCCGGATACCCCTTCGAGAGCAGATACTGATAGCTGACGAGCGCATCATCCAGCGCGGCCGGGAAGCGGTCCTCCGGCGCGAGCCGGTAGGCGGCGCAGAACACGCGCACGCCGCATTCGTCCGCGAGCGTCGCGGCAAAGCCCTTGGCGTAGTCGAGATTGCCGCAGGTGTAGCCGCCGCCGTGCAGATACAAAACCACGCCCTGCCGCCGCTCATCCTTCGGCATGATCCACGCGCCCTGGAAGGGGCCGAAATCATGATCCCGGACGATCACATCCCGCCGGTGGATGGCCTCCATCAGCTCGCCCAGCTTGTCCTGCCCCCGGCGCGTCGTCTCCAGCGAGCAGTTTGCGACAAACGGCTTAAAGAAATTCAGTTGTGAGCGTACCAGCTTTGCAGGCAGACCCATGGATATCGTTCCTTTCAGAGAAAACCATAATATATACAGTATAGCATTGACCGCCCCCAATGTAAATACACACGACAAAAGGCTCCCCTCCCAGGAGAGCTGTCACCCAATCCTGAGTATTTCTGGCGGTGCACTCACTTGGCTCCCCGCCCAGGGGCCGATTCCCCCTATCAGGGGGAAATGTCCCGCAGGGACAAAAGGGGTAGGGATGCTGGCTCGGCGCAGCCGAGACTGAGAGGTTGTCACAGATTTGTGCATGCCGGTTGTCTCCGACGGCCCTATCTTTTCCGTCTTGCCGGAAAAGATAGGGGAGAAAAGGGGCGCTTGGTTACGGTTTGGTGCGTTCTGCCTCTGATTTTAGGCAGGAACCAATATTTTAGGCGTCGTTCCACACGATAGTCACCTTACGGGCGTCTTGGTACGCGCCGCCTGATACGGGGGTATCAGATTTGTAACTAGTTGCCTTAGAATATCTGCTATCAATAGAAGGTGCAGGCCAAATTTGCTGGTCTGCACCTTTTTGCGGGGAAGTTTTCTTTCATTGCTTTGCACCTTGTAGGGGCGGGGCTGCCCCTATGAGATGCGAATCAATAGTTGAACCGCAAGAGGAGGGCGGCGAAAGCGAGGGAGGAGAAGATGTGGAAGAGCAGACCGGCGCAGGAACGGACGTGCGAAGCAGACTGGATGTGCGTTTTGGCCTGCAGCCAGTTGAAAAAGACCTCAATCGGCTGCCGCAGGGCACTGATGCGGGTGGATACGGCATCTTCGGAAACAAGAACATCGTACTTTTTCCGCTTTCGCGGCGTGATGAGCGCGACGTTCCGCTCGGTTTGCAGATGGGATCTCCATTCTGCGTCGATATAGGCACGATCTGCATAGAGCCGGCCGTCTGTGACCGGTGCGCAGTCCAGATCGATCTGCTTTGCAGCCCACAGGTCGCAGAGACTGGCTTTGCTGATCTGTACGGCGCAGGGGATGGGAAGCTTACGCGGCCGCAGCTGCGCAAAAACGTGCAGCTTGACGCCGTGATACCACAGGTTCTTCGTGGGATTTCGTGTTAAATTGCAGAGATCCCGTGCCGTTTTCGCAGTATTTGACCGGGAACCGACAGACACCATAACCGGGCAGGAATCCAGCACATACCCGTGCGTCGGCTCGCTGCTGGCAAGCTTTTGCTCAAACAGAACCTCGGCCAGCGCGGCAAAGGCTTCTGCCAGCCGGTTCAGCCGGCGGCAGAACGCCTGATAGCTGGGCAGCTTCTGGAACTCGCCCAGATGGTATGTTCTGATGAAATTGTAGATACTCTTCCGCGTCAATAAGCCCTGCTGCGCGCCCCATAAGTATGCGGTCATCAACTCCACGTCTGTAAATTGGGCGGACTTATTGTTGCTTCCGTGTTGCATTTTCTCCGCGATTCTGCTATCCTCACTGTGATGGCAAATCGCGCAATAGAGTTCGATCAGTTTGTTCACACCTTACTATCTCTCTTCTTGCGCCTTTTGTCATCTTTTTTTCGGTTTCTACTATTGATTCGCATTATGAGGGGAAGCTGTCGCCGCAAGGCGACGGATGAGGTGGACAACGTCGCGTCAACGAAAATACTTCCACCTCATCCGTCACGGCTTCGCCGTGCCACCTTCCCCTCATAGGGGAAGGCATGGAGCACGCCGAGCCACCTCCCCTGGGAGGGGAGGTTTTGGCAGGGCATCTTCACATCGCCGACGAGATGGCGTCGACGGCTTTTTCGGCTTCGGACTTGATGGCCTTGGCGGCCTGCTTGGTCATGCGGTAGGCGTCGCTGTTTTTCGGCAGCATCATCGCCCCGAGCGCGCCGACGGCGACGCCCGCGCCCATGGTCAGGAAAAAGCTCTTTACGGTCATGGCGGGCCTCCGTCAGCGTGCGGCGGAGCCGGTGGTGCTGCCTGCGGCGGCGCGGCCGGAAGCGGACGTGCCCGTGCCGGTCTGGCCGTTGGCGTAGTTATTATAGCCATTGGAACCGGTGTAGCCGTTATAGCCGGTATAACCGTTGTAGCCGGGGGCGTAGGTGCCGTTGTACATGCCACTGTAGCCGTTCGTGCCGTTGACATAGCCGTTGCGGGTGGTCGAGACATTGGAATAGCCGTCATACGGCTGCGTCGCCGCGCAGGCGGTCAGCATCGCGGCGAGCATCAGCGCTGCAAGCAGCAAAAGTAAGCCTTTTTTCATGAAAAATTCCTCCTTATCTGCGAATCTGTTCGCTGCCGCTAGTATCTGCACGCGAAGCGGGCGGTATGCTGTGAGTTTTTTACAGCGCAGGAAAGCGCACAAAACGGCAAAAATCGATAAAAACGTATTGAAAGTTTTCATTTATATTGTATAATGAAAAAAGATCAAAATGAGAAGGAGAACGCTCATGAAAAAGCTGTCCATCAAAAAAGGCGTGCAGTGCATGGCCTGTCTGGAGTGCGTCCGCGCCTGCTCCAACGCTTACTATAAGGAATTCCACCCCGACAAGGCCGCGCTGAAGATCGTCCAGCGGAACGACACGGTCAAGCCCATGGTCTGCGTCCAGTGCGGCAAGTGCGCCGCAGCCTGTCCCTCCGGCGCCATCACCCAGAACCCGAAGGGCGTCTGGATGATCAGCCGCAAGCTCTGCACCGGCTGCGGCAAGTGCGTCGAGGCCTGTCCCTTCGGCCTGATCGTCAAGGACGAAAACACCCCATATTCCAGCAAGTGCACCGCCTGCGGCATCTGCGTCAAGGCATGTCCCATGGAGCTGCTGGAGATCGTGGAGAAATAAGCAGCAGAAACAAAAGCCCCTCTGCCGTCCGGCAGAGGGGCTTTTCGTATGAAATGGGGACTCAGGCGGCCTTTTTCCGCTCGATCGCGCGGATCAGGAACAGCGCGCCGAGCAGCAGCACGATGCCGACCGCCCAGGTGACGAACACGTTCTGCACGAAGCCCGCGACAATGAAGCCGACGAAGCTGACGATGGCGACTGTGACGGCGTACGGCAGCTGGGTCGTGACGTGGTTCAGATGCTCGCACTGCGCACCGGCCGAGGCCATGATGGTCGTGTCGGAGATGGGGGAGCAGTGGTCGCCGCAGACCGCGCCCGCGCAGCACGCGGAGATGCCGATGATGAGCAGATTGCTGTCGGCAGGGAAGACGGCGGTGACGATCGGGATCAGGATGCCGAACGTGCCCCAGCACGTGCCGGAGGCGAAGGCCAGAATGCAGGCCACGACGAAGATGACCGCGGGCAGCATGCTGTAGAGGCTCTTGGAGGCGGCGAACATCAGGTCGTGGACGTACACGTCCGCGCCGAGGGAGTTGATCATGGTCTTCAGCGAGACGGCGAGCGTCAGGATGATGATCGGCGGGACCATGGCGATGAAGCCCTTGGGGATGCATTCCATCGCTTCCTTGAAGGACAGGACCTTGCGCGCGACGAGGTAGATGACCGTCAGCACGAGCGCGATCAGACCGCCCCAGGGCAGGCCGATGAACGCGTCGGTGTTGCCGAAGGCACTGATGAAATCGCCCGCGCAGTCCGTGCCGCCCCAGGCGTCGACGCCGAAGAAGCCGCCGACATAGATCATGCCGACCGTGCAGGTGATGATCAGCACGAGGACCGGCAGGATCAGATCGATCACGCGGCCGTTGGGGTTCGCCTTTTCGTCATCTTCGCTGGCCAGCGCGGCCAGATCGCCCTTGGCAGCCCGGTCTTCAAACTGGCGCATGGGGCCGTAGTCGAACCGCATGGCGACGAGCGCGAGGATGAAGACGAAGGTCAGGATGGAATAGAGGTTGTAGGGGATAGCCTTGACGAACAGCTCGATGCCGCTCATGCCGGTATCGAGGTCCGCCGCCGTGGTGGAGACCGCCGCCGCCCAGGACGAGATCGGCGCGATCATGCACACGGGCGCGGCCGTGGCGTCGATGAGGTAGGCCAGCTTCGGGCGGGAGATCTTGTGGTTGTCGGTGACCGGGCGCATGACGGAGCCGACGGTCAGGCAGTTGAAATAGTCGTCGATGAAAATGAGCACACCGAGCACGAACGTGGCCAGCTGCGCGCCGACGCGCGTTTTGATGTGCGTCTCGGCCCAGCGGCCGAAGGCGGCGGAGCCGCCCGCCGCGTTGACCAGCGCGACGATGATGCCCAGCAGCACGAGGAACAGGAAGATGCCCGCGTTGCCGGAGATGGCGGCGATGAGGCCGTCATTGACAATGGTGTCGAGCGTCGCCACGGGCGCGAAGCCGCAGGTGAACAGACCGCCCACCAGCACGCCGATGAACAGCGCGCTGTACGCTTCCTTGGTGATGAGCGCGAGAATGATCGCAATGACCGGCGGCAGCAGCGACCAGGCCGTGTTGGCCAGCGACGCGCCGTTCGCGCATTCGACGGCGGCCACGACCAGCGCCGCCGCAAGGGCGAGCAGGACGACGACCGTCAGAACGGTTTTCCAGGTGTTCTTTTTCATGGATGTCACTCCCAAATAAAAATGCGTCATGATCCCATCATGACGCAAACAAAACATCCCTGTTTGTGCATGACAGCTCTCCACGGAGGCAAGCCTCCTGTGACAGTCCGCAGGATCTTCTCCTGCGTCCCAGGTACCGGCGCTGCGGGAACGGCGCTGGCCCTTCGGCGGCTTCCCCTTTCAGACGCCCGGTCCCCGCCGGGTACGCGCCCTACTGATGTCAGCCGCAGCCTCTCTCATAACGTGTTTTATTATACCGGCGCGTGCGGAAATGTCAAGAATAAATATGAACTTTTTTTGAATAAATATAATTTTGACGAATCGTGGCAGATCCCGCGGGCGGCGCATACGATGAAGCGGGAGGAGATGACCATGTTTTCCTATCTCTTTACGTTCCGCAGCCAGACGGCGGCGCAGTCCGGCCGGCGGATCCTGTATGAATCGGGCCTGCGGGCCCAGCTGCGCCGCGCGCCGCCGGAGATCTCCGGCCTCGGCTGCACGTGGGCGCTGTATGTGGACGGCGCGGACGGCGTCCACGCCGCGCAGCTGCTGCGTGCGTGGAACAGCCCGGTCTCCGGCGCGTACCGGATGCACCCGAACGGGTATCTGGAGGAGGCGGCGCTGTGATCTATCTTGACGCCGGAGCCACTACGCTCCAGAAGCCGCCGATGGTGGCCTACCACATGCAGAGCGCCCTGCGCCGCATGGCTACGCCCGGCCGCGGGGCCTACGCGCCCGCCATGCGGGCCGCGGACGCCGTCTATGACTGCCGCGTGCTCGCGGCAGAGCTGTTTGGAGCCCAGCCGGAGCAGGTCGTGTTCACCATGAACGCCACGCACGCGCTCAATCTTGCAATCAAGACGCTGGTGCGGCCCGGCGGCCGCGCCGTGATCTCCGGCTTTGAGCACAACGCGGTCGTCCGCCCCCTGCACCACATCGGGGCGGAGATGATCGTCGCCGGACGCAGGCTGTTTGACCCGGCGGATACCCTCGCCGCCTTTGAAGCCGCCGTCACGCCCGATACGCAGGCCGTGATCTGCACGCATGTGTCGAATGTCTTCGGCTATATCCTGCCGCTGGAGGAAATCGCGGCGCTTTGCCGCGCGCGGCGGGTGCCGCTGATCGTCGACGCGTCGCAGTCGGCGGGGCTGCTGCCGGTCAGTCTGGAGAAGCTTGGCGCGGCCTTCGTCTGTATGCCGGGACATAAGGCGCTCTACGGCCCGCAGGGGACCGGCCTCCTGCTCTGCGGCCGGACGCCCGACACGCTTCTGGAGGGCGGCAGCGGCAGCGCCTCGCGCCTGCCCGACATGCCGCAGGAGCTGCCGGACCACGCCGAGGCCGGGACGCAGAACGTCTGCGGCATCTGCGGTCTTGCCGCGGGACTGCGCTTCGTGCGCCAGCAGGGGCCGGAGCGGCTGCTGGCCCATGAGGCCGGGCTGCGCGCGCAGCTCGCGGCCGGGCTGCAGGGGCTTGGCGGCGTGCATGTTTATACGGGGGAGGGGCAGAGCGGCACGCTCTCGGTCAGCGCGGAGACGATGGACTGCGAGACGCTGGCCGCCCGACTCGCGGAGCACGGCGTCTGCACCCGCGCCGGCCTCCACTGCGCCCCCCTGGCCCACGAATCTGCCGGTACCCTCACCACCGGCACCCTCCGCTTCACCCCCTCCGCCTTCAACACGACACGCGAGATCGACCAGACCATCCGGATCCTGCGGAAGATCCTGACAACGAAAGGCTCCCTCTGACGAGGGAGCCTTTGGACTTGCGCCCGCCCATGGCTTCCCCTGGGATGCGAATCAATAGTTGAACCGCAAGAGGAGGGCGGCGAAAGCGAGGGAGGAGAAGATGTGGAAGAGCAGACCGGCGCAGGAACGGACGTGCGAAGCAGACTGGATGTGCGTTTTGGCCTGCAGCCAGTTGAAAAAGACCTCAATCGGCTGCCGCAGGGCACTGATGCGGGTGGACACGGCATCTTCGGAAACAAGAACATCGTACTTTTTCCGCTTTCGCGGCGTGATGAGCGCGACGTTCCGCTCGGTTTGCAGATGGGATCTCCATTCTGCGTCGATATAGGCACGATCTGCATAGAGCCGGCCGTCTGTGACCGGTGCGCAGTCCAGATCGATCTGCTTTGCAGCCCACAGGTCGCAGAGACTGGCTTTGCTGATCTGTACGGCGCAGGGGATGGGAAGCTGATGCGGCCGCAGCTGCGCAAAAACGTGCAGCTTGACGCCGTGATACCACAGGTTCTTCGTGGGATTTCGTGTTAAATTGCAGAGATCCCGTGCCGTTTTCGCAGTATTTGACCGGGAACCGACAGACACCATGACCGGGCAGGAATCCAGCACATACCCGTGCGTCGGCTCGCTGCTGGCAAGCTTTTTTTTGCTCAAACAGAACCTCGGCCAGCGCGGCAAAGGCTTCTGCCAGCCGGTTCAGCCGGCGGCAGAACGCCTGATAGCTGGGCAGCTTCTGGAACTCGCCCAGATGGTATGTTCTGATGAAATTGTAGATACTCTTCCGCGTCAATAAGCCCTGCTGCGCGCCCCATAAGTATGCGGTCATCAACTCCACGTCTGTAAATTGGGCGGACTTATTGTTGCTTCCGTGTTGCATTTTCTCCGCGATTCTGCTATCCTCACTGTGATGGCAAATCGCGCAATAGAGTTCGATCAGTTTGTTCACACCTTACTATCTCTCTTCTTGCGCCTTTTGTCATCTTTTTTTCGGTTTCTACTATTGATTCGCATTATGAGGGGAAGCTGTCGCCGCAAGGCGACGGATGAGGTGGGGGCAGGGGACCTACAGCCGCGCAAAAACGGGGCGGCCTTGCGGCCGTCCCGTTGGGGTGAGGGGAATTATTTCTTACCTGCGTTTGCTTTTTCCAGATTGATCTGGCGGCGGTTCTTGACGGCGTCTTCCATCGGGTGGATCTCGCCGGCGGCCTGCAGGGCCATTTTGGTCAGCAGCGGACCGACCAGCTCGTAGATGAGGATGGCGAACAGCGTGATGTTGCGGATGAGGTCGCCCTCCGCGCCGAGCTGGCGCGCCGTCACGCACATGCCGAGCGCGACGCCGGCCTGCGGCAGCAGGGTGATGCCGAGATATTTGCAGATCTGCGGCTCACATTTCATGAGCTTTGCAGAGTAGTGCGCGCCGAGATACTTGCCAAGCGAGCGCGTGACGATGTACACGATACCGATCAGCACGATCAGCCCGTCCTTGAACACGCCCAGATCCAGCCCTGCGCCGGAGATGACGAAGAACGCCGCGAACAGCGGACTCGTCCACCGGTCGGCCTTTTCCATGATCTCACCCGACAGCGGGCAGAGGTTGCAGAACAGCGTACCGAGCATCATGCACGTCAGAAGCGACGAGAAGCCGATCGTGACCGGGCCGATCTTGAATTCCGCCATGGCCAGCGCCGAGGTCAGGAAGACAAACGCGATGGTCATGTTCAGACGGTTCGTGTTGGAGTTGAACAGCTTTTCCAGCTGCGTCAGCACCCAGCCGCCGAGCGCGCCGAGCGCCAGCGAGCAGACGATCTCGATGAGCGGATCGACGACAATGGAGATCACGTCGAACGAGCCGGTATTGAGCGCCTTCGCAATGCCGAACGACACCGCGAACACCACCAGACCGACTGCGTCGTCCAGCGCGACGATCGGCAGCAGCAGGTCGACCAGCGGGCCCTTGGCCTTATACTGCCGGACGACCATCAGCGTAGCGGCCGGGGCCGTCGCCGTGGCGATGGCGCCGAGGGTGATGGCCTGCGCGATGGAGAGCTTGCCGCCCGTCGCGAGCGAGATGGCGACGAGCGCGATATCGACCACGAACGTTGCGGCCAGCGCCTGCAGCACGCCGATGACGAACGCCTGCTTGCCGGTATGCTTGAGCTCCGACACGCGGAACTCACTGCCGATGGAGAACGCGATGAAGCCCAGCGCGACCTCAGAGATCAGAGACAGGCTGTCCACAGCCTCCTGCGTCGGGAAACCGAGCCCCTCGATGCCGAGAAGACCCAGGCAGTACGGGCCGATGAGCACGCCCGCGACCAGATATGCCGTCACCGACGGCAGCTTCAGGGGCTTTGCAACACGGGTCATCAGCAGACCCGCGAGAATGGCGACAGACAGGGATAACAACGTACGCATAAAATGCTCCTTCATTTCTTCTACATGATTTTGCACACCTCATTATACGCAAACTTAGACCAAATGCAAGAACAAATTGTAGATGTTGAATGAAATTTTCACGCGTTTTTATTCAATCTGCCAGCTTTTATCGGATCGCTGTCCCGCCTTACTCGTAGAGATAGACCCGCGCCTCATACGGCCGCGTGACGAAGCTCGCGCCGCTCCCGGCGTCCGGATAGTTGCACAGCAGCAGCTTCATATCGTCCAGCGAGAACGGGTAGGGCGGGCAGAAGCGCACCGGCCGGTCCGTAAACGAGCAGACGACCAGCAGCTTCTGCTCCTTTGTCTCCCGCGCGTAGACATAGAGCGCGTCCGAATTCCGCTCGTAGACCTGATAGCTGCCGTCGCGCACGACGGGCAGCCGCTTGCGCAGGGCGATGGCCTTTTTGTAGAAGTTCAGGATCGAATCCGGGTCGGCCAGCGCCTGCTCGACGTTGATCTCCGGATAGTTCTCATTGACATAGAACCACGGCGTCCCCGTCGTGAACCCGGCGTTTTCCCCGCCGGTCCACTGCACCGGCGTGCGGGCCGAGTCGCGCGAGGCGCGGTGATAGAGCGCCAGCCGCTTTTCCTCCGGCCAGTCCGGGTGCTGGTTGCGGGTCTGCACGTCCTCATAGAGGCTCGTTTTGTCCGGATACCAGTTCGTCATGCCGATCTCCTGCCCCTGATAGACGAACGGCGTGCCCTTTAAAAACAGATAGCTGACCGCCAGCATCTTGCCGCTTTCCACGCGGTACTGTTCGCTGCCGTAGCGCGAGATGACGCGCGGATGGTCGTGGTTTTCCAGATACAGCGCGTTCCACCCGCGCCCGTCGAGCTCCGTCTGCCAGCTCGAGAAGGCCCTGCGCAGCCGGTTCAGCGAGAATTTGCGCGGCATGTAGTCCGTAAAGAAGCAGTCGGCGCACATGCACTGGAACTGGATCATCATGTCGATCTCGTTCGTGTCGGACTCCGCGATATAGTCGAGCGCGCGCTGCGGCGTGACGAGCGGGGCCTCGGCGATGGTCATGCAGTCGTAATTGGCCAGCACGTCGCGGCGGAACTCCTGCAGATACTCGTGGATGTGCGGGCCGTGGTTGTAAAACCGGATGCCCTTGAACACCGGGAACAGATGATCGTCCGGCAGTCCCTCTTTTTTGGAGATGAACGTGATGACGTCCTCCCGGAAGCCGTCGACGCCCAGGTCGAGCCAGAATTTCAGGATCTTCTTGACCTCGGTCCGCACGAGCGGGTTGTCCATGTTGAGATCCGGCTGCTTGACGGCGAACAGGTGCAGATAATACTCCTGCCGCAGATCGTCCCACTGCCAGGCCTTGCCCTCAAAATGGCTGTCCCAGTTGTTGGGCAGCTTTCCGTTCTTTTTCGCGGGCCGCCAGATATAATAGTCGGTGTACGGCTCGATGCGCCGCCGGGACTTCTGGAACCATTCGTGCTCGTCGCTCGTATGGTTCACGACCAGATCCATGATCAGCTTCATCCCGCGCTGGTGCAGCCCGTCCAGCACGGCCCGGAAGGCCTCCATGCCGCCGTATTCCGGCGCGATGTCCATGTAGTCGGAGATATCGTACCCGCAGTCCGCCCCGGGCGAGGGATACAGCGGCGAGAACCACACGCCGTCGATGCCCAGCTCCTGCAGATAATCCAGCTTCTCCAATACGCCCCACAGATCGCCGATCCCGTCGCCGTCGCCGTCGCGGAAGCTTCTCGGCCAGATCTGATAAAATACCTTGTCCTTAAACCACCTTGTGTGCTCCATAGTCCATTTCTCCCCATCCATCATTGGTTTCCATAACAACAATATTATTGTAACATACCATCCGGATTTCGCCAGTTGGAAACCTGAACAGATTTTGCCCGGTCCTTTCGTCCAAAATTGACACTTGCGGGAACGCGGGAAAAACCATACAATAAAATCACGTATATCCGCAGGACGAAGATCTGCCCCGGCAGGGGAAGCCTGGGGGAGCGGAAAGCCAACGCCTCCCCTTGCAGGGGAGGTGGCTCGGCGAAGCCGAGACGGAGAGGTCGTCTCAGATTTGCAGCAACCTCTCAGTCTGCTTCGCAGACAGCGCCCCTGAAAGGGGAGCCTTTCCGCTACGGCGGGGCTAACCCCTCAGGCGCTCTGCGCCAGCTCCCCTTGTCAAGGGGAGGTGCCGAACGAAGTGAGGCGGAGAGGTTATAGCCCGCAAGAAGGAAAAAACCATCAAAACTTCCCCCGCACCTTCTATTGACAGCAACCATTCTACGGCAACCAGTTACAAACCCGACACCCTCGTATCAGGCGGCGCGTAGTAAAAAACTCGTAAGGTGACCACCGAGTGGAACGCTAGACAGAAACATTGGGGCCTGTCTAAAATCAGAGGCAGGAAGCACCAAACGTAACCAAGCGCCCCTTTTCTTCCATATCTTTTCCGGCAAGACGGAAAAGATATGGCCGCCGGAGGCGCGTCAGAAATGACCACGACGGAACGAATCCTTGCAAGCAAGGCTTCTTATCCTCTGTGCTCGTTTCTTCCTTTCCAAACCGCAAACTGAATTTGCGGTTTGGGTTTTCGTGCAAATCTGTGACGACCTCTCAGTCAGCCTTACGGCTGACAGCTCCCCTGAAAGGGGAGCCTTTGGTCTTGCATACCATCAAAAATCAACAATTATAAGGAGGACATCCGATGCGTTTACAGTTCCCTGAGGGCTTTCTGCTTGGCGTCAGCTCCGCCTCGGCGCAGATCGAGGGCGGAGAGGTCGGCAGCAATTGGAACGACTGGTATCACCAGGGCCGGATCAAAGACGGCTCCGACCCCGCCGTCGCCGACGACCACTGGAACCGCTGGCGCGAGGACTGCGCGCTCATGGCCGGTCTGCACCTGCCCATCGCCCGTCTCGGCGTCGAGTGGGCCCGGATCATGCCAGAGCGCGGGCAGGTCGACGAATCCGCCGTCGCGCACTACCGCGCGGAGCTGGAATACCTGCGCCAGCTCGGCATCCGCCCGCTGCTGACGATCCACCATTTCTCCAACCCCATGTGGTTCGAGCGCATGGGCGCGTTCTCCAAACGCGAAAATCTCGACGATTTCCTCTCCTTTGCCAAGCTCTGCGCCGACCGCTTCGGCGATCTCGTCAGCGACTGGATCACCATCAATGAGCCGAATGTCTATGCGACCAACGGCTATTTCTTCGGCGACTGGCCCCCGGGACACAAGAAATTCGCCGAGACCTTCACCGTGCTCGAAAACATGGCCTACTGCCACATCCGCTGCTACCGGATGCTCCATGAGACGCGCGAGGCCATGGGCTATTCCGACACCATGGTCGGCTTCGCCAACCACCTGCGCGTCTTCGAGCCGGAAAACCCCCGCAATCCGGCCCAGGCCGCGACGGCGAAGGCCGTCGAGTGGCTGTTCCAGGGCGCGATCACCGAGGCCATGTCCACCGGCACGTTCCGCTGGCCGCTGCGCAATCACTGGAAGCTGCCGAAGGGCGAATACTGTGACTTCCACGGCGTCAACTACTATACGCGCTCGACCGTCACCGGCTTTGCCGACGGCGTGCGCAAAAACAGCCCCCGCAACGACCTCGGCTGGGAGATCTACCCTGAGGGCATCGTGCGCTGCGCTCAAAAGCTTGAAAAGCTTCTCCGCCGCCCCATCTGGGTGACGGAGAACGGCACCTGCGACAACCAGGACGCTTTCCGTGCCCGCTATCTCTACGAGCATCTGGAGGCCATCGTCCAGTCCGGCCTGCCCTTTGAGCGCTATTACCACTGGTGCTTCTGCGACAACTTCGAATGGCTGGAGGGCGAGAGCGCCCGCTTCGGCCTCGTGAACGTCGACTACGCCACCCAGACGCGCACCATCAAGCGCTCCGGCGCGTTCTACGCCGATATGATCCAGCATGGCGGCGTGACGGACGAGGCGTTCAACACCTACGTCAGAGGGGAGGTCTACCGCATCGAATGATTAACGTCAGACAAGGCGTGTTTCACCTGCGAAATGAAGAAGCGTCCTATCTCTTCCGCGTGAAGGACGGGTTTCTGGAGCACCTGCACTTCGGCGCGCGCGCCGAGACTGCCGATGCGCCGGCCTTCGCCGCCCGCCCCGGCTGCGGCTGGGGCGACAGCACGCTCTACCGCGAGGGCTCCAACGCCGACTGCCTCGATATCCTGCCGCTCGAGTGGAGCGGCTGCGGCCGCGGCGACTACCGCGAAAGCCCGCTGGAGCTGTCGATCGGCGGCAGAGCCGTCTCCACCGACTTCCGCTATCTCGGCTGCGAGGTGCTGAAGGAGCCGCCGCCCTCGGCGCTGCCCGTCTCCCGCGGCCAGACCATCCTCGCCGTGTACCTGGAAGACGCGGCGGCGAAGCTCCGCCTGACGCTCCTCTATGGCGTCCTGCCGACGGTCTTTACCCGGCGGGCGATCCTCGAAAACTGCGGCAGCTCCGCCGTGCACATCCGCAAATGCATGAGCGCCTGCACGGAGCTTCCCGGCGACTGGGAGCTGCATACCTTCTCCGGCGGCTGGATCGCCGAGGTGCAGCACACCCGCACGCCCGTCACCCTGGCAAGGACCTGCCTCGAGAGTACGACCGGCGCCTCCTCCAGCCGCGCCAACCCCGGCTTCCTGCTCGCCGCGCCGGACGCGGGGGAGCAGGCGGGCGCGGTCTACGGCTTCAACCTGCTCTACTCCGGCAGCCACTATCTCAGCGCGCAGAAGAGCCTGCAGGGCCTCACCCGCGTGCTGCAGGGCATCTCGCCCGCGAATTTCGACTGGGAACTTGCGCCCGGCGCGCGCTTTGAGACGCCGGAGGCCGTCATGGCGTATTCCGGCGCGGGCTTCGGCGGCCTGTCCGCCTGCTTCCACCGGTATGTGAACGAACACCTCATCCCGCCTGACTGGCAGGGCCGGCCCCGCCCCATCGTCTACAACAGCTGGGAGGGCTGCATGTTCGATTTTACGGAATCGAAGCTCCTGCGCCTCGGCCGGGCAGCAAAGCAGCTCGGCTGCGAGCTGTTCGTCCTCGACGACGGCTGGTTCGGCAAGCGAAACAGCGATACTTCCAGCCTCGGCGACTATACCGTGAATGAAAAGAAACTGCCGGGCGGCCTGCGCGGCCTCGGCGAAAAGCTGAACGCCATGGGATTGCAGTTCGGCCTCTGGTTCGAGCCGGAATCCGTCAGCCCCGACTCTGCGCTCTACCGGCAGCACCCCGACTGGGCCCTGCACGACGTCCTCGGCCGGGAGGATCTGCTCGGCCGCCACCAGCTGCTGCTCGACCTCACAAAGCCGGAGGTGCAGGACTATCTCGTCGAGAGCGTCGGCGGCATCCTCGATTCCGCGCCCATCTCCTATGTCAAGTGGGACATGAACCGCCATTCCTGCGCGCTCGGCGTGCAGCAGCACGCCTTCGTCCTCGGCCTCTACGACGTGCTGCGCCGTATCTTCCTGCCCCGGCCGCAGATCCTGCTTGAGAGCTGCTCGTCCGGCGGCAACCGCTTTGACTGCGGCATGCTCTGGTTCTCCCCGCAGATCTGGTGCTCCGACGATACCGACCCCGTTGAGCGCCTGCGCATCCAGCAGAGCCTCAGCTTCCTCTATCCGCCCTCGTGCTTCGGCACACACGTCTCGGCCAGCCCGCACGCGCAGACGCTGCGGCACACACCGCTCTCTACGCGCGGCAACGTGAGCCTGTTCGGCTGCCTCGGCTACGAGCTCGACCTCACGGAGCTCCTGCCGGTCGAGCAGGCGGAGATCCGGGCGCAGACGGAGTTCTACCGCGCCCACCGCCGCACGCTCCAGTACGGCCGCTTCACAAGAGGCCGCACCGACGGCGGCGGAACCGTCTGGCAGATGCAGACGAAGCAGGAGACCGTTGCGGCCGTCTTCCACGGCCTGCAGCCCGCTGCCCCCGGCTACGAGCACCTGCGCGTGACGGGGCTGGACGGGGAGAAGCAGTATCGCCTGACCTCCCGCCCCCAGCTTCTGCGCGTGGGCGATTTCGGGACGCTCCTGCGCCACGTGCTGCCCGTGAGGCTCAATCCCAACGGCCTTGCCGTCCAGACTGCGGACAGCCTGTACCGCATGTCCGACGGCAGCCAGAGCCTGACGGCCTCCGGCGCGGCCTTCGCCGCCGGGATCTGCCTGGCGCCGCGCTTTGCCGGCACGGGCTACGACCCAGACGGCCGGATGCAGGGCGATTTCGGCTCCAATGTCTATTTCATTCAGGAGGTGTGCAGTCATGAAAAACCTTGACCGCCGCAACAAATACTTCTTCGGCCTCGGCACCATCGGCCGCGACATGTTCTATGCGTTTGAGGCAAACGCGCTTCTGTATTTCCTGTCCAATATCCTCTCGCTGCCGCTGCATGTGTTCGCGGCGGTCAGTCTTGTGCTCTCCGTCCTGCGTATCGCCGACGCGCTGAATGACCCCATCACCGGCCTCGTCATCGACAACATCCACACGAAGTGGGGCAAGTTCAAACCCGCGATCCTTGTCGGCGGCGTCGTGTCCGTGATCTTCTACCTGATCCTCTTCGGCAACGTCGGCACCGGCACGGCCTACGTCATCTTCTTCGCCGTGGCCTACGTCCTCTGGGATATCAGCTACGGCATCAATGACATCGCCTACTGGACGCTTCTGCCCGCCCTCACGCAGGACCAGAAGCAGCGCGAGAATTACGGCGCTTTCGCCCGCATCTGCGCGAACATCGGCATGTACATCATCATGGTCGGCTGGCAGCCCATCACCGCTGCCCTCGGCAACACGCCGAAGGCGTGGATGACGGTCGCCGTGGCCGTGAGCGTCATCTACCTCGCCGGTCTGTGCTTCCCGCTGTTCGGCGTGAAGGAGAACCGCGAGATCAAGGAGGACGAGGAGAAGTTCACCATCCGCGACATGTGGAACGCGCTGACGAAAAACGACCAGCTCATGTGGACCACGCTCTCCATGGCCCTGTTCATGGTCGGCTACTGCACCACGACGGGCTTCGCCACCTATTACATGCAGTACCTCTACGGCGATATCAACATGTACGCCGTGCTGGCGGCTGTCTGCGGCGTGGCGCAGCTGGCCGCGCTCATGATCTTCCCGCTGTTCTCGAAAAAGCATGACCGCCGCCAGCTCTATACCGGCGCGACCATCCTCGTCGCCGCGGGCTACGCCGTGTTCTTCTTTGCCGAGCATTCCATCGCCCTCATCGCGCTGGCCGCCATCCTCATGTTCGTCGGTCAGGCCTTTATCCAGCTGCTGATGCTCATGTTCCTCGCCGATACGATCGAATACGGCCAGTGGAAGCTGGGCCGCCGCTCCGAGTCCATCACCTTCTCCATCCAGCCGCTCGTCAACAAGATCGGCGGCGCGCTCTCGACCGGCCTCATCAGCATCAGCATCATGCTCGCCGGCATCAAGACCAGGGGCAGCGACGCGGCCGCGGCCGCCATCGACGCCTCCGGCAAGCTCACCATCAAGCTCGCCATGCTGGCCATCCCCCTCATCCTTATCGCTGCCGGCTACATCATCTACCTGCGCAAATATAAGATCAGCAAGGAATTCTACGACCAGATCCTGCAGGACCTGAAAGAACGCGAGAAATAAACAGAAAAATGCCCCGCCGACAGGCGGGGCATTTTTTTCGGTTTTTTTACTTGGTCAGATACCGGTGGAGCATGACCGCGACCTCGGCGCGGGTGGCGTTGTTCTTGGGGCTGAGCTTGGCGCCGCTGCCCTTGACATAGCCGCTGCCGACCGCCCAGCTCATCGCGTCATAGGCGTAATCGCTGACGGAGGCATAGTCCGTGTAGCTGCGCAGGCTGGCCGAGTAGACCGGCTTGCCCGCGAGCCGCCAGAGGATGGAGGCGATCTGCTCGCGCGTGATCTTGCCCTTCGGGCCGAACGTCGTGGTGCTGGTGCCGTTGACGACGTTGTTGCGGTACGCCCAGAGGACGGCCTCGTAGTAGTAATCCGTGCTCTTCACATCCGTGAACGGGTTCGACACACCGTAGACCGACGGAGAACCGGCGTTGCGGTAGAGGATGAGGACGAAGTCGCCGCGGGTCATGCTGCCCTTCCAGCCGAAGGTGGAGGTGCCTGTGCCCTTGACGAGGCCGTATTCATTCATGAAGTCGACCGCGTTCGCCGCCCACGAGCAGGTCCGCGCGTTCACATCCGAGAAGACGGAGGAGGCCGTCTTCGAGGCCACGCGCACGGTCAGCTCGCCGCTGCCCAGCTGCGTGCCGGACGTGCCGTAGACCGTGAAGGCGAGCCGGATCTGCGTGCTGCAGTCCGCTGCGGGGAGGAAGAAGACGCTGTCCAGATACAGGTTCTTCGCGCTCGTGCCGCTGAGATAGAACTGGTCCTTGCTGTAGTCGACCGCCGTGTAGTTCTGCGCGGCGACGGAGCGGAAGTTGTAGAGCAGACGGCCTTCGCTCACCGCGGGCTGCTTGAACATCACATAAGCGGCGTTCGGGTAGGCCCGCAGGACCGCATCCGCCGCGCCCAGCGTCTTCATCGACGCGCCGGAGGCCGTGATGGAGTCGTCGCCGGAGACGGTGATGGCGGTGTAGCCCTCATACCGCGAGCCGGAGGTGCCGACAGCGGTATAGGGGAGGTAGACCGTGTACTTGGTCCGGTAGCTGCCGGTCACATAGGTGATCTCGTCGAGGTCGAGCTGCGTGTAGCTCGCCTGATAGTAGCACTTGTCGGTGGAGCTCAGCTTCGTCGTGGCCTTGGAGGTCGTGTAGGCCCAGCCGAAGATGGCGGCGTTGCTGCCGTCGTTCAGGCTGTAGGTCTTGTTGTTCATGACGACCGTCGCGCGGTTCATCGCGAACGTGACATAGTCGAGCTTTTCGCCCGCCTTGCCGGAGAAGGCCTTGCTGAAATCGGATTCCAGGAAGGTCACGCTGCCGCCGAAGCTGGCGGAGTATTCCATGTCGACGCTCTCATCGCCGAGCGTCACCTTGCCCGCGGCGATCACATCGCCGTCGGCGTCATAGCCGATGTAGGTGAAGTAGGCGTTCGTCGTGCTGGTGGAGGAGGTCCGGAAATACAGGCTGGAGATCAGCTTGTTGCGCGCACCGGAGACATAGTATTTCGTCGACGAACTCACGCGGCTGCCGTTTTCATAGACCGAACCGCCGTTCGAGCCCTCGATGGTGATGGCGGAGAGCTTGCCCGCGTAGCGGCCCGTCGCGCCGTCGACAGCCTCGGAGAAGTCGTCGGGATCGAAATAATCCTCCTCATGCACCGCAAACGAGGGCGCGGAGGCCGGACTCACGCTCACGGAGAGCGGAGAAGCCTGATAGGTCGTGCCGCTGATCGTGACGGAGACCGTCACCGGTACCTGCACGGCAGTTTTGGACGTGCCGGTCGCGTAGGTATAGAGCGTGACGCTCGAAGAGCCGCTGCTCGTCGTGGTCTTCACGGCCTTGCTCGGATCGCTGCCGCCAAGATCGGCAACGCTCTCCTTGTAGGCGTTCCACGTCAGCTCCACGGACTGCTGATAGGGCACATAGCCCCGTTCCGTTGTGTACTGATAGACCGTCGCGGAGACAGTGGAGGCGCTGCCAGCCGTCAGGCTCGACGGCGCGGCGCTCAGCTCGATCTTATACGCGTCCGCGACCTCAACGGTGTAGCTCGCCGTCTCGACGATAACGTCGGAGGCGTTCTTGACCGTCGCGGTGATCGTGGCCGTCCCGGCGGCGACGCCGGTCACGGTGCCGCTCGAAGCGTCGACCGTGGCGACTGCCGTGCTGCTGCTGGCATAGGTGAGCTTATCGCCAGCCGTGGCCTTCGTGGCGGTGTTCGTGGCCGTTTTGGCCTTTTCGACCGTCAGCTTCTGCTTTTCAAAGGTCACGGTATGGTCTTTCGTCGCCTTGACGGTCACAGTGACCTGCGCCGGTGTGGCCTGGCCGCAGCTGAGCGTGACCGCAGCCGTGCCGGTCTTCACCGCCGTCAGCGTGACAGAGCAGCTGCCGGTCGAAGCGTCGACCGAAGCTGGGACCGTCACGACGCTCTCGTCGGACGACTGGACCGCCAGCACGTCGCCGCTCGCCGCGCCCGTGAGCGTCACGGACAGGGAAGCAGTCTTCGCGTTGTCAGCATCGATCTCAATGGAAGAAGTATCGGGCGTGATCGCGCTCACGCCCGACTGCACGGTGATCTGGACGCTGCCGAGCGTCTGCACAGTCTTGTCTTCTGCCGTCACCGTCGCCGTGATGGTGGCGGAGCCAACCTTCAGTGCCTTGATCGTCGAGCTGTCAATAACGCTGACGATATCGTCATGGTCACTGCTGAGCGTCACGTTCGGCACAGCAGTTCCGTTTGCGTCTGTGACGCTGACTGTCGTCGATTCGTTGACCTTCAGCGTGGTATTTCCCGCTGTGACTGAGACCGTTCCATCCACGGCGAAAACCGCCGGGACCATGGCGATGACGAGCGTCAGCACCACGAACAGGCTCAGAAGCTTTGCAAATGTACGTTTCATCCCTGTACACCTCTTTCTGCGGCGAGCTTCGCCGCTTCTTTTGTGACTCCAGTTTACCGTAAGATTTAAAAATTGCAATACTTTTGTAAATAATTCAGAAATTCTTCACAACTTTCTGCGCCCGCCGCAGGAAGCCCCCGGAAACACAGGAAGACCCTTCCCGAAACAGGAAGGGTCTTCAATTATTTTTCCTTATAATAGAGCATACAGTGGCAGTAGCCCTCAAAGTCGGGGTCGGCGATCTGCTCGCGGAATTCCTTGCACATGCACTTGTTTTCCTCTGTCCGCGCAAGCCTGCACGGGCAGTAGCCGCCGGTGCGCTTGAGCCCCTCCTTGACGCGGGCGACGACCTCCTTGTCTTCGTTCAGCCGGACCTTCACAGCGCCTCCAGCTCCTTTCTTGAGCGCGTCCTTCTCCCGGTAGCCGACCAGACGCTTCACGACCTTGCCGCCCTTGATGCACAGCAGCGTCGGGATGGACTCGATGCCGAATTCCATCGCCAGATCGCGCTCGTCGTCGACGTTGACCTTGCAGAACTTCACGCCGTCCATCTCGCCGTCCAGCGCTTCCATCACAGGCGCGAGCATCATGCACGGGCCGCACCAGCTGGCCCAGAAATCGACCACGACAGGCGTCTGTGCCTGCATGACCTCCGCGTCAAAGTTATCCAGATTCACATTCGTCATGTTGGGTGCCCTCCTTATATCATTAGATTTCCGCAGTCTGCGCGCTTTATCCCTCCAGCCGGCCGCAGATGGCCTGCGCGGCGGGGATCTGCTTCATGGCCAGCAGCGACTGGCGCATGATGAGGCGTTCTTCGTCGTGTTCCAGCAGCTCCTTGCAGAGCGCGGCGATGTCCTCCGGCGTGCCGGCCGTGGCGCGCCGCCGTGGGAGACGAAGAAATTCAGGTTCGGCGTCTCGCATCCGCCCACCACGTTGACCAGCACCATCGGCAGTCCCTTGACCATGGCCTCGGTCGTGCTGATGCCGCCGGGCTTGGTGAGGAAGAGATCCGCGCTGTCCATCAGGACGGAGACGTTGCTGATAAAGCCGCGGATGTGGATGTTGGGCTTGTCCGCGAACCTGCGCTCCATGCGCCGCAGAAGCTGCCGGTTGCTGCTGCAGGCTACAGTCACATCATACTCCGGCGGGAGCGAATTTGCAAGCAGCTCCGTGATTCTTTCCATCGGCCCGCAGCCCATGCTGCCGGTCATCATCACCAGATGCCGGTGCGAGGGCTCGAGCCCCACGGCGAGCTTCGCCTCCCGGTTCGGCAGGCAGGTATAGAGCTCCTCGCGCACGGGGATGCCGCAGGGGAGGATGGTCTCCGGCCGGACGCCGTTTTTTTCGAATTCCGCGCGCAGCGACGCGTCGGGGATGACGCACGTGTCCAACTGCATCCGGTCGCAGGAGGGGCTTGCGGTGTAGTCCGTGGCAATGAACATGGTCCTGACCGGCAGCGGCTGCTGCAGCTGGATGAACGTGAGCATCAGCGCGGGGAACAGGTGCACGCACACCACCGCGTCATATCCGCCCTGCACGATGGCCGCGCGCAGCCGCTTGCACCCGCGCCGCAGGATGCGGCAGGCCGCAGACGACTCGTCAAACGACGCTGGGTGTTCCTCCGCGTACTGATAGCCCTTGTTGTAGAGCTTCGGGAAATAGCGGTAGAAGCGCACATGCCAGTTGCTCACAAAGCGGCTCGTGCCCTTCGACACGTACAAGAGCGCGTCGTCGGTCTCATAGGTGTGGCCGCGGCGCTGCAGCTCCGTGCCGATGGCCCGGGCGCAGGAATTGTGCCCGCCGCCGGTATTGCAGCTGAGGATCAGGACTTTCATGCTTCTTTGCTCCTTTTTGCGCACATCCGCTCATACAGCCGCACAAGGCGGGGGCGGTTATAGCGCTGAATGATGAGAAAAACCAGATTGCCGAAAATGGCGTAGATCAGATATAAAAGGATGCCGCCCGCGCCCGGCCAGATGGCAAGCAGCCCGAGCCCCGCCAGAATGAGCAGCGCGTGCGTGGCCTCCGCCGCGCAGGTCTCGCGGATCATGACGAGCAGCGTCTGCTCGTCCGGCCGGGCCGGGATCTTCTTGGCGGGCATGAGCTTCGGGAAGATCCGGCTCATATCCGGTACGCGGCTCTGCCACTTTGCAATGCCGATGGCCTCGTAGATCTTCCCGCCCTTTTCAAATGCAAAGCTCCGGTAAGGGAAGCGCGTATAGTCGAACCACTCCTTCGGCACGAGCCTGCCCAGCACAAAGCTCACCACACCCAGCCCCGCCGCATAGCACAAACAATAAAAAACCCGCATCGGTGCTCCTTTCTGTCTTCGGAAAGGCTCCCCTCCCAGGGGAGCTGTCAGCCGCAGGCTGACTGAGAGGTCGTCGCAGATTTGATGCGACCTCTCCGTCTCGGCTTTGCCGAGCCACCTCCCCTGGAAGGGGAGGCTTGGGATTTACGCACTCCAAAGGCTTCCCCTATGAGGGGAAGGCATGGGCTGCCCACAGATATTCTTCACCATCATACCAAACCCCGCCCTTCTTTCCTATGGTCAGTTTTTTGTTTCTGCCCAGCCGCGCGGAGCGGCGAAAATTCGTGATTTTTCATGAAATTGGAACATTCCCGTTGCCGGATGCGTCAAACTATGGTATCCTGAAAGCAAGCACAGATGCAGATACCATTTATTATTCTGTCAGTAAAGGAGCGTAAACAAATGGGACTTATCAAAGCAGCTCTGGGCGCCGCGGGCGGCGTGATGGCCGATCAGTGGCTTGAGTATTTCTATTGTGATTCTCTTCCGGAAAGCGTCATGGCTGTCCGCGGCCAGAAGCGGACCTCCGGCCGCAGCAGCAACACGAAGGGCTCGGACAACATCATCTCCAACGGCTCCGTCATCGCGGTCGCCGACGGCCAGTGCATGATCATCGTCGATCAGGGCAAGGTCACCGAGTTCTGCGCGGAGCCCGGCGAATTCAAATACGATTCCTCGTCGGAGCCGTCGCTGTTCTGCGGCAAGCTGGGCGAGAACATCCTCGCCACCTTCAAGAACATCGGCAAGCGCTTCACCTTCGGCGGTGAGCCGCCCAAGGACCAGCGCGTCTACTACTTCAATACCAAAGAGCTCATCGGCAACAAATACGGTACGCCGTCTCCGGTGCCGTTCCGCGTCGTCGACCAGCGCGCGGGCATCGACATCGACATCGCCATCCGCTGCTTCGGCGAATACAGCTACCGCATCTGCGACCCGATCCTCTTCTACACCAACGTCTGCGGCAACGTCACCGACGGCTTCACCCGTGACCGGCTCGACAGCCAGCTCAAAACCGAGCTGCTGACTGCCCTGCAGCCCGCCTTTGCCAAGATCTCCGAGCAGGGCATCCGCTATTCTTCTCTCCCCGGCCACACCATGGAGATGGCTGACGCCCTCAACGACGTCCTGTCCTCCAAGTGGCGCAACCTCCGCGGTCTCGAGATCGTCTCGTTCGGCGTCTCGTCTGTCAAGGCGAGCGAGGAAGACGAGAAGATGCTCAAGGAGATGCAGCGCAACGCCGCCTTCATGGACCCGACAAGAGCCGCCGCGCACCTCGTCGGCGCGCAGGCGTCCGCCATGCAGGCCGCCGCGAACAACCAGAACGCAGGCCCCGCCATGGCTTTCATGGGCATGAACATGGCCGGTCAGGCCGGCGGCGTGAACGCGCAGAATCTCTACCAGATGGGCGCGCAGCAGCCTGCCTCCGCCGCGGCCGCCCCGGCTGCTCCGGCTGGCGCCTGGACCTGCCCGCAGTGCGGCAAGACGGCGACGGGCAAGTTCTGCCCCGAGTGCGGCGCGAAGAAGCCCGAGGCCGACGGCTGGACCTGCCCGACCTGCGGTAAGCTGAACAAGGGCAAGTTCTGCGCCGAATGCGGCACGAAGAAGCCCGCCGGCACGCCGAAGTACAAGTGCGACAAGTGCGGCTGGGAGCCCGAGGATCCGACCCATCCGCCGAAGTTCTGCCCCGAGTGCGGCGACCCGTTCAACGACGGCGATATCATTGTGTAATTCTGACTGAAATTAGAGTCCCTGCCCGCGCTCTGCGCGGGCAGACGCATATCAGGAGGTTTTCTCTTCTATGGCAGATCAGATCACCAACTATCAGTGTCCCGCCTGTACCGGCCCCCTGCATTTCGTGGGCGCGTCCGGACGGCTGGAGTGCGACTACTGCGGATCGAGCTACTCCGTCGACGAGATCGAAGCCCTCTACCAAAGCAAAGACACACAGGCCGCGGCCGAGACCGCCGCGGCGGATGAAGCCGCCGCATCGCCGGACGGCGACGAGGGCACCTGGACCGCGCCCGAGGGCGGCGACTGGGCCGAAGACGGGATGCAGAGCTATACCTGCCCGTCCTGCGGCGCGGAGCTCGTCTGCGACGCGTCGACCGCCGCGACCAGCTGCCCCTACTGCGGCAACCCCTCGATCGTCCCCGGCCGCCTGTCCGGCGCGCAGAAACCGGACTATATCATCCCCTTCCGCCTCAGCAAGGCCGACGCCGTCGCCGCCCTCAAAAAGCATTACCAGAAAAAGCCCCTTCTGCCCAAGGCCTTTTCCGCGCAGAACCATATCGAGCAGATCCAGGGCGTCTACGTCCCGTTCTGGCTCTTCAGCGGCAGCGCCGAGGGCGACGTCACCTATAAATGCACCCGGTCGATGACCCGCCGCGAGGGCGATTACGACGTGACCGACACGCAGCACTACCTTGTCCGCCGCGCAGGCTCCGTCACGTTCGAAAAGATCCCCGTCGACGCCTCGAGCAAAATGCCGGACGAAAACATGGACTCCATCGAGCCGTTCGACTATCAGGCCCTCAAGCCCTTCTCCAATGCGTATCTGCCGGGCTTCCTGGCCGATCAATACGACGTGAGTGTCGAACAGAGCGCTTCCCGCGCCGATACCCGCTGCAAAGCCAGCTGCGAAAGCGCCCTGCGCAGCACCGTCACCGGCTATACCACCTGCACCCCGGAGACGCAGACCGTCCGCATCCGCCGCGGCCAGGTGCAGTACGCGCTGCTGCCGGTCTGGATGCTGCATACGAAGTGGAAGGGCAAGGACTACCTGTTCTCCATGAACGGGCAGACCGGCAAGCTGACGGGAGACCTGCCCGTCTCGTGGGGCCGGTTCTGGGCGTACTTCGCCGGGATCGCGGGCGGCCTCGCCGCTGTGCTGTCCGTGCTGCTGTTCGCGCTGTAAGGAGGGAACCGGGATGAAAAAATGCATCATTTGCCTGCTTGCCGCCCTGCTGCTCCTGCTCGGGCTGAGCGTCTCAGCCTCCGCGGCCGTCTACGCCAACGTGATCGACACGGCAGAATTGCTGAGCGAGAGCGAAGCGGAAGCCCTCGACGCGCGCTGCAGCGAGCTCGAGCAGACCTACGGCTGCGGCGTCTACCTCGTGACGGTGGACGACTATACGGCCTACTACTCTGCCGATTCCATCGAATCCTTCGCCGAGTCCGTCTTTCTGGACCTCGGCCTTGGCGCAGGGGAAGAGCAGGACGGCGTCCTGCTCGTGCTCAGCATGGCCGAGCGGGATTACGATATCTGCGCCCACGGCACGATCGGCAACCGCGCCTTCACAGACTACGGCAAGGGCGTGCTCGCCGAGCGCTGGTTCCTCGAGCCCTTCAGCCGGGACGACTGGTCCGGCGGCTTTGCCGCCTTCCTCGACGGCTGCGAAGAATACCTGCGCATGGACGCCGAGGGCGCGCCCTTCGACCAGGGCACCGACCCGGAGCGGCTGGGGGATCTGGCCGTGGTCAAGTGGCTGGTCGTGATCCTCGTGCCGCTGCTGACGGCGCTCGTCGTCTGCCTCGTCATGAAGGGGAAGATGAAGTCCGCCCGCCTGCAGACCCAGGCCGACGCCTATATCACCCAGGACAGCCTGCGCCTGACCCGTCAGGACGACCGCTACATCACCACCACCCAGACCCGCGTCAAGATCGAGACCGCCAAGTCCGGTGGCACCTCCGTCAACTCCGGCGGCTTCTCCCACAGCAGCGGAAAGTTCTGAAAAGTAAAAAAGAGCCTGTTTTCATCCGGAAACAGGCTCTTTTCATATTTATTTCTGCGCGGCCTTCTTTTTTGCCGCCTCGTTGGTGTCCATGCTGCCGCGGAAGACGACGAAGGTGTCGAACAGATATTCCGTGACGAAATTGAGCAGCATGTTCATGACCGTGACCAGATATTCGTTCCACCCGCAGCTCTCCACCAGCCAGTTGCCGAGGATCGTCGACAGCGGCGTGAACACGGCGTAGTAGCCCAGCACCATCGCCATGGCCTTCGGCACGTTGTTGGCGCTCTGGAAGGTGAACTTCCGGTTCAGCGTGAAATTCCACACGACCGACGCCACCAGCGCGATCAGATAGCACGGCCAGTAGCTCCACCGGCAAAGCTCGTTGAGCGCCGTAAACAGCCCGATCTGGATCACCCCCGCCGAAGCCGAAAACAACACAAACTTCACCACCCGCCAGAGCTCTTTCTTCTTTTCCTTCCTCATGGTGTTGTCCTTTCCGAATTTCAGATTTTTCCGCAGTGAAAAGCCTTCCCCTACGAGGGGAAGGTGGCACGGCGAAGCCGTGACGGATGAGGTGGAGGCACTTGCGTTGACGTGACGCTGTCCACCTCATCAGTCAGCCTTACGGCTGACAGCTTCCCCTCATAGGGGAAGCCATTTGACCGCCGCGGCGGGCTAACCCCTCAGGCGCTCCGCGCCAGCTCCCCTTGACAAGGGGAGCCGCGAAGGGGCGGATGAGGGCAGGGAAGCAGTGACGGTTTTGCTGAAACTGCAAAGCGATCTGCAAGTGCTCCCCGGCCCTCGTCAGTCCCGGCTCCGCCGGTCCAGCTTCCCCCGGGGGAAGCCGTTTGGTGCCTGCGAACCAAGAACTGCCCCGCAAGAAGGAAAAACCTGTAATAGTTTCTGCCGCACGTTCTATTGACGGTAGCTATTCTGAGGCAACCAGTATCAAATTTGATCCTCACGTATCAGGCGGCGCGTACCAAAACGCCCGTAAGGTGACCACCGAGTGGAACGCCAGACCAAAACATTGGTGCTCACCTGAATTCAGAGGCAGGAAGCACCAAACGCGTCCAAGCACTCTTTTCTCCCCCATCTTTTCTCTTGCGAGAGAAAAGATGGGGCCGTCGGAGACATAGGGCAGTTGCAAATTTGCGACAACCTCTCAGTCTTGGCTGCGCCGAGCCAGCTCCCCTGCAAGGGGAGCCTTATTTATTCCTCCGGCAGCAGCTTCGCCCTGCGCAGCAGATAATATCCGTATCCCGTCACATCCGCCAGCGCCCACCCGATCGGGATCGCCGCCCAGATGCCGACCTCGCCGACGGGTCCTGCCAGCAGATACGCCAGCGCCACGCGCACGCCGAGCGAGATGACCGTCAGCACCACCGACATCCCCGGCCGCTTCACTGCGCGGTAGAACCCGTAGAGCAAAAACAGACACCCGATGCCCACATAGCACGCGCCCTCGATCCGCAGATACCGCACACCTGCCGCCAGCACCTCCACCTCGCCGGCCTGCACGAAGATCCGCATCAGCGGCTGCGCGAACACGCACACGAGCAGGGAAATGAGCGCCGAGAACCCCGCCGAGACCAGCGTTGCGTCCCGGAAGCCCCTCCGGATCCGCTGCCGCTGCCCCGCGCCGTAGTTCTGCGCGACGAAGGTGGAAAACGCGTTGCCGAAATCCTGCACCGGCAGATATGCGAACGAGTCGATCTTCACCGCTGCGGCGAACGCCGCCATCGTGACCGGCCCGAAGCTGTCGACCAGCCGCTGCACGAGCAGAATGCCGAAATTCATAGCCGACTGCTGCGCGCACGTGAGCAGCGACATGTCGAGAATGTCTGCCAGCACCTGCCGGTCAAACCGCAGCGACCGGATATCCGGCAGCAGCCCGCGGCAGCGCAGCGCCGTATAGACCGTCAGGCCGATCCCCGAGACGTACTGCGAAAAGACCGTCGCCGCCGCCGCGCCTGCAATGCCCCAGCCGAACCGGAGCACAAACAGCAGATCGAGCGCGATATTGAGCCCCGCCGAGAGCCCGAGGAAGCACAGCGGCGCGACCGAGTTGCCCGCCGCCCGCAGCAGACACGCGAAGAAATTATACAAAAACGTGGCCAGCAGCCCCGCAAAGATGATCACCAGATACTCCCGCATCTGCCCATACAGCTCCTGCGGGATCTGCAGAAAGCGCAAAATCGCGTCCAGAAACGCATAGACCAGCACGTTCAGTACCACCGTCACCGCGAGGATCAGCCCGAACGCATGCCCGACCGCGCTGCGCAGCAGCGCCTCGTCCTTCTTTCCCAGTGCGATCGAAAACAGCGCTCCGGACCCCATTGACAGGCCGAGGAAGATGGACGTCAGAAACGTCATCAGCGTGTACGCCGACCCCACGGCCGCCAGCGCGTTGCGCCCCAGCGCCTGCCCGACGATCAGCGTGTCGGCGATGTTATACAGCTGCTGCAGCAGATTTCCCGCGATCATCGGCAGCGCAAACAGCAGCAGCCCCCGGATGATGCTTCCCTTCGTCAGATCCCGATACATGTCCTGCCTTTCCAGTTTCCTATGTGATGGTTCTCTCATCATACCCGCTTTCCCGCCAAAAAGCAACCATCCGGCCGCCGCGAAAAGAAATATCCACTTGCCTATTGACAAGGTAGGAATTACATGCTATTCTAATGCCAACCAAAACAGTAGGCATTGAAACGGCGTTCCAAAACGCCGGGAAAGCAGGGAAGACCATGCAGATCAGTTTGCGGATCTTTGTACGGAATAATTTCCGCTTCGGACGAATGTGACGCGGCGGCCGAACGAACCTCAACGACACACGACACATTTTGGATAACAGAAAGGAAATAACATCATGTCTGCATATAAATTTGAGACCCTCCAGCTGCACGTCGGGCAGGAAACGCCCGATCCCGCCACCGACGCCCGCGCGGTGCCGATCTACGCCACCACCTCCTATGTCTTCCATGACTGCGCCCACGCCGCCGCCCGCTTCGGCCTCGCCGACGCCGGCAACATCTACGGCCGACTGACCAACTCCACGCAGGACGTGCTGGAAAAGCGCGTCGCCGCGCTCGAGGGCGGCGTCGCCGCCCTGGCTGTGGCCTCCGGCGCAGCCGCCATCACCTACACGCTCGAAGCCCTCGGCCAGAACGGCGGCCACTTCGTCGCCCAGAAGACTATCTACGGCGGCAGCTATAACCTGCTCGAGCATACCCTCCCGAACTTCGGCATCACGGCCACCTTCGTCAACATCCACGATCTCGCGGAGGTCGAGGCCGCCATCCAGCCCGATACCAGAGCCATCTACATCGAGACCCTCGGCAACCCCAACAGCGACATCCCGGATATCGACGCCCTCGCGGTCCTCGCGCACAAGCACGGTCTGCCGCTCGTGGTCGATAATACCTTCGGCACGCCCTATCTCATCCGTCCCATCGAGCACGGCGCGGATATCGTCGTCCACTCCGCCACCAAGTTCCTCGGCGGCCACGGCACGACGCTCGGCGGCATCATCGTCGACGGCGGCAGCTTTGACTGGGCTGCCAGCGGCAAATATCCCGCCATCGCTGACCCGAACCCCAGCTACCACGGCGTTTCCTTCGTCAAAGCGGCCGGCCCCGCGGCCTTCGTGACCTATATCCGCGCGATCCTCCTGCGCGATACCGGCGCGACGATCTCTCCGTTTGCTGCGTTCCTTCTTCTGCAGGGCATCGAGACGCTCTCGCTCCGCCTTGAGCGGCACGCGGAGAATACCCGCAAAGTCGTGGACTTCCTCGCGCACCATCCGCAGGTCGAGCGCGTCAACCATCCGTCCCTGCCGGACCATCCGGACCACGCGCTCTATGAGAAGTACTTCCCGAACGGCGGCGGCTCCATCTTCACCTTTGAGATCAAGGGCGGCCAGGCCGAGGCCCATAAGTTCATCGACAATCTGAAGATCTTCTCCCTGCTCGCCAACGTCGCGGACGTCAAGAGTCTGGTCATCCACCCGGCCACCACGACCCACAGCCAGCTGACCGAGCAGGAGCTCGCCGACCAGGGCATCCGCCCCAATACCATCCGCCTGTCCATCGGCACCGAGCACATCGACGACATCCTCGCCGACCTCCAGTCCGCCTTCGAAGCCGTCCGCTGAGCTGCACCATCTCCCGGCCCGGCAGCCCCTGCGGCTGCCGGGCCGGTTTCCGGCGGAATCGCCAAGCTTTTTTGCGGGGCCTGGGGAAAGTTTGATGAAATTGATCACTTGAAAAATGCCGTCGGCAGCGCTAAAATCGGAGCATCTCAAGAGAAAGGAAGCGTGAACGATGGCCCGGACGACGATGCAGCTCCATACCGCCTGTTCTGCACAGACCTTCTGTGCCGCTTCCGCCTGCTCTGAGGCGCATACTGCCGTACTTGCCATGGACGCCGTCTCGGCGTCCATTTTGTATGCATGGATCGAATTATGATTTGCAGACCGGGCGGTCCGCAGGTCCGTTTCCCTGTTTGAAGCAGGCAGCGTGCAGGGAAGTGCAGTCCAGCGGCTCCGCCATGATCGTGGCGAAGCCTCTTTTTATTTTAGGTTATCATGATGAAAGGATGTGCTGGATATGAGCAAAAAAACGAATTCTTGGTGTGATCGGCCTTGGCCATGTGGGCGCGCACGCCGCGTACGCGCTGGCGGTACAGGGCATCGCGGACGAGCTGATCCTCGTCGACAAAAACGCGCAGAAGCTCGCGAGCGAGGTACAGGACCTGCGCGACGCGGCAGCGTATCTGCCGCACCGGGTCACGGTCCGCGCGGGCGATTTCCCGGATCTCGGCGCGTGCGACGTGATCATCAACAGCGTGGGCAAGATCGAGCTGCTGTATCAGTCGCACGACCGCCTGACCGAGATGGACTTCACCATCCCCGCTGTGCGCGGCTACGCGGAAAAGATCAAGGCCAGCGGCTTTGACGGCGTGCTCATCAACATCACCAACCCCTGCGACATCGTCACGCGCGAGCTGGCGCTGGGCCTCGGCCTGCCCCGCGGCCGTGTGTTCGGCACCGGCACGGGCCTCGACACCTCCCGTCTTCTCAGCGCGCTGGCGCGCCAGACCGGCCTTGACCACAAGTCCATCACCTGCTACATGATGGGCGAGCACGGCAACCAGCAGTTTGCGCCCTGGTCCTGCGTCAGCTTCCGCGGCATGCCGCTCGATGTCTGGGCAGAGAAGGACGCGCGCTTCCGCTTCGACCGCGACGCGCTGCAGAAGGAATCCATCGGCGGCGGCTGGGCCACGTTCTCCGGCAAGCTCTGTACCGAATATGGCATCGCGACCACGGCCGCGCGCATGGCGCATCTCGTCCTGCACGACGAAAAGGCCATCATGCCCGCCAGCGCCGAGCTCTGCGGCGAATACGGCGAGTCCGGCCTGTTCGCAGGCGTGCCCTGCGTCATCGGCGCTGGCGGCGTGGAGCAGGTCGTGGAGCTGCCGCTGACAAAGGAAGAGGCAGCGACCTTCCACGCCTGCTGCGAGGGCATCCGCGCCAACATGGCGCATCTGAACGATCTGTAATCATCAGGAGGTATCATTATGAACATCACTGTTACGAAAAATCCCAACCCCGGCAAGCTCCCGCCTGCCGACCAGCTCGGCTTCGGCTCCGTTTTCACCGACCACATGTTCCTCATGGACTACACTGACCAGAACGGCTGGCACAACGCGCGCATCGTGCCCTTCGGGCCCATCTCCATGTCCCCGGCGGCCAGCGTCCTGCACTACGGCACCGAGGTCTTTGAGGGCCTCAAGGCCTACCGCCGCCCGGACGGCGGTGTGCAGCTCTTCCGCCCGTGGGAAAATGTCGCCCGACTCAACCGCTCCTGCGACCGTCTCGGCCTTCCGCGCATCGACGAGGACGACGGCCTGCAGGCGATCAGGGAGCTCGTGAAGGTCGATTCGGCCTGGGTCCCGTCCGACCCCGGCACGTCGCTCTATATCCGTCCCTTCCTCTATTCGACGGACCCGACGCTCGCCCTGCACGGCGTGCATGAGGCGACATTCGCCATCATCCTCTCTCCCTCCGGCAGCTACTTCAAAAACGGCCTGCAGCCCGTCCCCATCATGGTCGAGACCGAGGATGTCCGCGCCGTGCGCGGCGGCACCGGCGAGGCCAAGTGCGGCGGCAACTACGCCGCAGCCAACCGCGCAGGCGATAAGGCCATCGAAAAAGGCTACTCGCAGGTCCTCTGGCTCGACGGCGTCGAGCGCAAATACGTCGAAGAGGGTGGCGGCATGAACGTCATGTTCAAGATCAACGGCACCGTCGTCACCCCCATGCTGACCGGCTCCATCCTGCGCGGCGTGACGCGCAAATCCTGCATCGAGCTGCTGAAGAGCTGGGGCGTCCCGGTCGAAGAGCGGCTGCTGAGCGTCGATGAGCTGTTCGAGGCGGCGAAAAGCGGCGCGCTGGAGGAAGCCTGGTGCGTCGGCACGGCGGCCGTCATCTCGCCCATCGGCGAACTGGCCTGGGGCGACGAGAAATACGAGGTCAACCACAACCAGATCGGCGCCCTTTCCCAGAAGCTCTACGACGAACTCACCGGCATCCAGTGGGGCACCAAACCCGACCCCTTCGGCTGGACCTGCAAAGTCTGAGATGATACCAAACACCCGGCATCCAACCTGGATGCCGGGTGTTTTCATGCCTTATCTGCGCAGCACGGTCCCATCCGCGAGGGTGATGGTGTGGCCGCTAAAATTGATCGTGCCGTTATTTATGAGGCTCGTGATCGTGCAGTCGCCGGTGAGCGTCCAGGTGCAGCCGGACCCGATGGTCACGACCGCGTTGTCAGAGACTGCCGCGCCCCCTTCGGCGTTATCGACGATGTTGATCGTGCCGGTGAAGCTGCTGCCGTTCTGGAGCGTCAGGTCCAGCGTCGAGATCGTGTCGACGAGGATATTGCTTTCCAGCGTCTGCGCGTCGGCGGTGAACTCGACCTGCGCGCCGTTGCTGCCGGCCGTGCCCCAGCCGTGCGACGCGGAATTGCCGACCACGCGCAGCAGATACCCGTCGGGATCCTCATTTTTGAGCGTCACGCCAGAGAGCGTCAGGATGCAGTGCGTGTTCGTGATGTAGAACAGATCGCCGTTTTTGCCGATCAGCGAGCCGCCGGTCATCGAAAATTCCGACGTGCCGACGTCCGCGTCGCCGGACATGGACTGGTAGATCATGACGGTGTGGACGTTTTCCAAAGAACTTGAGCCCTTCGTGCTGCTCATATTGCCCGAAACGGTGCAGTTTTCGAGCGCAATGGAATTCTTGCCCTCAATGACGAGCGATTCGGAATTGTTCGCGGTGAGCTTCGCGTTTTTGACGGTAATGGCTGCCGTGGAGTAAACGGCAGGGGAGTTGTACCCGTTCGAGGTATAGCTGCCGCCCGTGACGTTCACGGTTCCGCCGCCGCGGTCGGAGCGGATAGCCGCCGACGAGTTGCCGGAGGTGGTGACGGTCAGGTTTTCCGCGTTCGTCGTGCCGCCGCCGGTGGTCTGGATGCCGCCGGAGTTATCAGCGCTTGTCGTGATCGTGGAATCGGAGATGTTGACAGTCGTGCCGCTGCCGTAGCTGAATACGCCGTTGCCGTTCTGCGCGGAGGAATTGACAGTCGCGTTTTTGATCGTGACGGTCGCGCCGTTCGTCGCCAGCAGCGCGGCGTTCATGCCGTAGAAGTCGCCGTCCTCGGTGTTGGAGGTCGCGCCCGCGCGCTTGTCGACGGTGATGCCGTCCAGCGTGACGGCCGCGCCGTCGACGCGCAGGGCGTTTTCGCCGTCGCCGGTCGAGCTGTAGCTCGTGCCGGTCACGGCAGTATCCTCAGAAATGGTATTCGCGCTCGTGCCCTGCGTCACTTCGCCGCTGCCGCCGAAGCTGCCGGGCTGACCATTCGGCGCACCGTCGGGCGGGTTGCCGTCCGGGGGCGTACCCGGCTGGCCGTTTGCACCGTCCGGCGGCGTGCCGTCGGGCTTTTCAGGCGGCGTCTCGCCGCCCAACATGGCGGGCGCTTCGCCGTCCGGCAGTTCGGGCGGCGTTTCGGTGGAAGTGTCGGAAGATGCGGGCACTGATTCTGTATCATCGGCCGCCGCGGTGCTGGTGCAGGCTGCAAGCGAGAGCAGCATCGCCGCCGCCAGCAGGATAGAGATCAGCTTTTTCATGGAAAACAGCCTCCTTGTTTTGGTTCTGTGGCTGTACTCTATCGCCGGAATCTGAAATGACCCTGAAAAAGATGTAAACATTTCGTGATGGCTGCACCTAGACAAAAACCGCCTGCCGAAGCCCCGGCAGGCGGTTTTCCTGTTTCAGTTCATTGTCAGCCGCCCGCGAGCAGCGACAGGAGCTCACCCAGCACGGCGCGCAGGCTGTGCCAGAAGCTGACGGTCCGCGCGTCAGAAATCGTGACCACGGCGTCCGGGGAAAACCCCTCGCAGCTGACACGGTACCGCTGGGCAGCAGTGAGCGCGGTAAACTCGCACACTGCGGAGCGCCCGCTGACCGCGGCATATCGGATACGATTCCCGGTCTCAGCGTCCGCCAGCGTGACGGTCCCGCTTTCTTCCGCGTCCGAGACGATCGTAACGCCGAGCTTCGTGCTGTTCGTGTAGAGCGCAAAGCTGCCCGCGTCCTCCGGCGTCGTCACCAGCGCTTCTGCGGTCAGATTATACACGCCGTCCTCCACGGGAAAGACGATAGGGGAGGCTGCCCGCCGCAGATCCGCAAGCGTCAGCACGAGCATCCCCAGCAGCGCCGCCGCGAGGATCCCCGCCGCGATCAGCCAGCCGATCCGGCCCCTTTGCCGCCCGGTGCCGCAGTCCGTATGGGGGACCGCCGATGTCAAATTCAGTTCCGCCAATGCAGCCGCCTCCTTTTGTAATTCTATCCTAAGTTTACAGGATCTCCATAAAAATGCAATACAGTTGGAGCAAAAAAAGCGCCGGAGGAAATCGTTTTGGTTTCCTTCGGCGCTGCCTTGCTTCATTCCGAGATGGAAAGCGCCAGATGCTCGACGATCTGTTCCAGATCGCTGGTGGTCAGATACGCGCCATACAGGCTGACGTTCGTCTTTACGGTCGTGCAGCTTGCCCAGACGGTATCGCCGTCTGCGGTGATCAGAAATTCACAGCCGTTTGCCGTCGTGTAATAGTACGCTTCTTCAAACGAGCCGTCCACGATATAGGCCGGAGACAGGTTCCAGGTCGAGTCATACATGATCTCAAGTCTTACCCAGCCCTTCCCGTCATTTGCGCCATAGGACGCCCAGAAGAATTCGTTGGCGAGGTTTCCATCCGCGTCCCGGATGATAAATGCCTGATCGTCCGGGATGACCGTTTTATAGTTTTCCGCCAGCCACGTCAGATCGAAGCGGATCTTCCCGGTCAGCACGGGCAGAAGATCGGCAGGATTCTCCGCCATATACTGCATTTTCTCGGCGCCATCCTCCGCGCGCGTGATACGGCGGATACACAGCGCCGGATCGTCGCTGATCAGCTCCGAATGATCCCATCCGGTGTACAGATGCGAGATCGTGCCGTCAATCTTCTCGCCGTTCCGCCACTCATCCATCGTGAACCTCGGGCCATCAGCAAGCCGTTCCTCCAGTGTTTTCGGCGCTTTGCGGCCGCTTGCCGGTTCAGCCACGGCCGTCGGCGTATCCTCCGTCGGTGCCGGAAGCTCGCTGACGCTGGAGACAATGATATCATTCCGGAATCGGTGGACGACCGCCGCAGCCGCCGCCGTCAACGTCAGCGCCGCCGCGATGATAATTGCCGCCACGGCCAGCCGCGGCAGGCGCTTTTTGGGTTTGTTCTGCATAGAAGCCTCCTGTTCTTCCGCCCGGGAGGCGATCTGCGCCCGGATCCGCGCCCGGCTGCCCTCCGGCAGGCGGACAGCGTCTGCAATGCGCCTGAAATTTTCTTCCATCATTGATCCCTCCCAAGCTGTTCACGCAACATCTTTCGCGCCCGGTGCAGGCGCATGGAGACGGCGGACGGCGTCAGCTGCAGCAGCCCGGCGATCTCGGAAAACGAGTATCCCTCCAGACAGTGCAGCACCACGACCAGCCGGTACTTTTCCGGCAGCTCCATCACGGCGCGGAACACCGCGTGGTCGCCCGGTTCCGCCGGCAAACACAGCTCGTCCAGCGCCTCCGGCGCGAAGCGCTTTGCCGCTGCGAGCTGATTTTTGCAGTGATTGATCGTCAGCTTCGTCAAAAACGCGCGCTCGTGCCCGGGCCAGATGGTCAGTTCCTTCTCCAGCAGCCGGCAGAATACCGCCTGTACCGCATCCTCCGCGTCGTGCGCCGACCGCAGATACCCGAGCGCCACCCGATATACCCCGTCCGCATACGCATCATAAAGCGCCAGCACGCGTTCTTGTTCCATACCGTCTCTCCATTTCCTTGAGGCCTCATCCATATAACAATCCAGCAAGCCAGATCAGCACAAATTAAAAAAACCCACTCCACAATACCACTTACCTCCGTCCCCCGCAACCAGCAGAAAGCAGCCCGCGGGCGGGAAGACCTGCGGGCCGCTTTGGAACCGTGTTTTGTTGTACTTTACCCCTGCGTGCTTGTCCGTGCTTTTTGGGCCTGTTCTTCGCAGGCGGAGCGAAGGGCGTCGATGTAGGCCTGGTCGTTCAGGGCTTCTTCGGCTGCGGCGGCGGGGAATTTAGCGCGGATGTCGTCGGAATAGCTGCCGTCGCTGGGCTCCCAGTATTCAAGCGGGGTGGGGCCGCTGGAGGTGCTGAGAGAGAATGTGATGGCCGTGGGGACGTAGCTGCCGTTTTCCATCGTGAGCGTCTCGCCGTCTGCGCTGTATGTCTCCTGCAGGACGAGCAGATATACGGTGATCGTGTCGGCGCTGCTGTCGTCCTGCGCCAGAAGAACGTGGCTCTCCACATGGATCTGCCCGGGCTGCACGGCGTCCGCGTAATGATCCAGGACTGCTTTGCTGATCGCGTTGTCCAGCACCGGATCGTGGTCGAGAGCTTCCGCTTCGGTTTCCGTTTCGGCCAGCTTCTCTCCCAGCGCATCACTTTCGGCGGGCTGCTCCGGCTCTGCCGCGTTCGTATCTGCGGGCAGGGCGGGCGTTTCCCTTGCAGAGGCCTCCGCCGCCGCTGCAACGTCCACGCCGGCACAGACCCGGCTCAGATAGCCCTGAAACTCCCGGTCGGTCACCAGATAGTGCACGCCGTTCCATTCGATATCCACCTGCGTGTCGTCCGCATTGGAATATCCGTTGGCCCGGATATAGGACCCATCCTGCAGCTGCGCGCTGATCTGATACATCGGCGTCCAACCGGCGAGGGTATCGCTCGTTTTCGCGTTTTTCAGTCCGTCCAGCCGGGAGCTCAACTCGTCGATCTGGGCCGCGGACAGATCCACAGCGATCGGGTCGGTGTGGTTTCGCGCGTCAAAATACTTTGCGGAGACGATAGGGTCAGCTGCAGCGTCATATCGGAAGCCGATCGGATTCGTCAGAAAGCAGACGGCCAGGACAACGCAGGCAGCAACGGCCAGAAGAATGATCCAGAAAGTCGGTTTTTTGTAGTTCATCACAGATCTTACACGCTCCTTTACCCCGATCTCGCCGAAGGCGAGCGGGCAGGCCGCAATTCTGCGGCGGTTCACACTGCACGTGACAAGGGCCTGCATATAGTCGGCCCGCTGCCCGCAGCTTAGGTTTTTGATTACTTTTTCGTCGCATGCCAGCTCGATATCCCGGCACAGCAGCACATAGCTGAGCCACAGCAGGGGATTGAACCAGTGGATCGTCAGCAGCAGAAAGCCCAGCGGCTTCCACACGTGATCCCTGCGGCGCAGATGCGCCTGCTCGTGGGCGATGACCTGCTCCCGGTCGCGGCTGTCCATGTGGTAGGGCAGATAGATCCGCGGCCGGAGCACGCCGAGCACGAACGGCGAGTCGATATGCTCGGTCTCGTAGATATTGCCCTGCAGGCGGACGGCCTCGCGGACCTTCCGCCGCAGCCGCTGCGTGCTGATCCACGTGTACAGAAGCAGCACGGCGATCCCCACGAGCCAGACCCACGCCAGAACGGGAAGCCAGTTTGGCTGCGAATTTACCGCCGCGCCGGAGGCGATTGCTGCCGCGCTGCCGACGGCCGGGGCGGTCCCGGTCTGGATCGGCTGCGCCGTGACGGCCGGGAGGATAGCCTCCGTGCGCGGCAGCAGACTCAGCGGGCTTTCGATGGAGACCGGCAGCACCAGCCGCACCGCGACGATGCCCCAGAGCAGCACGTTTACCCACTTCGGCGCCCGCTTCAGGCACAGCCGCAGCACCAGCACCGCTGCCGCGATCCAGCTGGCCGAGAGGCTCATGGTAAGGACGAGGGAAAAGACGACGTCCAGATCGGAGCCGCTGAACAAGGCTGTATTCATCGTGTTTCTCCTCTCCGGATGCGGTCGATCATCTGCTGGACCTCATCCAGCTCCCGGTCCGACAGATCCTGCCGCCTGGTAAACGCGGCGATGAAGGTCGGCAGAGACCCCTCGAACTTTTTCTCGACCAGCTCGTCGATCTCACAGGCCTGCGCTTCATCCTGGGAGACCAGCGCGGTGACGAGCCCGTTCTCGTTTTTCAGGATCCCGCGCTCGCCCAGCCGCTTGATGATGGTGTAGGTCGTCGTCCGCTTCCAGCCCAGCTGCTCCTGACAAAGCTTCGCCAGCTGCGCTGCGGTGACCGGCTCGTGCTTCCATAGGATCAGGCAGAAGCGGTATTCGCCCTCATGGATCTTTGGAATGTCCATGTGTAAAACCTCCTGTCTACTCGTGTAGAATGTAATGCAATTCTACACGAGTAGACAACTGATGTCAAGAGGGAAACCATAAAAAAATCGCCCGGACCCGGCTGGCCGGGTTCGGGCGATGAAAGGGCTTCTCAGAACTCTCTCGCGTCGAGCTGGAGGGTGTAGTGGATGTCGTGGGCTTTTTCTTCGTCGGTGTATTTGCGGAGGGTGTTGATGGTCTGGCCGCCGTGGAACTTGCGGTCGTTCACGTCTTCCGTCGTGCCCATGACGGTGACGTTCAGCTGACGATGACGGGCGCGGACATGATCCCAGTCGATGAAGTAGATGTGGGCGAACTCGCCGCCATCCAGAACGCCGTCCTTGATGGTCATGGTCTCACTGCGGCCGAAGAAGACGGAGCGCAGGTGGCCGTCGGTGTTCATGCTGGTGAAGTCGCCCGGCTCATTGACGTAGCGGCCAAACTGCGTATGGATGGGGCCGGGGTGACGGTACTGATGCTCCTCGGCGAAGTCGGGGATCATCTTGCGCATGATGTCGAGCAGGTCGTGCTGCAGGTATTCCAGATCGAACGAATCGATATCGTGGGAGCACTCCTGGATCATGACGGAGCAGGTGGTGTGATGCGACGCGATGCAGACCGTGCCGTTCTTGATGCCGGACTCCTTGACGATTTCGACGACCTCGCGGGACACGTCATGGAAGGTGGGGATCCACCCGCGGGACTGCAGCTCGAGTTCTTTCTGATAAACCTTGAATTCCATTGTGTTTGACTTCCAAATATAAATCGTATGATAAATTCGCGGCCTTACTCGCCGATCAGCATGACCTGCACGGTGCGTTTGCGCGCGCGGGTCTGGTCCCAGTCGATGAAGTGGATGCGGCCAAATTCGCCGAGATCCAGCTCGCCGTCCTCCATCACAATGGTGACGTTCCGGCCGATGATGGACGAGCGCAGGTGCGCGTCGGTATTATGGCAGCCGAAGTTGTCCTCGCCGACGGACTCAGCAAAGTCCAGCGCCTTGCGGCCGGGATGCAGATACATGCCCTCATACCGGCAGGTGGGGATCCACTCCTCAAAGACGTTGACCAGATCCTGCTGCAGCGTCTCGAGGCCCGTCATGGACATGTCGAACGCGCATTCCTGCGTGATGACGGAGCAGGTGGTGTGGTGCGAGTAGACGACGCAGATGCCGTTTTTCATGCCGGACTTCGCGGCGATCTCCTTGACCTGCTGGGTCACATCGTGGAACGAGACCGCGCGGTCACGCGACTGGAGCTTCAAACTTTCTCTGTAAACCATATCAGCCCTCCTGTTTTTTCAGATCATCGGCCGCGCGGCGCGTGGCGGCGATCATTTCGTCGATCATGGCGATGGGGTCTGCGGCGTTCATGATGCCGGAGGCTGCGCCCGCAGCTTCCGAGCCTGCCATGATGAAGTCATAGACCTCCTGCCCGCAGGTGATGCCGGCGGCCTGCTCGACCATGATGTTGGGGTCGATCTCCTTGATGACCTTGATGGAATCCCGGACGTATGCCATGGGGCTCGCGCCCTTGCCGCCGCCGATGATCTCGGAGGGCTCGGGGTTGATGATGTCGGGATGTAACTGCGCGATGGCTTTCGCTTCATCCAGTGTATCGGCGCAGGCAAAGACGAGGAAGTCCAGCTCCCGCGCACGGTCGATGGTCTTTTTCATCTGCGGAAGGCTCATGGGCTTTTCGCAGTGGTTGATCATCACGCCGACCGCACCGGCAGCCTTCAGACCCTCCGGCAGGATATCCGCGCAGCCGCGGCCGGGGCGGAGCGTATCCATATACGTCGCCAACACGAACAGGTGCTTCGTGTTTTCCGCCACGCGGCGGACTTCCAGCGCCGGGCAGATGAACAGCACGTCGATGTCGTACTTTTCGGCCGCCGCGTCCGCCGCCCTGGCGTACTCCAGGAGCTTGTCGCCGTACACATAGTTTTTCGTTCCGACTTCAAAATACGGGGTGCGAATGACTGGTTTCATAACGAGATTCCTTTCTTCTCTTCGGTTCCTTTCGGAGGGAGATACACGTTTATGTTTCGTCCGCAGACGGCTTGGATACGTCTGCGCAGATCACCCGGACGTGCGAGCTTTTGAGCTGCGCGAGCATCTCCGGGCGGATGCCGGTGTCGGTGACAATGGTGTGCAGCATTTCCAGCGGCGCATACGCGACATGCGCCGAGACGGAAAATTTGGACGAATCGACGAGCATGATATTCTGGTCGGTGTTGCGCATGGCGATCTGGTTCATCCGGGCGGTATCAAAGTCCGTCGTGGTGAACTGCCGGCCGTGGACGCAGCCGTCCGCGCCGACAAAGCTCTTGCTGAAATACAGCCCCGTCAGCGCCTGATCGGTCAGATAGCCGCAGAAATCCTTGCGGTTCGGTCGGTATTCGCCGCCGATGAGCGTCACGGGCATATAGGGCGAGAGCAGCTCCAGATTGGCCAGTGAATTGGTATAGAGCTTGACGTTCAGCCCCTCCCGCTTGATGCGGCACACGAGCTCGGCGCAGAAGCACTGCGTCGTCGTGCCGGTGTCGCAGAAGATCACGTCGCCGTTTTTCAGCAGCTTACAGGCCTCGCGCGCGATCGCCGTCTTTTTCTCGATATTCGTTTTTGTTCCATACTCAAAGGAGTAGCGCGTCATAGCGCCGCTGGCGCTCTGGATGCCGCCGTGGGTGCGGATGGCGACGCCCTCCTTCTCCATTTTCGCAAAAATGCGGCGAATGGTCGACTCCGAGACGTTCAGGATCTCCATGGCCTCGGCCAGCGACAGCTTCTGCATGATCGACAGCCGCGCCATCAGCTCCTGCTGCTGTTCCAATTTCAATCCGGGCACCTCCGAAACAGGCGTGTCAGCAGCACGTACATGAGGTCGAGCCGCTGCTCTACGGTTTTTGTCATGAGATATTCCTCACGGGTGTGCATCTTGCCGCCGCAGGGGCCGCAGCCGTCCAGCGTGGCAACGCCGTAATGCGAGATAAAATTGCCGTCCGAGCCGCCGCCGGTCACGAGGCACGTGACCTTCTGGCCGACCGCTTCTCCCGCGCGCTCGAGCTCGTCGAGCAGGGCATAGGTCGCCGCGTGCGGCTGCATGGCCGGGCGCAGGGACTTCTGGATGATCTCCATCCGCGTGCGCGGGTCGAAGGGCTCGGCCTGCATTCGCTGCAGAAGGGCTTCCAGCCGGTCCAGCGCGGAGGCATCGAGATAGCGGTAGCTGAGCGTGCACTCGGCATAGTCGGGTACGGCGCCGTTGTCGCCGCCGCCGTCGAAGCGGCCGACGTTGACGGTCGTCCCGGCGGCAAAGTCGTTGAGCTTGTAAAGCTCATTCACCCACCGCGACAGCTCCAGAATGGCGCTCGCGCCCTTCTCCGGCTCAACGCCGGAATGCGCGGAGATGCCGTGGCATTTGAAGATGTAGTTTGCGCCGCCCTTGCGCTGCGAGACAAATTCCTCGTTGGGCCGCCCCGGCTCAAAGACGAAGCAGTAGCGGCTTTTCTGCGCAAGTGCCTCAAAATACGGGCGGGAATAGGCCGAGCCGCGCTCCTCGTCGCTGTTCATGGCCACGCAGAAGCGGAACCGGCAGTCGCCCGCCTGCAGCATCTGCCGCAGCAGATAATACAGGCTCAGGCAGCCGCCCTTGCAGTCGATGCAGCCCGGCCCGTGGGCAAGGCCGTCGGCGTCCACCTCCAGCGGCCACTGCGCGCCGGTGCCGACGGGGAAGACCGTGTCCATGTGTGCCACAAACAGCACGTCGATCTGCTCGTCCTCGGAGTTGCGCGCGGTCAGGAAGGGGGCGAAGTCGTTATTATCATAGTACCGCCGCTCGGTCTTAAGACCCAGCGCCCGGTACCGGCTTTCAAAGAAATCTGCGACAGCCGCCGTGCCGGGGGCGTTGAAATGGCCGCTGTCGATGGCGCACAGCGTGCGCAGGTCCGCGAGAAAGGCGGACAGGTCAAAATCTTTCATAGCAGGGGTCCCTTACAGCTGGCGCAGGAAGCTCCGGATCTCCGTCAGCCCGTCCAGCACGCCGAGCTCCAGATGATTCTCCACGCTCGCGTACGCGGGCAGGACGGCGAGCCTGCCCTCCTTCGCGGCCTCGTCGCGGTTGATGCCGAACGTGTTGCACGGCTCGAGCGCCAGCACATAGTCGTGCGATTTCATCATCTTCCACTGCACCATGTTGGGAAGATTCGCCGTGTCGAACGCGACGTACGCACCGAGCTCCAGCCGCTCGTTGTACACCACGCCGCAGGCGCGGCTGCCGAGGTTCGTGCGGAAGTACAGCTCCTCGCCGCGGCCGTCGACCGGGGCCATCATGTGATGATAGTCCGTCGAAAGCTCGTTCATCGGCGTGCGCTCCGCCTTCGAAGCTTCGACCAGCGTATCGGCCTGCAGCAGGGGATAGCCGAAGTTGAAGTGGTAGAGCAGCATATACGGCTCGTCCTCGGCCTCAAAATTCGTGAGCACGTCGTGCAGGCGGATGACGCGGCTGTTCAGCTCCGTCTCAATGGTGCGGCGGATGGACAGGTGCCGGCTGTACATCTTCGTCTGGTGCACCTCGCCGCGGGCGCGCAGCAGATACCGCTCGCCGTCCCAGTAGGTCTCGGTACCGAAATTCTGCGCCGGGACATGGGAGATGCGGCCGTGCGTAGGGAACTGGCCGCCGTTCGTGGCGTGGCCGCCGACATTGCCGAGACCGCAGGTCACGAGCATGCCGCCCGGCCACTGCTCGGAGAATTCCCCGTCCGACGGGCAGAAGGCCTGCGGCGAGGTCAGGCCGTTTTTGCTCTGGAAGCCCAGATTGACACCCTTGTAGCTCAGATCGAACAGATCCATGCACCGGTCCGGAACGACCGTGAAGCGCAGACCCGCCGCGTTGTAGAATTCCGCGATGGCAATGCCCTCGCCGCGGCCGCGCAGCAGCCGCGATTCGCGGATCCCGGCGATCTGGCCGATATTTCCTAATTGCTTGAGAAGTTCAACGTTCATACCTAGTCCTCTTCCGGACATGCGCGTTCAGACCCGGATGCGCCGGGCCTGAACGCGCATGCATTATTTGATCTCGATGACCTCGAAGCCCATCATGGTGCCGAACGCCTTGATCTCTTCGATGTTGGCGTCGTAGACCAGGGCGGAGTGATGCGTGCCGCCGGCCAGGGAGAATTCCTTCAGGAACTGCGGCAGCGGCTTGCACGGCTTCATCCAGCCCTGCGTGCTGTGGCGGTAAGCGCCGCGCTCGAGACCCTCGTCCAGCATCTCCACGCCGGAGACGATGAGGTTGAAATGATCCTGCATGGGTGCGAGGTTGACATACACGGCCTTGCCCTTGCGCAGGCAGTTGTACATAGCGGTGGTGTCGCCGCAGGAGTTGTAGTTGAACGGGCAGTCGCTGATGAGCGGCTTCCACTGCGCCAGCTTCGGGTTGCTTTCGCCCATGTGGCTCAGGAGGATGACGTCCTGCTCCCAATCCGGGCAGAACATCTCGGTAAAGGTCGTGTTGGGATAGACCTGCAGCAGCGCGCCGACCAGACCGGCCGTCAGCACGTCGCCCTCACCGGCGTAGCCCTGCCCGCGCTCCATGATCTTGCAGCACTCGATGAACGGCATCTTCGGCAGACCGCAGATATCGAGCGTGAGGAAGTTGACCGTCGCGGCGTGCAGGCCGTTGTCCTGCATCCACTTCCGGACGGCAAGGCCGGAGCGGGTGGCTTCGCGGTATTCGGCCTGGAAGGTGATGTCGGAATCGTAATGCGCCGCGTCGTACGCGAGCTCCGCGTCGATCTCCTCCTCGGTGACCTTCGGCAGATACTCCTTCACGACCTCGGTGGTCATATACTGGACCTCGACGCCGATGTCGTTCTTATAGCGCTCGTCGGAGACGAGGAAGTCGCCCATGCCGGTGAACGAGCCGCCGACGGAGCCGACCTTCTCGGTCTGGAACGCCTTCTTGACCGCAGCCGCGCGGCACATGCCCACGACCTCGGAGACGACCTCGCTGTGCAGCGCATGGCCGACGCAGAGATAATACGGCTTGCCGTTCCGCTTGAGCAGGTTGCACATATCCTGCACGCCGTGGATGCCGTGGTTGGCGCTGATGCAGCCCTTGTAGTTGGCGACCTTCAGCAGCTGATAGTCGGGCGTGGTGTCGAAGACGATGATCGGCGCGTCAAGGCTCAGCAGCGCCTCAATGGACTCCAGAGAAGGGGAGTAGGCCAGATGCTGCGTGATGACGGCGGAGACGCCGGCGTCGTTGAACTTCTTCGCCGCGCGGTCGAACTCCGGCTTGATGCGGCAGACCTCGTCCGCCAGAACGACCTCAAGGCCCTGGCTTTCGAGCATCTTGATGAGCATGTGCATGTAATCGACCATCGGGTCACGGTAATGCGGGTTGGAATCGTCATACAGCTTGATGTACAGAGGCAGATAGCCGACTTTGATCTTTTTCATATCGTTCGCTCTCCAGTCTTTAACCGTAAATGGATTTGCGCGCGCCCTCGATCAGGTCATGCGCATTGTTGTACATGATGTCTTCCACGTCCTGCTTCGTCAGGCCCAGCGTCTTGCACGCCCGCTTGAACGCCAGCAGCTCTTCATACAGGAAGAAGGTGATCTTCTCCGCCTCCTCCGCGGATACCTCGCGCAGGTGCTTATCCTGCTTCGGGTCGCCGTAGAGGCCGGGGGGAACGAGGTTGATGTAGGTGCCGTTTTCCTCGATGCGGTGCGTCCGCATGCGCAGGATGGGCATGTCCGTGCCGTACATGACGTGCTTCGGGCCTGCATGGCGCAGGACCTCGGTGATGGCATATTCGCAGCAGTTGGCGCAGAAATCGTACATGAGATCCGGCGCCTTATCAAGCGTCTCGAAAGCGTTGCCGACGTCTTCCCTGGTGTAGGCCCGGCCGATGTGCGCGATGATCAGGCGGATGTTCGGGAACTCCTGCTTGATCTCCATAATCTGCGCGAGATTGACGGGGTCTTTCAGCCGTCCGTTGCGCGGGATGTGCAGCATCACGATCGCGCCCAGCTCATCCATTTTTTTCAGCTGTGCTTTCGGGAAGAAGTCAAAGATGCGGATCTCCGCCTCCGGCAGGTACTTGGGGGACAGGCTCAGATAGGACTTGAGCCCCAGGAACCCGCCCTTGCGGATCTCCTGCTCCAGCTCCTCCGGAGACTGCTCCGGACGGCTGTAGTAGAGCGCGGGGAAGCCAGTCCTGCGGGAGCACTCGGCCACGTAGGCGTTGTTTTTGTCCCACGCGCCGCGGCTGGTGAACATGAGGGCGGTGACGTCCTTGCCCGGCAGCATCAGCCGGTAGGTCTCCTGCAGGTCCTCAATGGAGTTGTCGAGCGCAACGAGGCTCGGCCATGTGACCGTCCGCTTTACCTCGCCCGGGGCGAGGGGCTTGTGGTCGAGATACTTGTCCAGCCAGACGTGCGTGTGCACGTCGAGGATCTTCTGCGGCAGAAAATCCTTCAGCTCTTCTTCGTAGATCCTGCGATCATACGGCGTGACTTCAAATAAAGCCATAAAACTGTTTGACCTCCCGGCCTCAGCCGTAGATAGACTTGCGTGCGTCTTCGATCAGGTCGTGCGCGTTGTTGTACATGATATCTTCGATGTCCTGACGGGAAAGCCCCAGCGTCTTGGCTGCGCGCTTGAACGCCAGCAGCTCCTCATACAGGAAGAAGGTGATCTTCTCCGCCTCCTCCGCCGAGACCTCACGCAGGTGCTTGTCCTGCTTCGGGTCACCGTAGAGTCCGGGGGGAACGAGGTTGATGTAGGTGCCGTTTTCCTCGATGCGGCGGGTGCGCATGCGCAGGATGGGCATGTCCGTGCCGTACATGACGTGCTTGACGCCCGCGTGGCGGATGACCTCCGTGATGGCGTACTCGCAGCAGTTGGCGCAGAAGTCGTACATGAGATCCGGCGCCTGGTCGAGCGTTTCAAAGGCATTGCCGACGTCTTCTTTCGTGTAAGCCCGGCCGATGTGCGCGATGATCAGGCGAATGTTCGGGAACTCCTGCTTGATCTCCATGATCTGCGCGAGATTGACGGGGTCCTTCAGCCGCCCGTTGCGCGGGATGTGGAGCATCACGATCGCGCCCATCTCGTCCATCTTCTTGAGCTGCGCCTTCGGGAAGAAGTCAAAGATACGGATCTCCGCCTCGGGGATGTACTTGGGGGAAAGGCTCAGATATCCCTTGATCCCGAGGAAGCCGCCCTTGCGGATCCGCCGCTCCACCTCTTCCGGGGATTCCTCCGGCGCGCTGAAATACAGCGCCGGGAAGCCGGACCGGCGGGAGGCGTCGGCCACGTAGTCGTTGGCCTGCTGGCTGCGGCCGGAATTGGAGAACATGAGGGCGGTGACGTCCTTGCCCGGCAGCATCAGCCGGTAGGTCTCCTGCAGATCCTCAATGGAATCGTCCGCCGCCACAAGGCTCGGCCAGGTGACCGTGCGCTTGACCTCGCCCGGGGCGAGGGGCTTCGGCGGGAAGAATTCCTTCAGATAGACGTGCGTATGCACGTCCAGGATCTTCTGCGGCAGAAAATCCTTCAGTTCCTTCTCGTAGACTTCGCGGTCGTAGGGTTTTACTTCGAATAAAGACATGGGTGCATTCTCCTTTTTGTGCGGGAAGGCTGGATATCAGCCCTTGACGGCGCCGGCAGCGATACCCTTGATGAAGTATTTCTGCAGGCAGAGGAACAGTATGATCATCGGCAGGCTGACCAGGATGATACCGGCAAAGGCATAGCCGAATTCCATGGCGCGCGCGCCGAAGAAGCCGTTGATACCGACCATCAGCGTCGGGTTCTTGTTTTCGTTCAGCAGGGAGCGGCAGACCAGATAGTCGTTCCAGATGCCGACGCCGCAGCGGATGGCGCAGGTCGCGGTGACCGGGGTCAGCAGCGGCAGGAACACGCGGGAGTAGACGCCCAGCGTCGTACACCCGTCAATGTAGGCCGCTTCCTCCAATTCGCGCGGCAGGCTCTGCATGAAGCCCGCGAACAAAAACGTCGCAAACGGCATGTTCCACGCCGACTGGATCAGGATACAGCCCCAGATGGAGTCGTAGGTGCCAAGGCGCGTGGCCTGTACGGTCAGCGGGAGCAGACAGCCGATGAACGGGATGACCATCAGCGTGACGAGCACGCTGTAGTAGCCGCGGAAAAGCTTGCTGCGGATCCGGGCGATGGCAAAGCCGGCCAGCGACGCGCAGATGATGACGATGACCAGCGACGCGAGCGTGATGGTGACCGTGTTCGCCAGCGCCTGCCAGTATTTCATCTTGTTGATGACGTAGGGGAAGTTTTCGAGCGTAAACAGCTCTTTTGTCAGGAGCAGCGGATATTTGATGATATCCTTGCGGTCTTTGAACGCGCCGAGCACGAGATAGTAGATCGGCACCAGCATGATGATCGTGCACAAAGCGAGCACCAGCTCTTCGATAAACGAGTGGAGTTTCTTTTGTTTTTTCATCAGAAAATATCCTCCCTCTTACGAAGCACGACGAGCTGAACGAGAGAGATCAGCGCGATGATGAGCAGCAGCACGACCGACAGCGCGGAGCCGCGTCCGTAGTCGAACGCCTGGAAGCCGAAGAAGAAAATTCTCTGTGTGATCAAAAGCGTCGAATGGCCGGGCAGACCCTTCGAGATCAGATATGGCAGCTCGTAGGCCTTGAACGCCGCGATCGTGGTGGTGATGACGTTGATCGTGATGGAGGAGGCCATCATCGGGATCGTGATGTTTTTCAGCTGCTGCGAGGGGGTCGCGCCGTCGATGGAAGCGGCCTCATACATTTCCTGCGGGATCGACTGCAGGCCGGCCAGGAAGACCACCACGCAAAGGCCGATCTGGACCCAGGCCGCGCCGATGATGATGGCAATATTCGTAACGCCGCGCGTCTCCAGCCAGTTGACGGCCGGCAGGCCCGCGGAAGTAATGATCTTGTTGATAACGCCGTTGTTGTAGTTGTACATGATGCGCCACAGAATGCCGACGACCGCGCCGGACAGCAGCGCCGGGAAGAACCACAGCGCGCGCATCAGCCCGCGGGGCAGACGGTCTCTGCCGCGCTTATCGAGCGCGAGCGCCGCCAGGAACGAGACGATGATGGTGATCGCGGTCACGCCGATGGCGAAGGTCACGGTGGCGAGCATCATTTCGCCGAAGCCCTCGATCTCATGCAGGTGCATGTAGTTGTACAGGCCGACGAAGTTGTAGGTCTTGGAAAGTCCGTCCCAGTCGGTGAGACTGTAGCGGATGACATTGATCAGGGGAACGACCATAAAGATCGCGCAGAGCACCAGCGAAGGCAGGATAAAGAAGATACCGGTGGTCCGCTGATTGCGCTCAAGCTGCGTGAGCCGTCCAGCGCGGGAAGAACGTTTCATAGGATCCCTCTTTTCTCTGGGTTACGTTGGGTAACGCGAATGGGCTGAATGCAGGAAAAAACGCTCTGCGCAGCTCCGGAGGAGGGCAGGAACCTCCCCGGAGCCGGCCCATGCACGAACGCATGGGCCGGGCAGAATCGGGACACAGGGGAAACCTCTGCGTCGGCCGCCGGAGCGGCCAGGTCAGAGCTTTCGATTATTTGTTGAGGGGGGAAGCCTGCTCGATGGACCACATGGTGGCAACGGCGTCTTCCGCGGTGTTGTCGCCGGTCAGAACGCCCTGGATCTTCGCCATGACAGCATCCTTGAATTCGGCGCTGTAGAGGTTGAAGCCCATGAGGACGAACGGAGCGGAGCCCATTTCAGCAGCAACGGGGATCATAGCCTCGGGCAGAACGATCTGATCCTCGGTCATGGAAGTGATGACGGGGACAGTGCCGCGGGCGTTCTGGATCAGCTGGAAGTTCTCGCCTTCAAACAGCCAGTTGAAGAAGATCTCCAGAGCTTCCTGCTCAGCAGGCGTGCGGTCCGGGTTCTCGGTGACGCAGAATGCGTCCTCGGGAGAGGTGGAGATGTACGGGAGCTCGCCGGCAGCGCCGAACGGGGGCAGGGAAGCCGCGCCGTTTTCCAGGCTGCCGAGGATCATGCCGCCGTTCCAGTTGCCGGCGAGGCACATCGCGGCCAGACCGTCAGACATGTAGGTAGCAGCATCTTCTTCCAGAGCGGAAGCGGTGCCCTCGAGGAAGTACGGGGCGATCTCCTGCAGGCGGGCGGTCGCTTCGGGATACTTGGTGAAGTCGAACGTGCCGTTCTTGAAATCATCCTCGTAGTTGCCGAGCTCTTCGCCGGCCACGTTGGCCAGGATCAGCTCATAGATCATCCAGCAGGTGGTGTGTTTGCCGGCGGCAGTGACCAGAGGCGCAACGCCGGTCTTTTCCTTGATGTCCTTGCAGCACTGGATCAGCTCATCCCAGCAGGTCGGGACGGTATCCCAGCCGGCCTCGTTCAGGATGTCCATGTTGTAGAACATCGTGGAGAACGCGGCGCCCTGGCACATACCGACGAGCTTGCCGTCAAAGGTGTAAGCGTCGGCGTAAGCCTTCGGCATGACCTTGGCGCATTCCCAGTTGGTAAGGTCGGTCAGCAGGTTCTGCTCGACCATGGCGTTCATCATGACGCCGTTGTTGAGCTGGATGGCGTCGGGCAGGTCGTTGGCCGCCAGACGCTGCTGCAGGAAGTCTGCATCGGCGCCGAGACCGACGTGCTCGATGCTGATCCACGGATGCTGCTCTTCGAAGCGGGCTTCGAGCTCATCCCATGCATCGGCCCAGTCGACCTGCGCGAGGAAGACCTCGAGGGTGGCGGGTTCATGCTCTTCCGTGGCGGGCTCTTCCGTCGCCGCGGGTTCTTCGGTTTCAGTGGTATCGGGGGTGGTGGTTTCGGTTTGCGTAGTCGCGGGCTCTTCGGTTTTTGCGGGGGTGTTGGCCGCGCATGCGACCATGCTGAGAATCATGAGGACAGCCAGTAACAGAGCAATCGTTTTTTTCATGTTTCTTCATTTCCTCCTTGAAAATTTTCTGCTCGCAGTCTTACAGACCGTAGACGTCGCCCAGCGCCTGTACGCTGCGTTTATATGCCGGCAGGAGCCTGCGGTATTCCGCGCTGCGCTCCGGGTCGGGCATAATGACGCGCTCGTCAATTGCCAGGTGTTTGTATCCCTCTTCGGCATTCTGATAGATGCCGGTCCCAACGCCCGCGAGGATCGCCGCGCCGACACAGGCGAGGTCAGCCACAGTGGGCACCCTGACAGGCAGTCCGGAGATGTCCGCGGTGATCTGACACCACAGCGGGCTTTTGGAAGCGCCTCCTGCGAGCTTCAGTCCGTCCGAAGACGGCTTGCTTCTGAACGCTTCCATCATCCAGACGACCTGGAAGACGATGCCCTCCATGATCGCACGGGCCATATGGAACCGGTCATGGGACAGATCCATGCCGATAAAGGACGCTTTGGAGAAACGCTTCTGGCCCGCGTAGCCCTGGAAGGGCACGAAGAACAGGCCGTCGTCGGCCGCGCGGCGCGAAGCCGCTTCGCGGTTGAGCGTTTCGTAGCCGACGGGCTCGCCGTCAGATCCGACGGCCACGAATTTCCGCAGCCAGTCGAGGCAGACGCCGCCGGAGGAGAGAGATCGCAGCGATCCCCATAAGCCCGGCACCGCCGCAACGGACTGCGACAGGCCGGAGGAAAAATCAGGTGCATCGCCGATGGCCGTGATGACCCAGCAGGTGCCGGAGCCGATCAGGATATCGCCGGGCCGGACCGCGCCCGCGCCGAGCGCGACGGCGTACTGGTCATGCGCGCCCGCGACGAGCACGCAGTCGGTCGTGAGGCCGAGCGCCTGCGCGGCCTGCGGCGTGAGCTGACCGATCCGGTCACCGGAGCGGACGAGCTTCGGCAGCTGCTCCGCCGAGATCCCGGCGTAGGCGAGCAGCGCCTCGTCGTATGCCCCGCGGCGGATGTCCGCGAGCTGGTCGATGCCGGCGTCGGAAAGATCACAGGCGGCAACGCCTGTCATACGATAAGAAATGTAGCTGGGCACGGAGAGGAACATCGCGGTCTTCTGGAAAAGCTCCGGCTCGTTGTCCTTCATCCAGCGGATCTCCTGCGCCAGAAGGCCGAGACCCAGATGCCAGCCGGTCTTCTGATACATATCCTCGTCGGTGCCGACCTCGCGCAGAAACGCTTCGCGTTCTTTCGCCGTGCGCTCGTCGTTCCAGACGATGGCGGGGCGCAGCGCCCGGCCGTCTGCATCCGTGGGGACGAAGGTGCCGCCCTGCAGGGAAAGGGAGATGCCGGCGACGCTCTTTGCCACGTCCGGATCTTCGCAGACCTGCCGCACCGTATGGACAACGGCCTGCCACCAGTCCTCCGCCCGCTGCTCGCTCCAGCCGACCTGCGGCGTCAGGAGCGGATAGGCCTCATAGGCGTGGCCGATCAGCTGGCCGTCCGCGCGGAACAGCAGCGTCTTTGTGCCGGTCGTGCCGACGTCGATCCCGAGTAAATACTTCTTCATAACAGCCAGCCAAAACTCCTTCCAGCCGTAGTTGGTATATACTGAAATTAGCACGTTTGCGTCAGCTTGTCAAATGATTTTGACCGATTCAGCCAATTTTGGACGATTTACTAAATTGAAGCCTTCATTTTTGGCGCATTTGAAAAAGCTGTCTGGAAAGCAGTCTGCTTCTTTTTCTGCAAAAGAGAGCAGAAAACCGCTTTTTGCGTAGCATTTTCGGCCGAGGCATGCTATAGTCTAGATGCGACGGTCGGCGGCATGACAGAAAACTGACCGGAATTTGAAAATATTGAATGTTTTTTGCGGAGGAAACGCATCATGAAAGAGCGAAACGGGCAGCTGCGCTATCTGAGCATTGTCATCGGAGCCTTTCTCTCTGTCGGCGTGATCGTCGGCCTGACGAACAACCTCTACTCGCTGTACGTCATCCCCATTACGACGGGCCTCGGCATCTCGCGCGGCCTGTATTCCATGGGGATCACGGTCCGCTATATCGCGTCCGCCTTCTGCAATCTGTTTATGGGCCGGCTCTACCAGCGCTTCGGCTACCGGCGGCCGACGGTCCTTCTGGTCCTGCTCGTCGCCGCGTCCTACGTGGGCTACGGCACGGCGCGTAATGCCGTCCCGCTGTTTCTCGGCGCGCTGATCTACGGCGTCGGCGAATATTTTATCAGTACGGCGGCCCTGTCCCGGATGCTCGGCAACTGGTTCCAGAGCCACCTGGGCGTGGTGACCGGCATCGTCATGGCGGCCAGCGGCGTCGGCGGTTCGGCTTTGAGCCTGGTGCTCTCGGGCATTATGGAATCGGCCGGCTGGCGCACGTCGCTGCTGTTTGCGGCGGGGCTGCTCGCGGCCGTGGCGGTCATGATCTTCTTTGTCATGAAGGACCGGCCGGAGGAGCTTGGCCTGCAGCCCTATCACGACCCCGAGCGCCGCGGCGCGGCGCATAAGCCCAAAAAGGTCGCCGCCCCCTGGGCGGGCGTGCCCATGCAGGTGCTGCTGAAAAAGCCGTATTTCTACCTGACCATGATCGGCATGATGCTCGCGACCATCGCCTCCAACGGCGTCTACAGCGCCGTCGTGCCCCACCTGCAGGACCGCGGGCTCTCCGCGGCCTACGCGGCGAAGATGCTGAGCCTGATGCTGGTGCTGCTGGCCGTCGACAAGATCGTCCTCGGCATGCTGGCCGACCGCTTCGGCGCGCACTTCTCCACGCTGCTCTGTGTCCTGTTCACCTTCTCCGGCATTGTGGTGCTGACGCTCGTGAAAAACGAGTGGCAGGCCGTCATCGCGGTCGTGCTGCTGTCGGTGTCCGTCTGCCTCAACGGCTTCATCCAGCCGCTGCTGGCCGCGGAGATCTTCGGCCGCAGCGCCTACAATACGACGCTCGGCATCATGATGGCCATGCTGTCGGTCGGCGGGCTGCTGTCTTCGCCGCTGGTGAACTTCAGCTTCGACGCCACGGGCTCCTATACCCGCATCCTGATCGTCCTGGCCGTCATCGCGGCTGTCGACGCGCTGTTCCTCCTGCCCGCGTTCCACGCGGAGGCAAAATACCGCCGCGAGCTGGAGGCCTCCGGCCAGCTGAGTGACGCCGGACCCGAAACATGACCCCAGGCCGCACTGCCGAAGCTCCGGCAGCGCGGCCTTTTTGCAGCTCCCGGGCCGCCGCGCCCCGCGATCACCCTGCAAAACGGGCTGATCTGCGTATTGACTTCGCCGTTTCCCGCCCGTATCATACGAACAGAGGGAATTGTCTGACAATTCCGCGTCCGAATCCAAGGATCCAACTAAAAACAAACAGAAAACAGTTTACGGAGGACTGCTGGTATGGAACAGAAAGCATGGATCATCGACGAAAAGACCGCAAAGCAATATCTGACCGTGGAAGACGCGATCGACTGCGTGGAAAAGACCTGGAAATGGTACGGCGAGGGCAGAGTCATCATGCCCAACAAGATCACGACGGATATGTCCGAGCTCGGCGTCGCCGGCTGGTTCAACTCCATGCCCGCCTACATCGGCCCCATGGATGTCGCCGGCATCAAGGTCGTCGGCGGCTATGACGGCAACAAGGCGCTCGGCCTGCCGTACATCAAGGCCAACGTCCTGATCACCGACTCGAAGACCGGCATCCTGCGCGCGCTGATCTCCGGCGACCATATCAATGACCTGCGCACCGGCGCGCAGCCCGCCGTCATGGCCCGCCTGCTCGCCGCGAAGACCGACGTCGTCACCATCATCGGTACCGGCCTGCAGGGCTATATGAGCCTTCTTTGCATGTCCAAGGTCCTCGATATGAAGGAGATCCGCGTCTGCGATATCTCCGAGGCCGCCATGGACCGATTCATCGCCCGCTTCCCGGACGCCCCGTTCCGCTTCGTCAAGTGCAAGAGCAACGAAGAGGGCTGCCGTGGCTCCGATGTCATCATCACCGTCACCAACGCCAACGCGGATCTGGTCGAAGAGCCGTGGGTCAAGCCCGGCGCGCTGGTCATGACGATGGGCTCGTTCCGCGAGACCTCGTTCGACGTCGTCCGCAAGGCGGACCGCATCGCCGTCGACCAGGTCGGCCAGTCGCTGCACCGCGGCAACGTCAAGGAGCTGGCGGAGATGGGTGAGATCACGGCCGACTCCTTCGATATCATCGTGCCCGATGTGCTGGCAGGGAAGATGCCCGGCCGCACCGACCCGAACCACCGCATCTACGCGCAGATCATCGGCACCGGCATGCTGGACGTCGCGCTGGCGGGCGTGCTGCTGGAAAAGCTGCACGCGGCAGGCGCGCAGCCGCCCGTGTTTGACATGATGGGCGAATGAGCGAGACGATCCAGCGGACCAAGCTCTACGAGGACGTGACCGAGCGCATGCTCGACCACATCCGCACGGAGACCTGGGCGCCCGGCACGAAGGTCCCGCCGGAGGTCGAGCTGGCAAAGCTCTTTGACGTCAGCCGCTGCACCATCCGCGAGGCCGTCAAGAGCCTGCAGATCGCGGGCTTCCTGCGCTCGCGCGCCGGCTCCGGCACGTTCGTGTCCGAGCGGGCGCCGACGCTGCTGCAGACGCAGGCGCTGGCCGGGATCATGGCCGACCCCGCTGCGCTGCGCGAGCTGGTGCAGGCGCGCTATATTCTCGAGCCACAGCTGGCGCAGATGGCCGCGCAGGCCGCGACGGAGGAGGAGATCCGCGGGCTGTTTGCCATCCTGGACCGCATGAAGCGCGGCCAGACCCGGTTCGAGCTCATGTCCGTCGGCCACCAGTTCCATCTGTCGCTGGCCCAGCTGGCGCACAACCGCGTCCTGTATGGATTCTATGTCTCCGCCGCGAGCCAGATGCGCAGCATGCGCGTGCTCGAGTCGCTGACGCTGGAGGTCTACCGCAGCGGCATCCACGAGCATGCAGCCATCGCCGAAGCCATCGCCCACCGCGACGGCGCGCTGGCCGCCCAGCGCATGCGCGAGCACCTGCAGAACGACTACGGTCCCTACCTCTCCGAGCTCACCGCGCCGCAGCCCTGAAAAACAAAAGACCCCCGCCGCAGCGTTTCAAACGCTGCGGCGGGGAATGTTTTTTGCAGCCGCGGCTCAGAGCGGGCGGCTCAGATAGACCATATCGCAGAGCGTCACGCCGCATTCCACGATGGGATGATCGTAGTTGTCCAGAAAGAAATTTTTGACGCGGTGGTGCTCCGTGAACCCGCAGCGCTGGTAAAACGGCACGGTCTGCGGGCTGTCACCCGTGCCGACGAGCATGGTGTGCCCCTTCCCGCGGTACTGCTCCATCACGTATTCGATCAGCGCCCGGCCGTACCCCTTGCCATGCAGCGCCGGGTCCGTCGCGATGTTCTTGATCTCGTAGACCCCGTCATCGACCTTGCAGACCACGCACTCGCCCACGACCTCCGGGTCCTTCGCAAGATACATCTCGCCCTTGCCCAAGTACCGGTCGATCATATCCTCCTGCTCATCGGCGAGCAGCAGCAGGGGAAGATAGTCCTTTTTGTTCCCCACGACCCGTTCAAATTCCATGTTATCCTCCAGAAATGCGCCATACGGCGCGTTTTTCTCAGTCTAACCCATCCCGCCCGATCTGTCAAGCCGTCCTTCTTTCGGAAAACGACTGCCGGTAGACTGGAAAAATCCGCCTCCAGAATACCAGTGCGTTTGCGATCAGCAGCGCGCCGGACAGGCACCGCACGGCCCACTCCGGGCACAGCAGGGCGATGCCGTTCATATCCCCGCCGCCGACCAGACCGCAAAGCGCGCTCAGATACAGCGGGTCGATCAGCAGCAGGATAAGGAATATGGAGATGATCCTTTTCAGTAGCTTCATTTATGTTCCTTTCTTCGTCCCAAATATCGAAAGACCCGGCGGCAGTATTCCCGGTAGGGCTCGCCGAAGGTGCTTGCCAGAAACCGCTCTTCCTGTAAAATCTGCAAATGCAGCATCATCATGGCGAACAGAGAAAAGCTGAGCGTCAGCAGGTTTCCGTACAGCAGCAGGACGCCGATGTACATGAGATCAAAGCCGAGGAACGCCGGGTTGCGGCTGAAACGGTAAATGCCGGTGGTGACCAGCTCCGTCTTGTCCTTGTCGGGGATCCCCGCGCGCCAGCTGTCCTTCATGCAAAGGACCGACAGCAGAAAGACGGCGTCGCCCAGCATCCCGATGCAGAAGCCGGTGAACCGCGCGTTCGCGTGAAGGTGGCTCCAGCCGAAAGCGATGGAGAGCAGCTGCGCAATGGGCGCGCCCAGCGTGGCCATGCTCATCAGCACCTCGACGGTGTGGATGTCTTTTTCCCTTCTGCGTCCGATCTGCCGGGTCTGGATGCCGCGCCGCTTCTGCGCGAGCATCTTGGCAAAATAAATGCCGTAGAACACCGCCAGCACGAGCAGCGCCAGCGCCGCACAGGGGAGCTTGTCCTCCCATGGAACTTTCATGCGTCCTCCGTCCTTTCCGCCGCCTGCGCCGTCCAGACCGGCAGACCCCAGTGCTCGAAGTCCCACGGCTCCATATAGGCGCTGCACTCGTAGTCGATGTAGTAAAGCGTCCCGTCCCGCGGGACGAAATTGGTGGGGTAGTAGTCGATGTTCAGCCCCCCGCCGGGTACAAACGTGCGCACATGGCCTGCACCTGCGCGACCCAGCTGGGATCCGGCTGCCCCGCTTTGAGCAGCTCCGCGACGGTCGGCCCGGCGATGTATTCCTTTAAAATGCGCTCCTGCTGCACATCCGCCGCCAGCAGCTCCAGCATGGGGATGCCGAGCGTTCGCAGTGTCTTATAGTCGCGCAGCTCCGACTGCAGCTTGTCGCCGAAGGTATAGTAGTCGCACGGCTCGTGGTGGATCTGCTTCAGCACATACTGCGCCCTCCCATCCGTCACCAGATAGGAATATCCGCCCTTTCCCTTCCCGAGCAGCCGGAGCACAGTGTATTTCGTATCGTTTACAGTCAAGATATCACACGGCATGGCCCCGCGGCCCTCCTTTCTGCGTGTTTCGGTCCGGCATGGATCATTGCGCGGCCGAAGGCAGCGTCTGCATCAGCGCGAAAAAGTGCTGCGCTTCGCCGGTGCTGAAATACGCGTACCACGCTTCGAGCGTATCGGGCCGGAAAACACCCAGACGCCCGATGATCTGTTTTGCCCACAGCAGCGCGCCCGTGCCGCCCGCGGTGATCAGATTCCCGTCCGCGACAGACGGGGCGTCCACAAAATACGGCTGTCCCTTGTAGCCGGGGCAGAACATCTCCAGGAAACCGGCGCCGTTGCTCGTGTGCGGCCGATTGTCAAGCAGGCCCGCACGCGCCAGCGCGGCCGTCGCTCCGCAGATCGCGCCTACCGTGCCTCCAGCGGAGAGCAGCGCGGCCGCTTTCCTGATCACGGCGCTGTGCTTCGAATCGTCCCAGGTGTTCCCGCCCGGCAGCAGCAGGACGGTTTCTTCGCTGACCGCGATATCATCGACCACGCAGTCCGGCAGGATCGTCAGCCCGCCCATGCTTGTGACCGGTTCCTTGGAGATGCCAACTGTTTTGAGCGATACCTTCGGTGCGTCCTGCTTGAAAAAACGGCCGGAATGCAGCTCTGCGGTCACATGCCCGATCTCCCAATCGGCCATCGTATCGTGCGTATAGACATAGATCGTAATCATAAATACCCTCTGTTCACATGTTTTTGTTTCTACAAACGGGCAATTTTCCGGACGGTATTCGCCGTCCGGATCGTCAGCTTCGGGGCGACCTCCGCGCTGGCCGTTTTCGGCCACCAGTTCGTTTTCTGATACTTCTTCCGGTCGAAGGACCAGAACACAGCGGACCCGTAGTCCCGGATCTACTCCAGGCCCTCCTTCGGCGCGCCGATCTCGCGATAGACGTCCTGGAAAGAAGCGGGTGGCAGGATGAAAATGAGGTTATCGTAGACCTCCGGATCCTCCGTTCCCCACCAATCCGGCGCGTGCCGCAGGGTGTCTGCAAGCTCCTCCTGCGGCAGGACGAAAACAGGGATCTCCAAGCCGAACCGACGTTGGATCATGCCCTCGATCTGCCCGGTCAGCGCCGCGGGCTCCGTTTCCTCGCTGGAAAAGACCACGTTCCCGCTGTTCAGCCAGGTCCGGACGTCCGAAAACCCGAGCGATTCAAAACCCAGCTTCAGTTCCGCCATCGGCACCTTGTTCTTCCCGCTGATGTTCATGCCCCGCAGCAGGGCGATATACCGCCGCATCTACTTTCCCTCGCGCAGCCGCCGCAGGTTGTCCAGCACGAACGGACTGTTCGCGGCGATGCGCCCCAGCGTCGGGCAGCTGTCCATCTGCCCGCAGTCCGCGCAGGTATCAAGGCTCTTTTCCCTCACGCAATGATGGACCGGACAGAGCTTGTCGCAGAACGGCGTCTTGGCTCCGTCTATGCGGCAGCCGGTGCAGTGGATCATCTCCGGGGTGATCGGCACCCCGTTGAGCTTCGTCCACAGGGCGGCGGTCTTCTCCCGCAGGGCGTTATCGTTCGTGAGCGTTGCAATTCTGGCATCGCATTTTTCGCAGTCCAGTCCGCAGCAGCCGGTCAGTTGGTTTTTGCGTTTGCAGTTCATTTCCATCTTCCACCCCGTATTTCATCGTCGTCCGATCAGAGTTTTTCCTGACCGCAAGACAGTCATTGACATGCTCAAAGGCTTTCAGATCTGCTCCGGCCCTGTCGATGATGTCCCTTTGGATATCATCCGGCGTCAGCAGCTCGTAGATCAGAAAGCCGTGCTTTTCCAGCAGTTTTTCGAGCGCTCCGCAGGAAAACGCCGGTTTCATCGGCTCGCCGTCAAGGATATCGCTCTGCACAGCGGCATATTCTTCATCCGTCATCAGCGCTCTGGCAAGATGATCCGCGAAAACCGGATGTTCTTCATGTTCCGCATGAAACGTCCGTCCGAACGAACTCATCAGGGCGGTAATACTGGCTTTGTGCTCCATTCCCGCTTACCTCCGTTACAGCGCTTTCGTATAATAATGCCGTTTTTCGGTGTACGGATAGTCCTCGAGGGTAAAAACCTCCCGGTATCCATGCTTTTCGTAAAATGCGGGCGCCTGAAAGGAAAAGGTGTCCACAAACGCGTATTTGCAGCCGCGCTGCCGGAACTCGAAATTGACCTGTTTCCGGATGCACTGCGCCTGGATGCCCAGCACCCAGCTGTAGTCCAGCGGCCGTGCCTCCCGGTCCGACTCTCCGCCGACCACGACCAGCTCCACGCTGTCCAGATATGGCTCCAGATCCACGCGTTCAATGAGCGGCTGCGCGGTGATACACTTGTGCTTGATGGGCAGCGAGCGCAATACAGACAGCTTTTTGTCCGCATTGCGCTGGTTCTCGATCGTGCAGCACACGACCACGTTTTCGTAGCCGTCGCCCCAGTCCGCCGGGGCGCACTGCGCAAAGCGCTCGATGCGCTTGGTCAGAAAAAGGAAGGTGCATCATGTTTCCTTTCTTTTTCATTCGTCCGCGTCCTTCCGGTTCCTTGGGATGCACGAGCCGATGGCCAGGCCGAGCAGCATGCCGAGAGAAAGGCCGACACCGGTGTTGTTGCCGAGCGCGGTCCCGAGGGCCGTGCCGAAGCACATGCCGAGGCACATGCCCTCAAGCCCGTAGTTGCTGTCCTGCTTCTCGCCCTTTTTGATCTTCACCGCGCCGCGGACAGCCAGGATCGCCACGGCCAGCCCCATCGCCACCCAGGGCGCAGCCGACCGGATAAAATCAAGAATATCGTTTATGTTTCGTTCCTCTTATGTAGGTTCAGTCTGTTTTTTTCAGAAGATTCATCAAAATATAGATCCCGATCAGCACGGCTACGCTCCCGGCCATCACGCCGGTCATCGCTCCGATGCTGACCTTGCTGCCAAAGAAATAGAGATTGCAGTCGATGGAGTCCTTGACATGCTCCACGACTTCCGCCGGGAAGCCGGTCCGCGTCATCTCCGCATACACCCCGCGCAGCGCGTGGTTGCGGAACAGCGCCGTCCCATATGTGCCGGGGAGGAAGGACAGGACCCTCTGCAGTCCCTCGCCAAAGTTGGAAATGGGCATGTATGCGCCGCAGAGAAAGCCGTAGCCCGCGCTGACGATGGTCCCCACCGCCGACGCCTGCCCGTTCGTCGTGAGATTGCAGTTGACGATGGAAGACAGCGCCGTGCCGAACAGCGACAGGAGCAGCACGTCCAGCCCGAGCAGCAGCACGTCCGCGGCCGACAGATACCACCCCGTCACAGCCAGATACCCGAGGCAGACCGCCAGCGCCGCGTAGCAGATCAGCAGCGTCGACAGCGCGCTCGCCGCAAAATAGCCGAGCGCCAGCGTCGATCGCCTGACCGGGGTCATGGTCAGATCCCGCCGGGCCCCGCTGATCCTGTCCTGCACCATCAGCAGATTGGAGCAGAACGCCACCGTCACGCAGCACACCGCCAGCAGCGACGAGACGAGCTACCCGCCCACCGTGCCGTCGATCAGCGCCGCATCCACCGCGAAGCCCGCGGGCATGGCGGCGGCAAAGGAATCCCGGTAGACCTTGGCCAGAAACGTCGCATACAGCACCAGCAGAATGACCGGCGTGATGAGCGAGGTAAAGAACATCCCCTTGTCCTTGAAGAATAATTTGCAGTTGCGCCGGATCAGCGCGCCAAGTCCGGTCATACCTCCGCACCTCCATGCAGCTTCTTGCCCGTCGCGGCTAAGAAGACGTCGTCCATATTTCCTTTGGTGATCTCATAGTCCGTGAACAGCGCGGGCTGCGCCAAAATCAGCTTCGTCGCCTCGCCGGTGTTTTCCACCTCGATGCGCCAGCCGCCCTGCACCGGGGCATACCTGTGCCCGAGCGCCCGGACGGCGGCCTCTTCCACGCCGTACAGCGTGATGTGATCTCCAGCATAGGTGTTTTTCAGTGCCAGCGGCGTGCCCTCGCCGACGACCCGGCCGCTGTCCAGCAGGATCACGTAGTCGGCGTCCGCGGCCTCCTCCATATAGTGCGTGGTCAGAAAGACCGTCAGCTTTTCTTTCCGTCGCAGCTCCGTCACCACGTCCCACAGCAGCCTCCGCGTCTGCGGGTCCAGACCAGTGGTCGGCTCGTCGAAGATCAGGATTTTCGGGCGGTGGAGCAGGGCGCGCGCAATGTCGATGCGCCTGCGCTGCCCGCCGGAGAGTCTGCCGACCGGGCGGTCCAGAATGTCCCCGAAGTCCAGCAGCTGCGCGAGCTCCGCCAGCCGCTTCGCGAATGCCGCGCCCCGGATGCCGTAGAGCGCGGCCCGGCTCTGCAGGTTGTCCCGCACGCTCAGCGCCCCGTCCAGTACGGAATTCTGAAACACCACGCCAAGCTCGCGCCGGACCCGGTCCGGGTCGCGGTCCGGATCCGCGCCGTCAATTTCCACGCTGCCGCCATCCTTGGCCAGCTGGCCGCACAGGATGTTGATGGTGGTGGATTTGCCCGCGCCGTTGACGCCGAGGAAGGCGAACAGCTCTCCCTCCTTCACGCGGAAGCTCAGGTCCTGTACCGCCTGTACCTCCCCAAAGCGCTTGCTCAGGTGATCAATCCTGATGATGTCATGCATATATTTCCAGCTCCTCCTTTTTCTGTGCGAGTCTCAGCGCACGGACGGACCATGCAGCTTCTTTCCCATCTCGATCCGGACCTCGTGCCGCTCCGGGTCGGTGTTGGAGTAGGCGTAGAGATCAAAGCCGATGACCGAGAACCCTTTCTTCCGGTAAAACGCGATCGCCGCCTCATTGCACGACTGCGTCTCCAGTACGATCATCCGCGCGCCGGAGGCCGCCGCCTCGCGCTCGATGGCCTCCATCAGCAGTCGGCCGGTCCCTTTGCCGCGCGCGGCGCTGTCAAAGATGCAGATGTTGCTGATCCGGAACCGGTTGTTCCAGCTCTCGATAGACCCTTCTGCGAATCCGACCAGCCGATCGCCGTCAAACGCGCCGAAAGCCGCCGGGGCCTCCAGCCATTCCCCGAAAAACACGTCGTCGAACGACCGCCCGACCGGCGCCGGGAATAACCGGTAGTCCTGCCGGAATCCCTGCTCGGACGCGCAGATCTCATAATAGCCCTTTGTCTGGTAGCGGGCGGTAAATTTTCTGCCCGCGTAGTCCTTCTGATTCAATCGCCGGATCTCCATATCCCATTCCTCCCTGCAGCTCCAGCCCATTCTCGTCTCCGGAAGCGCCGAAAACGCCAAAAAACGCAGTGCACGGCCCGCATTCTGCGGCCTGCACTGCGTCTGAGCGTCTGGCATCCTGCCCGTATTCCTCTGTAAGCACCGTCCGCCGTCCCCGGCCTCCCGGCACTCACCAAATTTGTACCAGCTATCATACAGCAATTCCCCGCGCCTGTCAATAGGAAAGCGACACATACGGCGCAGAGATGTTCTCGCCTATTCCGCGAACGGTTTGCCTTTCAGGACGGTCTGGCGCATGAAGCGGAAGGTGGCGGGTTCGCCTTGCTCGGCGAGCATGGTGAGCAGGAAGCGCAGGCGCTTCATCGTGTTCGGGTGGACGAGGCGCGATTCCTGCGCGCGGTCGAGATACTGCAGAGCGGAGGCGTCGGTATAGGCCGCGCCCTGATACGTCTTGCAGGCCGCGATCCGGTCGGCGACCATCTCACACAGATACCGGACCGGCATGTCGACCGGCTCATACGTCCGCGTGACGGGACTCAGGTCCGTCCAGTATTCAAAATGATGCCGGTTGCGCCCCTTGTGGTGCATCCAGGCCAGAGAATAGCCGTTGGCCTCGCGCTCGGCCGTGTTGGGGCTGCGGCTGCCCTGAAAATACCGCACGCCCGCGAAAAACTCGGTAGGGGAGTACTTGGAAAGGTCGTGCGTCAGCCCCTGCCAGATCAGCCCCATCCGGAAGCAGCCGCGCATGACCAGATGCCGGTGGTGCGTGATGGTCTTCAGATGTCCCCAGAATTTGTTCATAGCTGCCGCCTCCTGTTTTCTTATCCCATTATACGATAAAACCTGTCAGGATGCAACGCGGCAAAAAATTCGTTAAAGCCTATTGACAAACTAGGAATTATATGCTAGGATACAGCCATCCAATGAAGAACACCAACCTACCGAGTTGGTTCTACAAAGAAGAGAGGGTGAGCGCATGATCCGGAATCTCCCGACGCGCGCCGCATTCCGATGTCGAATGTGACCGCTGGACCGTCCAAATTTCACATCACATTCTGACAAATAAAAAGGAGATCATCATTATGTCTAAGATTTATACTTCCGCAGATCAGCTCATCGGCAAGACCCCGCTGCTCGAGCTCGCGCATATCGAAAAAGACCTGGACCTCAAGGCGAAGATCCTCGCCAAGCTCGAATACTTCAACCCCGCCGGCTCCGTTAAGGACCGCATCGCAAAGAAAATGATCGACGACGCCGAGGCCTCCGGCAAGCTCAAGCCCGGCTCCGTCATCATTGAGCCCACCTCCGGCAATACCGGCATCGGTCTGGCCTCCGTCGCCGCCGCCCGCGGTTACCGCATCATCATCGTCATGCCTGAGACCATGTCCGTCGAGCGCCGCCAGCTCATGAAGGCCTACGGCGCCGAGCTCGTCCTGACCGAAGGCGCCAAGGGCATGAAGGGCGCCATCGCCAAGGCCGACGAGCTGGCCGCGCAGATCCCGAACAGCTTCGTCCCCGGCCAGTTTGTCAACCCGTCGAACCCCAAGGCCCATTTTGAGACCACCGGCCCCGAGATCTATGAAGATACCGACGGCAAGGTCGACTACTTCGTCGCCGGCGTCGGCACCGGCGGCACCATCACCGGCGTCGGCAGCTATCTCAAGACACGCAACCCGTCCGTCAAGGTCGTCGCCGTCGAGCCGGAAAGCTCCCCGGTCCTGTCCAGGGGCGTTTCGGGCGCACATAAGATCCAGGGCATCGGCGCGGGCTTCGTCCCCGATGTGCTCGACACCAGGATCTATGACGAGATCCTTTCCATCTCCAATGAAGACGCCTTTGCCGCCGGCAAGCTCGTCGGCAGAAAAGAGGGCGTGCTGGTCGGCATCTCCTCCGGCGCGGCCCTGCATGCCGCCGTGGAGTTGGCCAAGCGCCCGGAGAACGCGGGCAAGACCATCGTCGTCCTCTTCCCGGATACCGGCGACCGTTACCTCTCCACCCCGCTGTTCGCGGACTGACCGTACACAAAACGCGCGGGGCACTCGCCCCGCGCTTTCTTTTTCCGATAAAATATGCTATACTGATCTCAAACTTCTTTCAGGAGGCGTGTCAATATGATCCCGACCAAGGAGCAGGCGTGGGACCTGCTGTGTGAATATAATGAGGGCGAATTCCACCGCCTGCACGCGCGCATCGTGGGCGACGTCATGCGGTATTTTGCCGTCCAGCTCGGCTATGCCGACGAGGCGGACTTCTGGCAGACCGTCGGCATCCTGCACGATCTCGATTTTGAGCAGTATCCCGACCAGCACTGCACGAAGGAGGCGGAGATCCTGCGGGAAAAGGGCGTCGACGAGCGCCTGGTCCACGCGGTCGTGAGTCACGGCTATCTGCTGACCGTCGACGTGCAGCCCGAGCACCAGATGGAGAAGGTCCTCTACGCCACGGACGAGCTCACGGGCCTCATCGGCGCCGTCGTGCGGATGCTGCCGACGAAGAGTGTGCAGGATCTGCAGCTCAAGTCCCTCAAGAAAAAGTTCAAGGATAAGAAATTTGCCGCCGGCTGCTCGCGCGAGGTCATCGAGCGCGGCGCGGACATGCTCGGCTGGACGCTCGACGAACTCATGGAACAGACGATCGCCGCCATGCAGGCGTCTCCGGCTGCCAATGGGAACTGAGAAGGTGCTCGTCGCCATGTCCGGCGGCGTGGATTCCAGCGTGGCGGCAAAGCTTCTGACCGACGCGGGCTACGACTGCGTCGGCTGCATGATGAAGCTCTATGACAACGAGGACGCGGGCATCCCCAAGGGCCATACCTGCTGCTCGCTCGACGACGCGGAGGACGCCAGGAGCGTTGCCCGCCGTCTGGGCTTCCCGTTTTATGTTTTCAACCTCAAGGACAAATTCGCCGCCTGCGTCATCGACCGCTTCGTCGACGCCTACGAGCACGGCGTCACCCCCAACCCCTGCATCGACTGCAACCGCTATCTGAAATTCGACAAGCTCTTTGAGCGCGCCGATATCCTGGGCTGCCGCTATATCGCCACCGGCCACTACGCCCGCGTCGAGCGGGCAGGGGAGAAGTACGTCCTCAAAAAGGCCCTCGACGAGACCAAGGACCAGAGCTACGTCCTCTACGACCTGACGCAGGAGAAGCTCGCCCGCGTCAAATTCCTCCTCGGCACCTTCCGCAAGACCGACGCGCGGGAGATCGCCGCCGAAGCCGGCCTCTGCAACGCCCGCAAGCACGACAGCCAGGATATCTGCTTTGTCCCCGACGGCGACTACGCGAAGATCATCGCCGCGCGCACTGGCAAGGAACCCCAGCCCGGCCCGTTTCTGGACCTGAACGGCAATGTCGTCGGCACGCACCGTGGCATCATCCACTATACCGTCGGCCAGCGCCGCGGCCTGCGCATGCCCTCGGACGGGAAGATCTATGTTGTCAGGATCCTGCCGGAGCAAAACGCCGTCGTCGTCGGCCCGGACTCGGCCCTCTACACGAACGAATGCTTCGTGGCGAACATGCACTGGATCTCCGGCGAGGCCCCGGCCTTCCCGTACCGCTGCAGCGCCAAGACGCGCTATCGCCAGCCCGAGCGCCCCTGTACCGTCTACCCCGCCGGGCAGAGCGGCGTCCGCCTCGTCTTCGACGAGCCGCTGCGCGCCATCACCCCCGGCCAGTCGGCCGTGCTCTATGACGGCGATACCGTCCTCGGCGGCGGCATCATCGCAAGGGAGGCGGCAGAATGCTGATCTCCTCCCGCGGCCGCTACGCCCTGCTCGTCATGATCGATCTGGCCGGACACCGCGGCGGTCTTGTCCCCGGCCGCCAGATCGCCGAGCGGCTGGAGCTGTCGCAGAAATATCTCGAGCGCATTCTGCGCACGCTTGCCGAGGCCGGGCTGATCGAGGGCTCGCACGGCAAGGGCGGCGGCTACCGTCTCCTGCGCAGCCCCGCGGACTATACCGCGGGCGAGATCCTGCGCGCGGCGGAGGGTACGCTCGCCTGCCTCGGCGAGGACGTGCAGCTGACCCCGGCGGAGACCGCCTCCGGCGTTTCCGAGGTCTACCGCCGCCTTGACGCGCAGATTCGCGCCGCCCTCGACGCCGTCACGCTCTCCAGCCTGACCGCCGCCGACGCCGGCGATGAATACGTGATCTGAAAAACGCAGCCCCCGGCTGCGTTTTTTCGCGTGCCTGCCCCGCCGCAGCGGGCCAAAGGCTTCCTCTATGAGGGGAAGCTGTCGCCGGAGGCGACTGATGAGGTGGACAGCGCCTCGTAAATGCAGCTGCCCCCACCTCATCCGTCACGGCTATCGCCGTGCCACCTTCCCCTCATAGGGGTAGGCAATGGGGCGCGCCGCACCCAAGGCTCCCCTCCCAGGGGAGCTGTCAGCCGCAGGCTGACTGAGAGGTTGCTGCAAATTTGGTAGAACCTCTCCGTCCCGGCTCCGCCGGGCCACCTCCCCTGAAAGGGGAGGCTTCCAGCGAACGCTTCTTAACAGTCCCTTAACGCGACGAAAACTTTCCTTTATGCTATGATAAAATGGGTGAAGATCTTATGGGAAATACACAGACCAAAAAAGAACCGAAGTCCCTCCGGGCGCGGCTGCGGCAGCTGTTCCCGTTTTCGTGGCGGGATCTTGGCGTGAGCCTCGGCTTTCTCGGCCTGGCGGCCATCCTCTGCGCGCTGCTGCGGATGATCGACTCGTCCGACGTCTTCGTCGCTCTGATCTTTGAGTGCGCGGTCGTCCTCGTCTCCCGCTTTACCGACGGCTACCTGTTCGGCCTGCTGGCCTCATTCCTCGGCGTCTTCGGCGTCAACTGGATCTTTACCTACCCCTACATGCAGCTGAACTTCACCATCTCCGGCTACCCCTTGACGTTCCTCGTCATGCTGGCCGTCTCCGTCGTGGTCAGCGCGCTGACCACCCAGATCAAGCAGCAGGAAAAGCTCCGCGCCGAAGCCGAGAAGGAAAAAATGCGCGGCAATCTCCTGCGCGCCGTCTCCCACGACATCCGCACGCCCCTGACCGCCATCGTCGGCGGCATCGACGCGATCCTCGAAAACGGCGAAAAGCTCTCGCCCGAGACCCGCACGAGCCTGCTCGAAAACATGCGCGACGAATCCAACTGGCTCATCGGCGTGGTCGAAAACCTGCTCTCCGTCACGCGCATGTCCGGCGCGTCGAACATCAAAAAGGAGCTCGAGGCCGGCGAAGAGGTCCTCGGCGCCGCGGCCATGAAATTCCAGCGCCATTACCCCGCCACCCGCGTCGAGATCTCCGCCCCCGACACCCTCCTGATGATCCCCATGGACATCATCCTGATCGAGCAGGTCCTCATCAACCTCATGGAAAACGCCGTCCAGCACGGCAAGACCACCACGCAGATCTCCCTGCGCCTGACGCGCCGCGACGATCTCGCCGTCTTCGAGGTCTCCGACGACGGGCAGGGGATCGCCCCCGCCCTGCTCCCGCACCTGTTCGACGGCTATCTCACCCGCGACCAGGAGGCCATCTCCGACAAGCGCCGCAACATGGGCATCGGCCTTTCCGTCTGCAAATCGATCGTCCAGGCCCACGGCGGCGCCATGCGCGCCAGCAACCGCCCCACCGGCGGCGCACTTCTGCAATTCACACTACCACTGGAGGAAACGAGCCATGAAGATCAAAGAAAAAGTACTCCTGATTGAGGACGAGCGCACCATCCGCGGCTTCATGCAGGCCATCCTCACCGCCAACGGCTACGACGTCCTCATGGCCGGCACCGGCGCGATGGCCAACACCATGATCTCCTCGCACTGTCCCGACCTCATCATCCTCGACCTCGGCCTGCCCGACATGGACGGCATGACCATCCTCCGCAGCGTCCGCGAATGGTCGAAGGTCCCCATCCTCGTCGTCTCCGCCCGCAGCCACGAGCGCGATAAGGTCGAGGCCCTCGACGCCGGCGCCGACGACTACCTCACCAAGCCCTTCGGCACCGAGGAGCTCCTCGCGCGCATCCGCGCCGCCATCCGCCACACCCGCACGCCCGACGGCGCAGCCGCCGTCGCCAATTCCGGCGTCTTCACCGCGGGCGACCTCACCATCGACTACGGCAAGCACCGCGTCTACATCGCCGGCCGCGACGCCGGCCTCACCCAGAACGAGTACAAGCTCGTCGCCCTCCTCGGCCTGCACGCGGGCAAAGTCCTGACCTACGACTACCTCATCAAAGAGCTCTGGGGCCCCAGCGCCCGCAGCGACAACCAGATCCTCCGCGTCAACATGGCCAACATCCGCCGCAAGATCGAAAAAAACCCCGCCCAGCCCGCCTACATCTTCACCGAATCCGGCGTCGGCTACCGCATGATCGAAGGCGATTAAAAACAGGCGGCCCCGCCCGGGCCGCCTGTAAATTTTTTCACCATTCCTGAAAAAATTCATAAATCTTGTGAACCTATTGCATTTTTTCCCCAAATGTGCTACCATGACCCATATACCATGAGAAATCAAAAAATGTTAAATTCCAGTAAAACTTCTTGCGCTTGACAGCCAACTGTGCTAGAATAAGCGCACAGATAGTATTTGCTACATCATCCGCCCCATGAACTGCCAAAAGAGGGTACCCTCTTTTTTTTCCTTCTGCAGGAACTGCAGAAGGAAAAAAAGAGGGTACTTTTTTTTTCCTTCTGCAGGAACTGCAGAAGGAAATTCCTGTAGGCCCCTTGGCTCCCCTTGCGAAGGGGAGCTGGCGCCGCAGCGCCTGAGAGGTCGCCCCGCCGCAGCGGCCAAAGGCTCCCCTCCCAGGGGCCGATTCCCCCTATCAGGGGGAAATGTCCCGAAGGGACAAAAGGGGTAGGGAGCTGTCGCCGCAGGCGACTGAGAGGTCGTCCCCCGATTGCACCCTTCCCCCTAAACCCCGGCCCCCCGGCCGTTGCACATAGAAAAACGAAAGAAGAAAACAAAAAAATTGAACCATACATAAGGAGAGAAGAAAAAATGATGAAACGAATCATAGCCCTGTTGTTGGCGCTGATCCTGACCGTCGGCCTGCTCCCGACGGTAGCGCTGGCTGCCGACGCACAGCCTGACGTCCAGGTCAGCAAGAGCGACGATAACTTGAATCTCGTCAAGACGATCAAGAAAGCTGGGGAGAACTATACGGTCACCCTTGAATCTTGGGCGACGGGTGCAGTCACAACGGAAACGACTCCTATGCCGTTGGATATCATTCTCGTCCTAGATGAATCCGGATCGATGTCGGAGACATTCAGTTCTAAGCAGGGAACATATTATGAGGAAATAAAATATTATCGGACGAACCAAAACTATTATAAGTGGTCGAAAGAGAAAGACGGTATCTGGTATAAAGATACTGACAATAATTATTATAAGGTGACAGTACAGCGCGAGCAAGTTGAAGATTTTTTCAGCTGGCACTACAAGTTCACCTATACCTACAGCAAGAACGGCACGGCCATGACGATTGGGTCTTCCGAGCGTAAAAATACGAATCCGGGATATACCTTCTATCGTCAGTACACTGGTAACGTCAATATCACCAAGAGAGAAGCATTAGTTGAGGCGGCTACCAATTTTGCAGACTCGGTCTATAAAGAAGCAATGAAAGCAAATGGCCCCGATCACCGCATTGCGGTAGTAACTTATTCCGGGGATGCATCAATCAAGACTGGTACAAGTGCGAGCAATGCCTTGGTTAGCGTGAAAACCGGACTGAGCACAATTAAAAGCGCGATTAACGGTCTGGAGACCGATGGCGGCACTTATATCAACAAAGGCATTCGGAAAGCAAACAGTATTTTTGAAAAAAATCCCATTGCCGAAGAAGGTAAGCGCGCTCGTGTTATGATCGTTTTCACCGATGGCGCGCCGGGACGCAATGGCATCTGGTGCAAAGATAGTCGGAATTATGATACGCATGAGATAGCACAAGCAGCTATAAAGGAAGCAAATACGGCGGAACAAACCTATAAAGCGACTGTCTATACGATTGGCATCTTCCAGGGAGCAAACGTTGGGAATCCGAAGAGTCTTCCTACATATACAACTGATGTAAAGGCTTCTGGCGGGGACTATTGGGACGATAACGAAAAAGCAAAGGCAACGGCCAACTCTAACCGCTTTATGCACCTTGTCTCCTCGAACTATCCGGACGCAACGAGCATGACGAGCACGGGCAACTACAATGCAAAGCTCGAAGAAGACGATAACAACACCTATTACCTTGCCGCAGCAAGCGCGGGCGAACTGAGCGACGTCTTCACCGCAATCAGCAGCTCCATCAAGACCGATACCACCGAGCTGAATGAGACCGCGACCATCATCGACAACATCCCCGGCAACTTCACGATTCCGGTCGAAGCACAGGGAATCAAGGTCTATACCGCCAAATGCGCAGGCAAAACAGGCGAGACGCTGTCTTGGAAAGAAAGACAGGCTTCCAATCTGAAGCCGACGACGACCACCAATACAACTACCGGTGTGAAGAGTGTTTCTGTTACTGGTTTTGACTATTCCGATGAATGGTGCGGCCTCGATGAGAACAATCAGCCGCATGGCAGCAAGCTCATCATCGAGTTTACCATTTCCCACAACAACTACGGCGGCACCCAGCCCACCAACGCCGGTGCCAGCATCAAGGATAAAGAAAACAAGGACGTTATCACGGTTGATAACCCCTCCGTCCCGGTCACGATTACCGAGCCGAGCATCACCGGCGCATCTGAAAACAAAATCTACGACGGCGAAGGCATCAATGTCATTGCAAACATCAAGGCAGCAGCCGACACACTTGTAACCGGTGCAAATATGGGCAAAAACCAGTTTGTTACCATTACTGTTGCGGTAAAAGTTGATAAAGACACGACCTATACCTATACGATTCCTGCCGGTGAAGAGTTTGGCTCTTGGGGCACGACGACTCCCACGCTGACCACGGGCAAGGACGTGAACACGTACGAGTATGATCTGACCATCACTTACAAAGATGCAACTCTGAAAACTGATACAACAACACCCGCGGAGCCGAAAACTGCGTCCGCAAAAGCAACCTACACCATCACCCCGGCGCAGGTCACGCTGACCTCTGAGACTGCCAGCAAGGACTATGACGGCACCGCACTGACCAAGCCGGAAGTTACTGTTGGCGGCGCAGGTGCGACTGTCTTCAAGAATGAAGTCACCGACATCAAGGCCAACGGCTCAGTCATTGACCCCGGCCCTGCAGTTACCAATGCCATCACCTATACGCCGGGCGCAAACTTCAAGGCAACCAACTACAATATCTCCAAGTCGGAAGGCAAGCTGTCGATCAACGACATTGCAGGCCCCACCAATTTGCCGAAAGTCAACGTGTACTGCACTAACGGTGTAGCTAACCATCAGGAAAGCACTGGAAATACGCTGAAGAACAACACCTACACAAGCGTTGTAAGCAAGAACGCGGAAAACAAATACATCTGCACGATCACCCTGACGGACAAGAACAGCTACATTAGCGACTACAATGCCTCCACTGGTGCAACGCATACGTCCGACACCACGAAAACCGACTTCACTAAGATCATCCTGCACTACGATACGGATGCGAAGGCATGGCCGACTCCTATTGTCAATTTCGCCCTCAACGTCAAGTGCGATACCCCGACCGTCAACGTCACCTACACATGGGATGGCCTCGATGAGAACGATTTTGACACAGTATATCCGGCCCCGACGAAACCCGACAATGCGACACCGAACAAGGGCAGCGACTATACCGTTGATCCTCGGTACGACAACAGTTCTATCGCAATCGGCAAGGACGGAGTCCGCTACAAGTTCAGCGGCTGGAGCTCCGCAACTTCCGGAATTGCTATCGAAGACGGCGAAATCAAGAATATCCAGACCGATGTGACCCTCACCGGCCACTGGACCAAGCTTGGCACCGGCACCTTCGACCTCAACGACAAGATCTTCAAGAGCTTCGAAAAGAAACAGGGAAGTAAAGATATTCCCGGAAGCGAATACACATTCGAAGCAACAGTGACCCGTCTGGATAAGGAGAACAATAATCAGAAGACCAACGAAGTGTACACTGGCACTGTGACTCTGAACGGCGCGACTGACGCGGCAGCTTTTGTGTTCAATAATCGGATCACGTTCCACACCGGCGACGAATACAGATTCCTTGTCGAAGAAACGCCGAATACAGTTACGACGCTGTCTTCTGACGAGCAGATTGATTATGACGATGCAGTGTATTATCTGTATGTTACCGTGTCTGACGATCTGAAGACGATCAATTATCGGTTTGAACATGTGCTCGTCATCACCAGTGCGGAAGAAGAACCCGCAGCTACTGAAAATCAGCCGATCACCTTCCACAACTATTACTACGCAGCAAAAGATCCCGGCACGTACGACATCAATTTCAGCGACCTTGTTTTCAAGGTACTGACGAAGACTGGCGACCGCTCGTTCAACGGCGCAGAATTTACTGCAAACGTCGATGGCTGGCGTGTGCACGAGATTGAGATTGCTATGGTGCGCGCTAGCGCCGGATTCGGCTTTGAACCCTTGAATTCTGTCTCTCTGAAAGCCGCGTTCCCGGCCGATATTACCTTTGAAGTAGACGGCAAAGCCTATCGGGGCTTCACGGGCGATACGCTTACCGTCACGGCAGGCAGATATCTGTTCCTGATCGACGAGATCAACGACGGCCAGACGAACATCACCTACGATGAAAGCAAATACTGGCTTAATTTGGGATTTGTGGAGAACGCGGAAGGTGAAGTTTCGCTCGTTGGCCAGCGCGTAAGAAAGTTCGTTGATGGCGATACCTACGAGACAGTGCTGGCACTCGAGGATAGCGAATGGATGATTGTTGACACTTCCATTTCCCCGGTCTACTTCGAAAACACCATCGACACCGGCAAGGACGACTACTATCCCATCATCATCCCCACCATCATCAACAAGGACACCGGGATGCTGAACAAGACCGACCACTTCGCTTACGTCATCGGCTATCCGGACGGCACCGTCCATCCCAACGGCCAGATCACCCGTGCCGAAGTCGCCACCATCTTCTTCCGCCTCCTGCGTGACGAAGTCCGCGACGGCGCCTTCACCACCTCCAACACCTACTCCGACGTTGCCTACGGCAAGTGGTACAACAACCCCATCTCCACCATGTCCGCCCTCGGCATCATCACCGGCTACCCCGACGGCACCTTCAAGCCCAACAAGCCCATCACCCGTGCCGAGTTCGCCGCCATCGCCGCCCGCTTTGACGAGACCCAGTCCGGCAAGTCCGCCACCTTCTCCGACGTCATCGGCCACTGGGCCGCCAAGGAGATCGGCATCGCCTACTACAACGACTGGATCAAGGGCTACCCCGACGGCACCTTCAAGCCCGACCAGAACATCACCCGCGCCGAAGCCATGACCCTCATCAACCGTGTCCTTGAGCGCAAGCCCGAATCCCCGGCCGACCTGCTCACTGACATGAACAAGTGGACCGACAACATGGATACCTCCAAGTGGTACTACCTCGACGTCCAGGAAGCCACCAACAGCCACGGCTACACCCGCAAGACCTTCAACTACGAGCTCTGGCGCCAGATGCTCCCCGACCCCGACTGGTCCCGCTACGAACGCTGACCCAATCCAAAGCCCCCGGGCATCCGCCCGGGGGGCTTTCCCCATAAAAAAGCCTTCCCTACCAGGGAAGGCTTTTTGGTGTAGGGGATCACCCCACCTGATTCACGATCCCCACGAACAGCGGCAGGCCGTCGGCGCCGGTGATGGCGAAGAGGAACGGCTCGTCGAGCGTGAACTCCACGATCTCCTCCGGCGGCATCGCGGCAGTCTCGCAGACCGAGAGGATGGTGTACGCCGCGGCCTCGCAGCCGTCCTCGTCGATCTTCACGCGCGCCGCGTGCTTGGCCTCGGTCAGGGCCAGCGGCAGCTGGTTCGCGGTCGTGAGCGGCGTGAAATCCGCCGCGCCGGGCGTCTGCACATCCGTCATGCCGAGCTGCGCCAGCGCGTCCAGCAGGTCCAGATCCGATGAAACGTCAAACTTCGGCAGGCTGAGGTCGACCTCGGCCTGCTGCGTCTGCGACCAGCCGCCGTTTGCCAGCAGGAAGCCCACCGCGTCCTCACTTTGCAGCAGATCTTCCGGCGTCACGCCCGCGTCCGGCTTCAAAAGCCACATCGACCCGCTGCTGCGCAGCGGAAGCTCCGTCGCCATGAACCCGTCGCCGTAGTACACTGTCCCGGACCGGCTGCTGTGCAGGAACGTCGCGGTCTCGTCGCCCGTGGGCGCGTGGAAGGTCTCCTGCGTGTTGTTGCCCTCGTAAAACTGGTCGCTCCACTGCGCGCTGTAGTAGATCGTCGACACCAGCGCCAGCACGGTCTCGGGCCGCAGCTGCACGCTGCCCGCCTGCTCGGTCAGCAGCCCGCCGGTGTTGTCGTTGAGCCAGCTCTGCAGCTGCTTGTTATAGTCCTCCGAGCCCATTTCCCCGGAAAAGGCCGAGGCGAAAAATTCCTCGCCCAGCTTTTTGAGCGTGTCCTCGTTATATTCGTACCCGTCCTGCAGCCAGATGGAGTTTGCGAGCAGGCTCGTGACCAGCCCGTCATCCCAGCTGTTCTCCTGCCAGAGCAGCGCGGCGCGTGTCTGCAGCTCATCCAGGGAATCCGCGCCCAGCGCGTCTAGGATCTGCCCCTGCGTCTGCCCGTCCGTCACCGCCGCCAGCATGGCGAGTGCCATGTAGACGTTCAGCGGCGAGCACACGCGGTTTTCATCTCCCGCGCCCTGCAGCAGCACCGGGATGCTGCTGGTGAACCAGCGTGCCACGTCGGCTGGATCCACCATGGTCTGCAGCTTCTCCTGCCAGGCTTCCAGCCAGGCATCATACGCTTTGTCGTAGGCGTCATAGTCGACCGTTCCGTTCTTGACATAGTCCGTTTCCTTCGGATACGGCACCGACGTCACCTCCGGCGGCACAGCCAGCTGCCCGTCGGCCATCGATGCCTCCGGCAGCGTGATGATGCCGCCCGTCTTCGCCGCGCACGCTGCCATCGATACCGCGCACGCCGCCGCCAACACGATCGCAAGAAGTTTTTTCATGTCTGTCGCTCCTTTTTCATTCAGAATTTGTAAGGTCAAGAGAAGGCACAGTCCAAAGGCTCCCCTTGCAGGGGAGCTGTCAGCCGCAGGCTGACGGAGAGGTCGTATCTTCCCGGCACAACCTCTCCGTCACGGCTTCGCCTCGCCACCTCCCCTGAGAGGGGAGGCAGGGGCATATGCCTCAACCAGTCCCTTCCTCTCTACAGACGCAGAAAAACAATAGAAGTTGCGCCCTCTGATTTTATTCAATTTGCCGACTTGCCTTTTTCCATGATTTGTGTAAAATACGAAGTAGAATGAAACCAAAAGGAGGCCGTTTTATGGCTGTCGATACGAAAAAATCTCTGCGCAATCAGGTCCTGTATTCCATCTACGTCCGCAATTACTCCAAAGAGGGCACCTTCGCCGCCGTGCAGGCCGACCTTGACCGCATCAAGGCCCTCGGCACGGATATCATCTGGCTGCTGCCTATCCATCCCACCGGCGAGAAAAACCGCAAGGGGAGCCTCGGCAGCCCATATGCCATCCGTGACTACCGCGCCGTCAACCCCGAGTTCGGCACGCTCGACGATTTCCGCCATCTGGTCGACGCCATCCACGCCCGCGGCATGAAGTGCATCATCGACGTCGTCTATAACCACACCTCGCCCGACTCCTGGCTGGCCGAAAACCACCCCGAATGGTTCTACCACAAGCCTGACGGCTCGCTCGGCAACCGCTTCGGCGACTGGTGGGACGTGGCGGATCTGGACTACAGCCACCCAGAGCTCTGGGACTACCAGATCGAAACGCTCAAGACCTGGGCGCGCCTCGTCGACGGCTTTCGCTGCGATGTCGCGCCGCTCGTCCCGCTGGAGTTCTGGAAGCGCGCCCACGCAGAGGTCGCGACCGTCCGTCCCGGCTGCTTCTGGCTGTGCGAATCGGTCGAGCGCGGCTTCCATGTCGCCGCCCGCGCGCAGGGCTTTGCGAGCCTGTCCGACGCCGAGCTCTATCAGGCGTTCGATGCCGCCTATGACTACGACGTCTACCCCTACTTCCGGGACTATCTCGAAGGCACCATCACCCTTGCACAGTACGCCGACCGGCTGGACGCCCAGGAATGGCTCTATCCTGACAACTATGTCAAGCTCCGCTTCCTTGAAAATCATGACCGCGCCCGCGCGGCCCACATCCTCCCGGAGGAGACCGTGCGCCGCAACTGGACGGCCTTCAACTACTTCCAGCGCGGCCTGACCCTCGTCTACGCCGGGCAGGAGGTCGACGATCCGCACGTGCCGTCCCTGTTTGACAAGGACCCGGTCCACTGGCAGACCGGCCGCGACCAGTCCGACTTCCTCATCCGTCTCGCCGCGATCAAGCGCGACCCCATCTTCGCCGAGGGTAGCTACACCCTCACGGCCCTGCCGCACGACGTGCTGCTGGCCGTCTATGAGCAGAATGGCCGCCGCGTTGCGGGTCTGTTCAGCCTCCGCGGCGCGTCTGCGCTCGTCCGCTTCCCGGCGCCGAACGGCGTTTACCATGACAGCATCACCGACCGCCCCGTCGAGATCTACGAAAACCAGCTCGCGACCGACGGCCAGCCGCTGATCCTGGAGCTCTGATCCGGATTTCCCGGAACAAACCGGAAAAATCAACGTCTAAATCCATATCAATGAATCAATGAAATGAAATGGAGGAACTTCTGATGAAGAAATTGTATAAAAGCAACAATCGTATGATCTGCGGCGTCTGCGCCGGCGTGGCCGAGTATTTCGGCATCGACCCGACGATCGTCCGCCTGATCTGGGCGGCCTTGGCCCTGAGCGGCACAGGCATTCTCCTGTATATCGTTGCCGCCATCGTCATGCCCGAAAACCTGGACGTGATGTAAGCGAGAAAAACAAACCCCGCCCGCTGCAAACGCAGCGGGCGGGGGATTTCTTTTCTCAGGGCAGCGTCCGGATGCAGTCTTTCAGGATCTGCATGAATTTCTCGCGGTCGAGGTGCAGGAGCACGAGGGCGTTCTGCACGCCGAATTTTTTGTCGCTCTGCAGGTCGGTGACGGTCTTGCCGAGCGTGACTGCGCCCTGCGTCTCGACGAACACGCCAGCCATCCGGCCTTCGAACAGCTCCGGGTGCGCCAGATACATCACGGGGCAGGAGTCATGCTGCGCCACGCCGGTGAGTCCGACGGTCTGGATCGTCTTCCACGCGCAGGCGAACAGCTCCTTGACGAGTCCGCCGCAGCGGTTGCCATATCCGGCCATCTCGTCCCAGTCCGCGGGGCGGAGCTCAGCCTGCATCGTCACATCCAGCCCGCACATGACGAGCGGTACGCCGGATTTGAACACGATCTGCGCCGCATCCGGGTCGTCGTAGATGTTGAACTCCGCCGCGGGCGTCACGTTGCCGCCGACGGCCGCGCCGCCCATCAGGGCGATGGAGTGCAGAAGTCCATGCAGGTCCGGATACTTGGTCAGCGCAATGGCCACGTTGGTCAGCGGGCCCGTGGCGACGAGCCGCAGCTCGCCCGGCATCCGCTTTGCCGCGGCGTACAGCGCGTCCCACGCGGGCGTCTGCTCCGGGGCCGTGTCGGGCAGGGGCAGCTGCACATTTCCGAGGCCGTTTTCGCCGTGGAACGCGCCCGCCACATGCGGCTCGCGCACGAGCGGCCGCTCCGCGCCGGGGTAGACGGGGTAGTCCGCCCCCAGCAGATGTACCACGCGCCGCGTGTTCGGGAACGTGTTGCACAGCAGGCTGTTGCCCGCCACGGCGGACAGGCCGATGATCTGCAGCTCCGGCAGCGCATGCGCCAGCATGATGGCGACGGTATCGTCCGTACCGGTGTCGCAGTCGATCCAGATGGGAATTTGTTTCGTTGTCATGCCTTTGCCTCCCCATAGAATCCGATGGCCTCGACCAGCAGATCCGCAAAGCGGCCGCGGTCCACGTCCATCAGCACGTCGGCGTTCGGCGCGTGGCCGGAGAAGCCGAGCAGATCGCCCACGGTCGTCCCGCGGCAGTATTCGCCGCCGGTCTCGACCTGGACATACATGGGCCGGATCGTGAAGATCTCCGGATGGATGAGCGCCATGACGGCGCACGGGTCATGCATCGGGGCCCCGGCGTAGCCGATGGACCGGTGGAACTTGTAGAAGAACTCCAGCCACTGCGCCACGATATCGCTCACCGGGTTGCCGAGCGCGCGCACGCGCGCAAAGTCCTCCGGCAGGATCAGCGCCTTTTCCGTCACGTCCAGCCCCGCCATCGTGATGGGGACGCCGGAGGTGAAGACGATCTTCGCCGCCTCCGGGTCGACCAGAATGTTGAATTCCGCGGCAGGGGTCCAGTTGCCGGTGGCGATGCCGCCGCCCATGAGGCTGATGCGGGCGATCTTGCCCTTCAGCTCCGGATGCGCCAGCAGCAGCGCCGCGACGTTCGTCTGCGGGCCGGTGGCGACGATGGTGACGGGCTCTTTGGCCTCGCGCAGGACCTTCGCCATCAGCTCCGGCGCGGGAAGGTGCGACGGGGCGAAGGACGGCTCCGGCAGCGCCGGGCCGTCGAGACCCGATTCGCCGTGGACCGAGGGCGCGTTCATCACGTCGTTCAGCAGCGGATGCGGGCAGCCCTTGCCGACCGGTGCGTCCAGCCCGATGAGCGTGCAGACGCGCAGGGCGTTGTAGGTGGTTTTTTCGATCGTCTGATTGCCGCAGCACGAGGTCACGGCGAGAATGTCGAGCTCCCGGCTCGCCCGGGCCAGGACCCACGCGATGGCGTCGTCATGGCCGGGGTCGCCGTCGAGGATGACGGGGATCTTTTTCAGTTCGGACATACAAAGCTCCTTACTTGAGCGCCGCGGCAGAATGCAGCTTTTTGGCCCGGCTGCGCCGCACGAGCGAGAAGATGACAAGGCCGATGATCGTCACGGCGTAAGGGATGGGGGAGGCGAGGTTCGAGTCCAGGCCGACAGCCGAGAACTTGATGCCGAGCGCCTGCGCAAAGCCGAACACGAGCGAAGACAGCATGCCGCCCAAACATTCGCCGCCGCCCATGGCCTGCGCGGCCAGCGCGATGAAGCCGCGGCCCGCGACCATGTCCAGCGACCAGCCGGCCGCGTAGTACATCGACATGAATGCCCCACCGAAGCCGCACATGAGGCCCGAGAAGCCGATGGCGATGTACTTGATCTTCAGCACCGACACGCCGACCGAGGAGGCCGCGTTCGGGTTTTCGCCCACCGCGCGGATGTTGAGGCCGAGGCTCGTCTTATAGAGCATCACGCTCGTCAGCGCGCAGCAGAGGAAAGCGATCCACGTCAGCAGATTGTGGCCCGAGAGGATGCCGCCCAAAAACGGGATCTTGCTGATGAGCGGAAGATTGATGCTTGGGATGAGTAGGTTGGAGTTAATCAGGCCCGTGGACGAGGCCATGGCCGTGCCCTCGGTCAGGTTTGTGATGACCTTGCAGAGGAACAGCGTGCCGCCCGAGCCCATCATATTGACGGCGATGCCGACGAGCGTGATATCCGTCTTCAGCTGGAAGGCGAAGAAGCCCATCATCAGGCTCATAAGCACGCCGATGGCCAGCGCCGCAAGCAGACCCCAGACCCAGCTGTGCGTGTAATACGACACCAGCGAGCCCGTCAGCGCGGAGAACATCATGAGGCCCTCAAGACCGATGTTGCAGAAGCCAGCCTTTTCGACCACGATGGCCGCCAGCGTCGCAAACAGGATCGGCGCGGAGATGCGGATGATGGAGAAGAAAAACTCCGGCGTCAGCAGCAGCTTCAGAAAATTAAGCATGTTCCGCGCCTCCTTTCTGCGCTTCGAGCGCGGCCTTGGCGGCCAGCTCCTCCTGCGCGGTCTTGACGACCAGCTTCTGGCGGTAGCCGGACAGGAACTGCTCAGCCGCGAAGAACAGGAAGATGACGCCCTGGATGATATCGATCAGCTGCGAGGGCACATTGGCGTAGGTCGCCATCAGCTCGCAGCCCTTCGTGAGATACGCCATGAAGAACGAGGCGAACGGCACGAACCACGGGTTGTTGCCCGCGAGAATGGCGATCGTGATGCCTGTCCAGCCGTAGCCCGGCAGCGAGCTCCACGAGAAGGTCGGGTAGCGGCCGAGCATCTCGATACCGCCGCCGATGCCCGCGAGGAAGCCGCCCAGCACCTGCGACAGAACGATGACCGTCGCGACCTTCATGCCGGAATACTTGGCGAACGCCTGGTTGATGCCGATCATGCGGATGGTGTAGCCCCAGCGGGTATTGTATATGAAAAGCCCGATGAGCACGACGCACGCGATGGCGACGACGAAGCCCCAGGAGAGCTTCGAGCCGTTGTCGATCAGCGGCGCGATCTTGGACGTTTCGAGGAATTCATACGACTGGATCTGGCCCTTGGTCTTGTCGGCCAGGTATGTATTCATCAGGTACTTGATGAAGTACATGACGATGTAGTTGAGCATCAGCGAGCAGACCATCTCGCTCACGTCGAGCTTGGTCTTGAGCAGCGCCGGCAGCAGCATCATCACCGCCACGGCCAGACCGCCCGCCAGCACGCCGACGATCGGGTGGATGGCGGCCGCCATCGGCACATAGACCGCGACCATGGCCGTCGAGAACGCGCCGAGCATGATGCCGCCCTCGGAGCCGAGGTTAAACTGGTTGGCCGAGAACATCACGCAGACGGACAGGCCCGTAAAGATGATCGGGATCATCGAGGCGAGGATGTCGGTCAGGCGCTTGAAGTCGAATTTCGTGCCGCTGCGGCCCATGCGGAACAGCGGGCCGACCAGCAGCTGCTTGAGCGCGCCGCCCGTGGCCGCGAGCTTTTCGGCAAAGCTATCGCCGTCGGCAGACAGGAAGATCAGCAGCGTCGCCACCAGCAGTGCGATCAGAATGGCGAGTAGACCGCGGATCACCGAAAACAGGATCTGACGTTTCTTAGTCATGGCAAACCCTCCGGATCTCTTCGTCGCTCTGGTGCTTGAGCCCGAGCATGTATTCGCCCATCACATCGTCGGTGAGGGTGGAGGTATCTTCAAAATAGGCCGCGATCTTACCGCCGTGCATGACGATCAGACTGTCGGACAGCTCCATGACCTCGGCCAGATCCGCCGAGATCAGCAGCACCGCGATGCCGGACCGCGACAGCTCGACGAGCTTCTTGCGGATGAACTCCGTCGCGCCGACGTCGATGCCGCGCGTCGGCTGGTCGGCAAGGATGAGCACCGGATCGCCGGAGAACTCACGCGCGACGACGACCTTCTGGATATTGCCGCCCGAGAGCATCCCGACCTGCTGCTTGCGCGACTTGCAAAGGACCGTATAGTCCTCGATGAGCCGGTCGGCCTCCTCGTGGATGGCCTTCATGTTAAAGAGCGGCCCGTGGTTCAGCCGTTTTTCCGCCGAGCGGTCGGAGATGAGGTTTTCCTCGATCGAGGCGGAGGCGGCGATGCCGTAGAGCATCCGGTCCTCCGGCACGAGCGAGATGCCCTTGCTGCGCAGCTTCTGCTGCGGCAGGCCGAGGATGTTCTCCTCCTGCACCGTAACGCTGCCCGCGTTCGGCGTCAGGAAGCCGAAGAGCATGTCGACCAGCTCCTTCTGGCCGTTGCCCTCGACGCCCGCGATGCCGAGGATCTCGCCCCGGCGCACGTCGAAGGAGATCTTGTCGAGCATTTTCTTGTGCCACTCGTTGACGTATTCCACGTCCCGCACGCGCAGCACCACGTCCGTCGGCTGCGCCTTGTCCTTCTGCACGTTCAGAATGACGTCGCGGCCGACCATCAGCCGGGAGATCTCCTCTTTTGTCACATCGCAGGTGTTGTACACGCCCATCGAGCGGCCGCCGCGCATGATGGTCAGCCGGTCGGTGATCTCCATGATCTCGTTGAGTTTGTGGGAGATGAAGACGATCGTGTAGCCCTGCTCCTTCAGATTCCGCAGCTCCTTGAACAGCTCGACCGTCTCCTGTGTGGTCAGAACGGCCGTCGGCTCGTCGAGGATGAGGATCTTCGCGCCGCGGACCAGCGCCTTGAGGATCTCGACCTTCTGCTTCATGCCGACCGGGATGTCCATGACCTTGGCCTCCGGCTCGACATGCAGGTTGTATTTTTCCGCGTATTCCTTCGTGATGGCGACGGCCTTCGCGTGGTCAATGAAAAGACCCTTGCGCGGCGCCATGCCGAGCACCATGTTCTCCGCCACGGTCAGGCTTGGCACGAGCATGAAGTGCTGGTGCACCATGCCGATCCCGTGGGAGATGGCGACGGTAGGGGAGGTGAGCGACAGCTTTTCGCCGTTCACCCAGATCTCGCCGCTCGTCGGCTGCTCCAGACCAAAGAGCATCTTCATGAGCGTCGATTTGCCGGCGCCGTTTTCGCCCATCAGCGCGTGGATCTCGCCTCTGCGGAGGAAGAAGTCCACGCCCTGGTTGGCCGCGACACCGTTGGGATACACCTTGGTGATCCCTTTCATCTGGACGACATACTGCTCGTCCGGACGGCCGGTTTTTTCGTCTGGCATACGATATGTTCCTCTCTTTCTTCAGAAAAAGTTGTGCGCATAAAAAGCAATAAGTAATAGTGAATCCTGAAGAAGCGACAAAATTGCCGCGCTGAATGCGCCACGTCGCTTATTCCTTATTCACTATTACTTTTTACCGCATGTTCCGGGGAGACTCAGAGAGTCTCCCCGGAAAGAACCGAAATTACGGTCTGACAGAGTCGCGCAGCGCGGCGACGTCAAAGGTGGCGTCGAACGCGGTGTCGACCTTGGTGCTGCCGTCCATGATACCGGCCTGTGCAGCCTCAACGGCGGCCTTGGTCTCGGCGGAAGCGTACTTGTCGTAGTTCTTGTCGGTCACGATGCCGACGCCGCCCTCGGCCAGGCCGAGCTGGACTTCGGTGCCCCAGTAGGTCTTACCGGCATCCCACTGGTCGAAGATCCAGATGATGGAGTTGCCGATGTTCTTGAGGCCGGAGGTCAGCGTCAGCGCTGCAAGGTCGGAGGAGAAGGTCAGCTCCTGGTCGGAGTCGACGCCGATGAACCATGCCTTGCCGGTCTCCAGAGCAGCCTCAGCCGCGCCGTTGCCCGCGTTGCCGGCAACGCCCCAGATGATGTCGCACTTGTTGTCGTTGATCATGGAGTAGCCGAACTCCTTGGCGATGGCGGTGTCAACGTAGTCGTTGGTGTAGCGGGTGTCGACCTTGATGTCGGGGTTGACGGCCAGAGCGCCCTCAATGAAGCCGGTCAGGAAGTCGTTGATGACCGGGGAGTCAACGCCGCCGACGAAGCCGACGACTGCGTCCTCGTTGATCTTGTCGAGGTTCGTGTCAGTGGTCATGCAGGCGGCGTAGGTGCCGACCAGATAGCCCATGTCGTTCTGCTTGTAGGTGATGTTGACAACGTTGGAGTTGTTGCCGGCATAGGTGTTGTCGTCGAAGATCAGGTAGAGCTGATCGGGATACTGCGTGGCGACTTCCTTCAGGTAGTCGGGCATCTGGTAGGTGCCGCAGATGACGAGGTCATACTCGCCGGACTCGGAAACGTCGTACAGCGTGGACAGCCACTTCGGCTGGTCTTCGTCCAGACCGCCAAGCTCGATGGTGTCGCAGGTGATGCGGCCGTCGTCGATCAGCTTGTTGATACCGGCCTGTGCGGAGTCGAAGAAGGACTTGTCGCCCAGGTTGCCGTTGACGATGTAGACCACGTGCTTCACGTCGTCCGCAGCGGGAGCCTCTTCCTCAGCGGCCGGGGTCTCTTCCGCGGCAGCGGGGGTCTCTTCGGTGGTTTCTGCCGGTTCCGCTGCAGTCTCAGCAGTGGTGGTATCGGCGGCGGGCTCCGTCTTGGATGCGCAGGCAGCCAGACCGAGCACCATGATCGCTGCAAGCAGCAATGCGATGATCTTTTTCATGTTTGTTCCTCCATCATGTTCAATCTGTATGATTGTGGGGATAAAAATCCCACTGTTATTGTACAGGACTTACGAAGACCTGTCAATACGTCTCCCGGCAGCAGACAAAATTTTTTTTTGCGTCGGCTGAAAGATTTTTGCACGCCGCCCGGCTCAGTCGTCGACCTTCTCCGAGTCGATGATGGGCCCGCCCATATACATGTGCAGCTTCTGCCGCGCCTCGCGCACGCGCTTGGAGAACGCGAGCGTCGCAATGAGGTCGAACACGCCGTCGACGATCAGCGAGATCCCGGCCAGCAGCATGATCGAGTCGAATTTGCCGAACAGGATCACGCACCCGAGCGCGATCGTAATGACGGCCAGCGCCGCCAGCACCCACCAGCTGCCGAGCTTTGCCCGCGCGCAGTCAATGCCGTCCTGCAGCGTGACCATGCCGTCGATGACCAGAAACACGCCAAAAATGACGGTCAGCAGCCCCTGGATGACCTCCGGCCGCAGCAGGCAGAACACGCCGCACACCAGCAGCACGATGCCAGACACCAGCGCGTACGACCCGAACAGCCGCCCCGAGGCCAGATAGCTCACCACCGCCGCAATGCCGGAGGCCAGCAGCAGAATGCCCGCCACATAGCAGATAACGTCCGCCGACGTCTGCGGCGTCAGAATAAACAGCAGCCCGATCAAAATCGCACTGAACGCGATGATCAGACTGCGCCACTTCAGGCACTTGAAATAACTCCGGATGGATCCCATAAAAAAGCTTCCTTTCATTCTTTATAATAATATTATGCCGCGCCCCGCCCCAAAAAACAACAGTCATTTTCCCACCCCTGCCCGACCACCGCCCAAAGGCTCCCCTTGCAGGGGAGCTGGCGCAGCAGGCGACTGAGAGGTTGTCTCTTCCCGGCACGACCTCTCCGTCTCGGCTTCGCCGAGCCACCTCCCCTGGGAGGGGAGGCTTTGGGTGTGCGCCGCTAAAGCAAAAAGCCTTCCCCATCCGGGGAAGGCTTTTATCTATTAAAATGTCACGCCTGCAGCAGCAGGGACGCGAGGTCGGTCTCGCCCGCGGTGAAGGTGACCGTTTCGCCGTCGTGGGTCAGCACGAACGGAGCTTCGGACGCGTATGCGGTGAGGTCGGCGGGGGAGAAGGCGGAGGTGGCGCCGGTCGTTATGAAGACGACCTTCTCCACGCTCTGCGCCGTCAGCGCCTGCGCTTCGTCTGCCGTGAGCGTCAGCCGCGCATAGGCCGCGTCCACCCGGATGGTCAGCACGCCGCCCTCCCGGGCCGCGGTATAAGAGACTGCGTTCCCGTCCTTGTCCGTCACGCTATAGACGGGCGCGGACGCGCCGGGCTGCGCGCCCATCTCCGGCTTGTTTTCAATGACCTTCTCCGGATAGTCTTTTTCCATATCCGCGCCGGGCGCGTAATATTCGAGTCTCCCGTTTTCCGTCAGCCCGGAGGTATCCGGCTCAACTTCTGCGCCGTCGACAAGGATGTCATTCTCATATTCATCCTCGAAAGACGTTCCGCCGTTGCCGATTCCGGCGCCTGCCCCTTCTTCGTTCTCGTTGTACTCGGTACCGCCCTGCGCTTTTACCTGTGCGTCGCCGGAGATCGTGATACTGCTGCCGGTGCCTCTGCATCCGCCGCCAATCCCGGCACCGCTCATGCCGCCTTTTGCGGTGACTTTGCCGCCGGAAATTTCGATGTCGGTCCCGTTGCCGCCATTGCCGCCGCCAATCCCGGCAGCAAGGCCGCCGCCGGTGGCTTCAACTTCACCACCCGAGATCGTGATATCGCTGCCGCTGGCCCAGAAACCGCCGCCGATTCCGGCACCGCCCTGGTCGCCGCCCTTTGCGGTGACTTTGCCGCCAGAAATCGTGATATCGCTGCCGCTGCCAATCGAACCACCGCCAATCCCGGAAGCGTAAACGCTGCCGATCGCCGTGACGTCTCCGCCGGAAATGGTGATATTGCTGCCGTTGCAATATGGACCGTTGATGTCGGATGCGCCGCCGCCAATCCCTGCACCGTTGTTGCTGCCTCTGGCAGTGATCGTACCACCGGTAATTGTGATGTCGCTGGCACTGGAATGCTGTCCGCCGCCAATCCCGGCACCGCCATAGCCGCCGGTAGCTTCCAGCTTACCGTTGTTATCCTCATCGTTGATAGTCAGCGTGCCGCTGTTGCCTTTATTCAGACCGGCTGCGTGTGAAGCGAAGCTGCTCTTTAGATAGTTGTCTCCATCCAGCTCAATGTTGACATCACCATCACCTTCTGTGCGGAGGGCGGCCTGGCCGCGCCCAATCACACTGGTCGTCTTAGATGTATCGATATTTACGCCATCCAGCGTGACGTTGGCAGTCGCATCCTCTTCTGCGATGACTTTAATTACTCTGTCTGTCGACGTGCTGCTTTCTCTCTGCTTGATGACCGGCGCAGCGTCTGCCTCTGTTGTAGTACCCTGCGACACGGTCTGGCCGTTTTCTGTGGCACTGATGATGATATCTCCATCATCAATAAACCATTCTCCTGCCAGCGCCGAGACCGGCAGGGAGACTGCCAGCAGCAGGGCGAGGGCGAGCGCGAAGAGTCGTCTTTTCATGCGGTTTCCTCCTGCGTCTGTATCCCGTACCCGGCGGGCAGACGGACGGGGATCGCACCGGGAGGGGACCTCCCGGTGCAATGGGGTACCCCATTGCAGATAAGCTTGCATGCCAATTGCTTGGCCCTTGTGCCAAGCATATCAGATATCCGGCCAAATAGCAAGCCTTTTCTGAAAAATCGTGGGATTATTTTTTCACGCCGGCCCGCCGCCAAACTTCCCCAAAACTTTCTTCCGTCCCGGGCTTGCGCCGGGGGAGAAGATGGAGTATAATTTAGACTATCTATAAGTATCAGTGGGAGAATGACCCTATGGCTACGATCCGAGAATTCTTCCAGAATCTTCTGTATCAGGTCCCGGCGATCGGGATCACAGATATTGTCGATATCCTGGTCGTTTCTATCATCTTCTATTCGCTCCTGCGTCTGATCCGCTCGACCAGCGCGGCCCGCGTGGCCCGCGCGATCCTGCTCCTGCTCGCCATCACGCTGCTGACAGACGTTCTGAATCTCTATACATTAAATTGGCTGCTCAACAAGATCCTTGAGGTCGGCGCGATCGCCCTCATCATCGTCTTCCAGCCCGAGCTGCGCCGCGCGCTCGAGCGGGTCGGCGCGCAGCTGCATTTCCACCTGCTTGCCACCGAGCCCACTGCCTCGATCGAGCAGAGCGCCGTCAACGCCACCGTGCAGGCCTGCGAGATCATGTCGCGCGAGCGCGTCGGCGTGCTGCTCGTGTTTGAACGCGAGACGCCGCTCGACGAATACTTTAAAACCGGCACCATCGTCGACGCGCAGCTGTCCGAGCAGCTGCTGCGCAACCTGTTTTTCAAAAATTCCCCCCTGCATGACGGCGCGGTCATCGTCCGCGGCGGCCGCGTCGCGGCCGCGGGCTGCGTGATGCCCCTGAGCGACAATCCGCACCTGCCCGGCGACCTCGGCACGCGCCACCGCGCGGGCGTCGGCACCAGCGAGGTCTCTGACGCCGTGGTCGTCATCGTGTCGGAGGAAAACGGCACGATCTCCGTCGCCATCGGCGGCATGCTCAAGCGCCATCTGGCCCCCCAGACGCTGCAGAAGCTGCTGTCCAACGAGCTGATCGCGGATGAGACCGAGAAGAAATCTCTCTTCAAAAAGCTCGCAGCAAGCCTCACAAGGAAGGACGGTCCCAAATGAAAAGCAAACTCTTCTCCCTGATCGTCTCCGTCCTTGCGGCCATGTGTCTGTGGGTCTACGTCATGACCGTCGTCAATCCGGACGTCGATCTTGTCATCGGCAACATCCCTGTGACGTTCTCCGGCGCGGAGGTTTTGCAGGAGGACCACGGGCTGGTTATCACGGGGGATTATCAGGAGTTCGTCTCCGTGCATTTCTACGGCAAAAACGCCGATCTCAAGACGCTCGACCAGCATAAGGACGAGATCAAGGCCGTCGTCGACGTGTCCAAGGTGCGCAGCACCAAGGAATACACCATGACCTACGACATTACGCTCCCCAGCGCCGTCTCCGCCTCCTCCATCACCCGGGCGGACAAGACCCCCACCAGCATCACCTTTACCGTCGAGCGGCAGATCCGCAAATCGGTCGAGGTCAAGGGCGATTTCTCCAACGTCCGCATCGCCGAGGGCTTCATGCTCGACAGCACGAGCTTCGACTATGACTCCATCACCGTCGAGGGCCCGGAATCCATCGTGGGTACCATCGACTGCGCCCAGGTCACGCTCGACCGCAGCAACGTCGATAAGACCATCACCGAGACCGTCTCCTACGTCCTGCTCGACAAGGACGGCAATCAGGTCGACACCTCCGAGCTGACGCTCAGCGCCGACGCGGTCGAGGTGACGATGAAGATCGTCAAGTACAAGGTCGTGCCGCTCGAGGTGGAGTTCATCGACGGCGGCGGTGCAAAGGCCGAGACCGACGTGACCTACACGGCGGACATCCAGGCTGTCACGCTCTCCGGCGACGTGACCGTGCTCGACGGGCTCAACTCTATCCAGCTCGAACCCATCGACCTTTCCACCCTCTCGAGCAACGACGAGACCATCACGCGCACCATCCTCATCCCCAACGACGTGAAGAACGTCTCCGGGCAGGAGGAGGTCTCCATCCACGTCATCATCCACGGCAAGCAGATCAAGACGCTGCGGACGACCAACATCGCCTTCATCGGCGTCAACGAAGAAAAATTCAAGGCCACGAGCCTTTCCCAGCAGGTGCAGGTCACCATCCGTGCCGACGCTGCGGACGCGCAGAAGATCCTCGCGGGCAATATCCGCATCGTCGCGGATATGAGCGGCTACACGCAGGAGGGCACCTATCAGGTGCCGGTCAGCGTGTATGTCGACGGCTATGACTCCGCGGGCGCCATCGGCCAGTATTCCATCGCCGCCAACCTCGCACCGGCCACAGCGGAAGAATAGAAAGGAAGGAACGCAACGTGATCAGAAGTATGACCGGCTACGGCCGCGCGGAAAAAACCATCGACGGCCGGGAGATCACCGTCGAGATGCGGGCGGTCAACAACCGCTATCTGGATCTGAACGTCAAGCTCCCGCGCGTCTACGGCTTTGCCGAGGACGCGGTCAAGTCCCTCATCAAGGCAAACGTGAACCGCGGCAAGCTGGATCTGTTCATCACCGTCAACGTGACGGCCGACACCAGCCTGCAGATCTCGCTCAATAAGCCCGTGCTCGAGGGGTATCTCGCCGCACTCAAGTCCATCGCCGCCGATTACGGCGTGCGCGATGATATTTCCGTCACCGCTCTGTCCCGCATGCCCGACGTCTTCGTCGTGGAGAAGCAGGAGGAGGACGAGCAGAAGCTGACGGACGATATCCTGTCCGTCGTCAAAGAGGCGCTGGCGAAGTTCAACGCCATGCGCGAAAAAGAGGGCGCGGCCATGGAGGCAGACCTCCGCAGCCGCGCGAAGACCGTTTTGTCCCTCGTCGAGAAGGTCGAGGCCAGAAGCCCCGTCACGCTCGCAGAGTACCGCGCGCGGCTGACGGAGAAGATGCAGGAGGTCCTCGGCCAGACGAATATCGACGAAGGCCGCATCCTGCAGGAGGCCGCCATCTACGCCGACAAGATCGCCGTGGATGAGGAGACCGTCCGCCTGCGCAGCCATCTCAATCAGCTCGAGCAGATGCTGACATCCGGCGGCCCCATCGGCCGCAAGCTCGATTTCCTGCTGCAGGAATTCAACCGCGAATCGAACACCATCGGTTCCAAGGGCAACGATCTCGAGCAGGCCCGGACCGTCGTCGAGCTCAAGGCGGAGCTGGAAAAGATCCGCGAGCAGACGCAGAACATCGAGTAAGCGGAGGAAGCTATGAAACTGATCTCGATCGGCTTCGGCAACGCCGTCGCGGCGGGGCGGATTTTGGCTGTCGTCAGCCCGGACTCGGCCCCCATCAAGCGCGTCGTGCAGGAGGCGCGCGAGCGCGGGATGCTGCTCGACGCGTCGTTCGGCCGCAGGACGAAATCCGTTCTGCTGATGGATACGGATCATGTCATCCTCTCGTCCGTCACGCCGGAGACCATTGCCGCGCGCATGGAAGAAAAGAATGCAGAGGAGACGAGCGTACAGCCATGAAGGGAAAACTGTTTGCGGTTTCCGGCCCCTCGGGCGTCGGAAAAAATACCGTCCTGAACAGCGTTGTGCAGCAGCGCGAGCGGGTGCAGTATTCCATATCCGCGACCTCCCGGCCCATGCGCCCGGGCGAGGTCGACGGCAAGAGCTATTACTTCGTGACCCGCGCCCAGTTTGAGACCATGATCGAAAACGGCGAGCTGCTCGAGCACGCGGAGTACGTCGGCAACTACTACGGCACCCCGCTGGCCCCCATCCGCGAGGCGCTCGAGGCCGGGACCGACGTCGTCATGGACGTCGATGTCGTCGGCGCGCTGAACATCAAAAAGCGCCTGCCCGAGGCCGTGCTCGTTTTCCTGACGGCTCCCTCGCTCGCCGAGATCCGCCGCAGGCTCGAAAAACGCGGCGACGTGAGCCCGGAGGCGATGGAAAAGCGCATGGAGCGGGCAAAATGGGAATACAGCCAGGCATACCAGTACGACTATCTCGTCGTCAACGATACGGTCGGCCATGCCGCAGCGGAGCTGCTGGCGATCATGACCGCAGAAAAGTGTAAAATGATGGATCGCATCCATTGCATAAAGGAGGAACTCTAATGCTTTACCCCGCAATGTCGGAACTTCTCAAGAATGTGGACAGCCGTTATCTGCTCGTCAACGTCGTGGCGCACCGCGCCCGGCAGCTGTCGATCGAATCCGAGCTCACGCATGAGCCGCTCGAGGAGAAGCCCGTGACGCTCGCCATCCGTGAGGTCGCCGCCGGCTCGCTCAAGGCCACGCTCGACGACAAATACAGACATTGATCGAAAGGCGCAGGCCCGCCCCCTGCGCCTTCATTCGTTGCAAAAGAAAGGCTCCCCTTCCAGGGGCCGATTCCCCCTATCAGGGGGAAATGTCCCGAAGGGACAAAAGGGGTAGGGATGCTGTCAGCCGCAGGCTGACTGAGAGGTTGCCGCAGATTTGATACGACCTCTCCGTCTCGGCTGCGCCGAGCCACCTCCCCTGCAAGGGGAGGCTTTGGAGTGCGCACCGCCCAAGGCTTCCCCTTATAGGAAAAGCCATGACGATCAGCTCACCGGAAAGGAGAATGGCCATGATCGCACAACTCGCGGTCGCAGCGGCGGTCTATGCCATCGATAAGCCCTATTCCTACCGCGTGCCGGAGGGCATGCAGGTGCAGCCGGGGCTGCGGGTGCTCGTGCCGTTCGGGCGCGGCAACCGCCGGTCGGAGGCCGTCGTGCTCGCGCTGCAGGATACCGCGCAGCGGGACCTCAAGGTCATCGAGCGCGCGCTGGACGACACGCCCATCCTCTCGCAGGCACAGCTGCAGCTGGCCGCGTTCATGAAGGAGCGCTATTTCTGCACGTTTTATGAGGCCGTCAAGGCCATCCTGCCCGCGGGCTTCTGGTTTGCAGAGAAGAAGACTCTGACGCTCGCGCCCGGCGCGCAGGACAAGCTGCCGCCCGGCATGGCCAATTCCGACGCGGCCCGGCTCGTGCAGCTGCTGCAGGAATTCGGCGGCAGCGCGCCGGAGCGCACGCTCCGCCAGCAGTTTTCGTCCCCGCAGGTCTTTGACACGGCGGTGCAGCAGCTGCTCAGGCGGAAGCTCCTGCGCTCGGACGCTGAGCTGACGCAGAAGACCGGCGGCAAGACCGTCAAGATCGCCGCCCTCGCCGTCAGCGCGGAGGAGGCGGAGCAGTTCGCCGCCAAAAAGCAGACCTCCGCGCCGCTGCAGGCGGCCGTGCTGCGGCTGCTGTGCGCCATCGGCGCGGGCCCCTGCCGCGAGATCTGCGCCCTGACCGGCGCGAGCATGCAGACTGTCACCCGGCTCTGCAAGCTTGGCCTTCTCGAGCAGCAGGAGCGCGAGGTGCTGCGCAGCCCGAAGCAGGAGCTGCCGCCCCCCGCGGAGCCCATCACGCTCACGGACGAGCAGCAGACCGCCTTTGACGGCTTATCCGCCCAGATGGAGCGCGAAAAGCCTGGCGCGGCCCTGCTCTACGGCGTGACCGGCAGCGGCAAGACCGCCGTCTACGTCGCGCTCATCCAGAAAGCGCTGGACGAGGGCCGCTCCGCCATGCTCCTAGTGCCTGAGATCGCCCTGACCCCGCAGCTGCTCGGCCGCATGACCGCGCACTTCGGCAAGACCGTCGCCGTGCTTCACTCGAGCCTGCGCGTCGGCGAACGCTACGACGAGTGGCGGCGCATCGCCCGGGGCGAGGCCAGAGTCGTGGTCGGCACGCGCTCGGCGGTCTTTGCGCCCCTGCAGTCGCCCGGGCTTCTCATCCTCGATGAGGAGCAGGAGCACACCTATAAATCCGAAAACGCCCCTCGCTATCACGCGCGGGAGATCGCCCTTTACCGCGGGGCCAAGGCGGGCGCGCTCGTCCTGTTCGGCTCCGCCACGCCGTCGATCGAGACCATGTATCTCGCGAAGACCGGCGTCTATACCCTCTACACGCTGAAAATCCGCTATAATGGCCGCGCCCTTCCGGCTGCGCGCCTCATCGATATGAAGCAGGAGCTGCGCGCCGGGAACGATCTGGATCTCAGCCGTGAGCTCGAAGAGGGCGTCCGCGACGCCATCCTGGACGGCAAGCAGTCCATCCTCTTCCTCAACCGCCGCGGCAACAGCCGCTTCCTCGTCTGCATGGACTGCGGCGACGTGCCGCAGTGCCCGCGCTGCAGCGTCCACCTGACGTACCATTCTGCGGGCCGCCGCCTGATGTGCCACTACTGCGGCTACTCCGAGCCCGCGCACGCGCGCTGCGCCAAATGCGGCGGCGCGATGAAGGCCGTCGGCAGCGGCACGCAGAAGGTCGAGCAGGAGCTGAAGGCCCTGTTCCCGGATACGGCAGTTCTGCGCATGGATGCGGATACCGTCGCCGCCTCCGGCGGCCACGAAGCGATGCTCCGCCGCTTCCGCGACGAGCAGATCCCGATCCTGCTTGGCACGCAGATGGTCGCCAAGGGCCTCGATTTTCCGTCCGTCACGCTCGTCGGCGTGCTGGACGCGGATATGAGCCTCTACGTCGACAACTTCCGCGCGGCGGAGACCACGTTCTCCCTTATCACGCAGGTCGTCGGCCGCTCCGGCCGCGGCGCGGATAGCGGCTGCGCCATGATCCAGACCATGACGCCGGAGCATCCCGTGCTGCAGCTGGCCGCCCGGCAGGACTACGACGCGTTCTACGACATGGAGCTGCAGATGCGCAAGCTCCGCAGCTGCCCGCCGTTCTCGGACCTGTTCACCATCACCGTCGCCGGGCTGGAGGAGCGCGGCCTCATCCAGGCCAGCGTCCGCCTGCGCGACGCGCTGGCGGCAAATCTGCAGCGCGAGCCCTACTGCCGGGAACCGGCGCAGCTGCTCGGCCCGGCCCCCGCGCCGGTCGCCCGCGTCAACTATTCCTACCGCTATCAGCTGACGCTCGTGTGCAGAAATACCGCGCCCATCCGCCGCCTGCTCGCCTTTGTGCTCGCGGAGTTCTCCAAAGACCGGCAAAATAGGGGCCTGACCGCCCTGATCGATATCAATTCGTATAACTAAGGAGTTTTTACCATGGCACTCAGAAAGATCGTTACCGTCGGCGACCCGATCCTGACCAAGGTCTGCCGCCCTGTCACAAAATTTGACCAGAAGCTGGCCATCCTGATCGAGGATATGATCGAGACCATGCACGATGCCAACGGCGTCGGTCTGGCCGGGCCGCAGGTCGGCATCCTGCGCCGCGTGGTCGTCGTCGACGCGGGCGACGAGGATATCGAGCTCGTGAACCCCGAGGTCGTCGAGGTCAGCGAGGAAACGCAGACCGGGCTGGAGGGCTGTCTGAGTCTGCCCGGCAAATACGGCATCGTCACCCGGCCGGAGCATGTCGTCGTCCGCGCGCAGGACCGCAACGGCGACTGGTACGAGTACGAGGGCGACGAGATCCTTGCCCGCTGCTTCCTGCACGAGATCGACCATCTCGACGGCCATATGTACACCGAAATCGCCGAAAAGATGCTCACGCCCGAGGAGCTTGCAGCGCTGGAACAGCAGGAAGCGGACAATGAGGAGGACGAAGGCTGATGAGACTCGTCTTCATGGGCACGCCCGACTTTGCCCGGGCCTGTCTGGAAACCCTGTATACCGAGGGCTTTGACATCGTGGGTGTCTACACCAAGGTCGATACGCCCAAAAACCGCGGCATGAAGCTGCTGCCGTCCCCGGTCAAGGCGTATGCCGAGTCCGTGGGGCTGCCGGTTTATCAGCCGCAGTCGTTCCGGGAGGAGCAGACGGTGCAGCAGCTGCGGGAGCTGAAGCCCGACCTGCTGGTCGTCGTCGCCTACGGCAAGATCCTGCCGCAGGCTGTGCTCGATATCCCGACCCACGGCGCGATCAACATGCACGGCAGCATCCTGCCGGAGCTGCGCGGCTCCGCCCCGGTGCAGCGCTCGATCCTGAATCACTGCGACGAGGCGGGCGTCACCGCCATGTATCTGTCCGCAGGGATGGACGAGGGCGATATCATCGAGATCCGGAAGACCGTCATCCAGCCGCTGGAGACCTCGGAGGAGCTCATGGCCCGCCTGGCCGCGATCGCTGCGCCGCTCTGCGCCGATACCGTCCGCGCCATCGAAAACGGGACCGCGAAGCGCATCCCGCAGGATCCTTCCCGCGCGACCTACGCTCCCATGCTCCGTAAGGACGAGAGCCCCATCGACTGGGACCAGCCCGCAAGATATATCGTCGATCAGGTGCGCGGCCTCGTGCCCTGGCCCGTGGCCACGGCCACGCTCGGCGGCACGGAATTCAAGATCTACCGCGTGGAATATACCGATCAGAAGACCGAAAAAGCCCCCGGCGCACTCGTCGCGCTGACAAAGAAGGGTCTGCTCGTCGCCTGCCGCGGCGGCGACGTGGTGCTCGTCCGCGAGCTCCAGGCCCAAGGCGGCAAACGCATGCCCGCCCCCGACTACTTCCGCGGCCACCCGATCACGATCTGACTACCTCAAAGCCTCCCCCCTACGAGGGGACGGTGGCACGGCGTCAGCCGTGACGGATGAGGTGGGTGCAGTTGCGTCTACGGAACGCTGTCCACCTCATCAGTCAGCCTCCGGCTGACAGCTTCCCCTCATAGGGGAAGCCACCCGCTGCAGCGGGTTAACCCCTCAGGTGCTCCGCGCCAGTTCCCCTTGACAAGGGGAGCCTCGAGAGTGCGCAAGTCCAAAGCCTCCCCTCTCAGGGGAGGTGGCTCGGCGAAGCCGAGACGGAGAGGTTGCAGCAAATTTGTGACGACCTCTCAGTCTGCTTCGCAGACAGCATCCCTACCCCTTTTGTCCCTTCGGGACATTTCCCCCCTGATAGGGGGAATCGGCTCCTGAAAGGGGAGCCTTTGGGGCAGAACGCCCCGCGATTCAGTATTGAAATCCCTCAACGAGGTACCTATGAACGCAAGAACGACCGCGCTTTCGGCGCTTATCGCCATCCGGCGGCAGAATGCCTGGGCCGACGGCGCACTCAAAGAGTATATCGCCCGCGACCGCCTCAGCCGCCGTGACGCGGCGCTGGCCGCGCGGCTCGTGTATGGCGTGGTGCAGAACCGGCTGCTGCTGGACTTTGATCTGGCGCAGATGGTCTCCTCGCCGCTTGCAAAGCTGCAGCCGGTCGTGCTCGATATTCTGCGCCTCGGCGCGTATCAAATCCTGTTTCTGGACAAGATCCCCGTCTCCGCCGCCGTCAATGAGGCCGTCGAACAGACAAAGACCTACGCCAACAAGCGCGCCGCCGGGCTGGTCAACGGCTCGCTGCGCGCGCTCGCGCGGCAGAAGGACACGCTCGCCGCGCCGCAGGACCTCGCGACAAAATATTCCCACCCCCAGCCGCTCGTCGACTGCCTGCGCGCGTCCATGGACGAAGAAACGCTCGAGGCCTTCCTTGCCGCTGACAACGACATCCCGAAGACCGCCCTGCAGTGTAACCCCCTGATCGCCGCGCCGGAGCAGGTAGCCTCCGCGCTGGACGAGGCGCAGATCCCGTATGAACCGCACCCGTGGCTGCCCGGCTGCTTCCTCGTCTCCGGGACGGGCAATCTCGAGGCGCTGCCGCTGTTCCAGTCCGGCGCGGTCTACGTGCAGGACCCGGCGGCAAAGCTCGCGGCGCTCGCCTCCGGCGCGGCGCCCGGAATGCGCGTGCTCGACTGCTGCGCGGCCCCCGGCGGCAAAAGCTTTGCCGCCGCCATGCAGATGGAGAACACGGGCAGCATCCTTTCGTGCGACCTGCACCCGCATAAGATCGCGCTCATTGAAAAAAACGCCGCCCGGCTCGGGATCTCCATCCTGAAAGCCGAGACGCGCAGCGCCGCGGAATTTGACCCGGCACTGGAAAACGGCTTCGATCTTGTCATCGCCGACGTGCCGTGCTCCGGCCTCGGCGTCATCCGCAAAAAGCCGGATATCCGCTATAAGCCGCTGGACGCCATTGAGCGCCTGCCCGCCATTCAGACCGCGATTTTAGAAAACGTCTGCCGCTACGTCCGTCCCGGCGGCACGCTGCTCTACAGCACCTGCACCGTCCGGAAGGAAGAAAATGAGGACGTCGCGCGGACCTTTCTGCGGGCGCATCCGGAGTTTTCACCGGAGCCGTTCGCGGTCCCGGCGGGGCTGGACCTAAAGAACGAGGGCTATGCCACCTTATTGCCGCAGAAGCACGCGGCGGACGGATTTTTCATCTGTAAGCTGAGGAGACACGCATGAAACAGGACCTCAAATCCATGACGCTGGCCGAGATGCAGGACGCGTTCGCCGCCATCGGTGAGCCGAAGTTCCGCGCAAAGCAGGTCTTTACCTGGCTGCACCGCGGCGCGGTCAGCTTCGACGCCATGACGAACCTCTCCAAGCCTCTGCGCGAGAAGCTGGACGGGCTGTACGACATCACGGCCCCCTCCGTCGCGCGCAAGCAGGTCTCGAAGCTCGACGGCACGATCAAATACCTCTGGAAGCTCCGCGACGGCAACTGCGTCGAGTCCGTCGTCATGCAGTATCACCATGGCAATACCGTCTGCATCTCCTCCGAGGTCGGCTGCCCGATGGGCTGCAAATTCTGCGCGTCGACGATCGGCGGGCTCGTCCGGCGGCTCGAACCGTCGGAGCTGGTCGATCAGGTGCTCTTTTCCCAGCTCGATTCCGGCCTGCCGATCTCCAACATCGTGCTCATGGGCATCGGCGAGCCGCTGGATAACTTCGACAACGTCATGCGCTTCCTCGAGCTCATCAACAGCCCGGACGGCATGAACATCGGCATGCGCCACATCAGCCTGTCCACCTGCGGTCTGGTCGACAAGATCGAAAAGCTTGCCGAACGGGACCTGCAGCTGACGCTCTCGGTCTCGCTCCATTCGCCGGACGACGAATCGCGCAGCAAGATCATGCCCGTCAACCGCCGCTGGCCGGTCGACACCCTGCTCGCCGCCTGCCGCGATTACTTCGCGAAGACGGGCCGGCGCATCTCCTTCGAATACACCATGATCGACGGCGTCAGCGACTCGCCGGAGCAGGCGGAGCTGCTTTCGAAAAAGCTCGCCGGTATGGGCGCGCACGTCAACATGATCCCTCTCAACAACGTCACGGAAAGCGGCCTGCATACCTCGTCCCGGCAGGCCATCCATCAATTCCAGTCCATTCTGGAAGCCAACGGCATCACCGCCACGCTCCGCCGGACGCTCGGCAGCGACATCGACGCGTCCTGCGGCCAGCTGCGCAGAAAGTACGAAAAAACCTGAAGGAGGAACCGCCATGCAGACATGGGGACTGACAGACCCGGGCAATATCCGCCAGCAGAATCAGGATTCTTACGCCATCGTCCCGTTTGCGCGCGACCGCGTGCTCATGATCGTCTGCGACGGCATGGGCGGCGCGAAGTCCGGCAATGTGGCGAGCTCTCTGGCCGTGGAGGTCTTCACGGGCGAGGTACGCCGCACGCAGAAGGCGGGCATGACGCCGGAAAAGGCGGCGGCCATGCTCCGCAGCGCGCTGGAGCTGGCCAACCGCGCGGTCTATGAGCAGTCGCAGCTGAGCGAGGACTTTACCGGCATGGGCACGACGCTCGTCGCCGCGTTTCTCAGCCGGGACCTGGCGGTCATCATCAACGTCGGCGACAGCCGCGCCTACCATTTTACCCGGGAAGACGTCTCGCTCGTCACGCGCGACCATTCCATGGTCGCCTACATGGTCGAGCGCGGCGAGCTGACGCAGGAGCAGGCCAAGCTCCACCCCGGCAAAAACGTCATCACCCGCGCCGTCGGCACCGAGCCGGAGGTCGAGGGCGACGTCTTCATCTGCAAGCTGCGGAAGGAGGAATGCATCCTCCTGTGCTCTGACGGCCTGTCCAACGAGATGGCCGATCAGGAGATGCTCTTCGAGGTCGTCCACGGCATGAGCAAGAGCGACTGCTGCCAGCGGCTGCTGCACATCGCCAAAAAGCGCGGCGCACCGGACAATGTGACCGTTGCGCTCGCGGCAGTCTGACGGAGGTGCGCAGATGAACCAGATCACACGAAAGGAGCGGGACTGATGGACCGATACATAGGAAAACTGCTGGATAACCGATATGAGATCCTGGAGAAGATCGGCTCCGGCGGCATGGCGGACGTCTACAAGGCCCGCTGCCACCGCCTCAACCGCCTGGTGGCCATCAAGATCCTCAAGGAGGACCTGTCGCAGGACGCCGAGTTCCGCCGGCGCTTCCACGCCGAGTCGCAGGCCGTCGCCATGCTCTCGCACCCCAATATCGTGAGCGTCTACGACGTGTCGCACTCAGACAACATCGACTATATCGTCATGGAGCTCATCGAGGGCATCACCCTCAAGCAGTATATGGAGCAGAAGGGCACGCTCAACTGGCGCGAGGCGCTGCATTTCGCCACGCAGATCGCCAAGGCGCTCGAGCACGCCCACAGCCGCGGCATTATCCATCGCGACATCAAGCCCCACAACATCATGATCCTGAAGGACGGCAGCGTCAAGGTCGCCGACTTCGGCATCGCCCGCGTCTCGTCGGCGCAGAATACGCTCACGCGCGAAGCCCTCGGCTCCGTCCACTATATCTCGCCCGAGCAGGCCAAGGGCGCGCAGGTCGACTGCCGCGCGGACCTGTATTCCCTCGGCGTCGTCATGTACGAGATGCTGACGGGCCGCCCGCCGTATGACGGCGACACGCCGGTCTCCGTCGCCATCCAGCATATCAGCGGCCATCCCACCATGCCGCGCGAGATCAATCCCTCCATCCCCCTCGGCCTCGAGCAGATCACCATGCACGCCATGACCGCGGAGCTGCCGCACCGCTATCCGTCCGCCACGCGCATGCTCCACGACCTTGAGGAGTTCCGCAAGGAGCCGAACATCGTCTTCGACTTTACCGCCGAGGCCGACAGCATCGATGTCCAGCGCCTCATCAACGACCCCAACTACATGCCGAAGACGCTTGGCCGCACGAACGCGGTCAAGGGCGCGCTGGCCGACGCCGTGGCGAAGAAAAAGCAGCTCGAGCAGGACAAGAAGGCCCAGCAGGACGCCTCCCGCCGCGGCAGCCGCATCGCGGTGATCGCGGGCATCGTCTGTATCGCGCTGGCGGTGATCGTCATCTGCTACTTCCTGTACAACTATTTCTTCTCCGATCTGTTCAGCCGGACGGAGGAGGTCCCGGTCCCGAAGCTCATCGGCCTCTACGCCGAGAATATCCGGCAGGAGGACTATCCCGACTTCGTCATCCAGGTCGACAGCTACGTCGAAAGCGAGCAGTATGAGGCCGGCGTCGTCATCGATCAGTCGCCCGCGCCGGACCGGCAGGCCAAGACCGGCAGCACCATCAAGCTGACCGTCTCCGCCGGAGCCACCGATGTCCGCATGCCCATGCTCGTGAACCTCACGCGGCAGAAGGCTGAGCAGACGCTCGGCGCGCTGGGCCTGAACCTCAACATCCAGATCGACGAGCGCAAGGACGATATCTATACCGAGGGCTACGTCATCGAGACGAGCCCCGCAAACGGCGAGCCGCTCACCAGCGGCCAGACCGTGACGCTCGTCGTCTCGCTCGGGCCGGATATCGAGCTGGTCGAGGTCCCGACGCTCGTCGGCGAAGACGTGGACGAAGCGCTCGCGCTCATCGCGAAGGCCGGTCTGCAGAACGGCAGCATCCGCAACGATGACAGTGACCTCCCCAAAGGCACGGTCACGTTCCAGTCGATCGACGGCGGCCAGATGGTCAAGAAGGACACCGTCATCAATCTGCGCGTGTCGAGCGGCCCGCAGGAGGCCGCGACCCCCGTTGTGACCAACCTCTCGCAGGATCAGGCGGTTTTGCAGGATGAGTCGCTCACGCTCTCCATCTCCGCCTACGCCTCCGACGACGGCACGCTCCGCTACGCGTGGTACATGTCCCGCGACGGCAGCTATGACAACGCCGCCCTCGTCTCGCGCAGCAAGGAGGGCAACACCACCTGCGAGGCGGACACCTCCGTGCCCGGCACGTATTACTATTTCTGCATCGTGGAAAATTCCCTCGACGACAACACGAAGACGACGAAATCCAACATGATCGAGGTCGTCGTGCAGGAGAAGGCCGTGGAAAAGACCATCGATGTCACGCTGCCGAGCAAAAACGGCCTGTATGAGGTCACCGTCTATGTTGACGGCACCCTGCAGTACGGCCCGACCTCCGTCTCCATCACCGACGGCACGGCCGTCATGCTCCAGATCCCGGTCCGGGGCAAGGGCACGCTCCCGGTCGACGTGTATCTTGACGGCGCGATCTACGATTCGCAGCTCATTTCGTTCGGGTGAGGCATACATGGAGCAATACAGGATCATCAAAGCCCTGAGCGGCTTCTATTATGTGCAGACCGAGGACGGCGTCGTCGAGTGCCGCGCCCGCGGCCGCTTCCGGCGGCAGGACCAGTCGCCGCTGGTGGGCGATTTCGTCCGCATCACGCGGCAGGGCGCGGGCAAGGGCGTGCTCGAGGAGCTTCTGCCCCGCAAAAACGCCTTCATCCGCCCCGCCGTTGCCAATATCGACCAGCTGGTCGTGCTGGCCTCCTGCGCCGTGCCGGTGACGGAGCCGTTCCTCATCGACCGCGTGCTCGCCATCGCCCAGCTGCAGAGCGTCCCGGCCCTCGTCGTCGTCAATAAGGACGATCTGGCCTCCGCGCAGCCGCTGGCGGAGATCTACCGCAGAGCGGGCGTCCCCGTGCTCGTCACGAGCGCCGAGACGGGGGAGGGGATCGACGCGCTGCGCGCCGCGCTCGCCGGAAAGCTCTCGTGCCTGACCGGCAACTCCGGCGTCGGCAAGTCGAGCCTTCTCAACTGCGTGTGCCCGGGGCTGCAGCTGCCGGTCGGCGAGGTGTCGGAAAAGCTCGGCCGCGGCCGCCATACCACGCGCCACATCGAGCTCTACGCCCTCGCGCCCGATACCTTTGTCGCCGATACGCCGGGTTTCTCCGCATTCGATACCGAGCGGATGGAGCTGGTCCACAAGGAGCAGCTGCAGTACGCCTTCCCGGAGTTCGGCCCCTACCTTGGTCACTGCCAGTTCCCCGACTGCGCCCACCGCAAGGAACCCGGCTGCGCCGTGAGAAAAGCCCTCGCCGACGGCCAGATCGGCCAGACCCGCTACGACAGCTACGAGCGCCTCTACGAAATGGCCAGCCAGATCAAGGAGTGGGAACTCAAATAAAAGAAAAAGCTCCCCTTCCAGGGGCCGATTCCCCCTATCAGGGGGAAATGTCCCGAAGGGACAAAAGGGGTAGGGATGCTGGCTGCGAAGGCTGACTGAGAGGTTGTCGCAGATTTGCATAGAAAAACCCAAACCGCAAGTTTCGCTTGCGGTTTGGAAAGGAAGAAACGAGCACAGAGGATAAGAGACGTCGCTTGCGGCGGCTCGTTCCGTCGTGGTCGTTTCTGACGCGCCTCCGGCGGCCCCTTCTTTTCCGTCTTGCCGGAAAAGAAGGGGGAGAAAAGGGGCGCTTGGACGCGTTTGGTGCTTCCTGCTTCTGAATTCAGGCAAGACCCAATTTCAGGCGTCGTTCCACACGAGACTCACCGTACGGGCGTCTTACTACGCGCCGCCTGATACGGAGGTTCCGAATTAGCAGCTAGTTGCCTTAGAATATTTGCTAAAAATAGAAGGTGCAGTCTGGATTTGTCAGACTGCACCTTTTTGCATTGGATTTTATTGTTTTGCACGCACCAAAGGCTCCCCTTCCAGGGGCCGATTCCCCCTATCAGGGGGAAATGTCCCGAAGGGACAAAAGGGGTAGGGATGCTGTCACCGAAGGTGACTGAGAGGTTGTCACAAATCTGCTGCGACCTCTCCGTCTCGGCTTCGCCGAGCCACCTCCCCTGGAAGGGGAGGCCTTTATACGCATAACCCAAGGATTCCCCTATGAGGGGAAGCTGTCAGACGCAAGGCTGACTGATGAGGTGGGGGTACCATCGATCTTATGCCTCTCTCGTCAGACTGTGCACCCAGCGGAAGTGGTTGACGCGGAGGAAGGCGGGGATGCATTTGAAGACCTGGTCGGAATTGAGCAGCATCACCACGACGATGGGGGAGGCGTGCCAGCGGAAGGCCGCGAGGTACGACAGCGGGATCACGATCGCCCAGAACGAGATCAGGTCCAGTACCAGCGCGAACCTTGTATCGCCGCCGCCGCGCAGGATCCCGGCGTTCGTCGGCATCTGATAGGACATCGTAAGCAGTACCACGCTCTGAATCAGGAAAAACGCGTTTGCCAGATACCGCGTCTCGTCGGAGATGCGGTAGACGCGCAGCAGCGGGATGCGCAGGAAAAACAGCACGATCCCGAGGGCGGCCCCGAGCCCCACGAACAGCAGCTGCATCGTATAGACCATCGTGCGCAGCTGCTTTCCGCCGCTGCCGATCTGCTTGCCGACCATGATCGACGCGGCGGTACACGCGCCCACCGACGTGACCTTGAGCAGCAGAAACGCCGTCGAGGAGATGGAATAGGCTGCGACGGCACTCGCCGTCATATGCCCGAGGATGGCAGTCTGGATGGCATTCAGCACGCCCCACATCGCCGCCTGCAGCACGATCGGCACCGACGTGCGGAAATAATCCCCGCGCAGCGCCGGATCCGACCGGCCGAGCTCCGCCGCGCGCAGCTGCAGCTTGCGGTCACGGCAGAACACATAGACGCACACGATGCCGCATTCCAGCGTCCGCGCCGCCAGCGTGCCGATCGCCGCGCCCACCACGCCGAGCTCCGGCGCCCCGAAGCGGCCGAAGATCAGGATATAATTGATCACGCAGTTCGTCACCAGCGACACCACCGAGACCTTCAGTGCCAGACTGACCGTTTCCACGCTGCGCATCGCGCCCAGCAGCACCGTCGTCACGGCGAAGAAGGGGAAGGTGAAGCGGATAACGCGCAGATACCGCACGCCCTCGGCGATGATCGCTGCGTCCGTCACGAACAGGCCCACGCACTGTGCCGGCCACAGCGAGACCACCGCGAAAAAGAGTATCGACAGCGCCGCCTCCAGCCGCAGCCCGAGGCAGACCAGCCGCCGGATGGGCGCGGTCTGCTGCTTGCCCCAGTATTGGCTGCTCAGCACGATCACGCCGTTCGTCACGCCGTAGATCACCTGCTGCACCACGAAGACGATCTGGTTGACCGCCGCCACGGCGGCCAGCGCCGTCTCGTTGTAGCTGCCGATCATCAGATTGTCGGCCAGATTGACGCTCAGCACGACGGCCTGCTCCAGAATCAGCGTGCCCGCGAGGATGAGAAACGTATGATAAAACGAGCGGTCCCGCATCAGAAGCGGGACGCGCGTCTTTTCTACACCGCGGCTCATAAAATGGCCTCTTTTCTGCCGCAGACCTATTCGGTCTGCGATTTGACTTTCTTGATATACCGGTAAATGCTCGCCTGCGAACATGCCAGCTTGTGTACCGTAAACTGCACCGCGCCGCGCAGCTCGAACATGCCCTGGTCGTAGAGCCTGGCAATGATCTGCGTGCGCTCCGCCTGCGTCAGCCGGTCGAGCGGAACGCTGACCGACTTCGTGACTGTGTCGAACAGCTCCTCCATCAGCCCGTTCATGTCGGACTGGAAATGCTCCGCGGGATCCGGCGCGGGATGCTGCGGCTGCATCGGCTGCTTGGCCGGGGCGTCGACAGGGAAGTAGTGGTGGTGGACGAAATCGTCCGGATGGATGAGCTTGAGGATGGCGTCGCTGATCTCGTGGAAGCGGCTGTCGTCAAAATTGATGCACAGCAGCCCCACGAGCTTGCCGCCGTCCTTGATGAACATCGTGCTCGAGCGGATGGTCTTGCCGTTGGCGAGCTGGCCGGTATAGTTGAGATTGTAGTCGCTCGTCTCATACTGCTTCTGCATGATCATGCGCAGCGCGGCGTTCGTGATGGGCGCGCCGACGCTCCGCCCGCTGATGGAGCCGTTGGCGATGGCCGCCACGCGGCTGTTTTCCGGCAGGATCTCATGCAGTACGACCTCATAATCCGGGCCGAGCGTCTTGCCGAGATACTCGACCAGCACGGTATATTGCCGGAGCATCTGTTCCGTCATGGGGAAACCCTCCTTGTCCGCTGTTCCGTGATTCTCATACTAGCATAGATTTCGGGGGAAAGCAACAAAATGGGCGGCCATTTTCACCCAATTTTTCTCATGATAAGAAATTTCTTGTCTTGCTACAAAAATGAGAGGCTGGAATTGTTTAAAATGTACAATTTTTTCTTTTTTAACATGTGGTTTACAGTAATTATATTGACAGAATGAAAATGAGCTGATAAACTATTATCATAATGAGGAGGTGAGGACAGTTTATGAAAACCGTCATTTCAACACAGAACGCACCCGCAGCCATCGGCCCGTATTCGCAGGGCATCCAGGCCGGCAGCCTGATCATCACATCCGGCCAGCTGCCCATCGACCCCGCCACCGGCGCCTTCCCCGCCACCATCGAGGAGCAGACCCGGCAGTCTCTGACAAACTGCAAGGCAGTTCTCGAGGCCGCAGGCGCAGCCATGGAAAACGTCATCAAGACGACCGTTTTCCTCAGCGATATGAATAACTTCGCAGCGATGAACGGCGTCTACGCCACCTTCTTCGAAGGCGCGTGCCCCGCCCGCAGCGCAGTTGAGGTCGCAAGACTCCCGAAGGACGCGCTCGTCGAGATCGAGTGCATCGCAGTCCTGTAAGAGGCAGCAAAACTTTGTAGATTGATACTGTCCGCCAGGCGCAGGCACGCGGCCTGCGACGACCGGGGTATCTCCAAACCAGACGGCGCGCCAGCGCCAAATTTATGGAGGTCAGTATTATGAGTCACGAATATCCGCTGAATGTCCCCGCACCCCATCACTTTACCTTTGCCGTCCGCGACATCCCCAACGTCACCGTCGAGCAGCGCGAGCGCGTCCTGAAGGCCACCCATTACAATGAGTTCGCATTCCCCGCAGGCATGCTGACGGTCGACATGCTGTCCGACTCCGGCACCACCGCCATGACGAACCAGCAGTGGGCCGCCCTGTTCCTGGGCGACGAAGCCTACGGCCGCAACACCGGCTACTACGTCCTGCTCGACACCTTCCGCGACATCTTTGAGCGCGGCGGCGAGAAGAACTGGAAGAAGATCGTCGATCTTGTCCGGACTGACTGCCGTGACGTCGAGACCATGATGGAGAAGGTCTACCTGCCCGAATACGAGGGCGGCCTGTTTAACGGCGGCGCAGCTCAGATGGAGCGCCCCAACACCTTCATCATCCAGCAGGGCCGCGCAGCCGAGTCCGTCCTGATGGAGATCGTCAAGAAGATCCTCGCCGCCCGCCATCCGGGCAAGGTCTTCACCATCCCCTCCAACGGCCACTTCGACACCACCGAGGGCAACATCAAGCAGATGGGCTCCATCCCCAGAAACCTCTATCATAAGGAGCTGCTGTACCAGGTACCCGAAGGCGGCAAGTACGAGAAGAACCCGTTCAAGGGCAACATGGACATCGAAAAGCTCGAGCAGCTCATCACCGCTGTCGGCCCCGAGAATGTCCCGCTGGTCTTCACCTGCATCACCAACAACCCCATCTGCGGCCAGCCGGTCTCCATGGCCAACATCCGTGAGATCAACCGCGTGGCGCACAAGTACAACATCCCCCTGATCTTCGACGTTGCCCGCTGGGCCGAGAACTGCTACTTCATCAAGATGAACGAAGAAGGCTACGCAGACAAGTCCATCGCCGAGATCGCGACCGAGATGTTCTCCTACTGCGACGGCTTCTGCATGTCCGCGAAGAAGGACGGCCACGCCAACATGGGCGGCATGGTTGCCTTCCGCGACAAGGGCCTGTTCTGGCAGAACTTCTCCGACTTCAACGAGGACGGCACCGTCAAGACCGACGTCGGCGTTCTGCTGAAGGTCAAGCAGATCTCCTGCTACGGCAACGACTCCTACGGCGGCATGTCCGGCCGTGACATCATGGCTCTGGCTGTCGGTATGTACGAGAGCTGCGACTTCAACTACATGCATGAGCGTGTCTCCCAGTGCGAATACCTCGCGCAGGGCTTCTACAAGGCAGGCGTCAAGGGCGTCGTCCTTCCCGCCGGCGGCCACGCTGTGTACATCAACATGGATGAGTTCTTCGACGGCAAGCGCGGCCACGAGACCTTCGCAGGCGAAGGCTTCTCGCTCGAGCTGATCCGCCGCTACGGCATCCGCGTCTCCGAGCTTGGCGACTATTCCATGGAATACGACCTCAAGACCCCGGAGCAGCAGGCAGAGCTGGCCAACGTCGTCCGCTTCGCCATCGACCGCAGCCGCCTCACCCAGGAGCACCTCGACTACGTCATCGCAGCCGTCAAGGCTCTGTATGAAGACCGTGAGTCCATCCCCAACATGCGGATCGTCTGGGGCCACAACCTCCCGATGCGCCACTTCCACGCGTTCCTCGAGCCGTATCCCAACGAGGAAAAGTAATTCACAACACCAGAAGAAAAGAAGAGTAAGTAAACCCGGACGGCGCAGCGCCGGGGCCTCCCGGCGCTGCGTGACAGTCGAATCCAACATTCTTATTGGAGGGAAAAGTAATGGCTGATAAGCAAGCAACCACACAGCGCGACGGCTTTAAATCCAAATGGGGCTTTATTCTGGCCTGCATCGGTTCCGCCGTCGGCATGGGCAACATCTGGCGTTTCCCCATCATGGTCTCCATCTGGGGCGGCATGACGTTCCTCATCCCGTATTTCATCTGCGTCATCCTCATCGGCTCCACCGGCGTCATCGGCGAGTTCGCGCTCGGCCGTGCCACCGGCGCAGGCCCCATCGGCGCGTTCGGTAAGTGCACCGAGCTGCGCGGCAACAAAAAGATCGGCGAAGCCATCGGCTTCATTCCGGTCCTCGGCTCCATGGCGCTGGCCATCGGCTATACCGTCGTCATGGGCTGGATCTTCAAGTACACCGCGATCTCCATCACCGGCGACATGCATGCCATGGGCCAGGATATGGCGGCCATCGGCGGTCATTTCGACGTCGTTGCGGTCAGCAACCTGCCGTGGATCATTGTCGCGATCGTCGCTTCGTTCGCCATCATGGCGATGGGCGTCTCCGGCGGCATTGAAAAGGCCAACAAGGTCATGATGCCCATCCTGTTCTTCCTGTTCGTGGGTCTTGGCATCTACATCGCCTTCCTGCCCGGTGCAAGCGACGGCTACAAGTACATCTTCAAGCTCGATCCCAAAGGTCTGGCCAATCCCATGGTCTGGATCTTCGCCTTCGGCCAGGCGTTCTTCTCCCTGTCCGTCGCGGGCAACGGCTCCGTCATCTACGGCTCCTACCTGCCCAAGAAGGAAAACATCCCCAACTCCGCCAGAAACGTTGCCATCTTCGATACGCTGGCTGCTCTGCTCGCTGCCTTCGTCATCATCCCCGCCATGGCTGCTGGCGGCGCTCCGCTGGAGAAGGGCGGCCCCGGCCTCATGTTCGTCTGGCTGGTCAACGTCCTCAACGGTATGCCCGGCGGCCGGATCATCGGCGTCATCTTCTTCGTCTGCGTCCTGTTCGCGGGCCTCAGCTCCATCATTAACCTGTATGAAGCTCCGGTCGCTACCCTGCAGGATAACCTGAAGCTCAAGCGCGTCCCGGCGACCGCCATCATCCTGGTGATCGGCTGCGTGGTCGCGGTCCTCATCCAGAAGATCACCTCCGAGTGGATGGACGTCGTCTCGATCTACATCTGCCCGCTTGGCGCTCTGCTGGCCGGTATCATGTTCTTCTGGGTCGCCGGCAAGAAGTTCGTTCTCGGCGAAGTCAACGACGGCCTCCAGAAACCCATCGGCGGCTGGTTCTACCCGCTTGCCAAGTATGTCTACTGCATCCTCTGCATCGTAGCTCTGGTTGCCGGCGCAGCCCTCGGCGGCATCGGCTGATCCCCAAAATCAAACGCGCGTACCGCTCCCGCGGTACGCGCGTTTTCTGTCCTCATGGGAGCTGTCAGCTGAAGGCTGATTCTGGTTTTGCATAAGTTTTGTAGGGGCGGGGCTCTGCTCCGCCCGCTGGTACTGATCTCATCGGAAGCACGGGCGGAGCAGAGCCCCGCCCCTACAGGGTGCACCCCCATGCCTTCCCCGACTTGCGTTCTCATATCAAGTGGAACCAGGGAGGGCTTTTTCTCACTTGTTCTGTTTTCTATACTGCCCCGGCGTGCAGCCGACGCTTGCTTTGAATACGCGGATGAATGACTGTGGGGAAGAGAAACCGGTCTGTTCCGCCACTGCGTTGACTGACAGCCCTCGTTCCAGCAGCTCGCGGGATCGTTGGACCCGGTAGCTGCGTAAATAATCGATAAAATTCAGATTGATGCTGGTTTTGAACAGCTTGCTCAGGTAGTTCGGATGGATCCCGAGTGCCTCTGCGACCGAGGCGAGCGAGAGCGTCGGATCGCTGTATTGCTCCTGCACCAGCTTTTTCGCGGCCAAAATGTACTTATTCTGCGACTTCAGATAGCAGCCGCTGCACAGCTGGATGACCTGCCCCAGCAGCTCCCGGCAGTCCGCGTCCGGGATCGGCTCCGCCGTGCCCAGGCGCTGCGCCAGCTCGATCCCGGCCGCTTCCGCCTCTGAAACAGAAAACACAAGGAAGAGCTGGTGGATCCATGCAGCGATCAGATCATTGCGGTAAAGCCCTGGGTCCTCGCTGAGACGCTCCTGCAGGAACTGCAGCACTGTCTCCTGCGCCAGCGTCAGTTTGCCGCTGCGGATCTGCTCCGCGACTGCCTTCAGATGTGCCTGTGTCTTCTTTTCCGCCGGGAGATATGGGGCCGACGCATCCGTCGGCGGCTCTGCCTGCTGTGGAACGCGGCTGAGCTGCTCTGTGAGATAGTCATCGACCGAGTGCAGGTCAAGCAGCGAATAGCAGATGCAGCTGCAGACCGGTACGTCGGAGATCCGGCTTCTTTCAAGCGCGCTGCGCAGGCTGGCCGTGCAGCTTTCGTTGATACTGAGGACGGATTCGTCCGGGTGGACGATTAAAAACAGGTATGCGTTCGGTCCGTCGGCCAACAGATGCGTCCGCGCATCGTCCCAACCGATCTTTTGCACGAACCGCGGCAGCAGCGTCGTCAACTCATTGCGCAGTTCCTGTTGCTCCGGCAGCCGCAGCAGCAAAACAACGATCCGATCGTTGAACTGATACTGGAAGCCTGGGTCAGAGAGCAGCGCCTGCGTCTCCGTCGGATCAAATGCGTCACCGTGCAGCAGGCGAGAGAAGGTCTGGTTAAGGATCTCCGGCCGCATCCGCGCGAGCATCGAGGCGTGCGAATTGGTCTGCTGCACCAGTTGCTCGCGGGCGTGGCACAGGAGCGCAAGCTCGTTCTCCGTCTGCTGCGGCAGTTCGACAGGTGTCTGCTGCAGGATCCCCTGTAGCGGTTGGATGACCTGTCGCTTGAAGAACAGATACACGAGGACCGCCAGCCCCAGTAGGCAGAGCAAAAATGGCAGGCTGGCCACCAGCGCGTTGCAGAAGATCTGCATGCCGGTCGCTGCGGGCGTTGTGTGATAGAACGTCCAGCCGGTCAGGGAGGAAACAGACTGGCAGATATGCTGTCCCTGCCCAGAGAGGACCGAGCGCTGCGTGCCGTCCGACAGAAGTGTCTGCAGTCGGTTAGACGTGTTTTCATAGATGACAGCACCGGCCGGATCCATTATAGAGCGCGTTGCGCCCGGACTGCAGCGATTCAGGCAGGACAGAGAAGATCGTATTCAGATCCAGCTCAGCAAAAACCAGCGCCGGTGCGCTGCGCATAAGTTCATAGGCAATATAAAAATGAGAATCAAATGGGAACAGGAACCCAATTCGTCCATCCACGTCCAGCGTGTAAATGGCTGTTTCCTGGCTGGTGTAAGCCTGCACAGCAGCATAAAAGGGGGAGTTCTGCGCCGCTCGCGCCGCACTGTGCGCGGAGAGGATAACATTGGCGTCCGGGTAGTTACAGATAATAGTTGACAAGATCCGAGTTGTTCTCTGTCGATAAATAAATATAGTACGTCAGCTCCACCTCTGCCTGCAGATCACGTTCTGTGGCGGAGGCATATTTTTTCAGATCCGGATTGTTGATGAACTGCGCAATGGTGCTGCAGCAGCCGGATAGCTCCGCGTCGACGCTCTGCGCCGCGGCGGCAAGGGCGTCGTTCTGCTGCTGCAGCTGGAGCTCGGCGCGGTTTTTTTCACGCAGAACAAAGCTGGTGAGCAGAACCAGCGCGGCCGCCGCGATCTCCAGCAGATACAGCCGCATGCTGAGCTTCAATACGCTCTGTTTTTTCAGTTGTTTATTATATCAAAAACAAGGTCACGAGCAAGGAAATAAAAGGATATTTCGTGAGCACTTTTCTCAGAAATGAACAATTTCTAACTTGAATAGCGAAAATAATTCAAAGCAGTGACAATTATCAATTTACAATCGGGAACTTGGCGTTTACGCTTGAGACAAGCAAAGAGCATGGCGGCCGCCGCATCGCTCCATAGACCGTCATACGCATGCAAGCCCGCAAAAGCATACACAGCAACAACGCAGACAACACAAAACAAAGATGAAAAGGAGAAACCAGAAATGAAAAAGATCCTCGCATTCTTATTGGCCGCTATGCTGCTGCTGTCCATTGTCGGCTGCGCAGCACAGACACAGTCCGATGCGCAGCCGGCTGCGGCAGAACCTGCAGCCGACACGTCTCAGCCAACGCAGGATAGCGTGTCTGCCGCCGACGGCGACACGGTCATCATCGGCTACTATCTCCCGCTGTCCGGCGCGAACGCGACCTATTCCCCGTATTACCTCAATGCCATCAACCCCGCCATCAAGAAGATCAATGCAGAGGGTGGCCTGAACGGCAAGCAAATCGTAACGGCTTCCTACGATACGACCTCCTCCACCGAGGAAGCGGCCAAGGTCGCAACGAAGCTGGTGACGGTCGATAAGATCTCCATCTGTATCAGCAGCCCGATGTCCAGCGAGGTGCTTGCTTCGTCCAAGACGCTCAACGACGCAGGTGTGTTCACGATGGTTATGGGCATTTCCAGCGCGCTGCTCGATCCCGAAAGCTTTGAATATGGCTTCCGCGGCTCGTTCAATACGGACAACACTATCCCCGCCTGCCTGAACATGATCGATACGCTGGGCGCTAAGAGCGTGGCGATCCTCTTCAGCCAGGGCGACGCTTCCATCACCAACGCCACCCAGTTCCGCGATCAGAGCACCGAACTCGGTTATGACTGCACTGCCTTTGAGACCTTTGACCTCGGCGAGATGGACTACTCTGCCCAGTGCATCAATATCGTCTCCACGAATCCGGACTGCGTGTTCCTTGCAGTCGAGGGCGACTATATGGGTACCTGTGTCAAGCAGCTGCGTCAGTACGGCTTTGAAGGTACGATCATCAGCCGCGAGGAGCTTTCCATCCCGCAGCAGGAGGTCGCCGGTGACGCCATGAACGGCTATGCTTTCCCGTCCCTGTACGTATCCTGGCCGTCTCTGGAAGAGGCCAAGCCGAACGTCAACGAGCAGATGTATAGCTATCTCGAGAGCTACTACAACGAATATGGTGAGCTGCCCGCCTCCATCTGGGCTTATGAGGTCTGGGACGCTATGATGACGCTGCAGCAGGCCGCAAAGCTTGCCGGCTCCAATGACCCCGCGGCGCTGCGCGACGCGATGAACCAGCTGACCTATACCGGCATCGGCGGCACTATCGACTACACCGACGGCCGGCATGAGAGCTACTCCGCAGACGCTTTCAACGTGTTTATCTACGAGGACGGCAAGGTCGTCAGCTTCGCCAAGTAAGCGTTTTGACTCATATTCCCTCCGGCAACCGGCTATCTGTGTGCCGGAGGGATTTTTTACGCCTTTTTCCGCGGATCCAAGCGATTGGAACCGGTTTACCTATGATCTGACTCCAAGAGAAGGAGGATACCCATGCTGAAATTTCTGACACTTTGTATCTCCGGCGTCATGCTCGGCTGCATCTACGGCCTGATCGCGCTGGGATACGGCCTTATCTACAAGGTCTCCGGCCTGATGAGCTTCGTTCAGGGCGACATGCTGACGCTCGGTGCGTTCCTCGGCCTGACGTTTTATTCCATCATCGGCCTGCCGTACTGGCTTTCGCTGCTGCTGACAATGCTCTGCGCATTTGCCTTCGGCATGCTGCTGGAAAAAGGCGTCATCCGCCACCTGCTCAATAAAAAGGTCATGCCGATCTATGTTGTGCTGGCCACGATCGCAATTTCCTATATCCTGCAGAATGGCTCCCAGCTGATCTGGGGCACCTGGACGCTGAACTTCCCGTCCGTGTTCAAGGCGTCAACCGTCAAGCTGTTCGGCCTACTGGCGGTATAGCCGGAGGTCATCCTCTGCCTGATCCTGTCCAAGGTCAGCATGATCGTGCTGCACCTGTTCATGAACAAGACCAAGCTCGGCACCGCCATGCGCGCGTCTTCCATGGACTCCATGGCTGCGGAATCCTGCGGCATCAACGTTTCCCTGACGACCGGCATCACCTGGGGCGTTTCCGCCATGCTGGCCGCAATGGCCGGTATCCTCATCGGGCCGATGTACGGTGTGTATTCTTCCCTCGGAGCCAATCTCGGCAACAAGGGCTTTGCTGGTGCGATCGCCGGCGGCTACGGAAATATGTATGGCGCCATCGTCGGCGGTATCCTGCTGGGCCTGCTCGAGATCCTGGTCAGCGGCTATGTGTCCTCGGCCTATAAAAACCTGATCGCGTACGTCGCGCTGCTGCTGTTCCTGTGCATCAAGCCGACAGGCCTGTTCAACGAACGCGCTATTCAGGACGTCTGACGCGGGAAGGAGGAAATCATGAAGCAGATCCGTCAACTCAGTAAAAAAGGCATTTTGCCCATGCTGGCAATCGCCATTCTATATCCGCTCATAATGGGTGCGTTCCATCAGAGCTACCTGATCCTGCTTGGCAGCTACGCGATGCTCTATATCATTGTTGTCTCCGGCATCGACGTCCTGTTCGGCTACAGCGGCCAGATCACGATGGGCCACGCAGGCTTCTACGCCATCGGCGCCTACGGCACGGCTATCATCCACAATTATCTGAATCTGCCGCCGATGCTCTCCATCCTCTCGCATCTGGTCGGCTACGTCAGCCCGGATACCTTTGTACGCAAGCAGTCGGTCATGTTTGTGACGATGCTGCTCTTTGGTGGCTCGGCCTCAGTCGGCGGAACGATCACAGGTGTGATCTTCGTCCTGATCCTGACGGAGCTGCTGCGCGCATTGCAGGATTATCAGATGGTCATTTACGGTGTGCTGATGCTCGTGGCGATCGTTGCGCTGCCCGGCGGCCTCTACGGCGGTATCCGGCAGCTGCTCGACCAGCTCCGCAGCCGTGCCGATCAGAGAAAGGAGGCCCGCGTCCATGCTGAACGCTGAACATGTCACCATCCGCTTCGGCGGCATCACCGCCGTCAATGACGTCAGTATCCATCTCGAGCGCAACAAGATCACCGCGCTCATCGGCCCGAACGGTGCAGGAAAAACAACGTTCTTCAACTGCATCAGCGGCGTCTATACGCCGAACGAAGGCACCATCGTCTTTGAGGGACAGCACATCGAAGGCAAAAAGGGCTATCAGATTTGTGAGGCCGGTCTGTCCCGTACCTATCAGGTCATCAATCTTTCGTGGAAAATGACGGCGCTGGAAAACATTCTGGTCGGCATGAACTCCAACCTGAAAAGCACGTTCTGGCAGTCGCTGTTCCATACAAAGTTCCAGCGTGAGGAAGAACAGGCGGCGCTTGCGCGCGCCAGAGAGCTTCTGGACTTTGTCGGCCTCCGAGACCGGGAAAACGAGCTGGCCAGCAGTCTGTCCTACGGCGAACAGCGCCTTCTGGAGATCGCTCGTGCGCTGGCCTGCCAGCCGAAGCTCCTGCTGCTCGACGAGCCCGCGGCCGGCATGAACTCCGTGGAAAAAGAGGAGCTGGACACGATGCTGCGCAGTATCATCGACCGCGGCGTGACCATCCTGCTCATCGAGCACGATATGAAGCTCATCATGGGCATCTCGGACTATATTTACGTTCTGGAAAACGGAACGCTGATCGCGCAGGGTCTGCCAGAGCAGGTCCAGAACGACCCGGACGTCATCCGGGCATACCTGGGAGGTGAATGAGGATGGCATTGCTGGAGATCAACAACCTGGAATATTCCTATGGGCAGGTCAAAGCTGTCAAGGGCATCAGCATGCATGTAAACGAAGGCGAGATCGTCACCCTGATCGGCTCCAACGGCGCCGGCAAGACGACGACGCTGCGCACAGTATCCGGTCTTGTCAGCCCGCAGGGTGTCCGCGGCGAGATCCTGTTCGACGGGCAGACGATCCAGAAAAATCCAGGCTATAAGATCGCCCGCCTGGGGCTGTATCAGGTCCTGGAGGGCCGCCACGTATTTCCGAAGCTGACGGTCGAGGAAAATCTGGCGACCGGTGCGTATAACGTCCGTGACAGCAAGCAGGTCAAAGACGGCATCCGCGAGGTCTACCGTCTGTTCCCACGGCTGGAGGAACGCAAGACCTCCTTCGGCGGCAACCTGTCGGGCGGCGAGCAGCAGATGCTGGCAATCGGCCGCGCGCTCATCAACCGGCCAAAGCTCACGATCCTCGATGAGCCGTCGCTCGGCCTTGCGCCGATCATCATCCGCGAGATCTTCGAGTCGATCAAGCGCATCAACGCCGAGGGCACGACGATCCTCTTCGTCGAGCAGAACGCCAGGATCGCGCTGGCAACTGCGCAGCGCGGCTACGTCCTGCAGACAGGTAAGATCGAGCTGACCGACACCTGCGAGAATCTCATTTCCAACGAAGAGGTACAGAGGATCTACCTCGGTACAAACTGACCGGCAGACGCCGGAGGGCAGGGAGGAACTATTTTATGGAGGATAAACGGGAATTTCTTGAAACAAAGGCCAGGCAGGCGCGCGAGCTTGCGCTGACGGCGATCGCGTCGTTTGGCAACGGCCATGTCGGCGGCTCCATGTTGATCATGGACGCGCTCGCGGTTTTGTTCTATGACGCCATGCGCCTGGATGATCAGGACCCGGACTGGCCGCATCAGAAGCTGGATAATCTGACGGTCCTTCTGGATTACAACAAGGGGCAGGTCGATGGCTTCGTCGCCGATATCGAGGCGGTCGCTCCGCACGAGCCCAAGTGGGAGGCATTCGGCTGGGATGTACAGCGCGTCGACGGGCATGACGTGCTGGCTGCCGCGGCGGCGATCAAAAAAGCAAAGACGGTCAGCGGCAAGCCGCAGCTGATCGTGCTTGATACGGTCAAGGGCAAGGGCTTTGTGCCGTTTGAAGGAAAGCCCTCTACCCACTCCATGGCCGTGTCCAAAGAACAGGCGGCCTATGCCATTAAGAAGCTGGGGGAGGGACATACGGTATGCTGAACGATCAGACTATGAAGGAAGTATACGCACCGTTTATCTCCATTGTGAGCGCGCCGCAGAGCTGCCTTGCACCGCTCGGCAAAATGATCCTTGAGGCGGACGTTGACCTTACGGCAAGGCTTCTTTTCATGCAGAAGATGCACAAGACCCACCCCGGCACCGGCGCAGTCTGCACAGCAGCAGCCATCCGTATCCCTGGCAGCATCCCGCACCGGCTGCTGCGCCGCAGCGCCGATACACGGACGATCATTCACATCGGCCATCCGGCCGGGATCATGGACGTCGAGAGCGTCAGTCATATGGAGGCCGGAACTCCGGTCATGGACAAACTTGCTTTTTACCGCACAGCCCGAACGATCATGGACGGACTGGTGTACGTTCCGTTATGCCGCTTGGCGGACTGAACCCCTGCCCGCCCGGCGGTGAGATACCGGGCGGGCATTTTGAAGATCGGAGGATACCCTATGGGAAAAACAACATCTGAGAAGATCCTCGCCCGCGCGTCCGGACAGGAAAGCGTCTCGGCGGGCGATATCATCTGGGCGAACGTCGACCGCGCGATGATGGATGACATCCTCGGCCCGCGCGTACAGATCGCGGAAAAGATCCAAGCGCTGGGCGGCAAGGTCTGGGATCCGGAGAAGGTCGTTATCATCTCCGACCACTATACCCCGCCCGCGAGCATCCAGCAGGCGGAGATCGTCAAATTCACGCGCGACTGGGCCAGGCAGTACGGCGTAGAGCAGTATTTTGAGTTTGCCGGACCCTGCCATCAGGTCATGGCGGAGACGGGCAATGTCCGTCCCGGCAGCGTTGTGCTGGGCACAGACTCGCATACCTGTATGGGCGGTGCACTCGGCGCATTTGCCACCAGCATCGGCTCAACGGAGATGCTTGGCGTGCTCGTCACAGGGCAGACCTGGCTGAAGGTGCCGGAGACCATCCGTGTTTTATGGCAGGGATCGCTGCCCGCTGGCGTGATGGCCAAGGACATCTCGCTCAAGACCATCGGTATGATCGGCCACGCGGGCGCGACATACAAGGCCGTGGAATATGCCAGCGAGATGATCCGCGCCCTGTCCATGGACGAGCGCATGGCCATCACAAATATGGCCGTTGAGATGGGAGCGAAGGTCGGCCTCATGCCGGTGGATGAAACAACGAAGGCGTATCTCGCCGCGCGCGGCATCACGAACTATCCCGTCGATGCCAGTGACCCGGACGCCGTATTCTGCGCGGAGCACCGCTTTGACGCCTCCGCGCTGGCCCCGCAGGTCGCCTGTCCGCATGGCGTCGATCAGGTGACGGAGGCCAAAACCGTCCGAGAGCCCATTCATCAGGCCTATCTCGGCTCCTGCACCGGCGGGCGCTTGAACGACATCCGGCAGGCCGCACAGCTGCTCAAGGGGAAGAAGATCGCCAAGGGCGTACGGATGCTGGTCTCCCCGGCGTCGTGCGCCATCTGGAAGCAGGCCGATGAAGCGGGCTATCTCCGCACGCTCGCCGACGCGGGCGCGGTGATCCTTGCGCCGACCTGCGGTGTGTGCGTGGGGCTGCACAGCGGGCTTCTCGCCGCGGGCGAGACCTGCATCTCGTCGAGCAACCGCAACTTTATCGGCCGCATGGGCAGCAAGCAGAGCAGGATCTTCCTCGGCTCGCCGCTCACCGTCGCAGCCAGCGCCGCCACAGGCCGGATCACCGACCCGCGGACACTGCTGTAAGGAGGAAGACAATAGACATGATACTATCGGCAGGCTGATGGATGCGGTGAAAAGCGGCGTGGACGCCAATGAGGCGCTCAAAAAAGCGACGGGCAGCTATGGCCGCTTCCGGGAAGCCGTCAGCACCATCGATCCGAGAAAGGAGTGAACCATGGCGCTTTTTCAGAATTACAACCAGCGCATCGGCGCTGTGGAGGCATTTTTAAATATGTATGGCATCTCGTCTCCGGGTGAGGCGGGAAAGATCTGCGCGGACGCCGGGATCGACGTCTTTTCAATCGTGCGCGGCGTGCAGCCTATCTGCTTTGACGATGCCTGCTATGCCTATCTCGTGGGCGCGGCTGCGGCGCTGAAAAGCAGTGCGAAGACGGCAGGGGAGATCGCCCTGATCCTTGGCAAAGGCCTGCAGAGCTTCTGCATTCCGGGTTCCGTCTCCTCTGAGCGGCAGATCGGTCTTGGGCACAGCAAACTGGCCTCAATGATCTTGTCAGAGGACGTCAAGTGCTTCTGCTTCCTGGCTGGTCACGAGTCGTTCGCCGCGGCCGAGGGCGCTCTCGGTATTGCCCGCAGTGCCAATCAGGCGCGGCAAACACCTATCCGTGTCATTCTCAACGGCATGGGCAAGGACGCGGCAGATATCATCGCCCGTATCAACGGCTTTACCTATGTCAGAACACATTTTGACTTTGCGGAAAATAAGCTGTATATTGATGACGAGACGCCGTATTCCACCGATGAGCGGGCAGATGTGCGCTGCTATGGCGCGTTTGAGCCGCGGGAGGGGATCGCCATCATGACGCATGAGCAGGTGGACGTATCCATTTCCGGCAACGCCACGCATATGATCCGCTTCCAGCATCCGGTGGCCGGCGCCTATAAAAAATACTGCAGCGACAACGGAAAACGCTATTTTGCCTGCGCCTCCGGCGGCGGCATCGGCCGCACACTGAACCCCGATGATACCTCTGCCGGTCCGAGCTCCTATGGCCAGACCGATCTCATGAGCCGCATGTACGCCGATGCGACCTTCGCGGGCTCATCCTCGGTCCCGGCGCATGTGGAAATGATGGGCTTCATCGGCATGGGCAACAACCCCATGGTCGGCGCGACAGTCGCTATGGCCGTCCGCCTGGCATCGCTGCGGAAAGGGAAGTAGGAGACGGTTATGAATTACGCTGCATTTGAACGGATGCAGACCGGCGCGCTTTCCGGACTGGAAAACGAGCCGGAGCAGGACTATATGACACGCGTGTTCCGAGAGATCTGCCGCTGTGACGGTCTCTGCGGACCGGACACACCCTGCAGTGAGCACCGCATCAACGACATGCTCGCACCGACCCTGATCGCCTGCAGTGCGGAGGAGCAGACACTGGAGCTGTCGTTCCATGTGCGCGGCTGGATGTGCAATCCCAAGGGAACGCTCCACGGCGGGATGATGGCGACGATGATGGATATGACGATGGGAATGCTCACGCGCTTCTGCCGGAAGACAAATGCGGTCTCTACAGTCAGCTTGTCCCTTAATTACCTGCGCCCGGTGCGCGAGGGCGCGGTCTCGGTCCGCGCGCATATCCGCAAGGCTGGGCGGGCCGTCGTGTTCGCCGAAGCGGAGCTGACGGACGAACAGGGCAGACTCTGCGCGGACGCGATCGCGACGTTTATGTGAAAAGAGAGGAAAAACCAATGGACCTGAATCTGGCGCATATCGGCGTCTATGTGTGCGCTCTGGAGCGGTCTGTCCGCTTTTATCAGGATGTGCTGGACTTTGTGCAGATCTTCCGGTATGAAAACCAGGGAACGCCGATCGCGTTCCTGCAGAACGGGACCTGCGTGCTGGAGCTGATCGAAAAGCCGGCCTCCGCCGGCAGGACCGACGGCTGTGTGGATCATATCGCTCTGGCTGTCACAGATCTCGCGCAGGCGCACCGGGAGCTGCTTGCCCGCGGTGTCGTGTTTGAGACAGACAGAGTCACGACCTGCTCGGCCTGCTTCCCCGGCGGCGCAAGCTGGATCCTGTTCTGCGGCCCGGACGGCGAGCGTCTGGAACTGAATCAGACCGGCGGCATATGAAAAACGCGCCATCCAGAGCGGCAGATCGGACGATGTATGAAAGCCTCCGGCCCCGCCGGGGGCTTTCCCCATAAAAAAGCCTTCCCCTGTGAGGGGAAGCTGTCAGCCGCAAGGCTGACTGATGAGGCGGACAGCTCTTGACTTTCCCCGCGCATCCTGTATAATAAGAACCAAATATACCCGGTTTTCTCATCCGAAGACGTGTAGCTGGAGTCGTAAAAAGCTTCCAGCGAAAGAACAACAAACCTACTCGCCCGGAGCTGTGAGGATGAGTTCTTCCCCGAATCAGCCGCCGCCCCAGCGTCAGACAGCGCTGGCCGCCCGGCTGCCTGGCCGAAAGGCCGCCATTGCGGGCCCGCCCGTGAGAAGGTAGGGGACGAACGCGGACGCAAGTCCATAGTCCAAGTCAGAAGAATCGCTGTCTTCGCCCGCAGCGCGCCTGTCTGCGCTTTTGCCAGCGGAGGAGGGGAGACCTTTGCCGATAGCACGATGACTCTATCGACCGATCCGGAGCAGGGCGCCGGTCTGTTTTCGAACAGACCGGCGTTTTTTTATGCCGCGGCCCCGCCGCACCTCAGGAGGGATCCATGATGAAGAAAATCCGTAAATTCGCCGCCCTCGTCCTGACGCTCTGCGTCCTCGCCTCGCTGGCCGCCCCGGCCCTGGCCGCCTCCGGCGTCCAGAGTGAGGTGCAGTCAAGCGCCGCTTTTATGCTCTCTTCCGTGAAGTCTCCGGAAGTCGGCTCCATCGGCGGCGAATGGGCAATTATCGGTCTTGCTCGTTCTGGTTACACTGTTCCCGCAAATTACTACGATGATTACTATGCGCGCGTCGAGAAGTACGTCAAGAACTGCTCCGGCGTGCTGCATGAAAGAAAATACACCGAGTATTCCCGCGTCATCCTCGCGCTGACCGCCATTGGACGCGATCCGTCCAAGGTCGCGGGCTACAATCTCCTGATGCCCCTCGGAGACTTTGAAAAAACCATCTGGCAGGGCATGAACGGCCCCATCTGGGCGCTCATCGCGCTCGATTCCGGGAATTACGAAATTCCGAAGAATCCCAGCGCCAAAACGCAGGCAACCCGGCAGCTTTATATCGATGAAATCCTGAATAATCAGATGAAAGACGGCGGCTGGAGTCTGACCGGCACCGGAGAATCCGATGTAGACATCACCGCCATGGCCTTGCAGGCCCTCGCCAAGTATCAGGATCAGAAGGCTGTTAAAACCGCGACTGACAGTGCCTTAACATGGCTTTCTAAAAATCAGGACAGCAAGGGCGGCTATGCTTCGTGGGGTACAACCAATGTTGAATCTGTCGCGCAGGTCATCGTTGCCCTGTGCGAGCTGGGAATGAACCTCAATGACAGCCGCTTTGTGAAAAACGGTCATACCTTGACGGAAAATCTTCTCTCGTTCCGGCAGTCTAACGGCGGCTTCTACCACGTTCTCGACGGTTCGGACGGCAACAACCAGATGTCTGCGGAACAGGGCTTTTACGCTTTGGTCGCCATTGACCGCGCCGAAAACGGCAAAACCACCCTCTACCGCATGGGTGACGTGACCAAAAACACCTCGAAGCCCGCCTCGAACGTCAACAAGGGCAATGCCGACGCCTCCGTCAAGGTCCCCGGCGTGACCGCCCCCGGCACAACGTTCTCGGACATCAAGAATCACGCAAACAAAGCTGCTATCGAAGAGCTTGCGTCCCGCGGCATCATCAACGGCATGGGAAAAGGCACGTTCATGCCCAACAAGACCATGACGCGCGCGGAATTTGCCGCCATCGTCACCCGTGCGCTCGGTTTAGCGGCCAAGGACACGAAAGCCTTTACGGACGTTCCCAGCTCCAAATGGTACGCCGGTTACATCGGCACAGCCAACAGCAGCGGCATTGTCAACGGCGTTGGCAGCGGCAAGTTTAATCCTGACGGCACCATCACCCGGCAGGAGGCTGCGGCTATGGTCGCAAGAGCCGCGAAGCTCTGCGGCCTAGATACCGCCATGTCCGCCGCCGCGACCAAAGACATGCTCGCCCAGTTCGGCGATTACCGCGGCGTGGCCAGTTGGGCAAAAGAACCCCTCGCGTTCTGCTATTCGGCGGGGATCCTCGACCAGAGCGACCTCAATATCGAACCCACCAAGGCCATCCTGCGCTGCGAGATCGCGCAGATGCTCTACAATATGCTGACCGCTGCGGAGCTGATCTGACATGACTTTCTGGAAGAAAAATAAACTCAAAATTATCATCCCGGCGCTGATCGTCCTCGCGCTTGCCGCGGCCTTCGTCTTTGGCGACCGGAACATGCCGCAGCCCAAAGCCCCGGCGGAGCAGCCGACCGTCGCGGCTCCGGCAGAAACACCGGAGCAGGACGCAGCGGCGGCAGACACGCCGGATAACGTTGAGACGGAGCCGGCAGAGACACCCGCTGAAACGACACCAGAGCCGTCTGACGACCCGCAGACAGACGAACCCGCGCAGCCTGATACCGAACAGCCGGAATACGTTTCGCCGGAGGAAGTGCAGGCAGGTGCGTCCGGGGAATACGAAGAAGTCAACGGTATGATGATCGACACCGGCACGGGCAAGGACAAGTACCAGACTGACCCCGTCCCGGAGGGCAAACCCATCCCCGTCGAGCCGGAGGACGTGGAGATCGGCGACACAGCATACACCTGCACGCTCTCCATCTCCTGCGCCACCATCCTTGACAAGCTGGACCTCTGCGACCCGGAAAAGGTGGAGCTGGTCCCGGCCGACGGCTGGATCCTGCAGCCCATGACCGTCACCTTCTACGAGTGCGAGAGCGTCTTCAATGTCCTGCAGCGCACCTGCAAGCAGCAGAAGATCCACATGGAGTTCTCCAACACACCGATCTACAATTCCGCCTACATCGAGGGCATCCATAACCTCTATGAGTTTGACGTCGGCAACCTCTCCGGCTGGATGTACAAGGTCAACGGCTGGTTCCCGAACTACGGCTGCAGCCGCTATCAGCTGAAGGACGGCGACGTCATCGAATGGGTCTATACCTGCGACCTCGGCTACGACGTGGGCGGCGGCTATGCAACAGGCAGCGAATGAGAAACAAAGACGCCTTTTCAGGCTATCATCCGATCATCAATTTCTTATATTACGCGCTCGTCCTGCTCTTTTCTATGTGCCTGATGCATCCGGTGTATCTGGCGATTTCCCTCACCGGAGCGCTGGCGTATGCGATCACGCTGAACGGACAAAAGGCGGTACGGTTCGCCGTCATGGGGCTTCTTCCCATGGCGGCGCTTGCCGCGCTTGTGAACCCGGCGTTCAACCATGAGGGCATGACGATTCTGACCTATCTCCCCTCTGGAAACCCGCTGACGTTAGAGTCCATGCTCTATGGCGTGGCAGCGGCGGTCATGCTGGCAAGTGTTGCCCTCTGGTTTTCCAGCTACAACGAGGTCATGACCTCGGACAAGTTCGTGTATCTGTTCGGGCGTGTGATTCTCGCGCTTTCGCTCGTTCTCTCCATGGCGCTGCGCTTCATCCCGAAGTTCAAGGCGCAGATGCAGGTGGTGGCCGAAGCGCAGGCTTGCATCGGCCGAGACACGAAAAACGGCAGCGTGTTCCGAAGAATCGGAAACGCCGTCAAAATCTTCTCCATCATGGTCACATGGAGCCTGGAGAACGCCATCGAAACGGCGGACTCCATGCGCTCGCGCGGGTACGGCCTTCCGGGGCGCACGGCGTTTTCCATCTACCGCTTCGATGACCGGGATAAAACCGCCCTTGCGTGGCTTTGCTTCTGCGGCGTGTACCTCATTTCCGGCTGGATGGCAGGCGGTACGTATTTCCGCTACTATCCGACCGTGAAAAACGCCGCATGGACGCCCATGACCGTGAGCTTCATGTGTGTTTATCTTGCGCTGGTACTGACGCCGGTAATTCTTGATCGGAAGGAGGACAGACAGTGGAACTCTTTACAATCAACCATCTGAATTTTGCATATCCCGAGCAGGAAAAGTACGCGATTTCCGACCTCACGCTGTCCGTCCGTCCGGGAGAGTTTCTGGTGCTCTGCGGCCCCTCCGGCTGCGGCAAAAGTACGCTTCTGCGGCAGCTCAAAACCGTTCTCGCGCCGCATGGCCGCAGAAGCGGCGAGATCCTGTTCGATGGCAGAAATCTTGATTCCCTAGACCAACGCGAACAGGCGGAAACAATCGGCTTTGTGCAGCAAAGTCCGGAAAATCAGATCGCGACCGACAAGGTCTGGCATGAGCTGGCGTTCGGGCTGGAATCCCTCGGCTACGATACGCCGACGATTCGCCGCAGAGTTGCGGAAATGGCGAGCTTTTTCGGGATTCAGGAATGGTTTTACAAGCCGGTCACAGAGCTGTCCGGCGGGCAGAAACAGCTCTTGAACCTCGCATCCGTGATGGTGCTTCAACCGAAAGTTTTAATTCTGGACGAGCCGACGAGCCAGCTTGACCCGATTGCTGCGTCGGATTTTCTTGCGACGCTTGGCAAGATCAACCGCGAATTGGGAACGACCATCCTCCTGACCGAACATCGTCTGGAAGAAGCGTTCTCCTTTGCGTCGCGTGTCGCGGTCATGGACGGCGGCAAGCTCCTTTGCACCGGTACACCCGCCGAAGTGGGAGCGGAATTAAAATCCAGTGGCAACGCGATGTTCCTCGCCATGCCCGCCGCCATGCGCATCTGGGCGGCCACGGATTCTAAAGCGGTCTGCCCCATCTCTGTCTGCGACGGCCGGAACTGGCTGCTCGATTATGCGAAAACGCATAAACTGCAATCCGTTCCAGAAGAAAGCAAAAACGCACCGGACACGGAAACCGTTGTGTCGGCGCAGGAACTCTGGTTCAAGTATGACAAAGACTTGCCCGACGTGGTCAAAGGCTTGTCCTTGGAGCTGCACAAGGGCGAATTTCTGGCGCTGCTCGGCGGCAACGGCACGGGCAAAACGACCACGCTCAAGCTGCTGGCAAACCTGAAAAAAGCTTATCGCGGCGAGCTTGCCATCACCGGCACGGTTGGGATGCTGCCGCAGAATCCGCAGGCATTGTTTGTGAAATCCACAGTGCGCGCAGATTTATTGGAGATTTTACCAAAATCCGAACGCAAAACCGAGCGGCTTGCACAAGTCGTTTCCCTCTGCAAGCTGGCGGAGCTGCTCGACCGCCATCCGTATGACCTTTCCGGCGGTGAACAGCAGCGCGCAGCGCTGGCAAAAATCCTGCTCCTGAACCCAGACATCCTGCTTCTCGATGAGCCGACAAAGGGTCTGGACGCGGAGTTCAAACAGGTTTTCGGGCAGATCCTCCGGACGCTGCAAGCGTCCGGCGTGGCGATTCTGATGGTCAGCCACGACATCGAGTTCTGCGCAAAGTACGCCGACCGCTGCGCCCTGTTCTTTGACGGAAATATCGTCACAGAATCTACCCCAAAAACGTTCTTTTCTGGCAACAGCTTCTACACGACGGCTGCGAACCGCATTGCGCGCGATGTGCTGCCAGATGCGGTCACGCCGGAGGACGTCATTGCTGCCTGCGGCGGTGCGGTCGAACCGGAGGCGGCATTGCCGGAATATCAGCGCATTCCGCCTGCACCGGAGAAAGAGATGCGGACGGTGAAAAAGCTTCCGGTCTGGCGAAAAATCCTTGCCGCCGTGTCCGGTGCCGCTTCGCTGGCGCTGATCGTGCAGGCCATCGGCGTGACGGATTTGACAAAGCTCATTGACGCGAACGGCATGACGGCGCTGGCAGGCGGGCAGCTCAAGCTCTACGGCATTTTGCTTGCTGCACTTCTTGTGTTTGCACTGTCCATTGGCCGCAAGGCAGACAGACCGGACTATCTGGTGCAGACGCCGCTTGAAAAACGCAAGCTCCAAAAGCGTACCGTGACTGCCACGCTGCTCATCCTGCTTTTGATTCCTCTGACATTGTTTGTCGGCGTGTACTACTTCGCAGGGCGAAAATATTACTTCATTTCGCTGCTCATTCTGCTCGAATGTATGTTGCCGTTCTTCCTCATTTTCGAGGGGCGCAAGCCGCAGGCGCGGGAGCTGGTGCTCATTGCCGTGCTTGTGGCGCTGAATGTTGCGGGACGTGCTGTGTTCTTTATGCTGCCGGAGTTCAAGCCGGTTGTGGCAATGACGATTTTAGCAGGTGTGGCCTTCGGCGGCGAGACGGGCTTTCTGGTCGGCGCGATGACCATGCTGGTCTCGAATATGCTGTTTTCACAAGGCCCGTGGACACCGTGGCAGATGTTCTCGATGGGGATTATCGGCTGGCTGGCAGGTGTCTTGTACCGCAAGGGTGTTCTGCGGCGCGGGCGGCTGAGCCTTTGTATCTTCGGCGTGATCGCGTCCACGATCATCTACGGCGGCATTATGAATCCCGCGTCTGCCCTCATGTGGTCGAACACGATCGACTGGAAAATCATCCTGAGCTATTACGTCACCGGCATCCCCATCGACCTCGTCCGCGCCCTCGCCACCTTCCTCTTCCTCTGGCTCACCGCCGAACCCATGCTCCAAAAACTCGACCGCATCAAAACCAAATACGCCCTGGCGGAATAGCGCAAAATAAAAGCCGGACCATCCTAAGCAGATGGCCCGGCATTTTTATCAGTTCAAAAATTTCCATGGAATTCCCGCCGCGAATTGGCATTCATAATGGGCGCGGAGGCGGAAAAACTACGGGTGAAGGAAATCGAGAGATGATTTCCCGAAAACAAACAAGGAGATGCAACAACATGACGAACCGTAATTCTTCCAACATCAACGTCCCGGAAGCCCGCGACGCAATGGACAAGTTCAAGATGGAAGCCGCCTCTGAAGTCGGCGTCAACCTCAAGAACGGCTACAACGGCGACCTGACCTCCCGCGAAGCCGGCTCCGTCGGCGGCCAGATGGTCAAGAACGTGTGCCCCATACGAACCGCGAGATTTACAAGAAATAACCGGATCATGGAGGGACATATGCAGGCGGTGCGGTACATAGCGACACTGACAGTGTGAAGAAATCCCCAACAGATTGTAGAAGACGCAGTCTGCTGGGGATTTTTAATTATACAGCTTTCTCGTTGCGAATAGTTCGAAATTATGAGAATTTCAGGAATACGGTAAGATTATACAGTGCAAAAAACAGCTGAATGCAGTCTCGCTGCCGTACGGGGCGACGGGTCATTCCATGCGCTAAATAATTGCGATTGAAGGTGTTAGGTTCGGCTTTGAAATTTTCTGCTGGTGCAAAACCTGTTTCTATACAAGAAAATAGATTTACACAATGCAGCATAGTAGAAAATGCTTCTGTAGTACGCTCATTTTCAAATTTCTCACGTATTTTCTTAGCAGCCCTGCTTCCTGTGCAGCGATAACCATTCCGATTTTGTTTCCGAATCAGTTTGGCGTCTATCACACCTAAAAGAACAAGGGCACATGCTTTGTATTGCCTGTTATCATAGCAAAAGATTGCAGTATTCAAGTCCTCCTTTTTTACGCTTGCTCTTTGCAGAGTGGCAAAAAGCTCGTCCATCGCTTTCCTGCTGCAATAAGGCTTCATTTTTTGATTTGCTTCTTTAATACTTGCAGGTGCATCATAAAAAAACTTGATTGGAGCGCTTGGGGGAAGCGTCCATCCGTACTCGCCCCACTTCTTGTGGCTTAAAATCAACTCCTGCTTACGCTCTTCAGAAATGGTTGGAATTTGCCACTGCAAAATTGCTTCGGAAAAAGACACCATCCATTGTTGGAAAGCCTCTAATACCGGTTTAACGGCAACAGATATTTCCTGAGCCTTTTTTGCAAAATTCAAAAGCGCAGGCCCCACAATCTTTGCTACTTCATGCGTCACGGCAAGACTCTGCGCCACGCCATTCGCAAATTGTTGAAGCGACTGCTGCATAGCCGCTCTTGCATCTTCCGGAGACTTTTCGGGTGGTGATTTTGTATCATCAGAATCTTCTGTAGGAAAGTTATACTCTCTCTGTTCTTCATCCATAATGCGTTTATCCCCGTTCCGTCAGCTTTTGGTACATCTTCATCAATTCCGCCACACAGGCGGTTTCGGTGTTGAGTTTACCCCAGAAACCATAAGCCTGCATGACGGCTCTATCATTGGCTTGATGGGCTTTGCGCAGTTCCGGCGGCATGGTTACCTCGTCATAGAGAGCGGCAAGACTGCAATCTGGGTACAGAGCGCGTGCGTCCAGTATGCCCTGTGCCGTCTGCTCAATTTTTTCCTTTTGCGCTTCATTGTGCATCGGCCACGGGAAGTTGTTGTAGACGATTTTTATGGAATAATCATAGTCGCTTTTCAATCTACCACATACAACTCTCATCCACGCCATATGGACGTTAGATTCAAGAATTCCAAAGTGATATAGCGTAGCGTTCGGCATAATTCTGACTTTATTACTACAAAGAACCGTATCATCCATGTAACCCATCGGGATGTACTTTCTCTTTTCGGAAGAAACTTCTGGAATAACAACATATGTACCCGTAGGCATATTTTCCGTCTGGAATCTTGTCGGCGTATCTGCCAATTTATTGGTTGAGGTACGCTTACTGGATAAGCGAAAATCACGCACAGCTTTAATCCGCTTCATACAGTACGGCATTTTTTGCAGTTCATTCGGCGGGCATTCGCCCAACCATAAACACCATCGTGGGCTACGATTGATAAACTCCTGTGCACCATACCAAGGGTGAAAATATTTTTCAGACATTGGCTCCTTTTTCAGAAACTCTGCCTTCATTTCGTCTGTAAATAGATAATTACCATCATCAATCGGCTGGTTTCCCATTCCGATTTCAGGAACATCACAAATTGGCTTGTTTCTGCTTTCTATAAACACGTTATCCGCGTTCAGCAAATACCCGTTGATATTTTGGACAATCTGCGCACGGTCGCTTGAATACAGAACTTTTTCTTTATGATTTGGCGCAACGCTGAATCCAACGATAACACAGTGTACCTGGGCTTTGATTTTGGCCTCGCTATCCCAACGGAATGTACGATACGCAAAGTCAATGTGAACACCGGATCCAAAAAGCGGTTTCCAGAGATTAGCTACGCTTTCTCCCTGTGAAACGGAGTTGGTCGAAACAAGAGCGCTGCGAATGTCAGTTCCCTGCATCAAATCTGCCGCCTTTTTATACCAACAAGAGACATAATCCAGATTACCTGCGTTTTTCCAGCCATCAAAAGTCAAATTCACATCCGATTTTTGCGAAGCATCCATCAATCGGGCGCCCACAAACGGCGGATTGCCCATGATATAATTTAACTGCCCTTTCGGTACAACGGTTTCCCAGTCCTGCCGCAGGGCGTTGCCCTCCACGATATAGGCGTTGGTTTTCAGCGGAAGGAAGTCCAGTGCCATGTGGACAACATCTTCCGTCTCTTTCATCATCTGGCTTTCTGCGATCCAAAGGGCAGTCTTGGCAACGGTCACAGCAAAATCGTTGATTTCAATGCCGTAAAACTGGCTGATGGAGACTTGAATGGGATTGCCCAAATCCAGCACGATCTGTCCCTTATGTAGCAAGGAAATCACTTCGTTCTCCAAGCGGCGCAGAGATAGATAGGTTTCCGTTAGAAAGTTGCCACTTCCGCAGGCCGGGTCGAGGAATTTCAGGTTCGCGAGGCGAGTTTGGAAGCCGCGCAATTTTGTGTCACGGGTTCGGTCTACGGGAATTGCTCTGATTTCTGCCAGTTCCGTTTTTAATTCATCCAGAAACAGCGGATCGATGACCTTATGGATATTCTCAATGCTGGTATAGTGCATTCCTCCGGCACGGCGGGTCTGTGGATTCAACGTACTTTCAAACACAGCGCCGAAGATGGTCGGACTGATTGCAGACCAGTCAAAATTTTCGCTGGCACGACTCAGCAGCAGATCGATGATTTCATCACCCAAGCGTGGAATTTCGATGTCCTCATTGGCAAACAAGCCGCCGTTGACGTAGGGAAACGCCGCCAGATCTTCATCCAGATAACGGTCTCGCTGTTCCGGTTTTTGGTCGAGTACATGGAATAGGTTAATAAGTGCACGGCGGTCTTCTGCGCGGTGCGCTTGCAGATAGTCATGGAACATACCGTGTTTGCCGAAAATCCCTGCGTCCTCTGCGTATAGGCAGAACACAAGACGAACGCAAAGGGCATTCAGGCTTTTCAGAGTTTCTTCTGCTTCCGGATCGGCATACTGCTTTAGCAATGCGTCATACAATACACCGACCAGTTCGCCTGCTTGTAAGGAGATTTCCATTTCCTTACGGATTTTTTCGTCTCCGGTGTCCACAAGGAAGTTCAAACGGGTGTACTCTTTCTCTAAATCAGACAACATCAGAATTTCAGGCGTGTCATTGGGACGGTTCATGTCGTGGATACGGAATTCTCTGAAATTACAGACCACAATCCAACGGGGCTGCTGATTGGCCGGCAGATAGCCACCGTAGCGCCGTGCTTGTTGGTAGGGCGAAAGTAAAGAACCGTCAGACTGTAGTTCACCCCTGTTCAAGTCGACCGTTACACTCTTTTGCTCAATCAGAACACGAGTTGTGCCGATATAGCCGTCAATGAATTTTGTTGTACTTTTGCCTGTTTTGGCGTTATCCACAGTAACAGTTTTTTCAAAACTAATAAATTTTTCCGGTTCTGGTATGCCATAGACTTTTTGCAGCAACGCCAGCCAAAAGGACTGTGTTTCCTGTTTTTCGTCACCCTTGCCGTTCCAGTCAGCTGCGAACTGCTTTGCAGCCATGCGGCGCTCTATATCTGTCATAGACTATCCCTCCAGAAGCTATATGTGAATTCGTGATTCATGCGCTAACCCCAAACCATTATCATTACAGTTCTTCCGCCCGAAACGTCGTATAGCCCTCGTAATAATAGCTGTGGTCAAGCCCTTTCATAAAGACCTCGCGGCTATTCACATCATCTGTCAGCGCGGCTTTCAGAAGCACTTTAATCTCCACATCCTTAATCGGACTGCGCTCCATTGCAAGCAGATAGTCCTCCTTATCGACCTTGCTCCAATCCACGACCTGACCAATACCGTTTTTCAGCATCAAATCAAGCCAGATACGCATACTGCGCCCGTTACCCTCGCGGAACGGATGCGCGACGTTCATTTCTACATACTTTTCGATGATTTCATCAAAAGTACTCTGCGGCATTTTCTCGATGTTTGCCAGCGCCGCTTCCAGATACATCAGCGGCGCAAAGCGGAAATTACCTTTCGCCAGATTCACCGTGCGAAGCTCGCCCGCGAAGTCATAAATATCCTCAAAAAGCGCCCTGTGAATCGCCTCGAGCGACACGAACGTGCCGACAGACAGCTTGTCCAGTGTGCCGCTTTCAAATAGCCATACGGCCTTTTTCTTGCTGCTCCGTTCCTCCTCGCGCGCAAGGTCGGCAGAACTCGTCAGTCCCAATTTATTTTCCAGTGCCATAGCGCACCTCCTCGTTACTTCAATCTATACTTCTTTTCCGCCCCTCTGCCGACAACCTCGATCAGCCCTTCCTCGTTCATCTGGCGGGTCAGCAGGTAGGCTCTGGTCTTTTTGATATGCAGCAGCTCCTGCAAATCCTCGTCGCGCATTTCGCCGTATTCCTTGAGATAGTCCAGAACGATTTTCATCTGCGGCGTAATGATCGGCGCAGTCAGTTTTGTTTCTGCCGTATTTTCTGCGCCCGCAGAAGCGGCGTTCATGTTCGGCAGCACGATTCTAAATGCATTTGTCGTTGCCTCAATGCTGGGCTGGACGGGGCAGCTTGCGTAGAGCTTGAAAATGCGGCGGATGCCGGTGCCGTAGCTTTCAATCAGGCGCAGGCGGTGAAAAATCTCTGCCAGCTTTTTATTCCTCGGCTGAGAAACGCCGAGGCGGATATCCTCCGTGGAAAGGCCGGGCAGGAGGCCGCCCAGAGAAATAAATTCCATTTTGCTGTCGTTCACGTTGATGATAATGCTGCCGCTGAAGCTGTAGTCCCGATGCACCAGCGCATTGAGCAGCGCTTCGCGGATGGCTTCCTCGGGATAGTCCTGCTTATCCGTACGGACGACGCCCTTGATGGTAGAGACTGTCCTGTTGCATAGCGCCAGATAGTTGATCGAGTTTTCAAACTGCTTGAAGATCGAGCCGCCAAACTCCTTGCTGTCCCGGAACTCTGTACAGGATTCATCGTTGAATACGGCGATTTTCGTCGTGTGTTGGCACTGGTCGGACAGAAGCAGCGCCAGATTGGTGTACTGATCGTCGTGAATGTTCCGAAGCCCCAGCGCAATATACTTGTCCTCCGAAAAATCCACCTTGTATCGCTTGAACGCGACCGCAGCTTCATCAAAGGTCAGATTCTGCTGCACGGTGCGCATTTCTTCGAACACGTCGCCGTCCGAATCTTTGATCATCTGCCGGATCTGTTCCGGCGACGCCTGCACACTCGTCGCGCCCTGCCGGACATAAACGCCAGCAGGTTTCAGACCCTTACCCTTCAGGTAATACGGCTTATAGCTGCCCTCGCCGACTTCAATGCGGATGACCTTGTTTTCCTGCAGCACATAGCGCACGAACATTGTCACATCCGGCTGAATGGCGTCGCGGATACCGTTCGTCAGCCGCGTGTAGGTCTCGTCCACATTGTCAATGCCGGTCACATTTCCCTGATCGTCAATGCCGATATAGATCACACCGCCGTCCGTGTTCGTAAAGGCGATGACTTCCTTGTAAATATCTTCTGTCAGTTGGGATTTAAATTCCATGCGCTCGTTTTCGTACTGCATCGATCACACCTCCGTGTTGGTTATTTTTATTATACCACTATTTTCACTCGAAGCAAGTGAAAATAGTGAAAATTCACATAAAGATTTACAGAAATTGAACATTCAAAACTTCTCTGCCTTAACATAAAGGTCCGCACTGCTTTTCACCAGTGCGAATCCTTTTTATATGTCTTTCAGCGCATGATATACATCCCGCCAGAGATGCAGGCCGCTGCCGGGATACCGGCTGCGCAGGCGCTCCAATGCGGCTTTTCTGGCTTTTGTCACGCCATCCGGTGAGAGCATTTCGCGCAGGCCAAGCTCGTCCGCAGACAGCTTTTCGTAGCCGAACACGCCGTAGGTATGACCGAGAATTGCGCGATCCTTTGCGCTGAGCGTGCGGAAAAGCTGCTCCAGTTCCTCCGTGCAGACCTGCCGGTAAACAGCCTGTTCCGGCGTGAGAGCGTGCTGGTCGAGCAGCAGCCACGCAAGCGGATCATCGTCCGGATCATCATTTGAAAATGCGGAGACAGAAAGCGCCTTCGTTTCGTAGCCAATCAACTGTGCAGCCTTTTCAGCGGAAACACCGAGCGTCTGTGCGACTTCATCCGGAGAAACCTTCTCCTCCTTGTGCAGCCGCTGTGCCTGCTTCACACGCTGCATTTCATCCTTGGGAAGTGCTGTCGCACCGAGGTTTGCCTCCAAATAGCGATACATCTTCCCACGCAGAAACGGATGCAGATATGTGGTCAGTTTTCCACGATCCTCGTCATACTCCCCGGTGGAAAGTCGCTCACAAAGCTCTAACGCGCCTTCGGCACACAGCTCGTCCAGCGTTTCTTTGTCCGAACAACCAAAGCTCTGTGCCGCGTTCTTCGCAACAGAAGCGATGAATCCCTGCATTTGCAGATAGAGCTGCTCAAAGGCTTCCGTGTCGCCGCCGAGATACCGTTGATACAATTCTTCATTCGTCATGCGTTGTCACCTCCATGCAAAGCGTCTTCATTTCTGTTTTTTTTGGGGCGTCCTACGGGCTTGCTTTTGCGCTGTACATCGCAGAGCGGATAGAGATTCCTGGTTGCTAGGGATTCGTTGAAGGCTTCATAGGGCATACCGGGCTGCGTTCGTGCTTCGTGGTAAAGTTCCTCTGCCTTTGCGCGCAGGCGCATCTGTTCCTCTGCCGTGATAATGCCGCGGGCTTTGTCCTTGTCAATACGCTGATAGCAGCGAGAAAGCGCCTGCGTCAATGGACTGTCCGCCACTGTCTCTTTGACACCGCGCGTCCGGTAACCGAGCTGCGCACAGGAATAGCGCGGGTTATCCGGATTCGGAGAATCGCAGTATTTTGTGTGATAGCCCTTTTGCAGCAGAAAGAGCCTGCCGCACAGTTCACACTTCCGAATCAGGTGCCCGGCTTCCAGCCCTTTATAAAAATCCAGCTTCAGAAGCGTTTGCAAATGCTCTGTTTTGTAATACTCAAAAATCCTGAACTGCCCTGAAGCCGGTGCTGATTCCCGCGGCACGAGATGGATTCTGGCATCATCAAAGAGCGTATAGTTCCCGGTGCCTTCTATCGGATTGGCGATCCACTTGTGCCGAAATTCCGGAAAAAGGAACCCATTTAGAGCCGCAATATATTGGTTCGGCGACAGATGTTCAAGCCTGGAAAGCGACTCCCGAATAAACGCACGAAGCGTCTGACAGACGGAAGCAACATCTTTAAGCACCTGCGCATAGTTCATGCAGTATGCTTTATAAAGCTGCCACTTCAGGTCTAACGGCACGGGCGCGATCAGCAGCGCCGGGGTTTTTGCCTCCGGCTTTGGCGGAATGGGCGGATACAAGTTCAGATACCATTCCCGCTGCGCCTCGCTCAATTCCTCCAGATTCTTGAGCCTGCCGTATTTCTTCGGATTCTCCAAGTAGTCTTCATACGCACAGATCTGACGCAAAATCTCGTGGTCGTGCGCATCCATTTCAAGTGGATCACCCTCTGCAAGCGGCATTTCTGTGAGCTGCTTCGCCTCTGTCAGAATATATGCGTCCGTCTGAATCAAGCGAAAAATATGATGATGACAGAGCGCTTCATTCAGCCGGAGCATCTGCTCATTGGCCTGATGCCAGTTGGTCAGCTTGTGCGTTTTTTCATAACGCGCCATGCCTTCTATTGCAGATTTCGAGAGAACGTCAAGCGCTTGATATTCCTCCGGCGTGATGTTCAAAACCTCTGTTGTCAGTGTTCCAAGCGGAAATTCTTCTCCGTAAATACCGAGTGTTTTTTCTCCGACATAGAACGTAATGGACTGAAACATACGCTTCTCCTTTGGAAACCTGTCTGCAAATGATTTTTATTTGTCTGCTATTACTCTGAGTGTATCAGAAAAATCTCCATACTACAAGTAGAAAGGTGCGTGCCGCGAAAAACGTGGTACGCACCTTTACTTTTTGATTCGGAGGAGATTTTTTGACAGGAAACACACCATTAAAACTGATTTCCATGAGCGAAATCAACGCGGAGGAGGTGCAATGGCTCTGGTATCCTTACATCCCGCTTGGCAAGCTGACGATCCTTCAAGGCGACCCCGGCGAGGGCAAAACGAGCTTCATTCTGGCGGTCATTGCAGCTCTGACGCGCGGCGATCCGCTGCCGGAGTGCGAACGGGCAGCGGAGCCGATGAACGTGATCTACCAGACCGCCGAGGACGGTCTGGCGGATACCATCAAGCCAAGGTTAGAGAGCGCAGGCGCAGACTGCACACGCGTGCTGGTCATCGACGAGGGCAAACGGGAGCTGACGCTCTGCGACGCAAGGCTGGAAGAAGCGATCCGCAGGACGGGAGCAAAGCTGATCGTGCTTGACCCGCTGCAGGCGTACCTCGGAAGCGATGTGGATATGCACCGCGCAAACGAGGTGCGCCCGGTACTCAAACGACTTTCCCTGATGGCGGAGCGCACACAATGCGCCGTCATTCTGATCGGGCACATGAACAAGGCGCAGGGCTTGAAATCCGGCTATCGCGGTCTCGGTTCTATCGACTTCCGCGCATCAGCCAGAAGCGTATTGATTGTTGGACGGCTGAAAAGCGGCGATACGCTCCGCATTGTCGCACAGGACAAGAACAGCCTTGCACCGGAGGGCGCAGCCATTGCATTTGAACTTCATCCGGAGCATGGCTTTCGGTGGAAGGGCTTCTGCGACGCGACCGTTGACAACATTCTGAACGGCACTGGGCAGGTGCAGACAAAGACCATGCAGATGGAGGACGAACTGCGCAGATTTCTGACGCAGACAAGACCAGCCGAAGAGGTCTTTGCGCTTGCAAAGCAGCTCGGCATTTCGGAGCGAACGCTAAAAATCGCGAAGCGAAATCTCAGCATTCTTTCGGAGCGCCGCGCCGACCAATGGCTCTGGCGCTTGCCGGAGCAAGAGGGCAAGGGGGTAACGCCTTGAACGGTTTGCATCCTTGCACCCTTCCACAGCGGGCACCGTTCGCCGCCGTGAGGCGCGTGTCGCCGCTGTGTGCGGCTTTCTGCCCCGACAGCGAGTGTGTGTGCGGCGCAACGGGAAAAGCCAACGTTGCGCCAACGTGCGGACAACGTGAAAAATGCAAGTGCAATACGGCAGCCCAGCGCAGAGAATCCCCCGCCGCGGCGGGGAAAATCCTCCCGTTCGGGAGGAGCCAGCATCGCATTTGGCTAGTCGCCGGTGTCCCGGCTCCCCGCCAAATGCCTCAAATCGGGCAGAAGCCCATACCCACTTCAATGAAAACGGAGGAAACATGAAAAAAGGCAAGCAATTTAGCATTCGGATCTCGGAACAGGATTTAGAGACAATCCGCCGAAAAGCAGCGCAGGCGCACATGAGCCAGAGCGACTATGTAATCAGTTGCTGTCTGGGCAAGAAAATCATCATTCTTGACGGACTGAAAGAAGTCCTGCGGCAGCAAAAAGCCATCGGAAACAACCTCAACCAGCTGACTGTGCTGGCGAACATGGGCAAGGTACAGTTCGCCAATTTGGATTCTGCCGTGCAGGAATTCTCTAAGATCAATACCGCTCTGAGGAAAATGCAGGAGGGAGGTTTGGCAAAATCGCAATCGTCCATTTCGTGAACTACAAAAAGGGGACGCAGACGCGCGGCTGCATGAAAAGTGTCATGCGCTATGTTTCTCAACTCAGCAAGACACTCTGGGATGGGCAGCAGCTCGTCAGCGGTATTGACTGTCAGCCGGAAACCGCATTCGACGAATTCCTGAGTACGAAACTGCTGCACCACAAAGATGGCGGCGTGATGTTTTATCACATGGTGCAGAGCTTCCCGAAGGGCGCAGACGTTGACCCGCGCACGGCGCACGAAGCCGCACGGCGGCTGGCAGAATACTTCGAGGGCTGTGAGGTACTGGTCTGTACGCACGTTGACCGCGAACACATTCATTCGCACTGTATTATCAACAGCGTGAATTTTGAAACCGGAAAAAAAGTACATATGGCAGACGAACAGATTCAGGAGCTGCGCATCCGCAATGACCAGATCTGCGAAGAACTGGGGCTGCCGAAATTCCAGAGAGATGAGCAGCGGCAGTCGCGTGGAATGTCCAACGCAGAATACTACACGGCTGACAGGGGCGAGAGCTGGAAGCTCGAGCTGATGCGCGTGATCGACGAGTGTATGCGCTGCGCTGGGAGCCGCGAGGAATTTCTGATCTTGCTCCGCTCTGAGGGTTACGACGCCACGTGGACGGACAGCCGCAAGAACATCACCTACACCACACCGGAGGGGCGCAAATGCCGGGACAGCAAATTACATATAGAAAAATACTTGAAAGAAAATATGGAGGCGGAATTTGGATACAGAACGGAGAATGACAACACAAGAAATGTTGACGCAGCACAAAAAGCTGATGGACGAGGCACAACGGCTGGAACCCAGCGTGATGGTCACGGAGCGGAACTGGAGCGCGCTGCTCGAAATGCAGGACAGGCTGTTTCGGCAGCAGATGCAGTTGGATGCAAACCTGAAAACGCTCCTAACGAGAGAGGACGCACAGGAGACCTTGACCGAGATGCAGATGAGTGCAGAGGAATTTTCGAGACAGGCTGGGAGCCTGAACGAGAAGTATTCTTCCGGCTGCAAGGCGCTGACCGAGACTACGAAGAACGCCCTGACTACGATTCTGGACGATACGAGGAAACAGCTTTCGGAGACAGTGCGGGAGACGAAAAAGAAAATCCGGACGTGCGCATGGATCTCAATTATGGCGGTGATCTGCTGCGCGGCGCTGTGCGCCTTGGTCGTGCTGTGGAGCAGATGACGGATGATGCGCCGAAGCGGGACGGAACAACCACGTCGCTGCATATTGACAGCAAGCGTCGGAAAAAGCTCCGGCAAAAGAAAACCGCCCTCGGTCACGCCGAGGACGATCACGAAGAAATGCGAATGGACACGATGTAGACGTTGGGGGTGGCGAAGAAGAACTGCATGATTCCAATTCCCGCTGGGAATACTTACAACAAAAAAGGAGGTGGACAGCATCAGCACCCAGAGGAAACCGGCGCCCGAGCAGGCAAAGAAAGAGCTTGCCGAACAGCTCTGGCTGAGCTACTACAATCAGGTTCTGTTTGAAGCCGGACTGATTACGGAGGCGGAACGCAACCGCATGAAGAACAAAATCAGTGCATTGGCGCCGTCCGCTTCCAATGGGGCTGACAGGAACATCCTGACATGATGTTCCTGTCAGAAACTCACACTTGCTTGTTTCATGCAGGTGTGATATTGTAGATATAACATGATAAAACGAAAAACGAAGGAGCGCACCAAATGGACATACATACGATCAGAATGGAGTTAAGAACAAAGTCCATTTACGATTTGCCGCTGCGCGTGACCTACTATGCGCGTGTGTCGTCTGAGAGTGACGAGCAGCTAAACTCACTGGGCAATCAGGTTTCCTACTATGAGGATCTGATCCGAAGGAATCTCCCGTGGACATTCGTGCCGGGGTACATTGACGAGGGCTTGTCCGGTATCTCTACGAAGAAGCGTGAGAACTTTAACCGCATGATCGAGGATGCCGCCGAAGGTCAATTCGACTTGATCATCACCAAAGAAATCTCCCGCTTCGCCCGAAATACGCTCGACTCTATCCGCTACACGCGCCAGCTTCTGAGCTACGGTGTCGGTGTATTCTTCCAGAACGACAACATCAACACGTTCGATGAGGATGCCGAACTGCGCTTGTCCATCATGTCCTCCATCGCGCAGGATGAACTCCGCAAGCTGTCCTCACGTGTGAAATTCGGTCACCAGCAAGCCATCAAGTCGAGCGTCGTACTCGGCAACAGCCGCATTTTCGGCTACACAAAAGCGGACGGGAAGCTGGTCATTGATGAAACGGAAGCGCCGATGGTGCGGGAACTGTTTGAACTCTACGCGACCGGCGAATACTCCATGAAGCAGCTGGAAACGCTGTTCTGGGAAAAAGGCTATCGCAACCACAACGGCAAGAAAATCGCGCACACCACCATGTCCAACATCATTTCAAATCCCAAATACAAGGGCTACTACGTTGGCAACAAGGTCAAGGTCGTGGATATGTTCACGAAGAAGCAGAAATTCCTCCCGCCGGAGGAATGGGTGATGTTCAAGGATGAGACGGGCGAAATTGTGCCGGCGATCGTGCCAGAGGAAATCTGGGATGCAGCAAACGCCGTCCTGAAAAAGCGCAGCGAGGACGTGAAGGCTCGGCAGGGCGTCTGCAACCACGCCAATCTCCTGACAGGAAAGCTATGGTGTACGGAGTGCGGGCAGCCCTACTACCGCCGCGAATCCGAGGACAAGAGCGGTAGAAAGAACAGTAAATGGCTCTGCTCCGGCAAGATCAAAAACGGCGCGGATTCCTGCAGATCCTTTGCCATCTACGAAAGCGAGATCAAACCGCTTCTGTTCGAGGTATTCCGCGATACGTCTGCCGATGCCGATGCGATGGTCGAAGAATACATCCGTATGTATAACGAGCTGACGCAGCACGGCTCGCTCCGGAAAAAGATCGAACAGCAGAATAACATCATCGATCAGGCAAACCGGAAGAAGAATAAACTCTTGCAGCTTGCCGCAGACGACAGTATTACGAACGCGGATTTCAAGAAGATGACTGCTGACTGCAATCGTGAAATTGAAGAAGCCGAAAAGGAAATCACAGAACTGGAGCAGACAGCCGCAGAGGGCGACGCCTTCAAGCAGAAGATCGATGAGATCCGCAGAGTCCTGACAAATGCCCAGCGCGACGCAGCGCAGGGGATCATCACAAAGGAGTTCATCGACAAGTATATCAGCAAGATCTTCGTGACACCGAAGGACGACACGACTATGCTGCTTCAGGTCAAGATCTTCACCGGGGAAACGACGGAAAAGTACCTCCGGAAGCTCGAAAGCCGCACGGGTCACATCACCCGCGATTTGACTGAACAAGCAGAAAAGCCAGACGCCGCAAGGGTTTCCAGCCCTGACGATTCTATGGGTCACATGTCTAAGAAAATGATCGAGTCCTACGAGCGGAACATGAAGTGAGTCTTTTCCTTCGGCACGCCGGAGGCGAAGACGGGGAGCTGCCGCAGGGCGGCAGCTCCTCTGACTTCCTGTTACATCGCAAAAGCCCCGCGTTCCGGCCGAAACGCGGGGCTGCGCTTATGCGTTTTATTCGATCACATCCGCTCCGGCGCGGAGAAGCCGAGCAGGTCGATGCACGTTTCCAGAACGCCGCGCGTAAGATCGATCAGCGCTGCGTAGCTGGCCTGCCGGGCCGGATCCGGCTCGGTGAGGATCTTCACGTCGTGGTAGAACTTGTTCGCCGCCGTTGCCAGCTCGTAGATATACGCGCAGATCGTGTTCGGTGCGGAATCGCGGTACGCGGACCACAGCGCGTCCGCCATCCGGCTGAGCACCAGCATGAGCTGCTTCTGCTCCGCGCTGCAGGCGCTCAGCAGCTGCGCGGGCGAGACGGGCTTGCCGTATTTGGCCAGGATCGACTTGATCCGCACGATGGTGTAGAGGATATAGGGCCCCGTATTGCCCTCAAACGAGGAGAACCGGTCGAGGTCGAACACGTAATCCTTCGTCGGCATGTTGCTCAGATCGCCGTATTTGAGCGCGGCCATCGCGATGCACTTCGCCGTCTGCGGCAGCTCCTCGTCGGAGACGGTCTGGTTTTCCTTGATCTTGCTCGTGACGTAGTCCGTCACGTCCGCGATCAGCGTCTCCAGCCGCATCACGCCGCCCGCGCGGGTCTTGAAGGGCTTGCCGTCCTTGCCGTTCATCGTGCCGAAGCCGATGTGCCCGAGCGCAGTCTCCGGCCCGACGAGACCGGCCTTCTTCGCCACGCGGAAGATCTGCTCAAAGTGCAGATTCTGCCGCTTGTCAGTCAGATACATGTATTTCTTCGGGTGATAATCCTGCTCGCGCTGGACGATCGTGGCCAGGTCCGTCGTGGCGTAGAGCGTCGCGCCGTCGGACTTGACCAGGATGCACGGCGGGACCTCCTTCGCGTCCGTCTCCTCCTGCACCGGCACGACCAGCGCACCCTCGGATTCCACGCACAAGCCCTTTGCCTTCACGGTCTCGAGCATCTGCGGGATATACTTCTGCGCGTCGCTCTCGCCGAGCCAGACGTCAAAGCTGACGCCGAGATTATCATAGTTGCGCTTCAGATCTTCGACGGAGACACGCAGGATGTGCTGCCACAGCGCGCGCTCGCCGCGCTCGCCGTGCTGCAGGCGGAAGGTCTCCTCGTGTGCGCGGGCGGCGAAGGCTTCGTCCTCCTTGCTCCGTGCGCTGGCGGCGGGGTAGATGCGCTCGAGCTCCGAGATCGTGAACGGCGCTTCGGCGGGATACTCGCCGGTAAAGTCCGGGTCAAAGTAGGGAAGACCCGGCTTTTCATCCTGCAGCTGCGCCATGATGAGGCCCATCTGCAGTCCCCAGTCGCCCAGGTGGATATCGCCGATCACATGGTTGCCGAAGAAGCGGTAGATCCGCTTGAGCGATTCGCCGATGATGGCGCTGCGCAGATGGCCGACGTGCAGGGGCTTTGCCACGTTCGGCCCGCCGTAGTCCAGCACGATCGTGCAGGCGTCCGGATCGTTCTGCACGCCGTAGTGCGCGTCCGCATCCATGCCGCGCAGATAGGCGGCCAGATACTCATCCGAGATCTTCAGATTCAAAAAGCCCGGCATCACGGCCTCGGCGCTGGCAAACATCTCGTTTTCGCCCAGCGCTTCGAGCACGGCGTTCGCGATCTGGATCGGCGCCTTGTGGTATTTCTTCGCCGCGGCCAGCGCGCCGTTGCACTGATATTCGCACAGGTCCGGCCGGTTGGAGAGCGTGGCCCGGCCATAGGCGGCGTCGAACCCGGCCTTCTCAAACGCGCCGGACAGCTGCTCAGAGATCAGATCGATCAGAAATTTCATGTGTTTCACCCTTCGTCATGTCATAAGTTTCACTATTATAGCAGAAAAGTCCGGGAATGTACAGAGACACCCTCTAAAAAACAGTCGTACGCTCAATGCCGCCATGCAGAACCCCGTGAGGTCTGCGATCAGCGCCGCCGGGACAGCGTAGCGCGTCCCGCGCACGCCCGCGGCGCCGAAGTAGACGCTGATGGTATAAAACGTTGTCTCCGACGAGCCGAGCATGACCGCGGCTGTCCGCCCGATCAGCGAATCCACGCCGTAGCGCTGCATCAGCTCCGTCCCCACGGCGAGCGCCGCGCTGCCGCTGAGCGGGCGAATGAGCACCAGCGGCGCAAGCTCCGGCGGGATGCCGAGCACGCGGAACACCGGCGCGGCCAGCGGTGTCAGCCAGTCGAAAAACCCGCTTTCCCGCAGCATCGTGACCGCCGTCAGCATCAGAACGAGCGACGGCGCGAGCGTCGCCAGCAGCCGCAGCCCGTCCTGCGCCCCGGCCAGAAGATCCCCGTACACATCCCGTTTCCGCCGCAGCCCCACCGCGCCCGCGGTCAGCAGCAGCCCGGGCAGGAGCAGCTCCGTCAGGTTTTCCAGCATCGCTTCAGCCCTCTTGCCGCCAGGATCCCTGCCGCGACGGAGCAGGCCGACGCCAGCCACACCGCCGGGAGGATGTCGAACGCGTGCGCCGCGCCGAGCCTTGCGCGCACGGCGGCAACGGTCGACGGGATGAGCTGCAGGGAAGCCGTGTTCATCACGACCAGCAGACACATCTCGTCCGACGCATGGGCCGCGCCGGACAGCGCCTGCATCCGCTGCGCCGCGCGCACGCCGAGCGGCGTCGCCGCGTTGCCGAGCCCAAGCAGATTCGCGGCCAGATTGCCGCACAGGCTGGAAAAGCCCTCTTCATCCGCCGCGCACGCCGGGAACAGCCGCCGCAGCCCCGGCCGCAGCGCCCGGCACAGCCGCACGGTCAGTCCCGTCTGCTCCATGGCCCGCGCCAGCGCCGACCAAAGGCAGATGGGCCCCGCCAGCGACAGCGTCAGCTCGATCCCTGCCGCCGCGCCCGCCAGCGCCGCCTGACTGGAAGAAAACGGTTGACCAGAACACAAATCAGCCAACACAGACAGGAGGATCAGACCAAACCAAAGAAAGTTCAACAACATGTTTGAAACTCCGTTAAGAAAAAATAAGTTTGTTCAAAATTTGTACATAATTGGATGGTAGAATAGGGATGGCTTGAGGGGGCAGCGGATGTCCATGCAGCATCCGTTGCTGGCCTGGTACTGGTGCATGAAGAAAAGAAATTAGGGGGTTGTATTCAATGAAATCAACAGGCATCGTCAGAAAGGTCGACGAGCTCGGCAGAATCGTTCTGCCCATCGAGCTGCGCCGCACGCTGGACATCGCGGAGAAGGACGCTATCGAAATCTATGTCGACGGCGAGTCCATTATTCTCAAGAAGTACGAGCCGACCTGCATCTTCTGCGGTGACGGCCGGAACGTCGAGAACTACCGCGGCAAGAACATCTGCGCCAACTGCATGAAGGAGCTGCGCGCAGGCAAATAAGATCCATGCAAAAAATCCCACTGCCTGACCAGCAGCGGGATTTTTGCAGCAAAAGCAAGAGCACAGGCGTCTGCAGAATAGAGACTTCATGCGGGCCGCTGCTCTATTAAACTTTTTTTAATCGGGAGATAGTAACAATGGCATACGATCATGGCGCGTTTCGCGTACGAAATCTAGACGATGCAATTGCGTTTTACACGGGAAAACTTGGTTTTCGGTTTCTTTTTGACGGAAAAAATGAGAAAGCCGCAGAAAGATACGCTTTCCTTGATCACAACGGTGCCCGGCTGGAGCTGATCGAGACAGAGCATGAGACGTATCGGCCATCGATGCCGGAGCCCCCGTTCTGTCCGCATCTGTGCTTTGAGGCGGAGAATATGGACAGCGTCCTGAAGATGCTGCGGGAAAATGAGCTGACGATCCTTGACGGCCCGAATGAAATCCCGAACTCAGAGCAATGGATCTATTTTGCCGACCCGGATATGAATGTGCTGGAATATATCGTCTGGCTGGATAAAAAGCGGGAGTGAAACAGGTTTCCTGTCTGACGGAGAAAAAAGACGCGCCTGTATGCTGCAAAGCATACAGGCGCGTTTTCAGTTTGGTTCAGCCCTTCAAGATCGCGTCATACAGCTGATTTTTCGCAAAGCCGGTCAGCTTGGCGACCTGCTTGACGGCGTCCTTGGTCGAGAGCCCTTCGTCCATCCGCGCGCGGACAAGCGCGAGCGCGCCTTCAAACGTACAGCCCTCCTCCGCCGGCTCCTCCGCGCCGGCCACGACGAGCACGAACTCGCCCCGGGGCGGATTCTCCGCGTAATAGGCCGCGGCCTCGCCCAGCGTCGTGCGCCGGACCTCCTCGTGGAGCTTCGTCAGCTCCCGGCACAGGGAGATGCGCCGCTCTGCGCCGAACGCCGCGGAAAGATCCTGCAGCGTGGCCAGCAGCTTGTGCGGCGCCTCGTAGAAGATCATCGTCCGCGGCTCGTCCTTCAAGCCCGCCAGGTGCTCCTGACGGCTTTTTTTGTTGACGGACAGAAAGCCCTCGAACGTGAACCGGCCCGTCGGCAGCCCGGAGATGCTCAGCGCCGTCACCAGCGCGCACGGGCCGGGGATGGCGCAGACCGTCACGCCGCGCTCCGCGCACAGCCGCACGAGATCCTCGCCCGGGTCGGAGATCGCGGGGGAGCCCGCGTCCGTCACCAGCGCGCACGTCTCGCCCGCGAGCAGGCGCGCAAGGATCTTTTCGCCGCTTTCCGCCTTGTTGTGCTCATGGTAGCTCACAAGGCTCTTTTTCAGCTCCAGATGGTTCAGGAGCTTCAGACTCACGCGGGTATCCTCCGCCGCGATGAAATCCGCCTCCGCCAGCGTCTGGCGGCAGCGGGGGGAGATGTCGCTGAGATTGCCGATGGGCGTCGGCACAAGATATAACATGCCAGCCATGTCCGTTTCACTCCTGTCGGTGGTAAATGCGTCTGCACGCGGCAGACTCGCTGCCGTCCGGCCCGTAGAGGACCAGCTCCGGCTCGATCTGCAGCCCCGGCTTTCCGCCGAGCCGCGCCTCGAGCAGCACGAGGCTGACGGCGCTCGCCGCGCTGTGGCGGACGAATCGGAGCCGCTTCGGCTCCAGCCGTGCCGCGCGCAGAAAGACCATCAGGTCGGCCAGCCGCTCCGGCTTGTGGACCAGATACAGCCGCCCGCCCCAGCGCAGCGCCCGCGCCGCTGCGGCGCACAGCGCGTCGAGCGGGCAGCAGAGCTCGCTGCGCGCGAGCGAAAGGCTGTCTTCCTTCCGCAGCCGCCCGCTGCCCGGCGGATAATACGGCGGATTGGAGACGGTAAAATCAAAGCTTCTGGCCGGGATCTGCGCGTGCGCCTGCCGAAGATCTCCGCAGACGACCGAAAACCGGTCTGCAAGACCGTTCCGCCGCGCGTTTTCCTCCGCCTGCCGCGCCGCCTCCGGCTGGATCTCGATGCCGCAGACACTTCCGGCCGCGCCGCTTCCCAGCAGCAGAAGCCCCAGCGTCCCGCAGCCGCAGCCAAGATCCAGCCCGCGCCCGCCGGCATCCCGGCAGAAATCCGCCAGCACCATCGAGTCGGTGCTGACGCGGAACTGCGCGTCGGGGATCGTCATGTGGATGCGGCCGAATAAAACCTCTTCCATATGGGCTCCAATCAAAAAGACAGGGGGTGCTGCGTGCAGCACCCCCTTGTGTTTATGTGCTTAACCCTCAGAGATCGCGTCGTTGGGGCATTCCGCAGCGCAGGTACCGCAGTCCACGCACTGATCGGCGTCGATGACGTACTTGCCGTCGCCCTCGTTGATGCAGCCGATAGGACAGACGTCAGCGCAAGTGCCGCACATTACACAGTTGTCATTGATCACATGTGCCATTTGAAAGCACCTCCATTTTCAAGGTAGCTTCATTCTATCATACTTTCCCGAAAATGCAATGAAAAATGTGTAAATAAATCGAACCGTCCGCTTTTTTTCGCCTGCGTCGTATAAACCGCCGCCTGCGCGTCGAGACTTCAGGCAAAGGAGGCGGTTTTATTGAGAAAACCGGGCTATTCTGCGGCCCTCAGCTGCGTGCTCGTCCGCGCGGAATCCGCCGCGCGGGAGCTTGGCAGCGGCGTGACCGGCACGGAGCATCTGCTGCTCGCCCTGGCGCAGGAGAAGATCTCCTCCGTCGGGAAGATCCTCATCTGCCAGGGGGCGGAGGGCAGGCTCCTGCGCTGCATGCTGCTGACGCAGCCGCGCCCGGCCCGGCGTTCGGGACGACCGGGATTGTCCGGCGCAGCGTCCCGCGCGCTCGACGCCGCCCGGCGGGAGGCCGCGCGCCTCGGCGCAGCTCTGTGTCAACCGGAGCATCTGCTGCTGGCGCTGACGCGGGACGAGGGCTACGCGGCCGCCCGCGTGCTGCTGACGCTCGGCGTGGACCTCAACTGCGTCTTTTCAGAAACGTATGACCGCCTGCGCATCCAGAATGCCGCGCGGGCGGCGGGAGGACAATCGGAATTGAAGCTTTTGGAACTCTACTGTGAAAACATGCTCGACCGCGCCGCCCAGACGGACCCGGTCGTCGGCCGTGAGGCGGAGCTCACGCAGCTCATGCAGGTGCTCAGCCGCCGCGGCAAAAACAACCCCGCGCTCATCGGCGAGCCCGGCGTCGGCAAGACCGCCGTCGTCGAGGCGCTGGCCCAGCGGCTGGCCTGCGGCGACGTGCCGCAGGCGCTGCGCGGCAAAAAGCTCTACTGCCTCAACATGGCGAACCTGCTCGCCGGGACAAAATACCGCGGCGAATTTGAAGAGCGCGTGCGCGATATTCTGCAGGAGATCCGCCGCTGCGGCAACGTCATCCTCTTTGTCGACGAGATGCACACCATCGTCGGCGCGGGCAGCGCCGAGGGCGCGATCGACGCAGCGAACCTGCTCAAGCCCGCGCTCGGCAGGGGAGAGCTGCAGATGATCGGCGCGACGACGCTGGAGGAATACCGCAAATTTATCGAGAAGGACGCCGCGCTCGAGCGGCGCTTCCGTCCCGTGACGGTCCGCGAGCCGGACCGCGAGACCGCCTGCCGGATGCTGCAGGCTCTGCGTCCCGGCCTCGAGGCCCACCACCGCATCCGCATCACGCAGGAGGCCATCGAGGCCGCCGTCGACTTCTCCACCCGTTACCTGACCGATCGCTTCCTGCCCGACAAGGCCATCGACCTGCTTGACGAGGGCGCGGCCCACGTCTGGCTCGGAGGGTCGGAGCCGCCCGAGGATACCGAGCGCCGCCAGCGGCTCGAGCAGCAGCTCGAGCAGGCTGTGTCGGATGCCCAGTACGAAAAAGCCGCCGCCCTGCGCGACGAGCTGCGCACGCTCGTGCGCGGCCAGCTGGCTGCCCGCCGCGCGCAGCATACCGTGAGCCTGACCAAGCAGGACATCGCCGCCGTCGTCGCCGAGCGCACCGGCATCCCCGTCGGCCGCCTGCGCCAGTCGGACCGCGAGCGGCTGCTCTCGCTGCGCGAGACGCTCTCGGCGCGCGTCATCGGCCAGCAGGCCGCCGTCGACGCCGTCTGCACGGCCGTGCTGCGCGGCCGGACCGGTCTGGCCGACGCTGCGCGCCCTGCCGCGTCCTTTTTGCTGATCGGCCCGACGGGCGTCGGGAAGACGGAATTATGTAAACAGCTCGCGCAGGTCGTCTACGGCAGCCCGGACGCGCTCATCCGGGTGGATATGTCGGAGTATATGGAGCCGTCGAGCGTCTCGCGCCTGCTCGGCGCGCCGCCGGGCTACGTCGGCTACGACGCGGGCGGCACACTCACGGAGAAGGTCCGCCGCCGCCCCTACTGCGTCCTGCTCTTTGATGAGCTGGAAAAGGCCCACCGCGACGTGACAGGCATCCTGCTGCAGCTGCTCGGCGACGGCATCCTGACCGACAGCCTTGGCCGCACGGTCAGCTTCAAAAACGCCATCGTCGTCATGACCTCGAACCTGACCGGCACGCAGACCGGCAAACCCGGCCTCGGCTTCACGCCGGACTGCGAGGATGTGCGCGCGCAGACCGTCCTGCGCGAGGCGTTCTCGCCGGAATTTCTCGGCCGCATCGACTGCGTGACGACCTTCCGGCCGCTCACCGCGGCGGATCTCGGCGCGATCGCCCGCCTGCAGCTGCGCCAGCTCGCCGAACGCCTGCAGAAGCAGAACGTCACGCTGACCGCCGCGCCGGACCTGCCGGAGCGCCTCGGCGCGCTCTGCGCGCACGACCCCGGCGGGGCCAGAAGCCTGCGCCGCAGGCTCCAGACCCTCGTGGAGGGCCCGGCAGCCGAGCTTCTGCTGCGCGACCCGTCCGTGCGCGCGCTGCGCGTGCGCTGGGAGCAGGGGACCGCCGTGGTGGAAGCGGGATCGGCCTGATTTTAAAACAAACGTTCAAAAATTCGGAATTTGACGGTTTTTCACGAAAAATGGCAGACATTCCCCGAAAAATTTTTTCAAAAAAGGGTTGCAATTTATGTAAACAGAACGTATTATATTACTGAAGTGGAGCGAAGTGGAGCAAAATTTCAGTAAAGTGGAGCGAAAGGAGGCGCGAAGGGATGTTCGGGAAGTACAAGCACACCGTCGACGAAAAGGGACGTCTGTTCGTGCCGTCCAAGCTGCGCGAGGAACTTGGCAACACCTTCTATGTGACACTGGGCCTGGACCACTGCCTCTCCGTCTATACGGAGTCCGGCTGGCAGGCGATTCTCGATAAATACAACGCGCTGCCGATCGTTCAGGCGCGGAAGATGCGTTTCCTGTTTGCCAATGCCGCCAAATGCGAGCCCGATAAGCAGGGCCGCTTCCTGATCCCGGCGGAGCTGCGCCAGTACGCGGGCCTTTCCAATGAAGTCACCTTCATCGGCCAGGGCGGCCACGCGGAGATCTGGGACAGCGCGGCATATGACGAGCTGGAGCGTCAGACGCTGACCCCGGAGAATCTGGCGGCTGTCATGGAGGAACTGGGCTTCTGATGGAGTTTGCACATCAATCGGTGCTTTTGAACGAGTGCATCGACGCCCTGGCGATCAAACCCGACGGGATCTACCTCGACGGGACGCTGGGCGGCGCGGGCCACTCGCTGCAGATCTGCCGGAACCTCACCACCGGCAGGCTCATCGGCGTCGACCGCGATCTGGTCGCGCTGGAGGCCGCAAAGAAGCGGCTGTACCGGCATGCGAAAAAAGTGACGCTGGTACACGATAATTTTGAAAACGTCGGCGCGATCCTCACCGCGCTTGGCCTCGACCGGATCGACGGGATGCTGTTCGATCTGGGCGTTTCATCTCCGCAGCTCGACGACGCGGAGCGCGGCTTTTCCTACATGGCCGACGCGCCGCTCGACATGCGCATGGACCGCGAGCAGTCGCTGACCGCCTATGAGATCGTCAACAACTGGCCGCGCGAAGAACTCAAATCCATCCTCTACGAATACGGCGAGGAGCGCTACGCCCCGCAGATCGCCGCCGCCATCGAGCGCGTGCGGACCGATCGCCCCATCGAGACGACGCTCGAGCTCGTCGATATCATCCGCTCGGCCATGCCGGCCAGCGCCCTCCGGGAAAAGCAGCATCCGGCCAAGCGCAGCTTCCAGGCCATCCGCATCGCCGTCAACGATGAGCTCGGCGCTGTCCGCCAGGGCATGGAGGCCGCGATCGACCATCTGAAGCCCGGCGGCCGTCTCGCCGTCATCACCTTCCATTCGCTCGAAGACCGCATCGTCAAAAATGTCTTCCAGGACGCGGCCAAGGGCTGTACCTGCCCGCCGTCGTTCCCGGTCTGTGTCTGCGGCCGCAAGCCGAAGATCCGGATCCTGACGAAAAAACCCATCATCGCCACGCGCGAGGAGGTCGAGGAAAACCCACGTTCGCGCAGCGCAAAGCTCCGCGTCGCAGAGCGCGTGTGAGTCTGAAAGGAGTCCGCTGCCATGGCGCAGTCCAATAGAAAATTCTATAGAGACAACGGCGCCGCAGCCTACGACGTTTACGCCTGGAACGATCAGGCCGCCCGACAGTACGAAGACGGCCGGGCCTATGAGCGGTCCCGGCAATATGAGCTCCCCGAGGAGCAGGTCCGCGAGCAGCCCTATCGCCGCGTCAAGTCCCGCACGGCCATCGCGCCCTTCACGCTCGTCGGCATGCTGACCGTCGCCTGTCTGATGATCCTCGTGATCTTCGGCTACGTGCAGCTGTTTGAAGCCAGCAGCAGCGTCTCGAAGCTCGAAAACCAGCTCGCCAACCTCAAGGAGCAGCAGCTGATGCTGCAGAGCAAATATGACGCCAAGATCGACCTTGCCGCGGCCGAGGCACACGCGGCTGAGATCGGCCTGACCAAATGCCAGCCGGAGCAGATCGTCTACGTGAGCTTTTCCGGCACCGACCAGGCGGAGATCTATACCCAGCAGCGCACCAGCGTCTTCGGCGAGATCCTCGACGCCATGCAGCAGAGCATCTTCGGCCTCATCGAGTATCTCCACCCCACAGCCTGAACCGCATATTTGACTCCCACAGCAGCATAAGCTTGGACAGAACCTCCCAGTTGGAAATCCGGCCGAACAGGGGCGGTCTTTGCAGACCGCCCCTTTTAAGCAGAAAGGCAGTTTCATGGCAAGAGAAAAATCATCCGCCTGCCGCGCACCAAGGAGCAGAAGCAGGCAAACAGGGAGCAGAACCAGCGGGCAAACCGCACCATCCTCCGCCGCACGCTGGTCCTGATGGTCCTGTGCGGCATCGTTGCGTTCGTTCCGCTCATCGGCACGCTCTACCATCTCATGATCACCGAGCATGACTATTACAACGAGAAGGCCATCAAAAACCAGACGCGCTCGACGAACCTCACCGCCACGCGCGGCGTGATCTACGACGCAAATATGAACGTGCTGGCCTCGTCGTCGACGGTCGAGACGGTCTTCATCGACCCCAACGAGATCGCCGAGCAGATGAAGCAGCCGGAAAACAGCAACCTGCTCGACCAGATCGCCCGCGGCCTCGGCGAGATCCTCGACGTCGAGCCCAGCTTCGTCTATGAGCAGGCCGCCGACAAGCAGTACCGCTATAAGGTCATCAAGCGCAAAATTTCCGAGGAGCTGGCCGACGAGGTCCGCGCTTTCATCAGCGAAAACAGCATCACCGGCGTGTATCTTGAGACCGACCTCAAGCGCTACTATCCCAATTCCTCCCTTGCCGCGCAGGCGCTCGGCTTCGTCTCGAGCGACAACAACGGCTCTGAGGGTCTCGAGGCCTACTACAACGAAGAACTCTCCGGCACCGCCGGCAAGGTCGTCACCTCCAAGGGCAACTACGGCTCCGAGATGCTCTATACATATGAGAAGTACTACGACGCGTCCGACGGCAGCAGCCTCATCACCACCATCGACTCGACCGTCCAGGCCTACGTCGAGAAAAACCTGCAGAACGCCATCGATAAGTACGACATCAAAAACGGCGCGTTCTGCATCGTCATGGACGTCAACACGGGCGAGATCAAGGCCATGGCCACGCTCGGCTCCTACGACCCCAACAACTATCTGGAGATCTACGACGACACGACCGCCCTTCTGCTCGAAAACGAGCGGGCGGCGGCCCTCGCCCTGCCTGAGGCCTCTGCAGCCTACGAGGCCGCGATCGAGACCTACAAGCAGGACGTCGCGGCGGCCCGCATGGCGCAGTGGCGCAACCGCTGCGTGTCCGACGGCTATGAGCCCGGCTCGACCTTCAAGCTCATCACGCTGGCCTCCGCGCTCGATTCCGGCGCCGTCACGCTGAACGACTCGTTCTACTGCGGCGGCCAGGAAAAGTTCACCGGCCGTGAGCAGATCCTGAACTGCTGGAAATCCGCCGGTCACGGCGCGCAGACGACCGCCCAGGCCCTCGGCAACTCCTGCAACATCGCCTTCGGCCACATCGGCCTGCGCATGGGCGGCGACACGTTCTACGATTATCTCAAGAGCTTCGGCATCATGGAAAAGACCGGTGTCGACCTGCCCGGCGAGGCCAGCGGCCTGTTCTACGAGCGCAAATACCTCAACGACCCGGCAAACTACGGCACATCCTACCTCATCACCTCCTCCTTCGGCCAGAGCTTCCGCATCACGCCCATGCAGCTCGTGCGCGCCGTGGCCGCGATCGTCAACGGCGGCTACGTGCTCGAGCCCTATATCGTGAGCGAGGTCGTGGACGCGGACGGAAATACCGTAGAGAAAAATGAAAAGACCGTCCTGCGGCAGGTCATCAGCCAGCAGACCTCCGAGACGATGCGCACGCTCATGGAGCAGGTCGTCACCGAGGGCACGGCCTCCGCGGCCCGGACGCCCGGCTACCGCGTCGGCGGCAAGACCGGCACGTCCGAAAAGCTCGACGAATACGACGAGAACGGCCAGCAGGTCAAGGACAAGATCGTCTCCTTCGTCGGCGTTGCGCCGATCGACGACCCGAAATACGTCGTCCTTGTCGCGCTCGATACCCCGGCCTATTCGGAAAACAGTGAAAAATACACCGTCCACGGCATGTATATCTCCGGCGGCCTGATGGCCGCGCCGACCGTGCGCGATATCTTCCTCGACATCCTCCCGTACCTCGGCGTCGAGCCGGACTACGGCTCTGAGGATATCCGCGGCGTCAACTTTACCGTCCCCGACGTCATCGGCATGGACGAGACAGAGGCGGGCGAGCTGCTCGCCGAGAAGACCATCACCTACCGCGTGGTCGGCACCGGCTCCGTCGTGACCGACCAGCTTCCCGTCGCAGGCAGCCAGGTGCCCGGCAATTCGCAGATCATCCTCTACATGGGCGCGGAGAAGCAGGCGACGCGCGTCGAGGTCCCGGATTTCATCGGCTGCTCCGTCGCGGACGTCAACTACCTGGCCTCGAATGCGGGCCTCTACGTCCAGGCCAAGGGCACAGACCGCACCGACGTCTATGTCCTCGCAGCCTACCAGGATATCGATCCCGGCACAGAGGTTGACAGAGGTACTACAATTACGGTAGAATTCTCTTCCACGGGCGCATCCGACTAAGGAGGACACTATGAAACTCAAAGAACTGCTGCACGGCCTTGACGTGCTGGAGCTGCACGCGGACGAAGATCTGGACATCACCGGCGTCCAGTACGATTCCCGGCAGGTCACGTCCGGCGATCTGTTCGTCGCGATCTCCGGCTTCCAGACCGACGGCCACAGGTATATCCCCAAAGCCATGGAAAACGGCGCAGTCTGCGTCGTCTGCGAAAAAAAGCCGGAAACGGACATTGCCTATGTGCTGGTCCCCGACGCGCGCGCGGCGCTGGCCGCGCTCGGCGCGAACTGGTTCGGCCATCCGTCGGACAGCATGTGCATGATCGGCATCACCGGCACGAACGGCAAGACCACGAGCACGTACCTGCTCAAGCACGTGCTCGAAAAGACCCTCGGCGCAAAGGTCGGCCTCATCGGCACCATCCAGAACATGATCGGCGATGAGATCCTGCACACCGAGCGCACGACGCCCGAATCCTTCGAGCTGCAGAAGCTGTTCGCCGAGATGAAGGCCGCGGGCTGCACGCACGTCATCATGGAGGTCTCGTCCCACGCGCTGGTCCTGCACCGCGCGGACCAGATCGCCTTCCGCGTCGGCGTGTTCACGAACCTCACCGAGGACCACCTCGACTTCCACAAGACCATGGACGCCTACTGCGATGCCAAGGCCATGCTCTTTACCCGCTGCCGGACCGGCGTCGTCAATGTGGACGATGCCTACGCCGGCCGCATCCTGGCGCAGGCCTCCTGCCGCTGCCTGACCTACTCTGCGCAGCAGCCGGCAAGCCTTCGCGCAAAGCACCTGCAGCTGCTGTCTGACCGCGTGGAGTTTGACGCGGAATACGAAGGGCAGACGCAGCCGGTCACGCTCGGCATCCCCGGCATTTTCAGCGTCTATAACGCCCTCGGCGTCATCGGCGCGGCGCTCGCGCTGGAGATCCCGCTGCCCGCCATCGCCGATGCTCTGCGGACCGCGCAGAGCGTCAAGGGCAGGGTAGAGGTCGTCCCCACGCCGGGAAAGGACTATACCGTCCTCATTGACTACTCCCACACCCCGGACAGCCTCGAAAATATCTTAAAAGCCGTGCGCGGCTTCTGCCGCGGCCGCGTGATCGCGGTCTTCGGCTGCGGCGGCGACCGCGACCCGTTCAAGCGCCCCGTCATGGGCAGAATCGCGGCGCAGCTCGCCGACCTCAGCATCGTCACCTCGGATAATCCCCGCACAGAAGACCCCTATAAGATCCTCCGGCAGATCCTGGCCGGGATGCAGGAAGCCGAGACGCCCTACGAAGTCATCGAGACCCGCGAGGCCGCCATCTTCCGAGCCATGGATCTGGCCCGGAAGGACGATATCATCGTCCTCTGCGGCAAGGGCCACGAGACCTATCAGGAGATCGGACACGAAAAACGCCATCTGGACGAGCGCGAGGTCGTCCGTGCGTATCTGGAGAGGGAAAGATGAAAGAACTGACACTCAGGAAAATCGCAGAGGCCTGCCACGGGACTGTCGCACCGGAGGCAGAGACCGTTACCGTCACCGGCGTCCAGTCCGACTCCCGCCGAGTCCGGCCCGGCGACCTCTTTGTCGCCATTAAGGGCGAGAAGGCCGACGGCCATGACTTTGTCGCCATGGCCGCGAGCCTCGGCGCGAAGGCCGCGCTGGTCGCAAGACCCGTGGAAGCGCCGATCCCCACCATCCTCGTCGCCGACACCATCCGCGCCTACGGTGATCTGGCGGCAGCCTACCGCGAGCACGCCGGCATCACCGTCATCGGCATCACCGGCAGCGTCGGCAAGACGACGACCAAGGAAATGACGGCCTGCCTGCTCGCGCGCAGCTTCCATACCGCCCGCACCGAGGGCAACCACAACAATAACCTCGGCCTTCCCATGACCATACTCGACATGCCGGACGACACCGAGGTCGCCGTGCTCGAAATGGGCATGAACCACTTCGGCGAGATGGCCTACCTGACCTCCATCGCGCGGCCGGATATCGCCATCATCACCAACATTGGCACCATGCACATCGAGCACCTGGGCTCCCGCGAGGGCATCCTGCAGGCCAAGATCGAGATCTTCCGCGGCGTGCCGAAAAACGGCGTCGGCGTCTTCAACGGTGACGAGCCCCTGCTGTGGAACGTCCGTGCGGACGGCGGCCACAAAAAATACTACTTCGGCATCGAAAATCACACCTGCGACGTGCTCGCCACGGACATTCAGGAGCTCGAAGACGGCATGCGCTTTGTCGTCAACGGCTTCGGCCACCGCTTTGAGCTGTTTGTCCCCGTGCTGGGCCGCCATACGGTCTATAACGCGCTGGCCGCTGTCACGGCCGCGCTCCTGCTCAAGATCCCGCCCGAGACCATCCAGGCGCAGATCTCCGGCTTCCAGAATACCGGCATGCGCCAGAAGATCTACGAGCGCGACGGCTTCACCATCATCGAGGACTGCTACAACGCCGGTCCCGAGTCGACCGAGGCCGCGCTCGATATCCTCGCCGGCTTCCGCGCGCGGGCCAAGGGCCGCTGCATCGCCGTCCTCGGCGATATGCTCGAGCTCGGCAACCGCTCGGCTGCGGAGCATTACCGCATCGGCCGCATCGCCGCGGCGAAGGTCGACATGCTCTACACCTACGGCACGAATTCCGAGCGCATGGTCTCCGGCGCGATCACCGGCGGCATGAAGCAGAAATTCGTCGAGCATTTCGACACGCACGAGGACCTGGCGCACATGCTCAAGATGCGTGCCCGGCCCGGCGACGTGATCTTGTTCAAGGGCAGCCGCGGCATGCGGATGGAAAAGGCCCTGTCGCTGTTTTTGAAGGAAGAAGAGTCGTAACTGCACGGCCTGTAGTTTACAAGAGAGAGTCTCGGAGGGATCCAGAATGGATGCAATGTTTTTTATTGTTCTCGGCGCGACGCTGGTCTCGTTTTTGCTGACGCTTGCGTTCGGCCGTTTCGTTATCCCCATGCTGCGCGCGCTGCACGCGGGCCAGTCCATCCGTGAGGTCGGCCCGCAGTGGCACAATTCCAAGGCCGGTACGCCGACCATGGGCGGCATCATGTTCATCGCCGCCATCCTCCTCTGCACGGTCGGCTTCGGCTGGAAGAGCATGGTGGAAAATGCCGACTACACGCATCTGTACGTCCTGGGTCTTGCCCTGTGCTACGGTCTGGTCGGCTTCGCCGACGACTTCGTCAAGGTCAAGCTCAAGCGCAATCTCGGCCTCACCGCCAGCCAGAAGTTCCTGCTGCAGCTCGTCGTGGCCGTCATCTTCCTGTTCGTGCTCAAAAAGAGCGGCGACCTCAGCTGCGACCTCTATATCCCGTTCTGGAACCTCGATCTCGAGATCCCGACGGCGGTCTATATGATCTTCGCGGCCTTTGTCATCGTCGGCTGCGTCAACGCCGTGAACCTCACCGACGGCGTCGACGGCCTTTCGAGCAGCGTGACCATCCCGGTCATGGTCTTCTTCGCCGCGACGGCCTATATCTACGGCCGCACGACGCTGGCCCTGCTCCCCGCGACGGTCGCGGGCGGCCTCGCAGCCTTCCTCTGCTACAACTTCCATCCGGCCAAGGTCTTCATGGGCGACACCGGCTCGCTGTTCCTCGGCGGCATGGTCTGCGGCATGGCATTCGCGCTCGATATGCCGCTGATCCTCATCCTGGTCGGCATCATCTACATCTGCGAGACGCTCTCCGTCATCCTCCAGGTCACGTATTTCAAGCTGACCCACGGCAAGCGCATCTTCAAAATGACCCCCATCCACCACCACTTCGAGCTGTGCGGCTGGAAAGAGGAGAAGATCGTCTTCGTCTTCACCGCCATCACCCTCGTCATGTGCGTACTGGCCTATCTTGGCGTTATGAACCGGTATTGATCCCGGTTTTCCCGGAAAGGAGCGACCCCCTATGGCAAGCCGTCAGGACGGCGTCACGCAGCTGTATGATCTCCCGCAGGGCGGAGGACCGGAGCGGCTGCCGCAGCCGGAAAAAACAAAGGATAAGGATAAAGTCCTGCTTGACGAGCGCGGACTGCTGGATCTGCCGTTTCTGGCGCTGACGGTCCTGCTCGTGCTCATCGGCGTGATCATGGTCTTCTCGGCCTCCTACGCCCGCGCGTACTACCTGACCGGCAACTCGACCTACTATTTTGCCCGCCAGGCCATCTTCGCCGTCGCCGGGATCGCCGGCATGCTCTTTGTCAGCCGGCTCAACTATCAGCTCTGGCGCAGCGCCTCGTTCATCATCCTGCTGGTCTCGGTGTTTTTTCTCATGCTCGTGCCAATCATCGGCTCCACGGCCAACGGCGCCAAGCGCTGGATCGAGGTCGCGGGCATCCGCTTCCAGCCCTCCGAGCTGGCGAAGATCGCCATCATCATGACCTTCTCCGCCCTCATCTCCACCTACCGCGACAAAATGCGGACCTTCCGCTACGGCATCCTGCCGTTCGTCGTCATCATGGTCGTCCTGTGCGGCCTGGTCGCGCTCGAGCGTCATTTCTCCTGCATCCTCATCATGCTTCTTCTGGCTGCCGCCATGCTGTTTCTCGGCGGCGTGCAGCTCAAATGGTTCGCCCTCGGCGGCATCGCCGTCGGCCTGTTCGCCTTCATCTATCTCAAAACGCAGGGCTATGCCGGCAGCCGCATCACCGCCTGGCGTGACCCGGCCTCCGACCCCACGGACAACGGCTATCAGATCCTCCAGTCGCTCTACGCCATCGGCTCCGGCGGCCTCATGGGCCTCGGCCTCGGCAAGAGCCGCCAGAAATATCTGTACTTACCCGAGGAGCACAACGACTACATTTTCCCCATCCTCTGCGAGGAGCTGGGCTTTGTCGGCGCGGTCGTCGTGATCCTGCTCTTTATTCTTCTCATCGTGCGCGGCTATTATATCGCCATGCACGCGCGTGACCGCTTCGGCGCGCTGCTCGCCGCGGGGATCTCCACGCATTTTGCGCTGCAGACCTTCCTCAACATCGGCGTCGTCACGAATTTCCTCCCGGCCACCGGCATTTCGCTCCCGTTCTTCTCCTATGGCGGCACGGCGCTGCTCATGCAGCTGTTTGAGGCTGGTATCGTCCTGGCCGTGTCCCGGCAGAACGACAATAAACTCCTGTAAAGCAAAAGGGGAGAGCCTATGAACATCGTCTTTACCTGCGGCGGCACCGGCGGACATATCTATCCCGCCATCGCGGTCGCCCGCATGTTCCGCGAGCGCCAGCCGGACTGCAGGATCCTCTTCATCGGCGCGGAGGACGGCATGGAAAACAAGCTCGTCCCGCGCGAGGGCTTCGAGCTGCAGACCGTGCAGATCTCCAACTACCAGCGAAAGCTGACCCCCACCGCCATCTGGCACAATCTCATGACCGTGCAGCGCATGTCCGCGACGTTCGCCAAAACGAAGCGCATCCTGAAGGACTTCCAGCCCGACGTCATCGTCGGCACCGGCGGCTACGCCAGCTTCCCCGCGCTCAAGATGGGCGCGAAGCTCGGCATCCCCACCTGCGTGCATGAGTCGAACGCCGTCCCGGGCCTCACCACGAAGCTCGTCGCGCGCACGGCCAGCCGCATCATGGTCTCCTTCGACGCCAGCCGCCAGCACTATCCCGACCCCGAAAAGGTCCTCCTGACCGGCACGCCCGTGCGGGAGGAATTCCTCTACGCCAAACGCCAGCAGGCCCGGCAGGCACTCGGCCTCGGCGACGAGCCCTTGATCGTCTCGTGCTGGGGCAGCCTCGGCGCGCGGGAGATGAACAAGAAGATCGCGCAGTTCATGCGCTGCGAATGCGAAGACGGTACGCCCTTCCATCACATCCACGCCACCGGCTCCTTCGGCTGGCGCTGGATGCCGGACTACGTCAAAGAGCAGGGCGTCGACCTTGCCGCGCACCCGGCGCTGGACATGCGGGAATATATCTACGATATGCCGCAGGTGCTCGCCGCGGCGGACCTCATCATCTGCCGCGCAGGCGCGGCGACCATCGCCGAGGTCTGCGCCAGCGGCACGCCCTGCATCATGGTGCCGAGCCCGAACGTGACCGGCAACCATCAGGAAAAGAACGCCCGCGTGCTCGAAGACGCGGGCGCGGCCGCCGTCGTCCGCGAAGCGGACTGCGACGGCAGAAGCCTCTACGAGACCGCAAAGGCGATCCTCTCGGATCCCGAGCGAACCGGCGGCATGCGCACCGCCGCCCGCGGCATGGCCGTGGTCGACGCGGCCGAGCGCATCTACCAGACCGCGATCGAGCTCGCCCGGGGCTGACACGAAGCGCCTCCGGCGCGCATAGGATGGGCAAAATCCAAGGTATGAAGGAGAATGCCCATGCCAGCAGCGCTGCTCGTTTCCAAGTCGCCGCCGCTCTGCGGCGAGCTGACGGTCCACGGTGCGAAAAACAGCGTCCTGCCCATCCTGGCCGCGACGCTGCTATGCAGGACGCCCTGCGTCCTGCATAACTGCCCCGATATCCTCGACGTGACCCACACGCTGCAGATCCTGCGCCATCTCGGCTGCAGCTGCGAGCGCAGCGGCTCGACCCTTTCCATAGATCCGCGCGGCTTTGCGGAAAACGCCGTCCCACCGGCGCTCGCAGGCTCCATGCGCGCCTCGAGCCTCTTTCTCGGCGCGCTCCTGGCCCGGACCGGGGCGGCCGCGCTGACGCTTCCGGGCGGCTGCCCCATCGGCGCGCGCCCCATCGACTATCACCTGCAGGCATTCCGCGCTCTCGGCGCGTCCGCCGAAGAAGAAAGCGGGACTGTCCGCTGCCGGGCGGACCGGCTGCACGGCGCGCGCCTCTGCCTGCCCGGCCCCAGCGTCGGCGCGACGGAAAACGCCATGCTGGCTGCCCTTGGCGCAGACGGCTGCACCACGATCGAAAACGCCGCCTGTGAGCCGGAGATCGCCGACCTCGGCGCGTTCCTCTGCGCCTGCGGCGCAGATCTCCGCGGCGCCGGGACCCCAACGATCGAGATCGAGGGCGGATACCCGCTGCACGGCGCGACCTACACCATCCTCCCAGACCGCATCGAGACTGCGACCTATCTCTGCGCCTGCGCCGCCTGCGGCGGGGCGCTCACGCTCCGCCGCGCCGCACCGGCGTCCTGCGCGGGCGTGATCGAAGCGCTCGGGCAGTGCGGCTGCCGCATCCGCTGCGGCTATGACACGATCGCCATCCATCGGCAGGGGCCTCTGACGGCCTGCCGCCCGGTGACGGCCCGGCCCTATCCCGGCTTTCCGACCGACGCAATGCCGGTCCTGCTCGCCGCGCAGCTCGGCGCGCAGGGGAAGACCTCCTTCACCGAGACCATTTTTGAAAACCGCTTTCTCTATGTGCAGGAGCTGCGGAAGCTCGGCGCAAAGCTCAGCCAGGACGGCCGGACCGTCCGTCTGCAGGGCGCGGAGCCGCTGCACGCGGCGCGCCTGCACGCCGGGGATCTGCGCGGCGGGGCCGCGCTGGTGCTCGGGGCCATGCAGGCCGAGGGGGAAAGTACCATTTTTGGAGTAAAACACATCCAACGGGGATATGATAATCTCGAAGCCGCGCTGCAAAGCGCCGGCGCTCGCCTCAAAACAGTGGAAATTCCCATAAAGGTGTGATATAATCTCTCCATTCTGTAGCGTCAACTGACGCTAGCCTCCCAAAGGAGAATCTGAAATGCGCACGAAGCAAAGCAGGACGAATCAGGAAGCACGCGCCGCGGGCAAGGCCCGGCGGGTGCGCAGCGGCGCGCTCGGAAAGCTCCTGATCATGCTGGCCATCGTGGCCGCGGTCGTCTTCGGCGTTGCAATCTTTTTCAAGGTCAGCACCATCGAGGTGCAGGGCAACACCGTCTATTCTTCCGAGCAGATCGTCGAGGCCTCGCAGATCCAGCCCGGCGACAATCTCCTGACCGTCAATAAGGCGCTGGCCGTCGGCAACATCAAGGCCGCGCTTCCATACGTCGAGGACGTTTCCATCGCCCGCAGCCTGCCGGACGGCATCATCATCCAGGTGCGGGAGAGCACCATCTCCTTCGCCGTCATGACCGACACCAACACCTGCTGGCTCATCGGCCCCTCCGGCAAGGCGCTCGAGCGCATCGAGCCCGCGGCCTTCAACGAATACCCGCATATCAACGGCCTTCTGCTCTCGGGCCCCACGATGGGCCAGAGCGTGGCCTCCCCGACGCCCACGGCGCTCGCCGCCGCGCTCGATGTGCTCAGCGAGCTCGACGGCACGGGGCTGCTTGAACATATCCGCGCACTCGACATGGAAAAGGAATATGACATCACCCTCTGGTATGACGACCGCTATGAGATCAAGCTCGGCGGCACGGATGAGCTGGCCTACAAGATCCGCTACCTGTGCTCCATCCTCGATCAGCTCAGCGAATACCAGGCCGGGACGATCGATCTGACCCAGGCAGCGCAGAAAAAGGCGACCTTCCAGCCCGCGGCCTGACGCGCGGACCACATAATCCGCATTTTTGCTGATTTTTTCCGGAAATTCTATTGACGCACATCCTTTTTCGAGATAGAATAAAGTCGACATAATGCAAAACGATGCAGTTTTTACGGGCTGTGAGATATATAGGAGGAAGACAAATGGCAGATACAGCAGATAAGGTAGTCAAGATCAAAGTCATTGGTGTCGGCGGCGCCGGCAACAATGTTATCAACCGCATGATCGCGTCCGATGTCAAGGGCGTTGAATTTGTCGCAGTCAATACGGATAAGCAGGACCTTGAAAAGTCCAAGTGCAAGAACAAGGTCCAGATCGGCGAAAAGCTGACCGGCGGCATGGGCGCAGGCTCCAAGCCCGACATCGGCCAGAAATCCGCTGAGGAATCCAAGGCTCTCATCTCCCAGGTGCTCGAGGGCACCGATATGGTCTTCATCACCGCCGGTATGGGCGGCGGCACCGGCACCGGCGCAGCGCCCATCATCGCGCAGGTCGCGCATGACGCGGGCATCCTGACCGTCGCCGTCGTGACGAAGCCCTTCCGCTTCGAAGGCGCCAACCGCATGAAGCAGGCCGAGGCCGGTATCGCCAACCTCACCGATAAGGTCGACTCCATGATCATCATCCCGAACGACCGTCTGAAGTTCGTCACCGACCAGAAGATCACCTTCGCCAACGCCTTCGGCATCGCCGACGACGTGCTGAAGCAGGCCGTCAGCTCCATCTCCGAGCTCGTCGGCTACAGCGAGAATGTCATCATCAACCTCGACTTTGCCGACGTTTCCGCCATCATGCGCAACGCGGGCCAGGCCCACATGGGTGTCGGCTCCGCCACCGGCCGCGACAAGGCCGAGCAGGCTGCGCAGGCTGCCGTCTCCAGCCCGCTGCTCGAGACCTCCATCAACGGCGCGACCGGCGTGCTCATCAACATCGCCGGTTCCCATGACCTCGGCCTCGACGACGTCGAGACGGCCGCCAACATCGTCATGGAAGCTGCCAATCCCGACGCCAACATCATCTTCGGCGCCGCGTTCGACGATGAGCTGCAGGACGAGATGCGCGTGACCGTCATCGCCACCGGCTTTGCCGAGAAGCGGCAGTCGCCCGCCAAGCCCATCGGCGCCTACTCCGCCGCCCAGGAAAAGGCCACGGCCTCCAAGAACCAGGCGCAGGAGGATATCGACGATATCGACGAGATCTTCAAGATCTTCAACCGCAATTAAGCTGCGAAAAGACCAGGCCGGCGCAGAACCCTGCGCCGGCCTTTTGTGCGCCCGGGCTGTGCTCGCCGTATGCGAACACACTTCCGGTCTTTTCTGCTCAAAACGGACAGCTTTTTTCGTCTAAAGTGCCGAATTTCTTTTTTACTGCTTTACTTTCAAGCACTAAAGTGTTACTATCAGTCTATCTGAGCCCTACCATAAGAAAAGGAGATCTTACATCTTGAACAACCGTAACAAGCGTTCCGACCCCGACAGCGAGCTCTACAGCGCCATCCTCAAGCTGCAGACCGTGGAGGAGTGCTACGATTTCTTTACCGACCTGTGCACGTTTTCCGAACTCAAGGCCATGGAGCAGCGCTTCGAGCTGGCCAAACTCCTCAACGACGGCCTGATCTATAACGACATTCTCGAAAAGACTGGCGCGTCCAGCGCCACCATCAGCCGTGTCAACCGCTCGCTCAACTACGGCATGGGCGCCTACCGCATCATCTTTGACCGCATGAAGGAAGACGAGCAGAAGCAGCAGGAGGAGCCGCAGGCGTGAGCGCATACGAGTCTCTTGCCGCCTGCTACGACGAACTGACCTACGATATCCCATACGAAAAGATCCTGACCTTTTTTGAGCGGCTGTGCGCGCGGGAGCATGTACAGCCGCGTTCGGTTCTGGATCTGGCCTGCGGCACGGGCTCTTTGTCTTTGCTGCTGGCAAGGCGCGGGTATCGGGTCATCGGCGCGGACCTTTCCTCCGACATGCTGGCGGAGGCGGAGCAGAAGGCACAGGCCCTGCCAGAAAACCGCCCGTTTTTCATCTGTCAGCCCATGCAGCGCCTGCGTCTGGCCGAGCCGGTCGACGCCGTCATCTGCGCGCTCGACAGCCTCAACTACGTGACGAAGCCCGCCGACTGCCGGAAGACCTTCCGCCGCGTCTATGACGCCCTGACCCCCGGCGGCCTGTTCGTGTTCGACATCAATACGCCCGCAAAGCTCCGCGGGCTGGACGGCCAGGTCTTCCTCGACGAGACCGACGATACCTACTGCGTCTGGCGCACCGAGTTCGACGAGAAAAAGCGCCTGTGCTATTACGGCATGGACATTTTCCGTCTGGAAGGGGAGCACTGGCAGCGCTCATTCGAAGAGCATATCGAATACGCCTACGAACCCGCAGAGTTGCAGCAGTGGCTCGCGGAGGCGGGCTTCACCCGCATCCGTTCGTACGGCGACCGCGTGCTGCGCGCCCCGAAGGAAGCCGAGCAGCGCATCTATTTTTCCGCAAAGAAGGAGTAACCCATGAAAGACCAGCTTGTGCGCGCCATGACGAAGGACGGCTTTGTCAACGCCGTCGCGGTCACCACGACCGGCATTGTCGAGCGCGCACGTCAGATCCATAAAACGCTTCCCACCGCCACAGCGGCCCTCGGGCGGCTTCTCACGGCTGCCTCCATGATGGGCAACATGCAGAAGGTCGACGACGGCTCCATCACGCTCCAGCTCAAGGGCGGCGGACCGCTCGGGCGGCTGCTCGCCGTCTCCGACGCCGAAGGCAACGTCCGCGGCTGGGTCGAAAACCCACAGATCTCCATGCTGGAGAAGGCCCCCGGCAAGCTTGACGTCGGCGCGGCCGTCGGCTCCGACGGCACGCTCACCGTCATCCGTGACCTTCGCATGAAGGAGCCGTATATCGGCACCATCGACTTTGTCTCCGGCGAGATCGCCGAGGATATCACCGCCTACTTCGCCCAGAGCGAGCAGATCCCCACCGCCTGCGCCCTTGGCGTGCTCGTCGGCAAGGACCAGTCCGTGACCGCCGCGGGCGGCTATATCATCCAGCTCCTGCCCGGCGCGCCGGACGATATCATTGACAAGATCGAGTCCGGCATCCAGAACGCCGGCGCGGTCAGCCGTCTGCTCGCCGCCGGGATGGACGGCCAGGTCGTGCTCGAGACTGTCCTGCACGGCTTCGACCTCGAGATCCTCGAGACCCAGCCGGTCGAATACCGCTGCTACTGCTCGCGTGACCGCGTCACGCGCACGCTCATCAGCCTCGGCCGCACCGAGCTGCAGTCCATCGTCGACGACGGCAAGGACATCCACATCGACTGCCAGTTCTGCGACAAGATCTATGACTACACCCCGGACCAGGTCCGCCAGATCCTGAAAGACCTCGACGGATGATCTTAGACAGCACGCCCGCCGCGGCGTGCTGTTTTGTAAAGGAGGAAAAACAAAATGATCGTTTCCTACTCGAACGGAACAGATTTTCTGCAGGCCAATCAGGCGCTTTTGCAGGAAAATCCGTATCTTTCCACCTTTTTCACGCTGGATGCCCCGCTTCTGAAGCAGGCGGATACCATCAACTACGCGCTCCGCTGCGAGCAGGGGGACAATTGGCTGCTGGCCCTGAAGGTCGAGCCGTATAACCTTCTGCTGCTCGGTGACGAGGCCTGCGTGCCGGAGCTGCTGCGATTTTTGTTTGACGGCGGCTGCGAGCTCAAAAACTACCTCTGCGCGTCGGAGCTTGGGTACGTGATGCAGCGTGAGCTGGAGCCCTATGGCCGCCGCTATGAGGAAGCTCTCGCCATGGACTTCATGGAAGCGCGGACCGTCACCGAGCCGTCCGCGCCGGAGGTCGAGACGGCAGGGAAGGGCGATCTGGACGAGATCTTCGCCTGCGCGCAGCGCTTCGTCGCCGACTGCGGCCTGCTCGACAAGCCGGAGAAGGAGCCGTTCCGGAAGGTCCTCGATTCGTTCCGCATCCTCCGGGCCGACGGAAAGATCGTCAGCATGGCCCGCATCGCGCCCGCCACGCAGGATGATCTGCGCCTCGTGCTCGTCTACACGCGGGACGAATACCGCGGCAGGGGCTACGCCCGCAAGGTGGTCAACAGCGCGAAAAACGAGATCCTTGCCGCCGGCAAGCGCGTGACGCTGAACGTCGACCGGAAAAACCCGGTCTCCTACCACCTGTACCGGTCCCTCGGCTTCGAGCGCATGTTCTCGCAGGGCGAATTCCGTCGGGTAGATAACAGACCTGAAAGCTGACAGATCACAAGAAAACAGCCACGCCTGTACAGGCGTGGCTGTTTTGCTTATTCAAGTTCAAATGCGCCGGTGTAGAGCTGATAATAGGTGCCCTTCTGGGCGATCAGGTCGTCGTGCGTGCCGCGCTCGATGATGCGGCCGTGGTCGAGGACCATGATGGCGTCGGAATTCTGCACCGTCGACAGCCGGTGCGCGATGACGAACACCGTCCGTCCCTTCATGAGCGCGTCCATGCCGCGCTGTACCAGCAGCTCCGTGCGCGTGTCGATAGAGCTCGTCGCCTCGTCGAGGATCATGACCGGGGGATCGGCCACCGCCGCGCGGGCGATCGACAGCAGCTGCCGCTGGCCCTGCGAGAGGTTCGCGCCGTTGGCCCGGAGCATCGTGTTGTAGCCGTCCGGCAGACGCGTGATGAAGTCGTGCGCGTTGGCGAGCTTCGCCGCCGCGATGCATTCCTCGTCCGTCGCGTCGAGCTTGCCGTAGCGGATGTTGTCCATGACCGTGCCGGTGAACAGATTCACATCCTGCAGCACGATGCCGAGCGAGTGGCGCAAATCCGCCTTTTTGATGTGGTTGATGTTGATGCCGTCATAGCGGATCTTGCCGTCGGCGATGTCGTAGAAGCGGTTGATGAGGTTCGTGATGGTGGTCTTGCCCGCGCCGGTCGCGCCGACGAAGGCCAGCTTCTGCCCGGGCTTGGCGTAGAGCGAAATATCATGCAGCACGGGCTTCTCCGGGTCGTAGGCAAAGTCCACATCGAAGAACCGCACGTCGCCGCAGAGCTTCACCAGCCGGCTTTTACCGTCTTCCTGCGGGCACTTCCATGCCCAGATACCGGTGCGCGCGGCGCTTTCCGTCAGCGTGCCGTCCGCCGCTTCCACGGCGTTCACGAGCGTGACGCGTCCGTTGTCGTCCTCCGGCTGCTGGTCGATGAGTTCAAAGACGCGGCTCGCGCCCGCCGCCGCCATGACGATGGCGTTGATCTGCTGCGACACCTGCGAGACGTTGCCCGTAAACTGCTTCGTCATCCCGAGGAACGACGCGACGACCGCGATCTTCAGCGGCGCGATCATGCTGCCCGTCTCAAACAGGTTCTGGAACGACAGATTCGGCACGCTGCCGCCCGAGCAGATCAGAAGTCCGCCGAGGAAGGCCGTGAGCACATACAGAATATTGCCGATGTTGCCCATGATGGGCATGAAGATGTTCGCGTAGCGCTGTGCGTGGTTGGCGTCGTCAAAGAGCTGGTCGTTGATGGCGTCGAAATCGCGCTCCGCCGCCTCCTCATGGCAGAAGACCTTGACGACCTTCTGGCCGTTCATCATCTCCTCGATATAGCCCTCGACCTTGCCGAGCGAGCGCTGCTGGTTGAGGAAGTATTTGGCCGATTTGCCGCCGATGTTCTTCGTCGCCTGCGTCATGAAGAAGATCCCGAGGAACACGATCAGCATCAGCGGGATCGAGAAATACAGCATGAACAGCAGCAGCCCCAGCACCGTCAGCCCCGACGCGAACAGCTGCGGCAGGCTCTGCGAGACGAGCTGGCGGAGCGTGTCGATGTCGTTCGTGTAGTAGCTCATGATATCGCCGCGGCTGTTCTGGTCAAAGTAGCGGATGGGCAGCTTCTGCATCCCCGCGAACATCCGCGTGCGCAGCTTGTGCAGGAAGCCCTGCGTCACATGCGCCATCAGCTGCGTATAGACGGCCGTGCACGCCAGCCCGGCCAGATAAATGCCGACCATCGTGGCGAGCGCATGCAGGATCTTACCCTGCACGCCGTCCCAGCCGAGCGTCAACCCGTCTTCAATATAGCTCGTGACGGTCTCGATATAGATCGCCGGCAGAATGCCGACCACGGCGCTGATGATGATGCAGAGCATCGTGATGATGAGCATCGCCGGATAGTCGCGGAACAGCAGTCCGATCACCCGGCCCAGGGGCTTGAGATCCGCCTTCGCGCCGATCATCGGCGCGCGCGGCGCTTTTCCGGGATGATTAGCCATTGTCAGCACCTCCCGCCTTGTTCTGAGATTCATAGACTTCCCGGTAGATCCGGTTCGAAGCCAGCAGCTGCTCGTGCGTGCCCATGGCGTCGATCTGCCCGCCCTCGAGCACGAGGATGAGGTCCGCGTCCTGGATGGACGAGATCCGCTGCGCGATGATGAACTTCGTCGTCTCCGGGATCTCCGAGCGCAGCGCCGCGCGGATCTTCGCGTCGGTCTTCGTGTCGACAGCGGAGGTCGAGTCGTCGAGGATCAAAATCTTCGGCTTTTTCAGCAGCGCCCGCGCGATGCACAGCCGCTGCTTCTGCCCGCCGGAGACGTTCGTGCCGCCCTGCTCGATATAGGTGTCGTATTTGTCCGGCATCTGCTGGATAAATTCATCCGCACACGCCAGCTCGCAGGCCCGCTGCAGCTCCTCGTCCGACGCGTTCGCGTCGCCCCAGCGCAGATTCTCCTTGATCGTGCCGGAGAACAGCACGTTCTTCTGCAGCACGACCGCGACCTGGTTGCGCAGCGTCTCCAGATCGTACTGCCGCACGTCCACGCCGCCGACCCGCACGCTGCCGTCCGTCACGTCGTACAGCCGGCAGATGAGCTGCACCAGACTCGTCTTAGAAGACCCCGTGCCGCCGATGATGCCGACGGTCTGGCCGGATCTCACATGGAAATCGACGTCCGAAAGCGCGCTGCGCTTCGCCGCCGCCGAATACTTAAAGTTGACATGGTCAAAGTCCACGTCGCCGTTCTTCACATCATAGACCGGCTCTGCCGGGTTCTGCAGGCTGCTCGTCTCGTCGAGCACCTCGCAGATGCGCTTGCCGGAGGCCTGCGCCATCGTCAGCATCACGAAGATCATCGAGAGCATCATCAGGCTCATGAGGATCTGCATGGAATACGTGATCATGCTCGTCAGACTTCCCACGCCCAGATACGCCCCGCCAGACGTGACGATGAGCTTCGCCGCGAAATACGAGATGAGGATCATCGACGTGTACACGCAGAACTGCATGGCAGGGGAGTTGAGCGCCAGGATTTTCTCCGCCTTGAGGAAATCCTTCCGCACGGAGTCGGACGCGGCGGAGAACTTCTCCGTCTCATAGTCCTCGCGCACGAAGCTCTTGACCACGCGCATGGCCTGCACGTTCTCCTGCACGGAGTTGTTGAGCGCGTCGTATTTCTTGAAGACCGCCTTGAACAGCGGCAGCGCGCTCCGGATCATCAGAAACAGTGCGAACCCCAGCACCGGCACGATCCCGGCGAAGATGAGCGCCAGCTGCTTGCCCACGCGGACAGACATCACCACCGCGAACACCAGCATCATCGGCGCGCGCACCGCGATGCGGATGCACATCATGAACGCGTTCTGGATGTTCGTGACGTCCGTTGTCAGCCGCGTGACGAGCGACGAGGTCGAAAAGCGGTCGATGTTCGCAAAGGAAAAGCCCTGCACCTGATAATACAGATCATGCCGCAGATTCTTCGCAAAGCCCGCCGCGGCCTCTGCCGCGAACCAGCCGGACAACGATCCGAACCCCAGCGACAGCATGGCGATGACGAACAGCTTGAGTCCGAAGGACAGAATGGTCTGCATCGTGCAGCCGTTCTGGATCGCGTTGATCAGATCCGCCGTCAGCAGCGGGATCGTGCACTCGCATACGACCTCGCCCACCATGCACACGGGGGTCAGGATCGTCGGCCTTTTGTATTCCCGGATACAGGCCGCCAAACGTTTGATCATACCTCTGATACCTCCATTGTCTGCGTGATTTTCAGATTTTCCGCCGCCAGATCGAGCAGCCGCCGCAGCGTCTGCTGCTCGGCCTCGGTCATCCCGGCGCACATGCGCTGCTCGAGCGTCTCAAACGCCTGGCCGACGGCCTCGTCGCAGCGGCGGGCCCGGTCAGTCAGCCGGATGCGTTTGCATCGCCGGTCCGCCTTGTCTGGCTCGATGATGATAAAATTCTTTGCTTCCAGCCGCTGCAGCACGCCCGAGACTGTCGGGTGCGTCAGATGGAAGCGCTTCTCAAGGTCCTTCGGGTACACGGCCTCGTGCTCATGCAGCGACAGATGGTGCAGAATAAACGACTGCGTCGACGTCAGATCGAGCGCCAGAAACTGCTGATCCATATACTGCGTGATGCGGTTGTTGAGATACCTTAGCCGCGGCCCGAGGTTCTGGGAACAATCGTTCATAGAAGCCTCCTGCCAATTAAAAACGTAGCACGCTACCGAAATCAGTAGCGTGCTACATTTTATCAGATTTCTAAAAAAATGCAATCGTCAAACTGCACAACAAATAGTCAACATAATATTTAATCCATGAACCGCTCCAAAGGCTCCCTTGTGTAAAGGGAGCTGGCGCGAAGCGCCTGAGGGATTGGCATCCCGCCGCAGCGGATGGCTTCCCCTATGAGGGGAAGCTGTCAGCCGCAGGCTGACTGATGAGGTGGACAGCGCCGCGGAAACAGGAGGTAGCCCACCTCATCCGTCACGGCTCCGCCGTGCCACCTTCCCCTCATAGGGGAAGGCATTTGGTGCGCTGCATCCCAAAGGCTCCCCTCTCAGGGACGCTGTCAGCCGAAGGCTGACTGAGAGGTCGTCGCAAATCTGCTGCAACCTCTCTGTCTTGGCTCACGCCGAGCCACCTCCCCTGGAAGGGGAGGCTTTTTTTGCCCGCAAAAATAAACTTCCCAAAATCCTTGCCTTTTTCCCACCGGCATGTTACAATGGCACAAAGGCCATCCACCACCCAGCGGGATATCCCGCTGTTCTGTCTGCAAGCAGACAGAATCTGCCGTCTGAAAGGAAAAACGCCATGAAAAAACGCCTCCTGTCCCTCCTCCTGATCCTCTGCCTCTGCGCCGCATTGTTGCCGGTAGCGGTGTTTGCCGAGGGAAACGTAATTGAACTGACAGATAATTACATAAACGAAAAGCTGATAAAAGAATCAGAAGTTGCGGATGGAAAGACCATCTATCATTATCGAAACGCGCTTCCCGCTGGCAGCTACCGCCTGACGGAGGATATCACGCTGTATAACGAGATCAGGATCGAAGGAAGCGTCACGATCGACCTCAATGGAAAGACGATAAAGAGGCATAGTGGAGAAAATGAACATAGCCACGGAGCGTTTTCCGTCCAGAGTGGCGGCCACCTGACGCTGACGGACAGCAGCAACGAAAACGGAACAATTTCCGACTTTGATGGTAGTGTACATGTTCTTGCTGGAGGTACGTTTACGATGAACGGCGGCAGACTACAGGGAGGTGCTGCGCGTGGAAGTGGCTGTAGAGCACAAGGCGGCGGCGTGCTGGTAGATGAGGGCGGCCTGTTCGTCATGAACGGCGGCTCGATTGAGAATTGTTACGCCAATGGCGACGGCGGCGGTGTCTATGTGAACGGCACGTTCCGCATGACTGGTGGAGTGATTAGCGGCTGTTTTAGTGAAGGACTTTATGGTTCCGGTTACGGCGGCGGTATCTATGTTGCTTCAAACGGCACATTTGAGATGACCGGCGGCTCCATTGAAAATTGCAAAGCTATTGGAGCATTCCATGAAGGCAAAGGTGGCGGTGTGTACGTTGGCGGCACCTTCAGCATGACCGGCGGCGAGATCAAAAACTGCACGGCTTACGGCAGCGGCGCTGGCATCTACGTCGCAGACGGCGCGACCGCAACGCTCATCACGGCCAACATCACTGGCAATACGAAAACAGGCGGCGGAGAGGACAATATCACTGCGCCTGGCGGCTATAAAGAATATGAACCGCCCGCCGACCCCGTCGACCCCGACTACCCCCTCATCTCCATCCTCCCCGCGCTCGCAAAGGACCTTCCGTTCACGGACGTGACCTCCACCGACTGGTTCTATAACGACGTCAAATACGCCTACGAGAACGGCCTCATGACCGGCACATCCGGCACGGCGTTCAGCCCCGGGGCTCCCGTCACCCGCGGCATGGTCATGACCATCCTCGCCCGCCGCGAGGGTATCAGGACCGACCGCTACACCCCCTGGTACGCCGCGGGCTGCGAGTGGGCCAAAGCCAACGGCATCTCCGACGGCTCCAACCCCGAAGCCCCCGTCACCCGCGAGCAGCTCGCCGCCATGCTCTACCGCTATGCCGCCCTCAAAGGCCGCGACCTCACAGCAGGCGAGAACCTCAACTTCACCGATGCATCCGACGTCTCCGCCTACGCCCTCCCCGCCCTCCAATGGGCCACCGGCGAGAAGATCTTAACCGGCTCCAACGGCGCCCTGAATCCCCAAGCCCCCGCCACCCGCGCCCACCTCGCCGCCATCCTGCATCGGTATTTCGGGTAAATAAAGAAAAAAGCCTCCCACCCGGGAGGCTTTTCTTTTCAAAGCCTTCCCCTCATAGGGGAAGCCATAAGATGCGGAAGTCCAAAGCCTCCCCTTCCAGGGGAGGTGGCTCGGCGCAGCCGAGACGGAGAGGTCGTCACAAATTTGCAGCAACCTCTCAGTCAGCCTTCGGCTGCCAGCTCCCCTGCAAGGGGAGAGCCTTGAGACACGAAAAGCCTCCCGTTCGGGAGGCTTTTCATATTTCTTATCCCGCGCAGCATTCCTTGATGACCGCGACGGCTTTTGCCAGCTGGTCCATGGGGATATTGAGGGCGGGGAGGAGGCGGAGCTTGTCTTTGGCCTTGATGACCAGCACGCCCTTTTCCCGGCAGGCGGCGATGATGTCCGCCGCGTTCTTTTCCGTCTGGATGCCGAGCATCAGTCCGAGGCCCGACACGCCGATGACGCCCTTCGCGCCCGCCAACTCCTGCCTGATATAGGCCGAGCGCGCCTGCACGCCCTGCAGCATCGCCTCGTCCAGCCGTTCGAGCACGTTGATCGCGCCCGCGCAGCAGACGGGGTTGCCGCCGAAGGTCGAGCCGTGCGTCCCGGCGCTCAGCACGTCCTGCACCTTCTCGCCCAGCAGCGTCGCGCCCAGCGGCAGACCGCCCGCGAGCCCCTTGGCCGTCGAGACGATGTCCGGCTGCACGCCGTAGGTCATATAGCCGTAGAGCATGCCGCTGCGCCCGTTGCCGATCTGCACCTCGTCGCAGATGAGCAGCAGATCGTTTTCCTGACACAGCTTCGCCGCGCCCTTGACATACGCCTCGTCCAGCGGCATCACGCCGCCCTCGCCCTGCACGACCTCCATCATGACGGCTGCGCACTTGTTTTCCGCGATCAGCCGCGCAAGATCCGCCAGATCGTTCGGCTTTGCATAGACGAAGCCCTCCGTCAGCGGCAGGAAATCGTGGTGGAACACATCCTGCCCCGTCGCGGCCAGCGTGGTGATGGTCCGGCCGTGGAAACTGTTTTTGAGCGTGATGATGGTGGAATATTCCTTGCCCTTCTTATCCTCCGACCATTTCCGGGCGGCCTTGATTGCGCACTCGTTCGCCTCCGCGCCGGAGTTGCCGAAGAAGACCTTCTTCATCCCGGTCTTCTCGCACAGCAGCTGCGCGAGCTTCGCACAGGGCTCGGTGTAGTAAAGGTTCGAGATATGCTGCAGCGTCCCGAGCTGCTTTGTGACGGCCGCCATCCACTGCTCGTCGGCCACGCCGAAGATATCGACGGCAATGCCGGTGGACAGGTCGATGTATTCCTTGCCGTTCTCGTCCCAGACGAGCGAGCCCTTGCCCTTCACGATCGTGACGGGGAAGCGCGCATATGTGCCCGCGATATAGGTCTGGTCCAGCTTCTGAATGTCCATGATCCATCCTCCTATCTGGTGAACATCGTGCCGATGCCTTCGTTGGTGAGCATTTCAATGAGGATCGCGTGCGGGACCCGCCCGTCGATGATGAACACGCGCCGCACGCCCCATTCGATCGCGTTCCGGCAGCATTCCGCCTTCGGGATCATGCCGCCCTGGATGACGCCGGAGGAGACGAGCTCCGGCAGCTCATCGATGCGGATGGCCGGGAGGAGCGTGGACGGATCGTCCTTGTTCTGCAGGATGCCCGCAATGTCCGTCATGGCGATCAGACTCTCCGCGCCGAGCGCGCCCGCGAGGCGTGCGGCCGCCGTGTCGGCGTTGATGTTGTAGATATTGCCCGCGTCGTCATAGCCGACCGTGGATACGACGGGGATATAGCCCTTGTCGATCACGTCCAGGATCGGCTGGACATTCACGTCCGTGATCTCGCCGACATAGCCGAGCTCCGGCTTTTTGACCGTTGCCTTGAGCATGTGCCCGTCGAGGCCGGAAAGGCCGATGGCGCTGCCGCCCTTGAGCTCGATGAGGTTCACGAGCGTTTTGTTGATCTTCCCGGCCAGCACCATCAGCGCCACACCGACGGCTTCCTCGTCCGTGACCCGGACGCCGTCAACGAAAGCGCTCTTCTTTCCCATTTTTCCGAGCGTCTGCGTGATCTCCGGCCCGCCGCCGTGGACGAGCACGACCTTGACGCCGATGAGCTGCAGCAGGCAGATATCCCGGATGACCGAGTCCTTCAGATGCTCCGAGACCATGGCGTTGCCGCCGTATTTGACCACGACGATCTTGCCGCTGTAGTCCTGGATGTACGGCAGCGCGTGGACCAGCACGCGCGCCCGCTGGGCATTGGAAATATCCATATCTTTCTCCTCCCGTTATGTCCGGTAATCGCCGTTGATCTTCACATAATCATAGGTCAGGTCGCAGCCCCAGGCCGTCGAGACCGCGCTGCCGCTGTGCAGGTCGATGAGGATCTCGATCTCGCTCTCAAGCAGGATCTTCTTGGCCTCTTCCTCGGAAAAATCGACGCCCGCGCCGTCCTTGCACACAAGGATCGTCCCGGCTTTCGAGGCAAACTGCACATCGATCTTGCCCACGTCGACCGGCGCGCCGGAATAGCCGATGGCACACAGCACCCGGCCCCAGTTGGCGTCCGCGCCGAACATGGCCGCCTTTGTGAGAGACGAGCAGATGACGCTCTTGGCGACGGTCTTGGCGATGTCCAGCGTCGCCGCGCCCGAGACCTTGCACTCGAGCAGCTTCGTCGCGCCCTCGCCGTCGCCCGCGATGCAGCGGCACAGATACACTGTCACGGTGTTGAGCGCCTGCATGAAGGCCGTGAAATCTTCGCCCTCCGCCGTGATCTCCGCGTTTCCGGCAAGGCCGTTGGCCAGGACTGTCACCATGTCGTTGGTCGACGTGTCGCCGTCGACGGAGACCATGTTGAACGTGTTGGCGATGTCGGTCGAGAGCGCCTTCTGCAGCATGGCAGGGGAGATGGCGCAGTCGGTCGTGATGAACACGAGCATCGTCGCCATATTGGGGTGGATCATGCCGGAACCCTTGCAGATGCCGCCGATCCTGCATTCCTTGCCGCCCACAGTGAAGCTGACGGCGATCTCCTTGCGCTTGGTGTCGGTGGTCATGATGCCCTCGGCGGCCTCGGCCGAGTGCGGGCCGAGATTTTTGACCAGCTCCGGGATCCCGGCGGCGATGGGCACGATATCGAGCGGCTGCCCGATGACGCCCGTCGAGGCCACGACGACGTCGGAGCTCTGAATCTGCAGGGCCTGGGCCAGCAGCTCGCTCATCTGCTCGGCGATCTCAATGCCGTTGGCGTTGCAGGTGTTGGCGTTGCCGCTGTTGCAGATGACGGCCTGTGCCTTGCCGTTGGCAAGATGCTGCTTCGTCACGACGAGCGGCGCGCCCTTGACCAGATTCGTGGTGTAGACCGCTGCCGCGCTGGCCGGGACGCTGGAATAGATCAGCGCCAGATCCCGCTTCGTTTTATTCTTCCGGATGCCGCAGTGGACGCCCGCGGCCGTAAAGCCCTGCGCGGCGCACACGCCGCCTTCGATCGTTTTCATCTGTGTTTCCTCCCACATTACAGTTCCAGACCCAGCGTTTTCTCCGCGCCGGTCACAAGATTCATACATTCCACGGCCGCGCCGGACGCGCCCTTGCCGAGGTTATCATAGACGGCCAGCAGGAGCATTCGCTCCTCATTGCCGGCCACGGCGATCTGCATGCTGTCCTTCCCGGCCAGCGCCGCGGCGGATAGAAAGCCACCCGCGTCCGCCGCGTCGGTGTAGGAGACGACCGGCCCCGTGTACAGTGCCTGATAGACCGCCCTGACGTCCTGCATCGAAGCACCCGGCTTCAGCCACTGCGCAAACAGCGGGACCGTGACCTGCATGCCGCTGTAAAAGTCCGATACGACCGGGCAGAACACCGGCTCGCTGGCAAGCCCCGTCATCTGCTTCATTTCCTTCAGATGCTTGTGCGTCTGGCCGAGCGCGTACTGCCGCGGCGCGTCCAGCAGCGCGCTGCGCGCGGGCGCCTCATACTCCGCGATCATCTTCTTGCCGCCGCCCGAGTAGCCGGTCAGCGAATAGCAGCTGAGAAGCGCGTCCTTGTTCAGCAGTCCTGCTGCCACAAGGGGATGCACCAGCGCGATAAACCCGCTTGCGTGGCAGCCGGGCACGGCGATGCGCCTGGCCTGCCGGATGCGGGCCTCCTGCAGTGCGGAGAGCTCCGGAAAGCCGTAGCACCAGCCGGGAGCCGTGCGGTGCGCCGTCGAGGTGTCGAGCACAACAGTGTCCGGGTTTTCCACCCACGCCGCCGCTTCCTCCGCCGCTGCGTCCGGCAGACACAAAAACGCGGCGTCTGCCTCGTTGAGCAGCTGCCTGCGGCGGCCTTCGTCCTTTCGATCCGCTTCCGGAAGCGTCAGAAGCTGGATGTCGCTGCGCGCTTGCAGACGGTCGAAGATGCGCAGGCCGGTCGTCCCGGCGCTGCCGTCGATAAACACCTTTTTCATCGAGATCCCTCCACAGCCGGGGCCACCCGGCTCTTTGATGCGACTAATATACACCATCATGCATGATTATGCAAGTATTTTCTGCAAAATTTGAATACTTTGTTCTAATTATACATTACGGCGTGCATATTATGCATACGTTTGGACACTTTGACGCGCAAAAAAACCGCCCGCCGGAAAAATACGGCGGGCGGCTGTTTGCATGCGGAGACAGATATGCTATACTCAAAGAAAAACCACAGGAGGCCACCTATGCTTCTGCAGAGTCTTCACACCCACAGCCTCTACGACGACGGACAGGACACGCTCGCGCGCATGGCGCAGAACGCCGAAGCCGCGGGCCTGGACGCCCTGGGCTTCAGCGGGCACAGCCCGCTTCCGTTCGCAAACGATTGGGCGATCGACCAGAGCTGTCTGGCAGATTATCTGCGCGAGGCGCGCAGCCTGCAGGCGGACTTTCGCGGCCGCTTTTCCCTCTACTGCGGGCTGGAGTGGGACAGCTGCTCGCCGCTGCCGGAGCAGAAGCTCGATTATCTGATCGGCTCCGTCCACTATTTTCCCGCCCCGCCGGACGGCACGCGCTTCACCGTCGACGGCAGCGCGCAGCTGCTGGCGCAGTGTGCGCAGGTGCAGTTCGGCGGCGACATGGCAGCGCAGGCCGACTGCTACTACGCGCTCGTCGCCCGCCTGGCAGAGGTCCCGCAGGTCGATATCGTCGGCCATTTTGACCTCATCACGAAGTTCGATGAGCCGCACACGCGCTATCCCATCGTCCCGCCCAGCGCACGCGCCGCGATGGAGCGGCTGGTCCGGGCACGGAAGATCTTCGAGATCAATACCGGTGCGATCAGCCGCGGCTACCGGCAGACGCCGTATCCCGCCGAGCCGCTTCTGCGCCTGCTGCGGGAGATGGACGGGAAGATTCTCTTCACCGCCGATGCCCACCGCGCCTGCGATGTCGCCTTCGGCTATGCCGAAGCCGTCGAGCTTGCCTGCCGCTGCGGCTTCGATACCTTCTGGCGTCTGACCGAGGAGGGCTTCGTCCCCGCGCCGCTGCATCGCGCCCTCACATAAAAAGCACCACGACCGCCCCGGCAGCCAGATCGCTGCCGGGGTCGCTTGCTGCTATGTAGTCAAATTTTCAAATTCCGTCAGAACTGCTGCTCAATCCGCGCTGCTCAGCGCCAGAAGACCCTCCAGCATCCGCGAGAGCTCTTTTCTGCTCAGCTCCTCCTGCACGCGCAGCTTCCCGTCCTTTTCCGTCAGCAGGTCAGAGGTATAGGCCCAGCGGACCGCATCCTCCGCGTCGGCGTCGATCTCGTCCGCGTCCGTGAACTGCGTCAGATCAACGTCCGCGCCTGCCTCGGTGTCCAGCCCCAGCTGCTTTGCCATCCGATAGAGCGTCTTTGCCGCCTCCTGCCGCGTCAGCGGCGTGTCGGGATCGTAATCGAGCAGGGGAGCGGCTTCTTCGTCCGAAGCCTGCGTCCAGTGCGCGTAGAGCGTCGTATCCGCCGTCAGATGCAGCGGCTGCTGCGTGTCGATGGGTTCCTCGTCTTCCGTGTACCAGCCGTCAAAGGCGGCGTCTTCCCGTTCGGGGTCGTTGACATACAGATCCGCAAGGCTCTTGCCCTGTTCCGCTTCCAGCGTGACGGGCTCGTCATTCTCGTCCGTCACGAGCGTGAGGGTATAGACGGCCTCCTGCAGCTGCAGGTCCGTAAAGCCGTTTTCATGCACGGCGCTGATGCAGAGCGTCGGATCGTCGCTCGTAAAGTTCTCCGAGAAATCATCCGCGTAGCCGGTCAAAACGGCCTGCTCCGCCTGGCCGCTGACGCCGACGCGTGCCTGCTTGTCAAGACCCAGCGCGCCGATCGTTACCGTGCCGGTCTCATCCAGCCAAAGGTTGTTCTGCGCGTCCTGCGCGCGGTTGCCGGTGAGGTTCGTCGTGCCGCAGAGCTCCAGTTCGCCCGCGCAGTACACGCCGCCGCCCAGGATCTGCCGCTCCGAAGCCTTCATTTCGCCCGTCAGCCGGTTGCCCGCGATGACGCAGCTGTCGATCACGGCCTTCGCGTGCGCTGCGATGACAACGCCCGCGCCGTACCGGCCCTCGTTGTCGATGATATTGACGCCGGACAGATACAGCTGGTTATAGTCGCCCACGCTGATGGCTCCGGCCGTCGCGCCGGTGATGCGGCCGCCCGCGAGCGCGTTTTTCTCGTTCGCCGCGATATAGGCCTCCTGCCAGGCAAAGCTCCCGTCGTCAAAGATCAGCTCACCGGCCTCGCCGACATAGTAGTTGCTCGAGGTCCCGGCCCCGTTGCAGTCCGTGATGGTCAGCACCGAGGGCTCCGCCCCTTCGTCGCTGACGCCAAGGTAAATGATGCAGCCCTCCGCGCCGTCTGCGAGCGAGAGGGAGTAGCCGTTCAGGCAGAGCGTCACCTGCACGCCGTTTTTCGCCACACACAGCGGCTCGTCCAGCGTCCAGTCCTCCGTCAGATAGTAGCAGCCGCTTTCCAGCTGCCCGCCGCGCACCGTCAGCGGCTCGAAAGCCGGTTCCTCACAGGCGTCCTCGCGGTTGACTGCGTGGATGTGCGTGCCGTCCGCCGGCGCTTCCTCTGCGGCCGCATCCGTTTCTGCCGCCGCATCCTGCTCCGGCTGTTCGGCAGTTTCCGTGTTTGCTTCTGCCGCAGCCGCATCGGGCTGTGTCCCGTCGGCGGGCGCAGCTTCCGCTTCTGCGACCGTGTCCGCAGCCTCCTGCGCGGGCTGCTCTGCGGTCTGATCGTCCGCCGCGGCCGCGCACACGCTGCACAGCCCCACGACGAGCGCCAGGATCAGCACCAGGCTGAGCCATCTTTGTTTCTTCATGTCCTTCTCCTCCTGTGGTTGGAGTATTATGTTTACCAAAAGAGTACCATATTTGCACTGTTTTTTCAACGTTTTTCTCCGGTTTTAAGCAAATATTAAACTTTTTTCTGCCAACATCACCATATATGGGACAAACCCTCCCGCCTTCCGCAACATCTTGTTTTCCGTTGACAGGCCCGTCCTCCGCACACTATAATATCTTCTGGCATTTCACAGAAAGAAGGCGTCCGGATGGATCAGAAAAACGCATTTCTCGGCACGGAGCCGATCGGCAGACTCCTGTTCCGGCTGGCGATCCCGACGGTGATCGCGCAGCTCGTCAATATGCTCTATAATATTGTAGACCGCATCTACATCGGCCACATGCCGCAGGTCGGCAGCCTGGCCCTGACCGGTCTTGGCGTCTGCACGCCGATCATCCTGATCGTGTCGGCCTTCGCTGCGCTCGTCGCCTCAGGCGGCGCACCGCGCGCGTCCATCAGCATGGGCAAGGGCGATCTGCAGACGGCCGAGAAGATGCTCGGCGGCTGCTTCTCCCTGCAGCTTGGCATCTCTGCCGTCCTGACCGCGGTGCTTCTCATCTGGAACCGCGATCTGCTTCTTGCCTTCGGCGCGAGCGAGCAGACCATCGATTATGCCGCCGACTATATGCAGATCTACGCCATCGGCACCGTCTTCGTCCAGCTGACGCTCGGCATGAACGCGTTCATCACCGCCCAGGGCTTTGCGCGGGAGGGGATGCTCACTGTGCTGATCGGCGCCGTGTGCAATATCGTGCTCGACCCGATCCTGATCTTCAAGCTCGGCATGGGTGTGCGCGGCGCTGCGCTGGCGACTATCGTCTCGCAGGGCGTGTCGTGCCTGTGGGTCGTGCTGTTCCTGTTCAGCAAAAAAAGCGTCCTGAAGCTGCGCGTGCAGAACTTTCTGCAGAGCCCGCGGCTCATCCTGCCCTGCGTGGGCCTCGGCACGGCGACGTTTATCATGCAGGCGAGCGAGAGCGTGCTCTCCGTCTGCTTCAATTCCTCTCTGGCCCGCTACGGCGGAGATATCGCCGTCGGCGCCATGACCATCCTCACGAGCGTCATGCAGTTTGCGCTCCTGCCCCTGCAGGGGATCTCGCAGGGCGCGCAGCCGATCCTGAGCTATAACTACGGCGCAAAGAACGTCGAGCGCGTCAGAAAGACCTTCCGCGTGCTCCTGACCGTCTGCCTGACGTATTCCGCGCTGATCTGGGCGTTTGTCATGCTTTGCCCGCGCGTGTTCGCCGGGATCTTCACGCCGGACGCCGAACTGATCGAATTCACCGGCCGCGCCCTTCGCATCTACTGCGCGGTGCTGGCGATCTTCGGCATCCAGCAGGCCTGCCAGATCACCTTCGTCTCCATCGGCAAGGCCGTCTGCTCCATCATCGTGGCCGTCATGCGCAAATTCGTCCTGCTCATCCCGCTGATCTACCTGATGCCGCACCTCGTCCCGGACCCGACCCTGGGTGTCTACCTGGCCGAGCCCGTCGCCGATACCCTCGCCGTGACCTTCACCTCCATCCTCTTCTCCCACCAATTCCGCAAAGCCCTCCGCACCCTCGAATCGGAACGCGGCGCGTAAAAGAGAAAAAGGCCCGCCGCGCAGCAGCACGGCGGGTCTTGGTTTATTCCTCCGGTTTATCGTCCTCATCCGGCGTTTTTTTATGCGCCTGTTCGATCGTATGGATCAGGAAGGCGCCCATTGCGGCGATCGCGCCGACGATGCCCCAGCCGGAGCTGTTTGCTGCCGATGCGCCGATCAGTTCGAGCAGGAAGCTGAAGGCCAGCGTGCCTGCCAATGCCCAAATCGCCATATCCGTACCTCCCAGTTACCTTTTTCTCAGGATAGCACACGGGGCCGGGAAAAGCAAGGCGTCAGGCTTCCAGCTTGTACTTTTCCTCAAACGCGTTGTACTGGAGCAAGAATTCGTTGCTGCCGGATTTGACGTCGCCGAGATACTTGTGCAGGTCGATGCGCTCGTTCTTCATGTCGAGCAGACAGCCGGCGATGTTCGAGCAGTGGTCGGACACGCGCTCGAGGTTCGTCAGCAGGTCGGAGAGCACGAAGCCCGCAGCCAGCGAGCATTCGCCGCGCTGGAGTCTGGCGATGTGGTTCGTGCGCAGCTCGTCCTTGAGCTTGTCGATGACCTGCTCGAGCGGCTCGACCTGCCGCGCCAGCGCCAGATCGTCCTGCAGGAATGCGCGGCTCGTCAGATCGACGATCTCGCCGACCGCGTCCAGCATGGTCTGCAGCTCCTTCTGCGCCGTCGGCGTGAACGAAACGCCCTTCTCCTTCAGCTCCTCGGCGGATTCGATGATGTTGACGGCGTGGTCCGCGACGCGCTCGAAATCGCCGATCAGATGCAGCAGCATCGACGACTCTACGCTGTCCTGCTCGCTCATCGGCTGCGTGGCCAGATGCACGAGGAAGGTGCCGAGCGTGTCCTCATACCGGTCGGTGTCGTCCTCACGCCTGCGGACCGAGGCGGCCAGCTCCGGCGTGAAGTGCAGCACGGCCTGCAGGCTCTCATGCAGCGCCAGCTCCGCGTCGGCGGCCATGCGCTTGGTCAGCTCCTCGCTCTTGACGAGCGCGATGGCCGGCGTGGCGAACAGACGCTCGTCCAGCACGGCGGCGGTATCGGGGTGATCCGTCTCCGGGATCAGCCGGTACGACAGCTTTTCCAGCAGCCCGCAGCACGGCAGCAGCATCAGCGTGCACAGCACATTGAAGATCGAGTGGATGACCGCGATCTGGAACGTGTCGATCGGCTGGTCGACGAAGGAGAAGTGCAGCAGCAGATTCGCCGTCTCAAACACCGTCAGCCAGACGACCGTGCCGATGATATTGAAGCTCAGATGCACGACGGCGGCCCGGCGGGCATTTTTATTCGTGCCGACAGACGAAAGCATGGCCGTCACGCAGGTGCCGATGTTCTGGCCCATGATGATGGGGATCGCCGCGCCATAGCTGACCGCGCCGGTCGACGAGAGTGCCTGCAGGATACCGACCGAGGCGGACGAGGACTGCACGATGCCGGTCAGAATCGCGCCGGCCAGCACGCCGAGGATGGGATTGGAGAACATCAGGAAGAACTTTGTGAAGTTCGGGTCGTTGCGCAGCCCTGAGACCGAGCTGGACAGCGACTCCATGCCGAACATCAGCGTCGCAAACCCGAGCAGGATGAGGCCCGTGTCCTTTTTCTTGCCCTTGCCGGTCAGATACAGAATGATGCCGATCACGGCCAGCACCGGCGTGAACGACGACGGCTTCAGCAGCAGCAGAAACAGGCTGTCGCCGCTGATGCCGGACAGAGACAGCAGCCACGCCGTGACCGTCGTGCCGATGTTCGCGCCCATGATCACCGGGATCGACTGCCGCAGGCTCAGAAGCCCGGAGTTGACAAAGCCGACCACCATGACCGTCGTCGCCGACGACGACTGGATCACCGCCGTCACGGCGAGGCCCGTCAGCAGGCCGGAAAACCGTCCGCTCGTCAGCTTCGCCAGAATGGCCTTCAGCGAGCCGCCCGCCCGCTTTTCCAGCGCCGTCCCCATCACGCTCATGCCAAACAGGAACAGGCTCAGCGAGCCGAGCATGGTCAAAAAGTCAAAAATCGTCATTTCACAAAGATCCCTTTCCGTATTTCTCTTGCGTTCTGACCCTACTATAAATTTAAAATGTCAAAAGCGCGTGCATGCCCGTGTTAAATCTTCGTGAGATTTCTCCGCGGATGTTAAATCCATCGAAAATCCGTGTAAAACAGCGGCCAAAAAGGAAAGCCGGGCTTCCCTCTGGGTGGGGAAGCCCGGGTTTGCTTATTTCGTCCGGCTGCAGCCGGTGCAGCTGTCTTCGGGTTTGATGCAGGGTTCGTTTTTGCCGGGGAAGAAGGCGTCCATCGGGAACTCAATCTGGCTGAAAACGTCGCAGGGGCTCTCGGTGCTCGCACCGCCGACCGGCGGGCAGGTCTTCGAGGGGACGCAGTAGTCGAACGTCGGGATGAGCAGCTGCGTGTCGCGCTCGAGCCGGACGATGGAGAACTGCCCGATGGTCACGAGCAGCCGCTTGCATTCGCCGGTCAGCACCAGCGGCTCGTCGAAGCAGCCCAGCAGCGCCTCGGGGATGGAGGGAGCGGTCTCGCTCTGGCAGCAGCAGCCGCACGCCTCCATCACGCGCGAGCCGAGGATGATCGGGTCGACCGTCTCGGCAATGGCCCGCGGCAGCGAGACCGACTGCAGCGACTTTTTGCAGAGGCACGTCAGATCGTCCTTGCTCGAGAAGATCCGGGCGCAGGTCTCGCCGCCGAACAGCACCAGCCGCTTCGAGAAGACCGCCAGACCCGTGACCGTATTCGTCCGCCCGGCCGAGAGCGTCGCGTCGGCGATGACGCGGTAGTAGAAGGTAACGTCGACCGTAAAGTAGCCGGAGGAGTAGGGGACACACTCCACCTGAACATCGACAAACAGCAGCTCCACGAACCGCGCCTTCGCGCTCGCCGCGCAGTCCAGCGTGTGCTGGGAGTCCACCGTTAAGTACACGCGCAGATCTTCAATGCAGTCTTTGGCAAGGCAGCTGTCCGTGATTTTCCCCGTATGCACGCAAACAGCCTCACGGATGCCGCGCAGATCACAGGTCTTGCCAGCCTGTGCAGGTTCAGACATTCGGATGACCTCCTATTATATGATCGTAAAGGTTCGCGTGGCCGAAACCAGGGTCGTTCACGCTTCGCTTTCATAACAGTTTATGCAGCGCCGGGCGCATGTGAAACTCCGCGGAAGGAAATTGGCCCCGAAATTGCGTGGACAAATGCGGAAATATGTGCTAAGATGATATGCGTATGATTCTAAATTGGTGAGGTATGCCTGCACATGAAACTGGATATCATGGGCCTGCAGTTTGATAACGTCACGATGGATGAGGCCGCCGCCCGCGCCGAACAGATCCTCGCGGGGGACAGGACCTGCTACGCCGTGACCCCCAACGCCGAGATCGCCTACGAAGCCCTGCACGACGAAAAGCTCCGCGCGCTCATCAACGGCGCGGACCTCGTCCTGCCGGACGGCGCCGGCGTCGTCCTGGCCTCGAAGCTTTTAAAGACGCCGCTCAAGCAGAAGGTCGCGGGCGTCGACTTTGCCGACCGTCTGCTCTCCATCCTTGAGAAGACCGGCGGCGGCCTGTTCCTGCTCGGCAGCAAGCCCGGCATCGCAGAGCTTGCCGCGCAGAAAATGCTCGAAAAGCACCCGAAGCTGCATATCTGCGGCATGAACGACGGCTATTTCAAGGACGAAGCCCCGATCATCGAGAAGATCAACGCCGCCCGGCCCGATGTGCTCTTTGTCTGCCTCGGCGCGCCGAAGCAGGAGCTTTTCATGAAGGACCATCTGGACGCGCTGCACGTCAAGCTCATGATCGGCCTCGGCGGCTCGCTCGACAGCTTCGCGGGGACCGTGAAGCGCGCGCCGAAGTGGATGATCCGCTGTAATCTGGAATGGCTCTACCGGCTCATCAAGGAGCCGAAGCGGTTCGGACGTATGCTCCGGCTGCCAAAATACCTGTTTGCCGTGCTCGGCAAACGGATAAGAGGGTAAACAACATGGGAAAACTGATCGTGTTTGAGGGAACCGACGGTACCGGAAAATCCACACAGTTCGCACTTCTGACCAAGCGGCTGCAGAGCGAGAACATCCCGTTCCGCCGTCTGCAGTTTCCACAGTATCTCGAGCCGTCGTCGGCGCTCATCCGGATGTATCTCAACGGCGAGTTCGGCGACGACCCGAACAGCGTCAACGCCTACGCGGCCTCGACCTTCTACGCGGTCGACCGCTACGCGTCCTATCAGCGCGTCTGGAAGGACGATTACGCGGCGGGCGGCCTCATCCTGTCGGACCGCTATACGACGTCCAACGCCGTCCACCAGGGCGGAAAGCTCGAGGGAGCGGCACGGGAGGAATTCTTCTCCTGGCTCTATGACCTGGAATTTTGCCGCATGGGCCTGCCGAAGCCGGATCTGGTTTTGTGCCTCGACATGCCGGTGGAGATCGCCGAGACGCTCATGCGCAAGCGCGAGAGCGACACCGGGACGAAGGCCGACATCCACGAGCGCAACGACAAGTATCTGCACCAGTGCCGCGAGGTCGCGCGGCAGGCCGCGGCCTACTTCGGCTGGACGGTCGTCTCCTGCGTGAAAGACGGGAAGCTCCGCTCGATCGAGGATATCCATGAGGAACTGTATTCGTACGTAAAAAAATGTATGGAGGAAGCATAATACAATGGTATATATGATCTTGGGTACCGGCTTTGAGCCGATGGAAGCCATTGCGCCGTGCGACATTCTGCGCCGCGGCGGCGTGGAAGTGCAGCTCGCCGGGATCGGCGGGACGCTGATCGAGGCCGGTCACGGCGTGCGCGTGCAGGCCGACTGCCGCGTGGAGGATCTGAAGCTGGCTTCGACCGACATGGTCATCCTGCCCGGCGGCCTCGGCGGCGTGCATTCGATCCTCGCCTGCGATACCGCCATGAATTTTATCCGCCTTGCCTATGAAGACGGCAAATATATCGCGGCCATCTGCGCCGCCCCCACGATCCTTGCCCAGCTGCACATCACCGACGGCCGCAAGGCCACCTGCTACCCGGGCCTCGAGGAGAAGATGGGCGCCGCCGTCATGACGGCCTGCGGCGCTGTGCAGGATGGCCGCGTCATCACCGGCCGCGCGGCGGGCTCGGCTGACGAGTTTGGCCTTCTGTGCCTGCAGGCGCTGAAGGGGAAGGCCGCCGCGGATCAGGTCGCGGCCGACATCGTCTACCGCGCATAAGGGAGGAACACATGGCTGAACAGAACCCCAACGCCCGTCCGGACGGACAGACGCCCGAGCAGGACGCGCTGGAAAAAAGTCTGGAAGAGCTTTCGCTCGATGAGCTGCTGGCGTCGGTCAAGGACGATCTGGCCCGCGTCGACGCGATGATGGACGGGCCCGGCGATGCGGCGCAGCCCGAACAGCCGGATGCGCCTGCGCCCGGCGCGCCCGAGGCCGCCGAAGAAGCGCCCAAGCCCGGCATGCAGCCGCTCTTTGAGCCGAAGATCCCGGAGGAATACGCGGATCTGACCGTCGACCAGGAGACGCAGCCGGAGAGCCAGGAGCCCGAAAAGAAACGCCCGCGGCTGCCGTCCGGCATCCGGGTGCTGCTGTATGTGTGCTGCGTGCTGGCAGTGGCTGTGCTGCTGGCCGTGGCGGTCTGGCGCTGCGCCGACGACGTGCTGTCGCTGACGAAAGAGGACGCCGAGGTCACCGTCTCCATCCCCGACGGCGCGACGATCTCGCAGATCGCCGGAGAGCTCAAAAGCAAGGGCCTCGTGCGCTATGAGACCCTGTTCAAATTCTACTGCTGGGCCTCCCACGCGGAAAAGACCATCGAGCCCGGCACCTATACGCTGAACAGCCGCTATGACTATCACGCCCTCGTCAGCAACATGATCGAGGCCAGCCCTGACCGTGCGGTCGTCGAGGTCACCATTCCCGAGGGCTACGAGTGCGAGGATATCTTCCGCCTGCTCGAAGCTGACGGCGTCTGCTCCTATCAGGATCTGGCCGATACCGCGGGGAGCTACGAATTTGCCTATGACTTCCTGCAGGAGATCCCCTACGGCAGCGAAAACCGGCTGGAGGGCTATCTCTTCCCGGATACGTACCAGTTCTATATGAGCGACGATCCGGCGAACGTCATCGACAAATTCCTGCGCAACTTCGATAACAAATTCACCGACGATCTCTACGACGCGCTGGACGCGCTCAACGACCGTCTGGCCCAGCGCATGCGCACGAACGGCTTCACCGAGACCGAGATCACGGACGGCAGACTCTCGCTCTACGACCTCATCACCGTCGCCTCCCTCGTGGAGAAGGAGACCGCGAAGACCTCCGAGAGCGCCTCCATCGCCTCCGTCATCTACAACCGCCTGTGCAGCAAGCTCTATCCCTGCCTCGAGATCGACGCGACCATCCAGTACGCGCTCGCCGAGCGCAAGGAAGTGCTCTCCAACGCGGACAAGGGCGTCATCAGCCCCTATAACACCTACACGAACGCCGGTCTGCCCGCAGGCCCGATCGCCAACCCCGGTATGAACTCCATCCGTGCGGCGCTGTACCCGGCCGAGACCAATTATTACTTCTACGCCCTGAACGCCGACGGCGTCCACCACTTCTCCGAGACCTATTACGAGCACCAGAACTTCCTGGCGGAGCTCGCGGGCAAGACCCAGCCGGACGAGGAGCAGACGGACGCGCCCGCGGACGGCGAAGAGAATACCGATACGGAGAATCAGACAGATGGACAGACGTAAGCCGGAGCTTCTGAGCCCGGCAGGGGATATGGAAAAGCTGCGCATGGCCGTCGCCTACGGCGCGGACGCCGTGTATCTGGCAGGCACGAGCTTCGGCATGCGCTCGTTCACCGGCAACTTTACGCCGGACGAGCTGCCGAAGGCGGTGCAGCTGGCCCACGCCGCAGGCGTGAAGGTCCACTGCACGGTCAATATCATGCCCCGCAATGATGAGGCCGCCGCGCTCCCGGCCTATCTCGAGCAGCTGGATGCTGCGGGCGTCGACGCGCTCATCCTCGCGGATCTCGGCGCGTTCACGCTGGCAGGGAAGTACGCCCCGCGCTGCGAGCGGCACATCTCCACCCAGCAGTCGATCGCCAACTACGTCTGCGCGCAGAGCTGGTTCGACCTCGGCGCGCGCCGCGTGGTGCTCGCACGGGAGCTGAGCCTGCAGGGGATCCTGACGATCCGCGAGCGGGTCTCGCCCGAGCTCGAGCTCGAGACCTTCTGCCACGGCGCAATGTGCGTCTCCTATTCCGGCCGCTGCCTGCTCAGCAACTATATGACCGGCCGCGACTCCAACCGCGGCCAGTGCGCCCAGCCCTGCCGGTATCAGTACGCCCTGATGGAAGAAAAGCGCCCCGGCGAATACTTCCCGGTCTTCGAAGACGAAAAGGGCACGTACATCATGAATTCCCGCGATATGTGCATGATCGACCATCTGGACGAGCTCTGCGACGCCGGGATCGACTGCCTGAAGATCGAGGGCCGCGCCAAATCCGCCTATTATGCCGCCATCGTCACCGGCGCCTACCGCCACGTGCTCGACGACGTGTGGGCCGGCCGCGCGCCGGATCCCGTCTGGCGCGATGAGGTGGACCATGTCTCCCACCGCCACTACTCCACCGGCTTCTACTACGGCCAGCCCGGCCAGTTTACCGAGGATTCCCGCTATCTGCGCCAGTGGCAGATCTGCGCCGTCGTGGAAAGCTGCGACGCGCAGGGGAACGCGGTCCTGAGCCTGCGCAACAAGTTTGCCGCCGGCGATACCGTCGAGCTCGTCGGCCCGGACTTCCGCCCGCTTTCGTGGCAGGTCCTGCCCATGGAGGATATGGACGGCATCCCGCTGTCCGAGCCGCGCACCCCGCAGATGCGCTTCCGCGCCAAGCTCCCCGCCCAGGTCCCGCCCCTCTCCTTCGTCCGCCACGCGGTCGAACTCTCCGGCCGATAAAAAAACCGGCGCACCGAATGGCGGTGCGCCGGTTTTCTCTTTTTATTTCTCCAAAATCCGCATCAGTGCGTTCCGGCCGACCTGCATGGCGCCCTTCGGGCAGAACTCCTGGCAGCAGAAGCAGTGGATGCAGGCCTTGCGGTCGATGCGCGGCTTGCCGCGCTGCATCGTGATGGCCTTCGCGGGGCAGATGTTCGCGCACTTCCGGCAGCCGATGCACGCCTTCGCGTGCAGCTTCGGATAGGGCGTCAGCAAGTGGAACAGGAAGCTGTCCACCAGCTTCGCGACCGGTCCCTTCCCGCCTCTGCGGAAAAAGACGCTTGCCTGAGAGGGGACCGTTTGGAAATCCGCCACGGCCAGCGCGTCCGCGTCGCCATAGACCCGCAGCGCCTCCCGGCTTTCCGGGCACAGCCCGCGGCGGATCGCCGCCGTGAGCGTCGGCACCTCGTCCGGCCGCAGCCCGATCAGCCCGCACGCCACAAGATCGAGCGCGTGCGGACTTTCTGCCGCCAGCAGACACCCGATCGGCCGCGCGGAGCCCTGCGTCGGCCCGTTGCCCTCCATGCCGACCACGGCGTCGCAGATGCACAGCCGCGGCTTACAGTATTCGCACAGATCGACGATCATGTTCGCAAAATCCTCGATCTTCGGGTATTTGTAGTGATATTCCGGCTTCATCGTGCCGGGAATGATGCCGAAAAAGTTCTTGACGGCGTTCGTCATGCCCATCATCCCGTGCGTCTTGAGCTTGCACACGTCGATGATCGCGTCCGCGTTTCTCAGATACGCCGTCTCGGTGAAGCTCCTTGCCTGCACAGCCTCCGGATACGAGACCGAGCAGACGGAAAAATCCCCATTCAGCTCCGCACCCAGCGCCTCGGCCGCGCGCAGACCCGTCACGTCGTAGACGCGCTGCAGATGCGCGGCGTTGTACAGCCCGCCGGGGCTGTCGCCGAGGACGACGTGCGCCCCGCGCGCCTGCAGCATCCGCACAAGCGCGCAGACCACCGCCGGATGGACCGTCGCGGCCTCCTCCGGCTTCATCGCGGAGACCAGATTCAGCTTCAGCGCCACGCGCATCCCGGGCGTGACCCAGTCCAGCCCGCCCGCGGCCGTGACAGCCGTCTCCAGCGCGGCCGAGACCTCCGCATCCTCATAGCTCTTACAGGCGGCGAGCGCCACATCATACCGCATTCCGGCCCCTCCCGATGTTCAGAATACGTCTACTCTATCATGGAACCGCCGGAATTGCAACGCGCGAAAACCGCGCAGTATTTACTTTTTAACGAATATATGTTACAATATCTTATCAAATTGGAAACTTTCTTTCCACCTGACCCTCCGGCCGGGCGGAAAATGGAAGGGGACAGCTTATGGAAGACCTCAATCAGCTGCGTCCGGAGCAGGAGAGCGGAGCGAAAAAAAACGGCCCCCGACGACGTCGACGCACTGCTGCAGGACGTCAAAAGCCTTCTCGGCGAGACCGACGCCGACATCGCCGCGGAAGCCCCGGCGGAGCCGGACACGGAAGACTCCGAGCCCATCACGGCCGACGACGTGCAGATCGACTACGGCAAATTCTACGGCCCGGAAGAGCCCGGCCAGTCCAAGACCCCGCTGACCTACTACGAGCAGTCCAAGCCCGCCTACCAGCGTGCCCGCCGCGCCGAATACGAGCGCGTCCGCGAGCAGGAACGCCTCGCCCGCGCCGAGCGCCAGCAGGCGCTCAGCCGCGACGATACCTCCCGCGTCCGGCAGGCCCGCACCGGCAAAAAACACGAAAAACCCCGCAAAAACGCCGCGGAATACGCCGAATGGCTCTATTCCCAGGGCCTGAGCGCCGAAGAGCAGCAGGCCCGGCAGGAGCAGGAGGAAGCGCTCGCGGCCCCTGCGGACCGGGGCCGCAAAAAGCAGGAAAAGCCCAAGCGCCATACCGGCCTGCGCATCCTCGCCGTGCTGGTGCTTCTGCTGGCGATCCTGACCGCGGCGTTCCACTTCCTCATCGCCAGCCAGCCGGAGGCGGAGAACGCCCTGTCCGCCCGCAAGCCCGGCACCTCCACCATCCTCGTCGCCGGTACCGACGAGGGCGGCTACCGCACCGACTCCATGATGCTCGTGAACGTCGACCGGACGGAAAAGACCATCAGCCTCGTCTCCATCCCGCGCGATACGCTCATCTACTGCGAATATTCCGTCCCGAAGATCAACTCCGCCTACGGCTGGGCCGGGGGCGGGGAGCAGGGGATGCAGGAGCTGCTGCTGCGCGTATCCGAGATCATCGGCTTCACGCCGGACGGCTACGTCGTCGTCGACCTCAGCATCTTCCGGCAGCTGGTCGACCTCATGGGCGGCGTCACCTTTGACGTCCCGGTCGACATGCACTACTCCGACCCCACGCAGAACCTCAACATCGATCTGCAGGCCGGCAAACAGCACCTGAACGGCGAACAGGCCATGCAGGTCGCGCGCTTCCGCTCCGGCTACGCCACGGCTGACCTCGGCCGCATCGAGGTGCAGCGCGCGCTTGTCTCCGCCGCCATCCGCCAGTGGGTCTCGCCGAAGGGCGCCATCCACCTGCCGCAGGCCGTGAAGCTCGTCGCCGACCATACCAATACCAATCTTTCCACCCGCAACCTCCTCTGGCTGGCCGAGAGCTTCCTGCTCTGCAGCCGCAGCGACATCCGCTCCGCCACGCTCCCCGGCTACGCCGCGAATTTTTCCAGCGGCTCGTATTACGTGCTGGACGCCGCGGGCGTCGCGGATATCGTCAACCAGTATCTGAACCCCTACGAGAAAGGAGTACAGGCCGCGGATCTGTTCATCCGCAACGGCTGATTTTTCCCATGTACATCGATCCCACCCGCTATTCCGGCCGCCCGGCCGACTGCGCTTCCCGCCTGCCGAAGGAGCAGCGCTGCTATGACCTGCTGGGCCGCCTCGGCATCTCCTATTTCCGCGTCGACCATGACCATGCCGACACCATCGAGGCCTGCGAGGCCGTCGAGCAGGTGCTCGGCGAGAAGATCTGCAAAAACCTCTTCCTCTGCAACCGGCAGAAGACGCAGTTTTACCTGCTCATGCTGGAAGGGGAGAAGGTCTTCAAGACCAGGGACCTGTCGAAGCAGCTCGGCGTGGCGCGGCTGTCTTTCGCCGACCCGGCGGATATGGAGAAATATCTCGACATCACCCCCGGCTCCGTCAGCGTCCTCGGCCTCATGAACGATCCGGACAACGCCGTCCAGCTCGTCATCGACCGCCCCATCGCCGAGTCAGCCTCCATCGGCTGCCATCCCTGCATCAACTCTTCCACCCTCGCCATCGCCACGGCGGACATCCTCGAAAAATTCCTCCCCGCCGTCCACCATCCCCCCATCCTCGTCGACCTCCCGGACCCGGAGTAACCTCTCCGCCTCGCTTCGCTCAGCACCTCCCCTTCACAAGGGGAGGCTTTTTTACGCCCGCACCCAAGGCTCCCCTTGTCAAGGGGAGCTTTTTTACGCCCGCACCCAAGGCTCCCCTTGTCAAGGGGAGCTTTTTTACGCCCGCACCCAAGGCTCCCCTTGTCAAGGGGAGCTGGCGCGGAGCGCCTGAGGGGTTACCCCGCCGCAGCGGCCCAAGCCTTCCCCTCATAGGGGAAGGCTTTTCTTTTTGTAACCCTTCTGCAACCCCTTTGAAACCCATTCGAAAACAGTTCCGGGGTGTGGGACAAAACGGTTGACATAAATAAATTAAGAATTCTTAAAAAAGCCGATTTTCCCGAAAAATGCAGGAAAATCCCGTCAACAACCTATTGCGTTCTGCAAAGGACTGTGCTACGATATATATGGAAAACGGGAGGCTCTGCGTCCATATCGGATGCGTCCTTCCACGCATGCCTGATGGGATCCCGGCCGGAGACCGGGGAACAATGCAAGGAGGAAGAATTATGAAAAAACGTTTATTGGCCCTGCTCCTGTGCCTGGTCATGGTCATCGGCCTGGTACCGTTCGCGCTGGCGGAAGGCGAGACTACTCAGGAAACATACGAGATTTGGCTTGATCTCCATGATGGAACTACAAATTATCCTCATTTTACCGTAACAAGGGAAGCAAACAAGGACTCGACAGCTGTTGCACAGTATGCATCGAGAGCTGGCTATACTCTTAAACGTTGGTATGCTGGTGAGAGTACATATACGTTTGATAACGGTGTGTATGATGACACGACTGATGCGTATGGTTGTTTCTGGGTACATGCGGAATGGAAAGAGAATACCTATAAAGTTGTTTTCGATGCCAATGGCGGTGAAGGCACGATGGCTGATCAGACCTTTACTGGTTCTGAAGGTTATACTGTACTGGCTAAGAACGCGTTCACAAAAACTGGTTACACCTTTGCTGGCTGGGGTTTAAGTGCTTCTTCTGATGCCGTAACGTATTCTGATAACAATTGCACTGTTACTACGTCGGTACAGAAGTTCTTTACGCAGCAGGCGGACGGAACATATCTTCTGACGTTGTATGCGATCTGGAAACCGATTGAGCAGCCTGCGGTGCTCCGCAAGATTACATACAAAGATGCTGACCATCTTAATAATTTTGATGGCATCATGTATGATTATGTGAATAACGGTGACTACATCTATATCGATCCTAAAGGCGGTACAGCAAAGCTTGGCAGCACCGAGATCACGACAGCTGGCCGTTATAAGATCGAAAGTGATGTAACGCTGACTGAGCCGACGGGGGCCTTGGGCTGGACGTACAATGGCACTATTGAACCGCATACCTTTGTTGCGGTTTGGCCCTCCACCAAGACCGTAACGATCAGCTATCTGGATTACTATTACGGCGCGGATACCGAGACCATCAAGTACGACGGCAGCATCATTGTCGACCCGAACGGCGGCAGCGTTGTCTGGGGACGTACGACGATCTCTTCCAAGCAGACCATTGAGAACATCCGTACTGACGCTGCGCTGGCGAAAGCCACCAGAAGCGGCTATACCTTCTATGGTTGGGTTGTTACATATACGGCGGATCGTACGCCCGTCTTCACGGCGGCGTGGAGCAGAGATTACTACTATAACACCTACTCCATCTACTACTACGACTATGACGACTGCAAGAGCGAGTACGCGAACTTCCCGTACGGCACGTCCGTGGTCATTGACCCGAACGGCGGCACCGCGAAGCTCAGCGGCACGTCCTTCTCCACGAAGCAGTCCTTCAACATCTACCGCGACTATACCCTGACCGACGCCTCCCGTTCCGGCTATACCTTCTACGGCTGGGATCTGACCAAGTCCGGCAGCACCTACTACTTCACCGCCATGTGGTCCCGCTACAAGTCCGATGTGCCCTACATGCTCAACGGCACCGACCACTACGCCTACATCAAGGGCTATCCCAACGGCTCCTTCAAGCCCACCGACACCATCACCCGTGCCGAGGCCGCGACGATCTTCTATCGTCTCCTGACGGATTCCACCCGCAAGGCGTATGCCACCACCTATAATTCCTTCAAGGACGTCCCGGCCACGGCCTGGTACAACACCGCCGTGTCCACCATGGCGAAGCTCGGCATCGTCAACGGCGGCGCTGACGGCTACTTCCGCCCGAACGATCCCATCACCCGTGCGGAGATCGCGGCCATGATCGCCCGCTGCGACGGCGCCTACTACACCGGCACGAGCACCGTCTTCTCCGATACCTACGGCCACTGGGCTGCCAGCTACATCGCCAGAGCCTATGAGCTCGGCTGGATCAACGGCTACGGCACCACCTACGCGCCCGACCGCTACATCTCCCGTGCGGAGACCGTCGCCGTCCTCAACCGCGTGCTGAACCGTGCCCCGCAGTACACCTCCGATCTCACCCGCAACTACACCACCTTCTCCGATGTAGCCACCTCCGCCTGGTACTATCTCGATGTTGAAGAGGCTGCCAACAGCCACACCTACACCAGAAAGTCCAACGGCGAATATGAGACCTGGAACAAGCTCATCGCAGATCCCAGCTGGTTCTAAAAACAAAATAAACGCAGGGGCAGCCTAGCTGCCCCTGCGTTTTTACACGCATGAAAAACAGAACCTCTCCGCCTCGCTCTGCTCGGCACCTCCCCTTGACAAGGGGAGGCATTTTTTCGCCCGCACCCAAGGCTCCCCTTGTCAAGGGGAGCTGGCGCGCAGCGCCTGAGGGGTTACCCCCGCCGCAGCGGAAAAAATCCCAACCCCCTTGCTATTTCATGCCAAAAGCAGTATAATCTCAATATCTGCCGTCATCGGTGTGTGGATTGTGCGGCAGAGGTGTGTGTCAATAACTCGAAAGGATGAAAAAAATGAGTCTTTCCGCTTCCGCTCCCTGGCTGAAATATTACGGCGAAGTGCCGCATCACCTGACTTACCCGCAGAAGACCATCTATCAGATGGTCCGCGACGCCGCCATCCGCGACGCCAGGCTCCCCGCCTATGAGTTCATGGGCAAGAAGACCACCTTCGCGCAGTTCATGGAAAAGATCGACCAGACCGCCCAGGCCTTCCTCGCCATGGGCATCCAGAAGGGCGACCGCGTGACCATCTGCATGCCGAACTGCCCGCAGGCCCTGCACGCGTTCTACGGCCTCAACCGCATCGGCGCGGTCTCCAACATGATCCATCCGCTCTCCGCCGCGGGCGAGATCAAGTTCTACCTCAACTTCTCGCACTCCAAGTGCATCCTCACGCTCGACCAGTTCTACGCCAAGATCGCCCCCGTCATGCCCGAGCTTGACAACAAGGACTGCAAGCTCCTGCTCGCCAAAATTGAGGACGAGCTCTATCCGCACCTGGCCCTCGGCTACGCCCTCACCGCCGCGCGCAAGTATCCGAAGCCCCCGAAGAACGGCAATCACATCTGGTGGTCCGAGTTCCAGCGCGTGGGCAAAAAGCGCAATCTGCCCCTGCCGAAGGACTACGGCCGCGCGGAAGATGGTGCGTCCATCCTCTATTCCGGCGGTACCACCGGCACGACCAAGGGCATTCTGCTCTCCAACATGAACTTCAACGCCCTTGGCCTGCAGACCATCGCGGCCTCCGGCTTCTCGCCCATCGACGGCATGAAGATGCTCTCCGTCATGCCCGTGTTCCATGGCTTCGGCCTCGGCATCGGCATCCATACTGCCCTCATCGGCGGCGCATGCTGCATCCTTGTCCCGAAGTTCAACGTCAATACCTACGCCGACCTGCTCATCAAGAAGCAGCCGAACATCATCCCCGGCGTCCCGACCCTGTTTGAGGCCCTTCTGCGCGCCGAAAAGCTCGAAAACGCCGACCTCAGCTGCCTGAAGGGCGTCTTCTCCGGCGGCGACAGCATGTCCATCGAGCTCAAGAAGAAGGTCGACGAGTTCCTGAAAATGCACCATGCCTCCGTGCAGGTCCGTCAGGGCTACGGCCTGACCGAGTGCGTCACGGCCTCCTGCCTGACCCCGAAGGATTATAACCGCGTCGGCTCCATCGGCGTCCCGTTCCCCGATACCTACTACAAGATCGTCAAGCCCGGCACCACACAGGAGCTCGACGCCAATCTCGAGGGCGAGATCTGCGTCTCCGGCCCCTCCGTCATGCTCGAGTATGTCGACAACCCCGAGGAGACCCATAACACCCTCCGCCGCCACGACGACGGCCGCATCTGGCTGCACACCGGTGACCTCGGCAAGATGGACGAGGACGGCTTCGTCTACTTCTCGCAGCGCATCAAGCGCATGATCATCACCTCCGGCTACAACGTCTATCCCGGCCAGCTGGAAAACATCATCGACGGCCACGAAAAGGTCCTCCTGTCCTGCGTCATCGGCGTCAAGGACCCGTATAAGATGCAGAAGGTCAAGGCTTTCGTCGTCCTGCGCCCCGGCTGCGAGCCGTCGGACGCCGTCAAGCAGGAGATCCTCGATTACTGCCGCCAGCATATCGCCAAATATGCCATGCCGTATGACATCGAGTTCCGCCCCGAGCTTCCCAAGACGCTGGTCGGCAAGGTTGCCTACCGCGTGCTCGAAGAGGAAGAGGCCGAGCGTCAGGCCGCCGAAGACGCGAAGAATCAATAATACAATCAACCCGCAGCCTGCCGCCTCCGCGGCAGGCTGCCCGAATTCCGGGAGTCTGCCATGAAGAAAAACGATCGCATCTGGGAGCTTGACGCCCTGCGCGGCGTGTGCATCCTCTGCGTCATCGCCGTCCATTTGATCTACGATCTCGGCTTTTTTATCGGCCTGGACCTGCATCTGCCCGCCTGGTACGTGTTCATCCAGCAGTACGGCGGCGTGATCTTCGTGATCCTGTCCGGCTGCTGCGCCACGCTCGGCTCGCGCAGCTTCCGCCGCGGCTGCATCGTCTTCGCCTGCGGCCTGCTCATCTCGCTCGTGACCTTCGGCATGTACCGCCTCGGCATGGCCTCACGCGACGTGATCGTCTGGTTCGGCGTGCTGCACCTGCTCGGCGTCTGCATGATGCTCTATCCCGTCTACCGGCGGCTGCCGACGCCGGCGCTGGCCGCCATCGGCATCGTCCTCGTCGTGGCGGGCTATCTGATCGCCGGGACCGTCGTGCGGGCGAAATTCCTGTTCCCGCTGGGCCTACTTTACGAGGGCTTCACCTCAAGCGACTATTTTCCGCTCCTGCCGCACCTGGGTTGGTACATGCTCGGTACCGTCCTCGGCCGGACCGTCTACGCGGACAAAAAAACGCGCCTGCCCGGCACGTTCCGAAACAGCGGCATCGCGCGCTTTTTCTGCTGGTGCGGCCGCCAGTCGCTGTTCATCTACCTGCTCCACCAGCCCATCGTCTACGGTCTGCTGGAGCTCATCGCAAGCCTGAGACATTAAAAAAAATCCTGTGCCGAATGGCACAGGATTTTTTTCGTTACTTTTCCAGCTGTTTTCTGACGACCTGCACGATCCGCGCGATCGCGGCGCTCAGCACCGCGTTGACGGCGAATTCCACCAAAAAGTTCACGCCGATGAACGCCACGAACAGATACGTCACAACATCCGTCCCGCCCGCGTACTGCGCCAGGATCGGCCGGAAGACCGTCAGCATCCCGACGGCAAACACGCCTGTGTTCACGACCGGCGCGACCAGCGCCGCCGCAATGCAGCTGAGCGTCTGCTTCTTTTCCAGCGCCTTTGCAGCGAGTCCCGCGCACAGGCCGCACAGCACAGCCTTGCCGACGCACACGACGATCAGCCAGAACGGGCTGGCCGTCCACAGCAGATACGTGAACTGGTCCGCGCCGGTGACGCCTGCGATCAGGCACACAAGGCCGAACACGAAGCCCAGTCCCGCGCCCGCGCCGGGCCCGAACAGGATCGCGCCCACGACGATCGGTACCAGCGTCAGCGAGATCGGGACCGGCCCGATCCGGATGCCACTGGCTACGGTCTGCAGCACGACGACCAGTGCGGCCAGAATGGCCAGCGAGGTCAGACGGACGACGGATGCATGATTGTTGCGTTTCATAAGTACCTCCTGCTGTCACTCCGGGTCTTCCCGGATGCAACGCAAATATTTTATCACGGGCAGTGCCCGGTGATAACAGAAACAAAGAAAATGACGGGAGAGGGGAGTGCTTACGGGATCTCCTCCTCCACGGGTTCGCTGGAGATGGGCGCGCCGTCTTTGATGGCCTGCCACTGCTCGCGCGTGATGAGCAGCTGGCGGGGCTTGGAGCCCTCAAACGGGCCGACGAGGCCGCGCTCCTCCATCTCATCCATAATGCGCGCCGCGCGGGCATAGCCGAGCTTCAAGCGCCTCTGGAGCATGGAGACGGAGGCCTGTCCGGTCTCGAGAATGACGTCGACCGCGGCCGGGAGCATCTCGTCGCCGTCGGAGCTTTCGGTCTCCGCGGCAGTGCCGCCGGAGCTGCCGGAGCCGGATTTTCCGCTCTCCGCAGCCTTTTTGTCGATCTCCGCCATGACGGAATCGGAATACTCCGCCTCGCTGGAATCCTTGATGAACGTGACGACGTCCTGGACCTCATTGTCCGTGATGAAGCAGCCCTGCACGCGTTTGGGCTTGCCCTGGCCGAGTGGCGCATAGAGCATGTCGCCCTTGCCGACGAGCTTTTCCGCGCCCGCGGTATCGAGAATGATGCGCGATTCCATCGCGGAGGCGACGGCGAACGCAATGCGCGAGGGGATATTGGCCTTCATCAGGCCCGTGATGACGTCCGCGGACGGACGCTGCGTCGCAATGACCAGATGGATGCCCGACGCACGGCCCATCTGCGCGATGCGGCAGATGGATTCTTCGACTTCCTTGGCAGCCACGAGCATCAGGTCTGCCAGCTCGTCGATCACGACGACGATCTGCGGCATGGGCTCGAGCTCATCGTCGGCGGACATGCGTGCCTGCTTATTGTAGGATTCGAGATCGCGGACGCCCGCGTCCGCCATCATGCGGTAGCGCCGCATCATCTCCGTGACCGCCCACTGCAGGCTGCCTGCGGCCTTTTTGGGGTCGGTGACGACCGGGATGAGCAGGTGCGGAATGCCGTTGTAAATGCCAAGCTCGACCATCTTCGGGTCGATCATGATGAGCTTGACCTCCTCGGGCTTCGCCTTGTACAGAAGCGAGATGATCAGGCTGTTCATGCAGACCGATTTACCGGAGCCGGTCGTACCGGCGATCAGCAGATGCGGCAGCTTGCCGATATCGCCGATGATGCGGTTGCCGCCGATATCCTTGCCGACGGCAAAGGAGACCTTCGACTTGTGCTTTGCGAACTCCGGCGAGTCGATGACCTCGCGCGCCATGACGACCGACACGATCCGGTTCGGCACCTCGATGCCGACCACGGAGATCTTGTCCGGGATGGCCGCGATGCGCACGCCCGACGCGCCGAGCGCCAGCGCGATGTCGTCCGCCAGATTCGTGACCTTCGAGAGCTTGACGCCGCGCTGCAGCTCCAGCTCATACCGCGTGACCGACGGGCCGCGCGTGACGTTGATGATGTGCGCCTCGATGCCGAACGACTGCAGCGTATCGCTCAGCCGCTCCGCATTCTGCCGCATTTCCTCGGTGCCGTCGTGCGCCTGACCGCTCCCGGCCTTCAGAAGGTCGACGGGCGGGAACTGATACTCGGGCTTTGCGGGCTCCTGCTGCGTGATCTGCTGCGCGATCTGCACGGCCTCGAGCTGCACGTCCGCCTTTTTGAGCTTTTCCGGCTGCTCCGGCGTCTGCAGCGGCGGAAGCGGTTCTTCCGGGGCCGGGGCGGGCTGCGGCTCAGGTTTGGGCGCGTCAAAATGGTCGATGATGAGCGGCGGCATCTGCCGCGGCTGTGTCATGGGAATGACGTTCGGGATGGGGGCAGGTTCTTCTTCCGGTTCCGGCTCCGCCATCTTTGCCGGCGGCTCCGGCTGGTCGGCGATCAGCGCGTCAAACTGCGACTTGTAGTCGGTATGCACCTCCGGCTCTGCCTGCGCGGCGGCGGGCGCTTCCACGGCCTCCGGCGCCTGCGCGGGCGCTGCGGACGGCTTTGCCTGCCTGCGGCTGTTCTCCACAAAAACATCCGGCCGCATGGGCGCAGAGCGCTTTGCACTCTTTTTGGGCGTCTCTTCGGGCAGGGGAGGATCGTCGACCGGCAGGTCGAACTCGCTCATCCGCGACGCGCGGCGCTGCTCGGCCCGCTGAACATGCTCGATGTGGTGCGTGGCGACGGTGTCGACGATGGCCTGCGCAGTGTCCTTATGCTCGCGCTGCGGCTCGGCATATTCGGCGCGCGGCCGGTTCTTGATGGCGGTCACAATGCTCGCGACCGTCATATTGAGGCTCGTGATCAAACTCAGCAGCATCCCGACGATCACCACGATCACCGCGCCGATCCGGCTGATGAGCGCCGCGAGCAAGCTTGCCAGCCCGCCGGACAGTACGCCCCCGGCCGTGCCGCTGATGCCGCCGTCCCAGAGCGCGGTGACGACTTCCCAGCCCTCCGGCGCGTCAAAGCTCCCGCCCACCAGCTGTACCAGACTGCCGACCAGCGCGGCCGTCAGAAACGTGCACGTCACGCGCAGCGCGACGGGGCGGCCGTCATGCAGGATGAGGATGAGAAAGCTCATCACGAACGAGAACGGCAGGATATAAAATCCCGCGCCGATCAGCCCCCGGAATACCGACCCAAGCAGATTCAAAATCGCCGCGTCGATCCGGAAGCAGCACAGCACCGTCAGCAGCGCCAGCACCAGACACACGCAGGCGCCGACCTCCCGCCGGATGGGCGCGGCCTGCTTCTTGGCCGGCTTTTTCCGCCCGCGGGAGGAGGAAGATGTCGTTTTTCTTTTGTTATTGGTGGCCATGGAACCTTACACCTCACGAAATCAGGGACAGGATCAACGTCAGCAGACCCGCGCCCCAGCAGTAATAGCAAAATCCGCCGAATTTTCCGCGCTGCACGATGCGGTTGAGCGCGAAAATGGCGAGATACCCGAATACGAACGCCGCCGCGACGCCGCACAGATACATCGGCACCTCCGCCCAGTCGATCCCGGCGGAAATGGCCTTGATGAGCGACAGCAAATTCGCGCCCAGCACGGCGGGGATGGAGAGGAAGAACGAGAAGCGGACCGCGAACGTCCGGTCAAACCCGCGCAGCAGCCCGGCGGAGATCGTCGTCCCGGACCGGGACAGGCCGGGTACGACGGCGATCATCTGTGCCAAACCGATGACCATCGCGTCCGAGAGCGTCATGGCCTTCTCGGTTTTGTTGCCGTGGCCGAAGCGGTCGGCCGCCAGCAGCAGAAAGCCGGTCACGATGAGCGCGAAGCCGATGAAAAACGTGTTGTAGAACAGCGGATCCAGCCAGTCGTTCAGCAGCGCGGCAGGGATCAGCGGCAGCGTGGCCGCGATCAGAAACAGCAGCAGCCGCCGCCGCGGCAGATCGGGCTTCACGCCGCGCCGCAGCTTTTTGATGTGGAGCATGGCAAGCCCCTCGCGGCACAGCCCGCGCAGCTCCGTATGATACGCCAGAATGACCGCCCCGAGCGTCCCGAGATGCAGCAGAACGTCAAACAGCATCTGGTTTTCCAGATCCCCGATGCGCAGGAAGTTCTGCAGAATGGCGAGATGGCCGGAGCTGGAGATCGGCAGAAACTCCGCAAGCCCCTGTATGATACCAAGTAAAATGGCGCTCCAATAGGTCATACCAGATCCTCCATCCGGAAAGTTGCCTCCGCCGGGCGGATGCACATACATATTTATATTATCACAGATCCAGAAATATTTCCACTATACGTTCGAAAAAGCTCTACGGGAATTTCCCGCAGAGCCAATTGAAAGGAATAGGGGAGACTCAGCCGGCCTTTTTCCGCTCCGGCAGCTGCGACAGGAGGATGGCCGCGAACATGATCGCGCACCCGATCAGCTCCTTCCCGGAAAGACCCTGCCCGATGAGGATCCACCCGAACAGCGCCGCGAAGACCGATTCCAGGCTCATCAGCAGCGACGCCAGCGCGGGCTGCACGTCCCGTTCGCCGATGATCTGGAAGGTATAGGCCACGCCGCCGGAGAACACGCCCGCGTACACGATCGGCAGCCAGCAGCTGCGGATCGAGGCCCAGTCCGGCGACTCGAACACGAACATGCAGATCGCCGACAGGGCCGAGCACACAAAAAACTGTACGCAGCTCAGCCGCACTCCGTCCATCCGCGGCGAGACGGCGCTGATATAGCAGATATGGAACGTAAAGAGCACCGCGCACCCAAGCGTCAGCAGATCCCCACCCGCGACCGAGAACCCGGACCCGACGCACAGCAGATACATCCCGAACACCGCGGCTGCCGCGCAGAGCCAGACCCTGAGGCCCGCCTTTTTGCCCGTCAGCACCCCGACGATCGGCACGAAGACGATATACAGCGCCGTCACGAACCCGGACTTGCCGACCGTCGTGTCCAGCAGGCCGAACTGCTGCAGCGTCGTCGCCGCGAACAGCAGCACGCCGCAGATCGCGCCTGCTGCCAGCTGCCGCTTTTTATCCTCCTTCGTGACCGGCCGGTTCTGAGACCAGCCCTTGCGGTCCAGCACCCGGATGACCGGCAGCAGCACCAGCCCCGCCAGAAAAAACCGCGTCGCGCCCATCGTAAACGGCCCGACATACTGCATGCCCTCGCTCTGCGCGACGAACGCCGCGCCCCAGATCATGGCGCACAGGAGAAGAAGAATACAGCCCTTTGTCTGCTTGTGCATGGCTTTGCCCCTTTATCGTAAAAAAGAATTTTCTGCCATGATAGCACACCTTGCAGCCAAAGTCAAACAATCTTGCCGCCCGGCAGAATTTGTGGTATGATATACAAAAAACAGGGGAGGCGCGCGCATGGAACCGTTATTTCTGCCGGTGCTGCACAGCTTTGAAAACAACAACATCTTTACGGGGAGCTTCGGCGCGCTCCGCTTTCGCGTGACCCCGTCGATCGTCATGCTGAACCAGAAAGAGGTCAACTTTGACGAAAGCTCCATGAAATGCGAGTGCTGGCACGGCGAATACTGCTACGAAAAAAGCCAGATGGAAGACGAAAAAGTCTTTCCCCTTTCCGAGCTCGCCCGCCAGGAAATGTACGACTGGCTGATGGCCCACGTATAAGCACAAAAACGCCCGGCGGGCCTGCCGGGCGTTCGTCATATTCCAAGTCAAAGAGCGACGGGCGGGATGAAAGAAAAGAGAAGGACCACCCGCCGCTCCGGATAGCTCCCTGTTCGAGCTGGCTTTATCATAGCAGAATAAAATTACATTGTAGAACTGTAGATTCTTGTGTATGATACAGGTAATACCTGTGAAAGAGGGAACACCATGAATCTGCAGACGATGGAATACTTCTCAGTTCTCGCCCGCGAGCGCAGCTTTACCCGCGCGGCCGAGGCCCTGCATATCACGCAGCAGTCGCTCTCCGGCCATATCGCCGCCGTGGAGCAGGAGCTGGGCGCGCAGCTCCTCTCCGCCTTCCTCCGCATCGCCCGCCAATGCGTCCACGAAGCATAAAAACCCCGGCCCCCGCTATCAGGCGAGGGCCGGAGCTTTTTTATCGTCAGGATTCTGTCCCGGCTGCGGACAGCAGGGAGCGGTACAGTGCAGGGGAGTCGGTCTTCCAGCAGGTAGATTTGGCTGCGCTGCCGGAATGGTCTGACAGGATCACCCGGCCGTTTTCGCCGACCGCGAGCGTGAAAGGCGCACCGTCGTCTGCCGTCAAAAAGATCTGCACGCACGGGACGGGCAGTTCCATGGACGCATAGGAGCGCCTGACATACGTGCGGCCCAGCAGCTCCCGCAGCGTATCGGGGCTGAGGTTGTCCGCCGGAAGCTGCGTACCCGCACTGCCGCCATGTTCATACCATTCGATGATCTGGACCCTGCTCCATTGCCCGCAGCCGCTCACATCCGCCAGCGTCCGCGCCCCGCCGCAGCCGCATAACAGCAGAAGGGCTGTAAATATGGGCAGAAGCTTGAATCGCATATCGGCGTTCCGTCCTTTCTGCTCTGTTGTATCGGCGCAGGGCCTCATTCCCAATGGATCCGGTTGCCGCACTTGGGACAGCAATAAGTATCGTTCCGATACCACTGCGGGATCAGGCCGCCCCAGCCGCAATACGGGCACCGCAGCAGATGAAATTTGATTACAAGCGAACACAGGATCAAAATTCCGCCGATCACGACCAGCAGCACTTTTGTTTCTGTCTTCCATGGAACAGGAAGAATCAGCGGGCTATACGTGCACGCAATGCCGAGTATCCCAATGATGATGCAGATACGTGCATAGATCCGTTTCACGGATGGCTGCGGTTCGTTTTGCATGCTTACGCCTCCTTTGAATCCGGGGCGGCGGCTTTTTCTTCTCCCTCCGCCGGCCGGTCCAGCAGATTCACCGGCCAGACCTGCGGGAGGAGCATGAGAAGCCCGATCAGCAGGATCACGATGCCGAGCACCAGCGGCACGATCAGATGCAGCTCGCACAGCCGATTGACCGCGGAGCCCATCGTATCCTCCGCCGCGCAGGCAGCCACCAGGATCCCCGCGCTCCCGATCGTCCCGATCAGCACCAGCGCCAGCGCAAACAGAAAATAACAGATCAGATGATAGGTCTTCGTCTGCATATTGTCACGCCTTTCTGCAATTCTTTTTGATCTTCAAGGGAAAACTTTCTTCTGTTTCCAAAATACACGAAAATTTTATATTTGTCAATGCTTTATATTGACTTTACAAAAATACCATGCTATATAAATATTATCGACACCCTCATCCGGAAGGAGGGAGGCCTATGGCGAAGCGGGAGGACTTCGGACATTCGTTTCTGGCTTATTTCAAGCGGGCAACCAGCCCGCTGGCGGTCCTGCGCATCCTGTCGGACCGTCCGATGTATGGGTACGAACTGATTCAGGAATTAAAGCAGCGCACAGGCGGAAAATATCAGCTTTCTCTGCTGTATCCCGTCCTGTACCGGCTGGAGGAGCAGGGCTATCTGACCATCAGCGCAAGCGAGATCGTCGATGGCCGTGCGCGGAATTACTATGCCGTTACGGCCGCAGGGCGCGAGTATCTGCGGCAGACACTGGCCGAATACAACGAGATCTCCGGCGTGTTCCGGCAACTGATGGAAGGATGGGACGGATGAAACACACAAATACCGTCAAGCAGCAGTATTGCCGGGCCGTCCGGAAGAAGCTTCCGCTCCCGGCGCGCCAGCGGCGGCAGCTGCTGGCCGGGCTGCAGGAGGAGCTGGCCGAATCCGCGCCCGACTGCGCCACGCTGGACGCCCTGATCGCCCAATTCGGCACCCCGGACGAGACCGCACAGGAGCTGCTGAGCAGCATCTCCCCGGAGCAGCTGCAGACCTACCAGAAACAATACCGGCGGCGCTGCATTCTGGCTGCGGCGCTGGCCATCCTGCTCATCTGCTGCGCCGCGCTGGCCTATTGCCAGAGGATGATGCAGTCATCCATTGCCTACGCAACCGAGCACATCACGATCCTGCCGACGACCGACCTGTCCGGGACCGCCCCGGAGCAAAAGACACCCGAACCTGACCCGGAACCGGCACCCGACGCCGACGGCAAGCAGCTTCCGCTCCATACTTTGACGCCGCAGCTGCAGACCCTGTATGAGTCGTTTACGGCAGGACGAGCAGAACCGATCGACGAGACAAAACCGATCTTTTTCTTCGCCGATGACTTCGACGGCGATGAAGTGGAGGATCTTCTGATCCTGTTCGAGACGAAACAGGAGGACCCCGATGCGCGGGACGCAAACGTGAGCATCGTTTCCGGCGACAGCTATGGGGGCAACACGATTACGCTGGCAGCCGGACACGGCTGGCCCATTTCCGACACCGTGACGCCGTATCTGGTCGACCGGACCGTCTATGTGACCCTGACTGAAGCAGACGGGACCCTGCACCCCTATAGCCTGACGATCCATCGGACGGAGTCCGGCATGGATTATACCGTCTGCTCGGACGAGAACGTCCAGTAAACAGCACAATACCGCGCCTCGCGCCCGGCATGACCGGAGAAAGGATGGGAACCGCCATGCGCGCCAAAAAGCTTGTGATCCTGCTTGCTGTCCTCCTGGTGGTGGGGCTGGGCCTGTTCGGCTGGTTCCGGCCGAGGGAGGTCGTGCTGCCGGAAAATTGCCGTCTGCGAGTTACCATAGACAGTTTCAGCGATGACCGTATCTTTGTGGAGGATCCGGAGAAGAAAGCGCAGCTGCTGGAGCGTCTGTCAGCGCTCCGCGTCCGGCGGTATTTCAAACAGCCAGAAAGCGATTTCCCGCCCGGCTTGACCCTGCGCGTCGGCGAGTACGCGAGAGTAGAGGTATTCGATCCGTCGAATGTGATCGTCGCCTATTATACCGTCTCGCTGATCCAGCCGCCCCTCGGCACCTTCACCAACCTTTCCACCCAGACCCGCTGGCGCCTGCAGGACAACGAAGCCGTCGCCGCCGTGGCCGCATATATCCGCGAGCTGACCGAATAAAAGCAGAAAAAGAGCCCGGACCCTGCAATGCAGGGTCCGGGTTTTTCTGGGTTCAGGCCTGAGGCTCGGAGGCCTCGGCTTCCGGGGCGGGCGCGGGCTGCGGAGCGGCCGGTCGGGGCTTGAGCTCGGCCAGCGCCTGCCGGAGCGCTTCGTTCTCTGTGCGCAGCTCGTCGAGCTGGGCGTTGAGCGGCGCGAGCTGCTTCTTGAGCTTCCGGTCCGCGATCTTCTGGTGGAGCTTATAGTGGCTGTACACGTTCAGCGCCGTCAGCGCGACGAACGCGCCGCCCGCGATCAGCCCGACCTTCTTCATGTCGGACCGCCGCAGCACATGGTGGGACCTGTTCTTCCCGCCGCGCGTGATCTCCACCACCGCGGGATCGTCTGTCCCAAGCTTCTTCTGCGCCAGCGCCTTCAGCGCCTCGCAGCGCGTTTTGACATTGCAGTGCATATCGTACCTCCCATATTGGCGACTGTTCCATCTGTTTACAGATATTATATCCCGCGCCGTGCATTTTTGCAAGAGGGGAGGGAAGAAATGCGCTCAGACCTCGCTGCGCTCGCGCTTGTTCTGCAGCAGCTGCAGCGCGATGATGCCCGTCACGATCACAAGGCCGATGAGGTCGGACACCGTACCCGGGATCAGCAGCGTCAGACCGCCGATGACAGCCAGCACGCGCAGCGGCCAGCCCATCTTCCGGAGAATGTACCCCTCCAGACCCGCGGCGACGGCGAAAATGCCGAGCAGCGCCGTGATGACGATCTGGACGACCTGGAAGACGCTCGTGACGTTCTCAAAGAGCATCTGCGGGTTGTACGCGAAGATGAACGGCACGATGAAGGCCGCGATGGCGAGCTTCGTCGCGTTGATGCCGGTCTTCATGGGGTTCGACTTTGCAATGGCCGAGCCCGCGTAGGCCGCCAGCGCGACCGGTGGCGTGATATCGGCGACGATGCCGAAGTAGAACACGAAGAAATGCGCCGCCACGAGCGGATACCCCATCTTGATGAGGATCGGCGCGCAGGTGGAGGCCATGATGCAGTAGTTTGCCGTCGTCGGCACGCCCATGCCGAGGATGATGCAGCAGACCATGGTCAGGATGAGGCCGATGAACGTCGCATTGCCCGCCAGCTGGACGATGGCATTGATCAGGATCGAAGCCAGACCCGTGACCGTGATGCAGCCCGCGATGATACCCGCCATCGCGCACGCGACGGCAACAGTGATCGCGCCCTTCGCGCCCGCCTCGAGCGAGTCGACCGCGGACCTGCCGCTGTCAGCCAGCGCGCCGCCGATCGCACGGACCGTCGTCTTCGCAGACTTCTCTTCCGCGCTCCGCATCCGGGTCAGGAAGAAGTTGACGAGACCGACCACGATGGCCGCGAGGATGGAATAGGCTGCGGAGTGCGACATCGTCTTCGCGCCGGACGAGACCAGCCAGACGAGCAGGATCAGCGGCAGGATCAGATAGCAGTCGCGCGCGAGCAGACCCCACTTCGGCAGCTGATCTCTGGGGATGCCGCGCAGCCCGAGCTTCTTCGCCTCCAGATGCACGGAAATGAAAATGCCGGTAAAATACAAAATGGCAGGCAGGATCGCCTTGACCGCGACCTTGGCATACGGGATACCGATGTACTCCGCCATCAAAAAGGCCGCCGCGCCCATGATGGGCGGCATGATCTGTCCGCCGGTGGAGGCCGCAGCCTCGACCGCACCGGCGAATTCCGGCTTGTAGCCGGTCTTTTTCATCATCGGGATGGTGAACGAGCCGGTCGTGACCGTGTTGCCCACAGACGAGCCGGACACCATGCCGCACAGCGCGGACGAGATGACCGCCACCTTCGCCGGGCCGCCGGAGGACCAGCCGGTCAGGCGGTTGGCAAACGAAATGAAGAAATTCGCAATGCCCGTGCGCTCGAGGAACGCGCCGAAGATGATGAACAGCACGATGTAGGTATAGCAGACGCTGATCGGCGTGCCGATGACACCGCTCGTGGTGTAGAACAGCTTATAGATGATGTTCTTGAGCGCCTGATAGAAGCTGGCGTTGTAACTCAGCTGGTTATAGAACGCATAGACGATCAGAAGACCCGCCACGACCAGGATCGGCAGACCCACGCAGCGGCGGCACAGCTCGACGAGCACCAGAATGCCGACGACGCCGATGACGACATGGATGGGCTGGATGCGCGTGGCGAGCTTGATCATCGTCATCGCGTTGAAGGCAAAATAGAAGAAGCAGCCCGCGCCGATCACCATCAGCAGGATGTCGTACCAGGGCAGGTAATTCGGCTTCACATGGTGCTTGCTGGCGGGGAAATTGAGGAAGCCCGCGAGCACGATAAAGCCCATGAAGCCGGGCAGGCGGATCTCCGGCATGGCCGTGGAAAACAGCGTCATGCAAATGCACAGCAGGGCAAAGGCGGCCATAAAGACCTTGATCACGACGGCCTGCCAGCTGGACCAGATCCGGGTGTTGGATTCGCGGTCATATTTGCGCATGACCTCATCAACGTCGGCGGCAATGTTCTGCGCGTCGTCGTTGGCAGTCACAGGGGTGTTCTTGTCGGGAGTCTGGGACAAGGTGCATCTCTCCTTCTTTTCTTCAGATTTGCGCGACAACTACGGCAGGGGATCCCTGCCGTAGTTGTGAAAACCGTGTAAAACGCGTTAAGATTTACTTGGTGGGGAGCTCAAAGCCCTTTTCCGCGAAGTACTTGGCAGCGCCCGGATGATAGGGGACGGAGGTGATGGAAGCGCCGTACTCGGTGCTGATCTCGGCGTACTTGGCGTGGGTGTCGGTCAGGCTGGCCGCGTTGTCGAAGATATCGGCCACGAGCGCGTAGATGGCGTCCGCAGAAACGTCGTCGCGCGCAAGGATGACTGCGCCGACCGCAACGGTCACGGTGTCGGAATCCAGACCATAGACGTCCTTGCCGATGGTGACCTTGGTGTAGTACGGGCACTTGGCAAGAAGCTGATCGACATGCTCGTCATCGAGAGAGACGAGGTAAACGTCCTTGGTGGTGGCAAGGTCGGTAACGGCGGTCGTCGGAGCACCGGCCACGATAAAGGCCGCGTCGATCTGGCCGTTCTTCAGCGCGTCCGCGCTGTCGCCGAAGGACTGGTAGGTCGGGTTGATGTCCTCTTCGGTCATGCCGTAGACGCCGAGCACGTCCATCGCATTGAAGAACACGCCGGAACCGGCTGCGCCGATGGAGACGTTCTTGCCCTTGAGATCCGCAACGGACTTGATCTCGGGATCCGTGGTGACGATCTGCACCTGCTCGGTGTAGAGGGCCGCGACGGTGGAGAAGCACTGAACGGCACCGGTGTCGGCGAAGATGTTCGTGCCTTCATAGGCATAGGCCATGACGTCGGACTGGCAGAAGGCCAGATCGGCGTTGCCGTCTTCAAGCTCAAAGACGTTCGACTGCGAGCCGTTGCCGACCAGGCCGACGACGTCGATGCCAGCGTTGTTGGTCGCATGCTGGGCAATGACGGAGCCGAAGGCGTAATACGTACCGGACTCGCCGCCGGTCACGAAGCGGAGCTTGGCGCCGGAAGCGGCAGGCGCGTCCGTGGAAGCCGGAGCGTCGGTCGAAGCCGATGCGTCGGTGGAAGCGGGAGCCTCGGTCGAGGCAGCGCACGCAGCCATGCCCAGAACGAGAACAGCCGCGAGAAGCAGTGCAAGGATCTTTTTCATCAGAATTCCCTCCATACAAATTTCATTCACCTTACTATACAACCCCGGAATGAATTTTTCAAGATAGCAGCGTGCGAAATATGAAATTTATTTTTTGCAAAGCGCAAAAAACAGCGGAAATCCTGCATGATTTTGATGAAATCTATGTAAAATGCATTTTAGAGAAAGAAATCCTGCAGAATAATGAAAGTTTTAGCTGAGCAAACCTGCAAAACGAACACGCGCGGGCGGCCGATCCCGGCCGCCCGCGCGTAAAAAAAAATACAGATCTATACCGTATGTGTATGCAGATAGTCCTTCAAAAACAGGATCGCCTGCCGGTAGCCCTCGAACCCGAGCCCCATGTACGTCTTCACGCAGGCGAGCCGCGCGTAGGAGATCTGCCGGAAGTCCTCGCGCTGCCTGACGTCGGACAGATGGACCTCGACCGCCGGAATGGCGACCGCCTTCAGAGCGTCCAGGATCGCGACGCTCGTGTGCGTATAGGCGGCAGGGTTGATGACGATGCCGTCATACACGCCGTAGGCCGCCTGGATCTCGTCGACGAGCGCCCCCTCATGGTTCGACTGAAAGACCTTACACCCGAAGCCCGCCTCCCGGCAGGCCTCTTTGCAGAAGGCCTCAAGTGCGGCGTAGTTCTGCGTGCCGTAAATGGCCGGCTCACGCAGGCCGAGCAGATTGAGATTCGGTCCGTTCAAAATCAGCAGCTGCATCCGAGTACCTCCAGAATTTGCGCGGCCGCCGCCTCCGGCGTGCCGTTGTTGTCGATCATCGCATCCGCGAAGCGGGCATAGAGCGGCTTCCGCTGCGCGTAGATCGCCTGCGCGCCCAGCGCCTGCGAGACCGGCCGTCCCGCGGACGGCAGCTGCTCGAGTGCGCGCTGCAGGCAGAAGATCTCGCCGTTCTGGTGCAGCAGCGGGTAATTTTCCTCCCGCGTGACGCTGCCGCCGCCGGTCGCAAGGACCAGCCCCGACTGCCGCCCGAGCTCTGCGAGCACGGCCGTCTCCCGCCGCCGGAAGCCCGCCTCGCCCTCGCGCCGGAAGATCTCCGGGATCGGCATCCCGGCCTCGCGCTCCAACGCGCTGTCGGCGTCGACGAACGTCCGCCCCAGCCGCTTTGCCACCAGCGTCCCGATCGTCGTCTTCCCGCTGCCGGGCATCCCGATGAGGATCACGTTGTGCATCTGCGCCTCGAGCGCTTTCGTGATCGAAAAGATCTTTGCATCGTCAACGGGCTCGCCGGTAAAGTCCTCGCAGCTCTTTTTCGCCTGCGCGGCGAGCATCAGAAGCCCGTTCGCGCGCCGGAGCCCGCGCGCTTCCGCCTGCAGCAGAAATTCCGTGCGCGCGGGGTTGTAGACCACGTCCAGTGCGGCCTCCAGCCGCGGCAGCCGATGAAGGTCCACCGGCGAGACGCCGGTATTCGGATACATGCCGACGGGCGTCGTGTTGACGGCGATCTGCGCGTCCGCATGCCGGTCCAGATTTTCATAGTTGTCTTCCCCGTGCCGCGAGATCACCACGACCTCGCGCGCGCCGAGCCGCCGGAGCACATACTGCGCCGTCGCCGAAGCGCCGCCGCTGCCGAAGACGAGCGCCTTTTTCCCGGCGACATCCGCGCCGCTGGACTGCACCAGCATCGAAAAGCCGTAGGCGTCGGTATTGTCGCCCCAGAGCGTCCCGTCCGCCCGGCGGACAAGCGTGTTGACCGCGCCGATGGCCCGCGCCGTGTCGGAAAGCTCTGCGCAGTAGGGAATCACGTCTTTTTTATAAGGGATCGTGACGTTCAGTCCGTCGAAGCCCCCTTCCTGTAAAAAGGCGCCGAGGTCCTCCGGCTCCACCTCAAACAGCCGGTACGAATAATCCGCCAGCCGCTCATGGATGGCAGGGGAATAGCTGTGGCCGAGCTTCCGGCCGAGCAGACCGCAGCGCAGCATCTTAGTATCCATATCCAAGCTCCTTTTTCCGCTCCATCACCGCGTCGAGCACGGCGATGGCCGCCGCTGCCTCCACGCACGGGACCGCGCGCGGGACGATGCAGGGGTCGTGCCGCCCGTGGATGACGAGCTTCGTCTCCTCCATCCGCGACAGGCTGACCGAGTCCTGCTCCCGAGAAATGGACGGCGTCGGCTTGAATGCCGCCCGGAACACGACCGGCATCCCGTTCGAGATCCCGCCCAGGATCCCGCCGCAGTGGTTCGTTTTTGTGACGATCTTTCCGTTTTCCACGCAGAACGGGTCGTTATTCTCGCTGCCGCGCAGCCGTGCGGCGGCAAAGCCCGCGCCGAATTCCACGCCCTTGACCGCCGGAATGGCAAATACCGTGCGCGCAATGCGGTTTTCCAGCCCCCCAAACATCGGATCGCCGATTCCCGCCGGCAGCCCCTCTATCACGCACTCGATCACGCCGCCGACGGAGTCCTGCTCCGCCTTCGCCTGTGCGATCTGTGCCTGCATGGCAGCCGCCGCCTCGTCCGAGACGGCCGGGAACGGTTTTTCGTCGACCGGCGCGTCAAACGCCGCATCGTCCGTTACCGTGCCGATCGACACGATCCGCGCCCGCACCCGGACGCCCTGCCTTGCCAGCACCTGCAGGCAGAGCCCGCCCGCGATGCAAAGCGGCGCCGTCAGGCGGCCGGAAAAATGTCCGCCGCCCGCGGCGTCCTGCGCGCCGCCGAACTTGACCTGCGCGGTATAGTCCGCGTGGCCGGGGCGGGGGATATCCATCAGATTTTCATAGTCGCCGGAGCGCGTATTCGTGTTGCGGATGATGGCCGTGAGCGGCGCGCCGCAGGTCCGGCCGTCCTTCAGCCCGCATAAAAACTCCGGCAGGTCCGCCTCCTTCCGCGGCGTCGACCAGGCGTTCTGCCCGGGCGCGCGGCGGCGCAGAAACCGACCCAGCGCGTCCAGATCGACCGGCAGCCCGGCGGGCAGCCCATCAATGGTCACGCCGATGGCAGGCGCGTGCGACTGCCCGAAGATCGAGACGGTCAGATTGCCGTCATATACGCTGCTCATAACGCTTCCTCCTGCAATGCAGTAAAGTCTTCCCAGAACGCGGGATAGGATTTCGCGACGCATTCGCTGCCGCATACCGTGACGGACTGCGTGCAGCCGCAGGCAGCTACCGCCGCGCTCATGGCGATGCGGTGATCGCCGCTGGCGTCGACGCTTCCGCCCGCAAGCGCGGGCTGCCCTGTGATGACGAGTCCATCCGGCAGCTCGCGGACAGTCCCGCCGAGCGCTTCGATGAGCGCGGCGGTCGTCCGGAGCCGGTCAGACTCCTTGATGCGCAGCCGCGCAGCATTCTCGATCCGCGTTTCCCCCGCGCAGAGCGCGGCCAGCACGCTCACGACCGGCACCAGATCCGGGACCGGCCCCGCGTCGAGCGTGATGCCGCGCAGCGTACCGCGCCGGACCGTGACCGTATCGCCCTCGATGTTTACCTCCGCGCCGAAGCGCGTCAGGATCTCCGTGATGGCCCGGTCGGCCTGCAGGGATGCAGGATCTAATCCGGATACGCGGACGCCCTGCCGCGACAGCGCACCCATGCACAGGAAAAACGCCGCGTTCGACCAGTCGCCCTCGACCAGCTGCCTGCCCGGCGCGGCATACCGCTGCCCGCCGGGGATCGTCCAGCACTGGCCGTTTTTTTCAAAGCGGATCCCGGCCGCGCGCAGCGCCTGCTCCGTCATGGCGACGTACCGCGCCGACTGCAGCTGCCCGGTGACCGTAAGCACGCTGTCCTGCGCAAGCAGCGGCAGCGCAAACAGAAGTCCGGACACGAATTGCGACGAGACATTGCCGGGCAGGGCATAGCTGCCCGCCTGCAGCTGCCCACACACGTGCAGAAGATCATCCTCCCGCTGCAGCTGCATCCCGTGCGCCTCCAGCAGCTCCCACAGCGGGCTAAGCGGACGCTCCGGCAGCCTGCCGTGCATCCGGATCTGCGTGCGGACGCCCAGCGCCCCGAGGACCGGCAGCAAAAACCGCAGCGTCGAGCCGCTCTCTCCCGCGTCCAGCGCAGCCTGTGCAGGGTAGACCGCGGGCGGCTCGATCCAAAGCCCGTCCGCCTCCGCTTCGATCTTCGCCCCCAGCGCCCGCAGGCACTGCATCGTCGCCTCGATATCCTCGCTGAAGCCGTCCAGCATAAGGTGCCCCGGCGTCCGGGACAACGCGGCGCAGATGAGCATCCGGTGCGCCTGCGATTTTGAGGCCGGGATCCGGACCGCGCCGGTGCGCGGCCTGGGCAGCAGCGTCCGGTTCATCGCGCGCCTCCGGCCCGGAGCCAGTCCATGATCTCGGAGGCGGGCGTCTTCACGATCCGGCACTGCCCGACGGCGGTCGGGACGATCAGATTGATCGTATCCCCGGCGGCCTTTTTGTCGTGCAGGATCGTCGGGAGCATGTCCTCCGCGCGGAACGCGCAGTCGACCGGCAGATCATACTGCCGCAGGATGTCCACCACCGTGTCGCGCGTCTTTTCCGTGCAGAGCCCGAAGGCCGCCGCCGCGCGGACCATCATAGCCATCCCGATGGCCACGGCGGAGCCGTGGCTCACCGCGAAGCCGCTGCAGGCCTCGATCCCGTGGCCGAACGTGTGGCCAAGATTGAGCAGCTGCCGCTGCCCGCGGTCAAATTCATCCTGCGCGACGATATCGCGTTTCATCGTGACGCAGGTCTCAATGATATGCTCCAGCTGTGCGTGCGCAGATCCGGCCCTGAGATCGTCAAAGAACGGCGCGTTCCCCAGAACGGCGTACTTGATGACCTCCGCGCAGCCATCCCGGAAGATCTCCTCCGGCAGCGTCGTCAGGCAGTCCGGGTCGCAGAGCACGAGCCAGGGCTGATAGAACGTCCCGGCCAGGTTTTTCCCCGCCGGCAGATCGATGGCTGTCTTGCCGCCGACGGACGAGTCGACCATGGCGAGCAGCGTCGTCGGGATCTGGATGAAGCCGATGCCGCGCAGATAGGTCGAGGCGGCAAAGCCCGCCAGATCGCCCGCCACGCCGCCGCCGAGCGCGGCGATCGCGTCCTTCCGCGTCAGCTGCTGCGCGCAGAGCGCGTCGAGCAGCTCGAGGTAGGTGCACGCGCACTTGGAGCTCTCTCCGTGCGGGAATACAAAGCTGCAGACCGTCAGCCCGGCAGTCTCCAGACTGCGGCGGACCGCGCCGCCATACAGCGGCCAGACCGCATCGTCCGAGACGAGCATCACTTTTTTCGCGTCCGTCACGGCGCGGATCTGCTCGCCGGCCCCCTGCAGAAGGCCGCGCCCGATCCGGATCTCATAGCTTCTCGATGCGTGGACCGATACCGTTTTCATCGGCCGTCGACCTCCTCTTTGCGTTTTTTGCCCTCTTCCAGCAGCTGCGTGAGCGCCTCGCCATCATTTTCCGCGATGGCGGCCCGGTACTGCATGAGGCAGTCCATCAGCCCGTCCAGCTCGCGGAGCATATAGTCGCGGTTTTCCAGAAACAGCTCCGACCACATCGGCGCGTTCAGCCACGCCACGCGGGTCATATCCTTGTAGCTGCCGGCGGAAAAGCCCTTGTGTGCCTTCGCGGTCGGGCTTTTGATGTAGGCGTTGGAGACCAGATGTGCCATCTGGGACGTAAAGGCGATCATCTCGTCGTGGCTGTCTGCCGTCGTGACCGAGAAGCTGCCGAACCCGGCCGGGCTCAGAAGCTCCTTCACGCGGCTCAGAAGCTCGATATTGTCAAAATCCGGCGGCACGATGACCATCGGGGCATTGTGATAGAGGTTCGCCCGCGCGTGGCCGAAGCCGGAATACTGCGTGCCCGCCATCGGATGGCCGCCAAGATAGGTAAAGCCATATTCCTTTGCCAGTGGGAACGCCGCCGCGCACACCACGCGCTTCGTGCCGCAGCAGTCGATCACGACGGGCTTTCCGCCGATGTGCGGCGCGGCCTGCCGCAGATACTCGACCGCGGCCAGCGGCCGCACGCACAGCAGTACCAGCTCGCACGTGCCGATATTGTCCATCGTGAGCGGCTCGTCGACGGCGTCGGCCAGCTGCGTGAAGGAAAGGACGCTTTCGTCCCGGTCATAGCCCAGCACGCGCCAGCCGGCCGCGTGATACGCCTTGGCAAACGATCCGCCGATGAGGCCCAGACCTACGATCCCGACCGTCATCTCGTCACCGCCTCGCGGACTGCGCGGACCTTCTCGGCGACCTCGGCAAACTGCTCGCAGGTGAGCGACTGTGCGCCGTCGCACAGCGCGTGGATAGGATCGTTGTGCACCTCGACGATCACGCCGTCCGCGCCGCAGGCTGCGGCCGCGAGCGTCATCGGCGGGACCAGCCGGTTGATGCCCGTGGAGTGGCTGGGATCGACGATGACCGGCAGGTGCGACAGCTCGTGCAGCATCGGCACCGCGGCAAGATCGAGCGTGTTGCGCGTGTAGTCGTCAAACGTGCGGATGCCGCGCTCGCAGAGAATGACGTTGTCGTTGCCGCTGGCCATGATGTATTCCGCGCTCATCAGCAGCTCCTTGAGCGTGTTGGCAAGCCCGCGCTTGAGCAAAATCGGCTTTTTGACCGATCCCATCTCCTTGAGCAGGTCGTAGTTCTGCATGTTGCGCGCGCCGATCTGGATGACGTCGACGTTGTCAAACAGCGGCAGATGCTTGATATTCATGAGCTCCGTCACGATGGGCAGCCCCGTCTCCTGCTTGGCGATCTCCAGCAGGCGGATACCCTCGCCGTGCAGACCCTGGAAGTCATAGGGGGAGGTCCGCGGCTTGAATGCGCCGCCGCGCAGCAGCTGCGCGCCCGCGGCCTTGACGGCCTTGGCGACATAGACGATCTGCTCCTCGGATTCCACGGAGCACGGCCCCGCGATCATGGCGAAATGCCCGCCGCCGAACTTCGCGTCGCCCACGCTCACGACGGTGTCGTCGGGGTGGAACTTGCGGTTGCAGCACTTGAACGGGTCGGACACGCGCTTGACGGAATCGACGATATCCAGACTTTCCAGCAGCGACATATCGATCCGGCTCGTATCGCCGACCAGACCCAGCACGGTCTGATACTCGCCGAGCGAGGGATGCACGTCAATATTCTGGTTCCGCAGCCAGTTGATGAGCTGATTTCTCTTTTCCTCGGGGACGTTGTGCTTCAGTACGACAATCATGGTTTTGACCTCCAGTGCAATAAAAAATGCGGCACAGTCAATTCTGTGCCGCATGGAAACTACCGATTCTGCGCATCACAAATTGACCTTACTATCTGACGACAGTAAAGTAATAGTAGGATGCAAAAACAGAAGTGAACATCGTTTCGTTCTCCTTAAAAAGGTTGTCCTCATGATAGCAGACGTTTCGGCAAATGTCAACCGGGGAAGCGGGAAAAACACGAGAAAAAGCCGCCGTACAGCTCTCTGTACGGCGGCTCCGGTATTAGTGGTTTACGCGCATGGCCAGTTCGATCTCCTCGTCATCCGCATTGCCAGTTTCCGCAAAGCCGAATTTCCGATAGAGCGCGAGCGCCGCGCCGTTTTCCCGGTGGCAGGTCAGCACGACCCGGTCGGAATCTCCGAAGGGCTTCTTCGCGATGTATTCCAGACAGCGCTGCAGCGCGGCCGTCCCATATCCCAGCCCCTGCCGGTCCTTGTCGATCATCATGTGCCAGATGTCATACTCAGCCAGATCATAGTCGTAGATGACCATCACATAGCCGACCATCTGCTCGTCACAGAAGATCCCGAAGGGCGTGCACTGGTGATAATACACGTAGGCCTGCGCAAGGCTCCGGACCGGATGCGACACGAATCGCTCCTGTCCCTCCCGCAGCTTCAGCCCGAATGCGGAGAGAAAATTGGTTTCATCGATCTTTTTTAATGTGATTTTCTGCATTTGTTCCTCCTGTTGGTGCAGGGGGACTCAGAACATACGATCCCCCTGAAAATGTTTGGTTCCATACAGATTGTTGAACATCATGAACATCTCCTTTCGTAGGGAAGGTATCTATCTTCACGCAGCCGCAGCCGCATTATTTGCAGCGTGCGTGCATTGTACCACATCCAAACACAAAAAGCCAGAGGCCCCCGGCCTCTGGCAGAAATTATTTTGCCATTTCCAGCATATTCTCGATCAGTACGCCATACCCCATCGTCGGGTCGTTCACCAGCACGTGCGTCACCGCGCCCACCAGCTTCCCGTTCTGCAGGATCGGGCTGCCGCTCATGCCCTGTACGATGCCGCCGGTCTTCGCCAGCAGCGCCTCGTCCGTCACCGTGATGAGCAGATTCCGGCCGTTTTTTGCGTCCGGGTCGACGCGGTCGATGCGGATGGAAAAGCGCTGGACCTGTTCGCCGTCCACATTGGACAGGATCTCCGCCGCGCCGGTCGTGACCGCCGAAGCCGGCGCCGTTTGGACAGCCTCTCCGGGCTTCGGCTGTGAGAGCGTGCCGAAAATGCCGCAGGCCGTATTTTTTTCCACAGTCCCGACAGCGTCCGTCACGTCAAAGATCCCGTGCAGCTCGCCCGGCGTCCCGCGTGTCCCGGTCCGCACCTCCGCCACGCTCGCGCGGACAAGATAGCCCGACTGCAGCATCAGCAGCTGCGTCCCGTCGAGCCCGCTGACGCCGTGACCCAGCGCGCCGTACTGCAGGCTCACAGGATCGTAGTACGTGACCGTCCCGATCCCCGCGATATGGTCGCGGACCAAAATCCCGAGCCGGTAGCCGCTGGCCGTTTTTTCCGGCGTGACCAGAAATTCCGCCTCATGCCCGCCGCGCTCCACGCGCACGACGATCGGCTCGGCCGACTGGATGCTGTCGAGCAGCGCCTGCGCGCTCGCGGTCTTCTTGCCGCCCGCCGTCAGGATCACGTCGCCGCGCCGCAGTCCGGCGCGCTGGGCCGGCGCGTCCGGCTCCACCTCGGTGACCATCAGACCCTCGGCATACAGCTTGATGCCGACCGTATATCCTCCCGGCACGAGCGTCCGCCCCGCGGCCAGCGTCTGGCAGCAGAGCGCCAGCAGCAGGCACAGGGCCATCAGCGCGGCCGGTATTTTTTTATGAAGAAACTGCTTCATGTTCTCATCCTCTCCCCAAAAGTCTCAGCGCCGTTATCTTGGCCGTTCCGGCGGGAAAGAAACCGCGTGTGAAGCATGTAAAAGAAAGCCTGTTTTCCTTGGTAAAAATCAGAAAATCACCGCTGCTGGCCGCAAACGCTGCCGTTTGCCTGCGAAAATTTCCTGCGTTTCATTCTTTCACCATCAAAGGCCCGTACCGCCCGGTTTTAATTTCTGCAAAAAAGACGCAAATGTCAAGTATTTTGTGCGAAAAAGATAGAATAAATTTTTGAGGGCTCATGCGGCGCGGTCAAAGGCGAGCTCGAACGCTTGCGCCGAGGACATAAAGCCGAGTATTTCTCGCGGGTAGTTGTTGAGCCACGTCTCGACGCGCTTCACTTCCGCCGCCGTCACCTTGTCGAAGTCCGTCCCTTTCGGGAATTGCCGCCGTATCATGCGGTTAATATTCTCGTTCGTGCCGCGCTCACAAGAGCTATACGCATGACAGTAATAGACCGTCGTCCGCTTTGCATCCTTGCGCCGGGCGCTCCGCTCGATACCGTCAGCATCCGCGAACTCGGAGCCATTGTCTACGGTTATCGTTTTGAATATCCGATAGAACGCCGCACCGTAAAGGCGTTCGAGGCGGTCTAATGCCGCGACGACCGTCTCGGCGCGCCCGTCCTTAATGCGGATAATGATTTCCCGCCGCGTGACGCGCTCGGAGAGGACGAGGAGGCGGGCTTTCGTCCGTTTCTTCCCGACGACGGTATCCATTTCCCAATGTCCCGGCTCCTGCCGCTCGTTGATATACTCCGGCCTCTGCTCTATACTCGTGCCGCTGGATGCCCGAGCCTGTTTCTTGCGGATTGTTCTATGCTTCTTTTTGCGGTCGCCCTTTTCCGGGAGGTCTTGATTTGTGAGCGTGAGGAAAACGCCGTCCTCGACGTACTTGTAAATCGTCGCACGGCAAAAGGTTATTCCGAAGTGTTTATATTTTTCCTGCTTGAGTAGAGCGCACACCGCCGCCGGGGAATAGTCCTCATTTCCGATTTTGTCCTCGATAAACTGCGCGGCGGCGTGATTTTTCCCAATCTTGAGCGGAGCGCCTTTCGCGGCGAGCCCCTCTTGATAGCGCGCCTCGGCCTTTTCCGGGCTATACCGCTCCTCGGTCGTATAATCGGAGTTTAGATGCTCATACGTCCCGCGCTTGAGCTCGCGGTAAACGGTGCTGATATGTACGCCCAGCTCCTCGGCGATTTCTTTTTTCGAGTGTCCATGCTTGAGCATCGTCTCGAGCTTGATACGGCTCGTCCAATTAAGTTGTTTATACGTCCGCTCTCCCATAGCGCGCCCTCCCTCGAGATATGAAAAAAGGGCGGGAAAGTCCCGCCCTCTCGTTACCGCGATAGAAAGTCCTCTATCGCCTTTTTGATAATCTGTGCTTGCGGTATGCCCTCGGCTGTGCATTTCTCGCGGAAAGCCGCCGCGAGCTCTTTCGGGACTCGCGCCGAAATAACGTCGTAGACCTTTTCATTATATCGAGTCTTTACCGCCGTCGAGGTCTTAGTCTTTCTTTTTTCCTCTGCCATTCTGCCGCCTCCTTTTGGCGTTGATGAAAATAGAGATTGCGGATAGGGTAATGCTTACCCCGCACAAAACATAGATAACCGTTGTCATGGTCGTTTGACATTGAGCGCATTTCGTGTTATCCTTGGAGGGCAAGGGGGATTTCTCCCCCTGCCCTTTACTCGGTGAGCTTTTCTATCAGCAATAGAATAGCAATCACGAGATTAAGGATTGCGGTAACAAGGTTTAAGTAGCTGTCCGGCTCGGCCTTGTTGCCGCGTTTCTTTTTTCGCTTGCTCAATGCGTTTACCTCCTTTCTGTCTATTATAATAGCATACTGCTTGCAGTATGTCAAGCGTTATTTAGAAAAAAGTGCAAAAAATATCCCCGGCATGGAGCCGGGGATTTACTCTATTCCGAGGAGCCAAAGGGCGGACACGCCGAGGACGCGGGCAAAGACGGGTATCTCATAATCGGGGACAAACCGCGTTCCGATTTCGATACGGCTTATCGAGTCCCGCTTCATGTGTTTTTGTATGCAGACAGCGTTTTCTCTGTGTGCCGGCATGGGCCAGCCGTGCGGCGTGGCCTAAATTCTTGTCAAGGAGGTTATTCGTGTCATGGCAGAAGAAAACAAGCATCCCCCTACCACGGAGGAACAGACCCCGCCTGAAATGCCGGGAAAGGCCCCGGAAATGGAGCAGGCCGAGATCCCTGATGTGGGCGGCGCGCCCCGCTCCGTCCGCAAAGGTGATCGACCTTTCCGCTGTGCGTTCCGCGCCGGAAAAGGATGCTCCGACGGACATCCCCAAGGAACGGAGGCCCCGCCCGTTTCCGTCACCGAGTACAGCAAGCGGGAATGGGAAAAGCCCATGCCGGAGCCGGAGAAGCCCAAGCCCAAACGGGGCCGCCCCGCAAAATCTGAAAAAGCCACGCCTGCCGAGCCGGGGGCCAAGAAAGAGGAAAAGGCGGAAGAGCCCCGCCGTGGCCGTCCGCCCAAACGGAAAAGACAGCCCCGGAGCAGGCCAAGCCGCCCAAGGCTGGCAAGACCCATGCGGCCCCCGAAGAAAAGGCAGCGCCCCCGGCCCCGGAAGTACCGCCTACGCCCCGTGACGCTACCAGAGGTGAAAAAGAGGAGATCGTCTATCTTGACCTTTCTGACCTGCACCCGTTCAAGGATCATCCTTTTGGTGTCCGTGACGATGCGGAAATGAAATCTCTGGTGGAAAGTGTCCGTAACGGCGGCGTCAACCAGCCTGCGCTGGTACGTCCCCGTGAGGGCGGCGGCTATGAGATCATCGCGGGCCACCGCCGCCAGATGGCCAGCCAGCTTGCCGGGTATCGCAATATGCCCTGTATCGTCCGCAATATGACGGATGATGAGGCCATTCTCGCTATGACGGATGACAACCTCCGTCAGCGTGAAACGATTTTGCCCAGCGAAAAGGCCCTGTCCCTGAAAATGCAGTATGAGGCCATCAAGCATCAGGGAGCGCGCGGCGACAGCGCCGAGGCCGGAAAGCTCTCGCTTGAAAGCGTGGGCCAGCGCAACGGCATGAGCGTGAAAACCGTACAGCGGTATATCTGGCTCAATGATCTTGTGCCGGAATTGAAGCAGACGATGGATGACGGAAAGCTGTCTTTTACCCCGGCTGTGGAAATTTCCCGTGTGCGCCCCAAGCACCAGAAGTATATCGCCGTGTCCATTGAGGGCCAGCAGGCTTCGCCCTCCAAGGGTCAGGCAAACGGCTCCGCGAGCTGGACAAGGAAAACAAGCTCTCCCCGGACGTGATCGATGGTATTTTGTGTGAAGAAAAGAAAAAGGAGGATCGTGACGTGATCATTACTGGCGCTGAACTGGAAAAGTTTTTTGGCAAGGAGGCCACGCCCCGGCAGATGAAAGACCAGATCATGACGCTGCTGGAGGACTGGAAAGAGCGGCAGCCGCCCGAGCTTGCCAAGCCCGATAAGAAAATGGATATGGAGAAGTAACGACCTCTGGCCACTATGACCAGAGGCTTTTTGCTGCCCCGATAGGATATGGCTCTTGCGGTTATATCCCCCGTCGCCGCCCGTAATTGAGCACAGGCGGGAGCGGGCTGTCAAGGGGGTTTCGCCCCGCCGTATGCGGCGGCTTTGCCCTTGACCGCCTGCCCCGGCTGTGCTTTTTCTCCGGCAAGCGGCGGGGGCATATCCTCCAGAGCCGCCCCCTTTTCCACGATTGGAAAAGGGCCGGGGGAAAAGGTTGACCCACCACATTATATAAAAACGGAGGTTTTCACAATGAAACGACCCCTTGCGTATATCACCGCCGCGTGGAGCGGCGACCCCTGTGAGGCGACAGAGCAGGCCGCCAAGTATTGCCGTGCTGTCTATGAGGCGGGCTTTTCGCCCATCTGCCCCACGCTCTATCAGCCCCTTTTCCTGAACGACGCCGTTCCCGAGGAGCACAAGAGCGGCATCGACATGGGCCGTGACCTGCTTCGCCGCTCTCATGTGCTGGTGGTGTGCGGCAGTATCTCCACGGAAAGCATGAAAAACGATGTGGCTGTGGCCCAGCGGCTGGGGATCACGGCAACCACGCTGGACGGCATCCTGACCGTAAAGCGTCAGGGCCGCCGCTGATATGAACGAGATCCGGCTGGGGAGCCTGTTTGACGGGATCGGCGTGTTCCCGCTGGCGGCGGTGCGCTGCGGTATCGTGCCTGCATGGGCCAGCGAGATCGAAAAAGCGCCTATCTCCATCACGAAACGCTACTTTCCCGGTATGGCGCATTTAGGAGATGTGACAAAGCTGAATGGCGGCGACATTCCGCCTGTCCACATCATCACCTTTGGCTCACCCTGCCAGAACCTCTCTCAGATCGGCAACAGGGCCGGTCTTGCCGGGGAAAAATCCAGCCTGTTCTTTCATGCGATCCGTATAATCCGTGAAATGAGGGAGGCGACAAATGGTATATTTCCAGCAATCGCTGTTTGGGAGAACGTCATGGGAGCGTTTTTCTTCAAATGACCGGATGGATTTTAGAGCCGTCCTATCCGCTTTCACAGACGCCGATGTTTCAATGCCTGCTTCTGGAAGATGGGCAGGAGCCGGAATGGTGCGAGGGCGAACGCCCGATCTCTCATGGCGGCTCATGGACGCCCAGCATTGGGCAAGCCCCCGACTGGCACGACGGCAGCGCGTCTTTCTTGTGGCAGACTTTGGAGGACGGCGTTCCCACGAAATACTTTTTAAGCCCCGCACAATGCAGTCACTTTCTGCGTCTGGCGGAGATTGCGGGCTGCCCGCCGCCTGCGGAGATCGAGGCTCTTTTATTGAAGCAGGGCGGCGTGTACCGATCACCCGACCCTTTCAATGCTACCGTATGCGGGCATCGGCAAAGGAGCGGACAACGGAGGCGTTCCGAAACAGCTTCGGATTGCCAACTGACCCTTTTCCCACTCTGTTAGCCAGCGCGGTAAGTCCCTTTGCCTTTTGGTATGAGGACGATCCTGCCGGGGGCTGTGTCCGCTTTCCCACAGAAAGAGAATGTGAACGGCTCATGGGGCTGCCGGAGGGCTGGACAAGGTACGGCGCGGACGGTGAGGAAATCCTGCCCGCCCACCGCTACCGGGCGCTGGGAAATGCTATCGCGCTGCCCTGCGCCGAGTACATTGTGCGCGGCATATACGATGTTCTGACAAGGAGGTGCTGAAAATGTCATCCCTGTTTGAAGCCTACATTACCAACCTCGGCAAATACAACGAGGGGCGGCTTGTGGGCGAAACGCTGAAATTCCCGGCCACCACGGAGGAGGTGCAGGCCCTTTTGAAGCGCATCGGCGTGGATGGGGTACGGTATGAGGAAATCTTCATTACCTCATTTGACGGTGATGTGCTGGGCCTGTATGACCATTTGGGCGAGTATGAAAGCATTGACGAGCTGAACCATCTGGCCCATGTGCTGTCTGACCTCGACCAGAGCGACATTGAAAAGTTTGAGGCCGTCATTGACAGCGGCGAATACACAGGCAGCGTCCATGACCTGATCAACCTCGCGCAAAATCTGGATTGCTATGACTTCTACCCCGGTATCGACAGCGAAGAGGCGCTGGGCCGAGTCTACATTGAGGAAATGGAAATGCTGGATGTACCAGACAATGTGCTGCCCTACTTCGATTTTGAAGCCTACGGGCGGGACGTGCGGATCAACGACGGCGGCCATTTTGCCCCCGGCGGCTATGTGTTCAATAACGGCGGCAGCTTTGTGGAGCGGTATCACGGAATGGAGAATATTCCCGCCGGAGCACCGTATCTTTGCCTATCCCAAGCTGAATATTCGGGAGCAGATGGCGGCGTATCAGGAGGTCATAGACCGTTCGGCGCTGAACGAGGAAAAACTACGGCTCCCGCCAGCCGCGAGGAAAGATAGGCCGCTTCTGGTCACGGTGGCCAGAGGGCAAAGGAGGTGTAAGCTATCGTCGGAGATGAAGTGTCCCGGCAGACCATCGCCGTCAGCGTCAAGGCGTCCAAGCTGACCGCCCGTGCGCTGGCCTATGTGGTGGCCGCCGTGGGACGGAAGATTGCCAAGGAGCACCGCAAGGCGCAGACACCCCACGGCAAGCAGAGTGTGCGAAACTCATGGGCCACGGTGGGGACATCAACGCCATCGAAGTGGACACGCCTAACTGTTTGACAAGGTGGCCCGGAAATGGGGCGTGGACTATGCCATCCGTCGTGTGGGGGATGAAAAATATCTGCTTCTGTTCAAGGCGCGGCAGGCCGATGCCATCACAGGCTGCTTTGCCGAGTATTCCCGATTGGAGCTGAAACGGGCCAATCCCGGCAGCCGCCGATCCGGGAGCAGCTCCGGCAGGCCGAGGAACAGGTGAAAAAGCAGCCCCAGCGGGAATTGACAAAGGAGGCGGCGCATGGCGACAGATAAAATCAGGAAGTATGTTCTTCCGAAGATCCCGTACCTGTTCATCGGCTGGTTTTGCCTGAAAATCGGCACGGCGTACCGTCTGGCCGCTGGCGCGGGCTTCGGGGAAAAGCTGCTGGGGCTGGGCCAGACCATCGGCGCGGCCTTTGCCAGCTTCGCCCCCAGCCTTGCCCCGCTGGATTGGTTTGTCGGCATTGTGGGTGCAGTCGGCTTCCGGCTGCTGATCTACTGCAAGGCGAAAAAAGCAAAGAAATTTCGCCGCGATGCCGAGTACGGCACAGCCCGCTGGGGAACAGAAAAAGACATCAAGCCTTTTGTCAACCCCAAGTTTGAAAACAATATGCTGCTGACCGCCACGGAACGGCTCACTATGAACACCCGCCCCACAAATCCGGCCAACGCACGCAACCTTAATTTCTGCGGGATCGGCTCTTCTGGCTCCGGCAAGACCCGCTTTTGGCTCACACCGCAGCTTTTGCAGGCACATTCTTCCTATGTGGTGGTAGACCCCAAGGGCGGTGTGCTGGGACAGGTCGGCTCGTTCTTGCAAAAGTGTGGGTACAAAATCAAGGTGTTCAACAGCATAGATTTTTCCAAGTCCATGCACTACAACCCTTTATCGTATATCCGCAACGAGGCCGACATCCTGAAATTCGTGAACGCCCTGATCACCAACACCAAGGGCGAGGGCAAGGAGGGCGATCCGTTCTGGACGAAAGCGGAAATGAATACACTGTGGACTGCGCCCTGATTGCCTATATCATATTTTGAGGGGCCTGCCGAGGATCGGAATATGAATAGTGACTGGTGGACATGATCTTTGTCATGGATTTTGACCGCCCTGGATTTTTGGCGATGATGGAGGAAGTGGAGGCAGGGCGTGTAGAGGCAATCGTCATCAAGGACATGAGCCGGTTGGGGCGCGACTATCTGAAGGTCGGTCAGGTCATGGAGGTTTTGCGGCAGCGTGGAGTTCGGCTGATCGCCATCAACGACGGTGTGGACAGTCTGAAAGGCGATGACGATTTTACCCCGTTCCGCAACATCATGAATGAATTTTACGCCCGTGATACCAGCCGGAAAATCCGCTCTGTGTTTAAGTCAAAAGGCATGAGCGGTAAGCACCTGACAGGCACCGTGATTTACGGCTACTTGTGGGATGAAAAGCGGGAACATTGGCTGGTAGATGAGGAAGCCGCCGAAGTGGTACGCCGTATCTTTTCCCTCACGCTGGAGGGATATGGGCCTTATCAGATCGCCTGCAAATTATCCGCAGACCGGATTGAAATTCCTGTCGTACACCTTGCCCGCTTCAACGAGGGTGTGAACCGTTCAAAGCCGGTCAAAGACCCCTATGGATGGGGATCATCTACCATCGTGAACATTTTGAAAAAACGAGAGTATTTGGGGCACACCATCAATTTCAAGACCCGCAAGCACTTTAAGGACAAGAAAAGCCACTATGTTTCTGAGGACGAGTGGACGATCTTTGAGAATACCCATGAAGCCATTATCGACCAGCAGACCTTTGATCTGGTGCAGAAAATCCGCAGCAATGTACGGCGTTATCCAAACGGCTGGGGCGAAGCAGCTCCCCTCACAGGCTTACTCTATTGTGCCGATTGTGGCGGCAAGATGTATGTCCACCGCACCAACAATGGCAAGCGGATTTCTCAATATACCTGTTCCAATTATACCAAAGTTCCGTGTGGGACACTATGCCTTACACAACACCGTATCAATGAGAGTGCTGTTCTGACATTGGTTTCCGACACACTCCGGGCTATCGCTGAATATTCGAGAAATGACCGGACGGAATTTATTCACACTGTTCAGGAGACGCAGGTTGCTCAACAGAGTGCCGATATATCGAAAAAGCGCAGGCGTCTGGCTACTGCCCAAAAGAGAGCCGGAGAACTGGAAAAACTGATTTGCAAAATCTATGAGGATAACGCCCTCGGCAAGCTGCCGGATACACGATATAAGGCGCTTGATGCACAGTATGCCAAAGAGCAGGACACACTTGAGATTGAAATTGCGGAGTTGGAAAAGGCTGTTACCGGCTATGAGCAGAGCCAGAAATCAGCAGAGAAATTTATAGCCCTGATTGATAAGTACGAGAATTTTGACACGCTGACAAATACCATGCTCAACGAGTTTGTAGAGAAAATCCTTGTCCATGAACGCT